>FRDC01000151.1_pt1 | contig 176570 bp, 179 predicted proteins | sample 1106171 | NCBI WGS metagenome assembly FRDC01 (sample SAMEA3930566, study PRJEB13176) | freshwater metagenome | biome: Drinking water system; feature: drinking water; material: water | place: Singapore | collected 2014-12-20 | reverse complement strand
CGGCGGCGGCGCGGTCGCGCGTTGCCGAGGCGCGCAGCGCGCGGCTCGCGCTCGACCGGGCGCTGGAGAATGACCGGGGCTTGCGCGGCCGGGCCGATGCCGAGGCCAAGAGCTGGCGCCAGCGTGCCGGCGACGCCGCCCGTCGTATCGCCGACATGGCGAAGCGCGCCGAAGCGCTCGCCGAGGAAGTCGCGGTGCTCGCCGCCAAACCCGCCGGGATCGAGGCGCGGCTGGTCGCGCTCGCCGCCGAGCATGAAGCCGCGCGCGCCGCCGCCGACGTCGCGATGGCCGAGGAACGCGCCGCCGAAGGCCGCCTGCGCGAGACCGAACGCCTCGCCGCCGCCGCCGCCGAAACGCTCGCCACCGCGCGCGAAACCCGCGCCGCCGCCGCCGCCCGCGCCGAAAATCAGGCGCTGCGCCGGGTCGAGATGGCGCGGCTGGCGGGCGAGCGCTTCGAATGCCCGCCACCCCTGCTCCCTGAGCGCGCAGGCTTCCGCGCCGACGAGGTGCGCGGCGCGACCGAGGAAAGCGCGCGCCACGACCGGCTGATCGCCGAGCGCGAACGGCTGGGCGCGGTCAACCTCGTCGCCGAAAGCGAGCTCGCCGAAATCGAGGCGGCGCTCGGCACCAGCGTGGCCGAGCGCGACGAGCTGGTGCAGGCGGTGAATCGGCTGCGCGGCTCGATTGGCACGCTCAACCGCGAGGGGCGACAGCGGCTGCTGGCGGCGTTCGAGGCGGTGAACGGCCATTTCCAGCGACTGTTCACCACCCTGTTCAACGGCGGCCAGGCGCATCTCGCGCTTATCGATTCGGACGATCCGCTCGAGGCTGGCCTCGAAATCATGGCGCAGCCGCCGGGCAAGAAGTTGCAGTCGCTCACCTTGCTCTCCGGCGGCGAGCAGGCGCTGACCGCGGTCGCGCTGATCTTCGGGCTGTTCCTCACCAACCCGGCGCCGATTTGCGTGCTCGACGAGGTCGACGCTCCGCTCGACGATGCGAATATCGAGCGCTTCTGCGATCTGCTCGAAGCGATGACCCGCGAAACCGCGACGCGCTATCTGATCGTCACCCACAATGCGGTGACGATGAGCCGGATGCACCGGCTGTTCGGCGTGACGATGGTCGAGCAGGGGGTCAGCCGGCTGGTGTCGGTCGATCTGAGCGGGGCGGAGGCATTGCTGGCCGCGTAAGCGGCGACCGTCGGCCGCTCGCTGGCCTCGCCCGAGGCCATCCCTCCTCTACGGCGAAGGTCAGAGCGCGGCGTCGGGCGGGCGCGATCGTGTCACGCCATCATTGATGAAGCGCGGCTGGACCCCGCCATTCGCCGGTGCGTTGGGCCAATTTGGCTGGCCTATGGCGCGTTCCGCCTTCTACGGCTACCGCACCGCGACCTTGCCTCGAAAGCCCATCATGGACCTGCCCGCGCTCTACCACCGTTTCATCGACTGGATCGGCGACGGCACCGGGCTGCCTGATACGATCCTGCACATCCATGCCGGGATGATCGTGTTGATGCTAGCCCGGCTGATCACGCGGCGCTCGCTTGGAACGTTCGTGCCGTTGTCGTGCGTTGCGTTGGCGGAGGCGTTCAACGAGGTGATGGACCGGCTGCATTTCGGTTCGTGGCGCTGGCCGGATACGCTTTCGGACGTTGCCAACACACTGTTCTGGCCGCTCGTCATCTGCCTCGCAGTGCGCTTGCGCCCGCTCTAACCGCTGCGCTAACCCGCCGGCGAACAATTGGGGGAAAGCAATGCCCGGTGGTCTGGTTGCCCTGCTCGACGACGTGGCGGCGATCGCCAAGTTCGCCGCCGCCTCGCTCGATGATGTCGCGGGCGCGGCGGGCAAGGCGAGCGCCAAGGCGGCAGGGGTGGTTATCGACGATACCGCCGTCACTCCGGGTTATGTCGTCGGGCTGGCGCCGGCGCGCGAGCTGCCGATCATCGGCAAGATCGCGCTGGGGTCGCTCCGTAACAAGCTGCTGTTCCTGCTCCCCGCCGCGCTGCTGCTGAGCGCGTTCGCGCCGTGGGGAATCACGCCGCTGCTGTTGGTGGGCGGCAGCTATCTCTGCTTCGAGGGCGCGGAGAAGCTTTGGGAAAAACTCACCGGCCATGATCACGCCGAGACCCAAGTCGCGGAAATCGCCGACCCCGCCGAGCTTGAGAAGCGCCAGGTTTCGGGCGCGATCCGCACCGATTTCATCCTGTCGGGCGAGATCATGGCGATCGCGCTGGAGGCGGTGGCCGACCAAGGCATTGTCGCTCAGGCCATCTCGCTGGTGCTGGTCGCGATCGCGATCACCGCCGGGGTTTATGGCGTCGTCGCGCTGATCGTGAAGATGGACGATATCGGCCTCGCGCTCGCCGCGCGGGGATCATCGGCGCGGCAGGCACTGGGGCGCGGGCTTGTGAAGACGATGCCGGTGCTACTGCGCTGGCTTGCCGGCATCGGCACCGCGGCGATGCTGTGGGTCGGCGGCGGGATCGTGATCCACGCGCTCGAAAGCTTTGGCTTGGCCGAGCCCGGACACAGCCTGCACCATTGGGCCGATCAGGCCGAACACGCGCTGCCGCTGGGCGGCGCGGTCAACTGGGCGGTCTACGCGGCGGGCTCGGCGGTGGTCGGGCTGGCGATAGGCGCGGCGATCGTCGCCCTGCTGCACTTACTGCCGCGTCGCGAACATTAACGGCAACCGCACCGGCGCCATTGGCGGCGGTGCGGGGAGGGGCTCACCCGCCGCCCAGGCGCGCAGCACCGCCGCGTCGCGCACCGTGATCCGGCCGCGCGTGCAGCGCAAGGCGCGCTCGCCCTCCAGCAGGTGCAGCGCCTCGGTAACGCTCGACCGGCGCAGGCAGAGCATCTCGCTCAGCTCCTGGTGGGTTATGGCGAGCGTATCACCGTCGATGCGGTCGTGCAGCATCACCAGCCAGCGCGCGAGCCGTTGCGCGGCGCTGTCGCGCAGGCCCGAGGCGAGCAGTGCGCCGGTCTGTGCCAGGAAGCGCTGGCTGTGCGCGATCAGGCTGGCGAACAGGCTGGGGCTGGCGAGCGTCGCTGCCTCGAGCCGCGCCGCCGAAATGCTGAGCACGCTGCCGCCGCTCAGGCGCACCGTCAGCCGCACGGGCTGCTCGGCGCCGAACAATGGCCAGCCCGCTAGCCCCTCGCGCCCGATCAGGGCCGTCTCGGCCTTGCCACCGATCGCCGCACCGATCACCGCGCTTTCGGGAAACAGCACCCGCGCTCGGCCATCCTCGACCAGATCGAGCGGCCCAGGCGGCAGCGTGCGGCGGCGCAGATGCGGCGCGATCAGCAGCGCGTCTTGTGGGGCGAGACCGGCGAGCAGGTGGTTGGCGCGCAGCGCCTGCCAGGGTTCACCATTTCGGCCCAACATCACAGTCTCCTTGGCACTTTCGTGCCGCAGCTACGATCGCAGGCAGGGCGTGGATGCAGGCGTGAACAAAAAAAGGCGCGGGGACCATCCGCCCCCGCGCCCTTGACGATGAATCCGCGCGCTTATTGCAGCTTCGGAATGAGCACGCCGTTCACCACATGCACCACGCCGTTCGACTGCTTGATGTCCGCGAGCTGCAGATAGCTGACATTGCCGCTCGCCGCGGTCAGCTTGATGCCCGGGCCTTCCTTTTCGGCGGTGAGTGGCTGACCTTCGACGGTGGTGAGCGTCGCCTTGCCGCCGCCCGCGTCGATCTGCTTGAGCAGATCGGCGAGCAGGATGTTGCCGCTGACGACATGGTACTTCAGGAGCTTTTCGAGCGTCGCCTTGTTCTCCGGCTTCAGCAGCGTGTCGAGCGTGCCCGGGGCGAGGCGGGTGAAAGCGTCATTATCGGGGGCGAATACCGTGAACGGGCCGGGGCCGGCGAGCACGGTGTCGAGCCCGGCCGCCTTCACCGCGCTGACGAGCGTCGTCAGGTTCGAGGCAGCGGCGGCATTCTCGACGATCGTCCGGCTCGGCAGCATCGGCGCGCCACCGACGATCGGAGCATTGGCGTCGGCCGCCGGCGCCTGGCCGGTCGTCGCTTGGCCCTGGCCGGTGGGGGCCGGCTGGGTGGTTCCGGCGGGGGCCGTTTGCGCGAGCAGCGCGGCCGGCATCAGCGCCGCGCCCGCGACACCCAACGTCAACGACTTCAATAAATTCATCTTCCACTCCTTCGTAGCGGGCGTCCTTGTCAGCCCTTCAAGGGTAATACGAATAAACCCCAATCGCGGTTGCGGCGAAGCGCGCCGGGAGGCAAGCATCGCATGGACGAAACGTGGCCTGCGCGGGGTAGAGACGTTCACGCCGCCGCCGCGAGCACCTGGGCGAGCAGCTGAAAATCGCGCTCGCGGGGCGAGGCGCGGCGCCAGACCAGCGCGATGGTGCGCGTGGGATTATCAGCGGCGAGCGGCCGTGCCGCGACCGAGGTGTGCTGCAGGATGCCGGCCTTGATCGCCATTTCAGGCAAAATCGTTACCCCCAGCCCGTTATCGACCATTTGGACGATAGTGTGAAGCGAGGTGCCGAGCATCGTCGCCTCGGCGCGCAATTCCGGCCGGTTGCACGCGGCGAGCGCATGTTCCTTCAGGCAATGCCCGTCCTCGAGCAGCAGCAGCCGGTTCTCGTCGATGTCGCTGGCGGCGACCATCTCGCCCGGTGGCGCGGGATCGCTTTCAGGGTAGGCGACGAACATCGCGTCCTCGAACAACGGCGCGCTCGCCACTTCGCCGCAGCCATAGGGCAGGGCGAGCAGCACGCAGTCGCTGCGGCCATTGTGCAGCCCCTCGCACGCCGCCCCGCTCGGTTCCTCGCGCAGATATAGCTTCAGGTCGGGATAATCGGCGCGCAGCCGGGGCAGGATGCGCGGCAGCATGAACGGCGCGATCGTCGGGATCACGCTCATCCGCATCTCGCCCGACAAAGGCCGGCCAGCGGCGCGGGCGAGGTCGCCCAGTTCATCGGCCTCGCGCAGCACGCGGCGCGCCTTGTCGGCGATGCGTTCGCCAAGCGGAGTAAAGCGCACCACGCGGCGCGTGCGCTCGACCAACGTCACGCCGATCAGCGTTTCCAGTTCGCGCAAGCCCGCCGAAAGCGTTGATTGGGTGACGAAGCACGCCTCTGCCGCGCGGCCGAAATGGCCGTGGTCGCGCAGCGCCACCAGATATTGCAGTTGCTTAAGGGTGGGGAGGTAAATGCTCACGCTGATTGAGATATTCGATCAATCCGCGCCAGACAAACGATTTGTTCGCAAGCGCAGCAGTGCCTATGTGCGCCGCGGCAAAGGGGTGTGATGGCACACGCCCCGCGCGGGGAGAGGAGCCGCAGGGCTCGATTTTTCTAGGAGGCATAGATGCTGACCGTTGGCGACAAGTTTCCCGATATCACCGTTCCCGTCCAGCAGGGCACCGGCGCGCTGCCCGCCGGCGAGACGCTGAACCTGACCACCGCTTTTCCGGGCAAGTGGAAGGTGCTGTTCTACTGGCCCAAGGATTTCACCTTTGTTTGCCCGACCGAGATCGTCGGCTACAGCCAGCTGAAGGGCGATTTCGAGGACCGCGACGCGGTGCTGATCGGCGCTTCGACCGATACCGCCCATGTTCACCTCGCGTGGCGCAAGTCGGACCCCGATCTGGCGGCCGCTGATTTCCCCTGGCTCGCCGATAACGGCATGAAGCTGGCGGAAGCGCTCGGCATTCTCGATCAGAAGGAGCATGTCGCCTATCGCGCGACCTTCACCATCGATCCCGACGGCGTGATCCAGGCGGTGCAGGTGAACGGCCTGAACGTCGGCCGCAACCCGCACGAGACGCTGCGCGTGCTCGACGCGCTGCAGACCGACGAGCTCTGCCCATGCAACTGGAACAAGGGCGACGACGTGCTGCAGGTCGCGGCCTGAATACGTCAATGTAGCCCCTCCCCCTGCCGGGGGAGGGGTTGGGGTGGGGGCTTCCGGGGCGGAACGTCGCGCCAGGACCGACCCCACCCCTATCCCCTCCCCTGAAGGGGAGGGGTTTTTGTTGTTGAAGAAACAGGAGCTCCCATGTCGCTCAAGGATTTCGCGGCGACCTTACCCGATTTCGCCAAGGACATTCGCCTGAACGTCGGCTCGATGCTCACCGAGCCGTCGCTCACCGATCAGCGCAAATACGGCCTGATCCTCGCCTGTGCGCACGGCACCGGCCACAAGCCGCTGGTCGCGGCGGCGGAGGCCGAATGCGCGCCGAAGCTTAGCCCCGAGGCGGCCAATGCGGCGCGCGCGGCGGCGGCGGTGATGGCGATGAACAACGTCTATTACCGCTTTACCCACCTCGCCTCGAACCCCGAATATGGCAAGATGCCCGCCAAGCTGCGGATGAACGTGATCGGCGCGCCGGGGATCGATAAGGCCGATTTCGAGCTGTTCAGCCTGGCCGTTTCGGCGATGAATGGCTGCGGCATGTGCATCGACAGCCATGAGAAAGTGCTGAAGGCCGCTGGCGTCACCGCCGAGGTGATCCAGCACGGCGCGCGCTTCGCCGCCATCCTGAAGGCGGTCGCGACGATTCACGCCGCCACCGCTTGAGGGGCGAGCGGCCCCGCCCAGGCGTAGCCGCTCAACCAGTCCCTACGCCTTGCCGGGCGTGAAGTGCAGTGCGACGCCGTTCATGCAGTAACGCTTGCCGGTCGGCGGCGGGCCATCGTCGAACACATGGCCGAGATGCCCGCCGCAGCGGCGGCAGTGGACTTCGGTGCGCGGCACGCCGATTGCCCAGTCGGTCTTGCTGCCAACCGCATTGGCGAGCGGCTGATAGAAGCTCGGCCAGCCGGTGCCACTGTCGAACTTGGTCTTGGACGAGAAGAGCGGCAGCGCGCAGCCCGCGCAGCTGAAGGTACCGATGCGATGCTCGGCGTTGAGCGGGCTCGAATAGGGATATTCGGTCGCCTCGTGCCGCAGCGTGCTATAGGCGGCCGGCGACAGCTTCTTTCGCCACTGCGCGTCGCTCAGCTGATATTCGAACTGCTCCTTGGCCTCGGCGGGCTGGCTGCGCCAGCCGAGAAACGCCGCCACGCCCGCGCCAAGCGCGGCCAGCGACAGGAATTGGCGTCGATCGGTCATGCTCCACTCCTTTGCCCGAAGATACGGAGCAAGGGCGGCAAAGGGTTACGCGGGGAGGCAAAAAATCCTCCCCGTGAACGCGACGAACCTTAGTATTTGCTCAGCTGCACCGGCAGCGCCCGGTAACCGTGGACGAAGCAGGCGGCGACGCGCGTCGGCTCGCCCACCACATTCACGCGCATGCGCCGCTTGGCCATTTCTTCGAGCAGCACGCCGATCTGCAATTCGGCGAGCCGCGCGCCGACGCAGCGGTGGATGCCATGACCAAACGCTAGATGGCGGCGGGCGTTAGGCCGATCGACCACGATCTGGTCGGCGTCCGGCCCGAATACGCTCTCGTCGCGATTGGCTGAGATGTACCACATCACCAGCTTGTCGCCGGCCTTGATCTGATGACCCTCCAGCACCGTGTCCTGGGTCGCGGTGCGGCGCATATGCGCAAGGGGCGTCTGCCAGCGGATGATTTCCTGCACCGCGTTCGGGATCAGGCTCGGGTCCGCCTCCAGCTTGGCGCGCTGGTCGGGGAACAGGTCCAGACCGTAGGCCGCGGCGGTCATCGAATTGCGCGTCGTATCGTTGCCGCCGACGATCAGCAGGATCAGATTGCCCAGAAACTCCATGTCGTCCATGTGCGCCATCGCTTCCGAATGGATCATCATGGAGATCAGATCGGGGGTCGGTTCCTTGCCGATCTTCGAGTCCCACAGGGTTTTGAAATAGGCGGCGCATTCGAACATGATGTTCTGGCGCTGCATCCGCAGTTCATCGCTTTTCGACAGTTCGATGTCGCCCGCCCAGTCGGACCAATAGGTCAGCTTGCGGCGGTCTTCCCAGGGGAAGTCGAACAGGATGGCGAGCATCTGCGTCGTCAGTTCGATCGACACCTTGTCGACCCAATCGAACGTCTCGCCCCAGGGCAGGCCGTCGAGCACCTCGATCGTGCGGCGGCGCACGTCGACCGCCATCCGCTCGATCTCGCTGGGCGTGAAGGCCGGGGCGACGGTGCGGCGCTGCCCGGTATGCTTGGGCCGGTCCATCGAGATGAACATCGGCGCCTTGATGTCGCCGCGCTCGGGTTTCAGATCGGCGACGACGATACCGCCCATCTCGCTCGAATAAAGATCGGGCAGCGACTCCACCTCGACGATTGGTTTGTAGGTGGAAATTGACCAATAGGGTCCGAAATCGCTGTTCTCGCAGCGATACACCGGGGCCTTGGCGCGGAGCTCGCGGAACGGCGCCTGCCACACATCGTCGCGGTAAAGCTCGGGGCGGGTCACGTCGAGCGGGTCGACGCTCGCGGTCATTTCGGGGGCCAGAGTCGCCATGTTCCTCTCCTTATGTGGAGAGAACAACGCTAATTGACATTGTTGTCAATAGCGGACGTCGCGCCGCCGATGCCGAGCAGCGCGAGCAGCCCCTTGCGCCCGCTGCCCGTTTTCAGCACGCCACGCCGGAACGCGCTCGCCCCAACCCAGATGGTGAGCGATACCCATAGGGCCTGCCAGGCGAGGGCGGCCAGATGTGGCCAGATTTCGGGCCGGTTGGCCGCGCGCGCCGCCATCGCGAAGGGCGAAGAGAGCGGGAAAATCTCGGCAATGGTCGCGGTCGCCGAACCCGGATCGGCGGCGGCGGCGGAGGCGAGGCCGAACATCAGCATCTGGGTGATGGTGATCGGTAGCGACAGCATCTGAATTTCGCGCATCGTCTGCGCCTGCGCGCCAACCGAGAGGAACACCGCGCCCAGCAGCATATAGGCCATCGCGAAATAGCCCGCGAACAGCAGCGCAAAGGCCGGACCGCCCACCGCCGGGGCGATATCGGTTAGCAGCCGGCCCGGCCCGGTCGGCGGCACGAACTGCCCGGCCTGGCTCGCGAGCGTCCCCCAGAAAGCGACGAACAGCACCGCGACGCCGAACATGCCGAGCAACTTGCCGAGGAACACCGATTCGAGCGGCACCGCGGCGGCGAGGATCTCGATCACCTTGTTGCTGCGCTCCTCGGCCATCGTGCCAACCGCCTGGCCCGACAGGAACAGCGTCAGGAAGAAGATGCCGAGCACGGCGAGGAACGCGGATTGGTTGCGTCCGGCGACGCTCGGCGCCTTGCGGGTGACGGGGATGCGCACCGGCGAAGAGGCGACCGGCGCTTTCATGTCACCCAGCGCCGTCTCCGCCAGTTGGGTGAGATAATCGGCGGTGCGGGTGCCGGCCGGGGTGAACAGGATGTGCGGCGCCTCGAGCGGGCCGGTCAGCACCGTCGCGACTTCCTTGTCGCCGCGATCGAACGCGGCCTGGGCCTGGGCGGGGACATTGCCGCGGGGAGCCTCGATCACGAGCGGCGGGGGGGCATCAGCCCGGCGGAAAATGCGGCGGAGCTTCGCGTCGGCGGCGCTTAGCGCCTGACCTTCGGCGGCGGGAACGATCGCGATCAGCACCGCCTTGTTTTCCCCGGCGCGCGCGAGATTCGCGCCCCCCAGCCCACCGAGCACGCCGAACAGCACCATGATCAGCGGCGAGAGCAGGAACAGCAGGAACAGCGGGGTGAACACCGTCGCGGTGAAATCGCGGCGCGCGATCGTGAGGGTCTGGCGGATCAGACGGCGGTTCATTGTGCGGCCTCCAGCGCCTTGCGGCCGACAATCTGGACAAAGGCATCGTGCAGGCTCGGCCGTTCGATCGACAGCCCCGAAATGCCGTGACCGGCCTCGATCAGTTTGACCAGCAACGCCTCGATCCCCTGTTGCGGCATGGTGAAGACATAGCCGCCATTCTCGTGTCGCGCGTCCGCCGGCAGCAGCGCATCGATCGCTGGGTCCAGCCTGGCGGGGGTGTAATGGACCTGCGCGGGCAGCGTGCCGCGCGCTTCCGCCACCGTTCCCTCGAACCGGCGCTTGCCGCCGGCGATGATCGCCAGTCGATCGCACAGCCGCTCGGCATGGCTCATGATGTGGGTGGAGAAGAGGATCGTCGCCCCGCGATCGCGCTCGGCCTTGATCAGCGCCTCCAGTTTCTCCTGGTTAACCGGATCGAGCCCCGAAAAGGGCTCGTCGAGCACCAGCAGGCGTGGCTGGTGCACCACCGAGCCGAGCAGCTGGACCAGTTGCGCCATGCCTTTGGAAAGCTTGCGGATCTTTTCATCCGCCGCATAGCCGAGCCCGGCTTGCTCCAGCAGCGCGTCGGCGCGCTTGCGGCCGACATGCCAGGGCAGGCCGCGCAAGGCGCCCATGAAGGCGATCGCCTCGCGCGCTTTCATCGCCGGATAGAGCCCGCGCTCCTCGGGCAGATAGCCGACCTCGTCGCTTGCCTCGCGCGGGATGGCGCGGCCGAGCAGGGTGCGGCTTCCCGCATCGGGCTCGATGATGCCGAGCAGCATCCGCAAGGTCGTGGTCTTGCCGGCACCGTTGGGGCCGAGCACGCCGTAGATCAGCCCCGGCGGCACCGCGATGTCGACGCCGTCGACCACGCGCCGCTCGCCGAAACGCTTGACCAGGCCTTGCGCGCTGATCGCGAGATTACTTTCCAAGCGCTCCCCCTTATGTGCTTGGCCATGGGTAGCGGCCAAGGATGAACGAAGACAAGTCTTTCACGCAGCGATTGAGGGCGAAAGCGGCCGAATATGGCTTCGCCGCGTGCGGCATCGCGCGCGCCGACGCGACGCCCCGCGCGGGCGCGCGGCTGCGCGCCTGGCTTGACGCCGGCATGCACGGCGAGATGCTGTGGATGGAAGCGCGCGCCGATCAGCGCGCCGCCCCGCGCGGGCTTTGGCCAGAGGTCGAAAGCGTGATCGCGCTCGGCATGAGCTATGCGCCGGGACGCGATCCGCTGGCGCTCGCCGCGCATCCCGATCGCGGGCGGGTATCGGTCTATGCGCAAGGCGGCGATTATCACGATGTCGTGAAGCGCGCGCTGAAGGCCTTGGCGCGGTGGATGGTCGAAACCGAGGGCGGCGCGCTGAAGGTGTTCGTCGATACCGCGCCCGTGATGGAAAAGCCGCTCGCCGAGGCCGCCGGGCTCGGCTGGCAGGGCAAGCACAGCAATCTCGTCAGCCGCGACCACGGTAGCTGGCTGTTCCTGGGGGCGATCTACACCACGCTCGCGCTGCCGCCCGATGCGCCGGGGCGGGACCGCTGCGGCCGCTGCGACGCCTGCCAACGTGCCTGCCCGACCGACGCCTTCCCGGCGCCCTATCGGCTCGATGCACGACGTTGCGTTTCGTATCTGACGATCGAGCATAAGGGGCCGATCCCGCTCGAGTTGCGCGACGGGATCGGCAACCGCGTCTATGGCTGCGATGATTGTCTGGCGGTGTGCCCTTGGAACAAGTTCGCCGTCCAAGCCGCCGCCAACCGCGCTTTCCTGCCGCGCGCGGAACTGACCGCGCCCGCGCTCGCCGATCTTCTCGCGCTCGATGACGCGGCCTTCCGCGCGGTGTTCGCGGGCTCGCCGATCAAGCGGATCGGGCGGAACCGGATGGTCCGCAACGCGGCAATCGCGGCTGGGAACAGTGGCGACCCGGCGCTGGTCGGGCCGCTCCGGGTGCTGTTGACGGACGCGGACGAGGTGGTGCGCGAGGCGGCGGGGTGGGCGCTGGTGCGCTTGGGCAGGGCCTAAGGGTGGCTATTCGGCGCCGCCGCCTAGAAGGTGCCCCGCGACCGTCTGCCCGTAATAGTCGCCGCTCTCGTGGAACTGTGCGCGCGCTTCCGCGATGCTGCCCGTCTGGCGCGGATCGCGAGGGCGTTCGTGGCTGTCGATGAAAGCGGCGACGTCCCAGGCCTGCTGGTCGGTCAGCGTATTGCCGGCGCCGAACGGCATGTTGACCTTGATGAAACCCGCCGCGGTCGCGACGCGCGCCATCCCGGCGCCCCAGTTGAAAGATTTCGGCCCCCAGAGTGGCGGCGCGATGATGCCCCCGGTGCCATCGGGCGCGCCTTGCCCATCCGCGCCGTGGCACGCCGCGCATTTGTCGGCGAACACCGCGCTCCCGCGCGCCGGGTCATGGCCGAGCCTGGTTTTGGCGAGCGTGATATAGCCGCGCCCCGGCGGCGGCTTGCCCACCGCTACCCCTTGCGCGAGCCAGGCGAAGTAGCTTTGCAGATCGCGGTAGATTGGGTCGTCGAGCGGCGGCGGCCCCTTCGCCGGCGCGGCGGGGGCGTTCATCGAATAAAGGAAGCAATCGTGGATACGGTCGGCCATGGTGTTGATCCGGCCGTTCTTCTTGCGGAAGGCGGGGTAGCTCACCCAGGCCGCCCACATCGGCGCGGCATCGGCCTTGCGCCCTGCGTCCAAATGGCAATTGCCGCAGGCAAGGGCGTTGCCGACATAGCGTGGCGCGTGGCGCGCGGTCGCAAGGAACAGCTCGCGCCCGCGCCGGATCGCGTCGCCATCGGGTCCTGATGGGATGGCGGACTCGTCCGGCGGGGTGAAGGCGGCGGGCTTGGCGGGCGGCGGCGCCTCGCGCGGCTGGCATGCGCCGAGCACCACGGCGCCAAGCGCCAGCAGCCCCGCTTGATACCGCATCGTCTCAGTCGACGATGTTGATGAAGCTATAGCCGCGCTCCTGCGCGCGGTTCACCGCGACGATGCCGGCGGGCACGATCACCGCACCAGGGATCATGTTGGCGCGCAGCTCGGCGTTGATCGCCTTGGCATCGCCGCCGCTCGCCCGGGCGAGTTGCGCCGCCATCCCCTCCGTCGCGATGCCGCAAACCGCGAAGCGCGCGCCGCGCTCGGCGAGCACCGCCAGCGTCACCGGCGGCTCGTCATCCCCCTTCTTGGCGGCGGGCGCGGGCTTGGCGGGGGCGGGCGCCGAGAGGTTCGGATTGCCCTTGATCGCGCGGATCGCCTGTTCGCCCTGCATCTTCATCTTGTCGGCGATGGTCGCGCCATATTTGGCCCACATCGCGTCGTTGAACCCGAACGGCGTGGAGAAATGGCGAAAGACGATGATCACCCCGAGCGCTTCGGGGCCGATGCCGTACCCGGCCTTGTTCTGGGCGTAGAAATTGTCGGCGTAGAACATCGCCGCCGTGCCCGAATCGATCGTCGTGGTATCGAGCACCAGGCGGTGGCGGGTGCCGGGGCGGTCCATCCAGGCGTCCTGCTCCTCCATCGCCGGGCGCCAGGGCGTGGCGGGGGCGGCGGCAGGCGTTTGAGCGAGCGCGGGCATCGCTCCCGCCGCGCCAATCAGCCCGCCCACGCCGATCATCGCGCGCCGATCGATCATCTTGCCGCTCATCGTCCTTCCCCCCAATTCCTCCCGAAGCCTAGCCGCAGGCGGGGCAAGCGCACAAGCGCGCTACAGCGCCGATCCGCTTTTCCACAGCATATAGCCCGCCACCGCAAAGATCAGCGCGGCGAACACCGGGGTGAGCGCGCCGCGCCGCGACAGGCGCCGCGCGAGCCGCGTGCCGGTCACGCCCCCGGCGATGCCACCCAGAATGAAGATCGCGGCAAGCGGCCAATCGATCATGCCCGACGCAGCGTAATTCAGCGCGGTGGTCAGTCCGAACGCCGTCACTGCGATCAGGCTGGTGCCGACCGCGTTGATCATCGGCATCCGCGTCGCCGCGATCAGTCCAGGAACAATCAGGAAGCCCCCGCCAATCCCGAAGAAGCCGGAAAGCAGCCCCGTCGCCCCGCCAAGCACGATCAGGCGTGGCGCGGTGACGCGGGTTAAGCGGCCGCCGACGACTCCGACTTGCTCACGCCGGCGCAGCATCACCACGCCCACCACGATCATCAGCAGCGCGAACAGGAACAGCAGGCGGTGGCCATCGAGCGCCTTGCCGAGCGTCGATCCCGCGAGCGCGCCGAGCACGCCCGCCGCCGCGAACGCGATCCCCGCGCCCCAGCGCACGTTGCGCGCGCGGGCGTGCTGGGCAAGGCCGCTCGCGGCATTGGCGGCGACAGCAAGCGCCGAGCTGCCGATCGCGACGTGCGGGTTCGCGACGCCCACCAGATAGACCATCAGCGGCATCGCCAGAATCGATCCGCCACCCCCCACCAGCCCGAGCGTGAAGCCGACCAGCCCGCCCGAGGCGGCGCCGAGCAGATATTGGAGCGGGGTCAGCCCCGCCTCCATGGGCCAAAGGGGCGACAGGGCAAGGGCTTCATCGCCCAAACGCCGATGCTGGCTCTTCCCATCGCACCCCCCCTTGGCGCGAGTGTGTCACAGCCCGCCGCGATTGGCCACGGGCGCGTACCTGCGCGCGGCGGGCTAGCAATCTCGCCCTCAGCCGCTACATCGCGCGCCATGACTCGTTCCAAGGCCCGCGCCGCCGCCCGGCTCGCCGCCGTTCAGGCGCTGTATCAACATGCGATGGAAGCAACCCCGGTGCCGGCGCTGCTGCACGAATTTCACCAGCATCGCCTGGGCGCGACGATCGAGGAGGCCGAATATGCCGAGGCCGACGTCGATTTCTTCAACGACCTCGTCTGCGGCACGCTCGCGCGCGGGGGCGAGGTGCATGCGCTGATCGTCGCCAAGCTCGCCAAGGGCTGGACGCTGGAGCGGCTCGACAAGCCGATGCGCGAGATTTTGCGCGCGGGCACCTATGAACTGCTCGCTCGCCCCGATGTGCCGATGGGCGCGGTGATCAGCGAATATGTCGATGTCGCCCACGCCTTTTACGAGAAGCGCGAGGCGGGCTTCGTGAACGGCCTGCTCGACGCGATCGGGAAGGACGTGCGGGGCGGTTGACCGAGGCCGAGTTCCTCGCCGCCCTGCGCGCCCTACCGTTGCACCCGGGGGCAGGCGATCTGCGCGACGATACCGCCCGGCTCGGTCAACTGGTGCTGACGACCGACACCCTGGTCGAGGGCGTCCATTTCCTGCCCGAAGACCCGCCGCAAGACGTTGCCTGGAAGCTGGTCGCGGTGAACCTCTCCGATCTGGCGGCGAAAGCGGCGGCACCGGAGGGGGTGCTGCTCAACTATCCCTTGAGCGGCGGCGACTGGGACGCGGCATTTCTCGTTGGGCTCGACGCAGCGCTCCGCGCGCTCGGCACGGTGCTGCTGGGGGGGGACACGGTGTCGCTGCCGGCGGGGGCGCCCCGCGTGCTGAGCCTCACCGCGATCGGGCGCGCGACGGCGGCGCCAGCCCGCATGGGCGCGCGGGCGGGGGAGGCGCTCTATGTTACCGGCACGATCGGCGATGCCGGCGCCGGCTTGCGGATCGCGCGCGGCGAGGTTGGGCCTGACGCGCTGCTCGCCGCTTATCGCCGCCCCCAGCCCTGTCTGGCTGAAGGACGCGCGCTCGGCGGCATCGCGAGCGCGATGATGGACGTGTCCGATGGGCTGCTGATCGACGCCGCGCGGTTGGCGGCGGCGAGCGGGCTCGGTGTCGAGATCGCGCTTGACGCCGTGCCGCTCTCGCCGGCCTACCGCGCGTTCGCGGGCGATGACCGTGCCGCCCGGCTCGCGGCGGCGACAGCGGGGGACGATTATCAGCTGCTGTTCGCCGCGCCCGCCGATGCGATCCTCCCCGGACCCGCGACGCGCATTGGCCGGCTGGAGGCGGGGCAGGGGCTGCGACTGACCGAGCATGGCGTGCCGATGTCGCTCCCCGATCGGCTTGGCTTCGAGCATGGCTAGAACGATCTGAATTACCCGTCGCCGCGTCGCGCCAACCCGCTTGCGCTGGCGCGCGAAGCGGTTAGGCTCCCCTTCACAACCACAAAAGCTCGGCCAACCGGGCCAAAAGGGGATTAGGGGATGCAGATAGTTTATGCGGCCATCGTCTGTGGCCTCATCGCGGTGCTCTATGGCTTCATCACCGCGCGGCAGGTGATCGCGGCGCCGGCGGGCAATGAGAAGATGCAGGACATCGCCGCCGCCGTGCAGGAGGGCGCGCAGGCCTATCTCGGCCGGCAATATCGCACGATCGCGATCGTCGGCGCGGTGGTCGCGGCGATCCTGGTGTTCACGCTCGGCTGGATCTCGACGGTCGGCTTCCTGATCGGCGCGGTGCTTTCGGGCGTGGCGGGCTATGTCGGCATGAACATCTCGGTGCGCGCGAACGTCCGCACGGCGGAGGCGGCGCGGACCTCGCTCCAGGCCGGGCTGACGCTCGCCTTCCGGTCGGGGGCGATCACGGGGATGCTGGTCGCCGGGCTCGGCCTGCTCGCGATCGCGGGCTTCTATTGGTATCTCGTCGCGATCGCCGGGCACCGGATCGACAATCCGGCGGACCGCACGATCGTCGAGGCGCTCACCGCGCTTGCGTTCGGCGCTTCGCTGATCTCGATCTTCGCGCGGCTTGGTGGCGGCATCTTCACCAAGGCAGCGGACGTCGGCGCCGATCTCGTCGGCAAGGTCGAGGCCGGAATCCCCGAGGACGACCCCCGCAACCCCGCCGTGATCGCCGATAACGTCGGCGACAATGTCGGCGACTGCGCGGGCATGGCCGCCGATCTGTTCGAAACCTACGTCGTCACCCTCGGCGTCACCATGATCTCGGTCGCGCTGCTGCTGCCCAAGGCGGACAAGCTGCCGCAGCTGATGGCGCTGCCGCTGATCGTCGGCGGGGCGTGCATCCTCACCTCGATCATCGGCACCTATTTCGTGCGGCTCGGCAAGGGCAGCATCATGGGCGCGCTCTACAAGGGCTTCTGGACCTCGGCGATCCTGTCGGTGCCGCTCGTCTATGCCGCGACCGCCTATGCGCTGGGGGACATGAGCGCGCCGGTGGGCGGCAACGCTTTCCTTTCGGGCGGCACCCCCGAACTCGCCGAGGGGCAGCGGATCGGCAATTTCACTGGCAACGCGCTGTTCCTGTGCATGTTGATCGGCCTCGCGGTGACGGGCGCGATGGTGTGGATCACCGAATATTACACCGGCACCAACTTCCGCCCGGTGCGCTCGATCGCCAAGGCTTCGGTGACGGGGCACGGCACCAACGTGATCCAGGGCCTGGCGATCAGCCTGGAGGCGACCGCGCTGCCGACTTTGGTGATCGTGATCGCGGTGATCGCCGCCTTCCAGCTGGCGGGTGTGATCGGCGTAGCCTTCGCCGCGACCGCGATGCTCGCGCAGGCCGGCATGGTCGTGGCGCTCGACGCTTACGGCCCTGTGACCGACAACGCCGGCGGCATCGCCGAAATGGCGGGGCTGCCCGACGAAGTGCGCCACAAGACCGACGCGCTGGATGCGGTGGGCAACACCACCAAGGCGGTGACCAAGGGCTATGCGATCGGCTCGGCAGCGCTTGCCGCCCTCGTGCTGTTCGGTGCGTACACGACCGACCTCCGCACGTACTTCAGCGGGCTGACGGTCGATTTCTCGCTCTCCAACCCGTATGTGATCGTCGGCCTGCTGCTCGGCGCCTTGCTCCCCTATCTGTTCGGGGCGATGGGGATGACGGCGGTGGGCCGCGCGGCGGGCGCGGTGGTGGAGGAGGTCCGCGACCAGTTCCGCAACAACCCTGGCATCATGGCGGGGACCAGCCGCCCCGATTATGCCCGCACCGTCGACCTCGTCACCAAGGCGGCGATCGCCGAGATGATCGTGCCCTCGCTGCTGCCGGTGCTCTCCCCCATCGCGGTCTATTTCATCATCACTTTGGTGGCGGGCCAGGCCGAAGGCTTCGCGGCGCTCGGCGCGATGCTGCTGGGGGTGATCGTCTCGGGCCTGTTCGTCGCCATCTCAATGACCTCGGGCGGCGGCGCGTGGGACAATGCCAAGAAGTACATCGAAGACGGCAATCACGGCGGTAAGGGCAGCGACGCCCACAAGGCCGCGGTGACCGGCGATACCGTGGGCGACCCCTACAAGGACACCGCCGGCCCGGCGGTGAACCCGATGATCAAGATCACCAACATCGTCGCGCTGCTGCTGCTGGCGGCGCTGGCGGGGGGGTGAGGGGCGAGTTAACCGTATGACCCTCAACGGGCGGCGGGGCACCAACGGGTGTCTCACCGCCCTTTTCTTGCGCCTGGTAGAGCAGCAGGATGGCTTGCCCTCGTGCCAGAGCGGCCCAATACTGCACGGCTTGTCCGCGAAAGTTCTTGATCCGGAGCATTGATGTGAGCGTCACGTTGCCCAGGCATGAAGATTTGATGCTGCCCACGTTGAAAGTGCTCGACGAACTTGGCGGCTCCGGCTCGAATGACGAGATCAACGATGCAGTGATTGCCGGGCAAGGTTTCAGTCAAGCTCAGCTCGACGTTGTTTACGAGAAGAGCGGGGCACCGGTCCTTGTGGACCGCCTCTCCTGGGCGCGAAGCTATCTGAAGATGCCCGGCTTCCTCGCAAGCGCTGGGCGGGGCGTCTGGGTGTTGACCGATGCGGGCCGCGAAGCGCTGTCCCTGAACTCGGATCAGCTCCGCAAGAAAGTGAACGAGGCTTATCGGCGCTTGAATGCCGAGCGGCAGAAAAAGTCCGCGATCGAAAATGCCGAAGCACACAAGGCCGAGGATGAAGCCAACTGGTCCGACCGGCTGCTCGCCAAGCTCAAATCGATCGAACCTGCTGCGTTCGAGCGGCTCGCGCAGCGGCTGTTGCGTGAGAGCGGCTTTGTGAAGGTGGAGGTGACTGGCAAGGCCGGTGATGGCGGCATCGATGGAGTGGGCGTGCTGCGGATGAATCTCATCTCGTTCCAGGTGCTGTTCCAGTGCAAGCGCTATGCTGGCTCAGTCTCGGCGGGCACGGTGCGGGATTTTCGCGGTGCTATGCAGGGCCGGGCGGACAAGGGGCTGATCATCACCACGGGCACTTTCACGACCGACGCCAAGCGCGAGGCGACACGCGACGGGGCGCCGGCGATTGATTTGGTCGACGGCGAATTGCTCTGCCAGCTGCTTAAGGAACGCGGCTTGGGCGTTACCGTGCGGCAGGTCGTCGTCGAGGAGGTCGACATCGACGCCGGGTTCTTCGACGGGCTGTAGCATAGGACAACTGCCGCCCCCGCTTTCCTTTTCCCCCCGCCTGGGCTATGGCCGCGCCCAATTTTCCTGACATTGTAAAGAGGGTTGTTTGGCCAAGGAAGAATTGCTCGAAATGCGCGGCACGGTGGTGGAACTGCTGCCCAATGCCATGTTCCGCGTCCGCCTCGAAAATGATCACGAAATCCTCGGCCACACCGCCGGCAAGATGCGCAAGAACCGCATCCGCGTGCTGGTGGGCGACGATGTGCTCGTGGAACTCACGCCCTATGATCTCACCAAGGGGCGCATCACTTATCGCTTCAAGTAAGTGGCCCTGATCCTCGCCTCCACCTCGCCGCGGCGGCGCGATCTGCTCGCGCGGCTGGGGGTGGTGCCCGATCGGATTGCCGCGCCCGATATCGACGAGAGCCCCGCGCGCGGCGAGCTGCCCCGAGCTTATGCCCTGCGCCTCGCCGAGGCCAAGGCGCGCGCGGTGCCCCGTGCCGAGGGCGACATCGTAATCGCCGGCGACACGACGATCGCGCTCGGCCGCCGCATCCTGCCGCCCGCCGAAACCGAAGCGGTGCAGCGCGAGTTGCTGGGTCTGCTCTCCGGCCGGCGCCACCACTGCCTCGCGGCGGTGTGCGTGATCGATAGCGCGGGCACGGTGCGGCTGCGGCTCGCCGATACGGTCGTCACCTTCAAGCGGCTGTCGGCCGACGAGATCGACGCCTATGTCGCGTGCGGCGAGGGGCTGGGAAAGGCGGGCGGCTATGCGATCCAGGGCCGCGCGGAGGCGCTGGTGAAGCGTCTCGCCGGCAGCCATTCGGGCGTGATCGGCCTGCCGCTCTATGAAACCCGCGCGCTGCTGCGCACCGCCGGCGTGCCGCTTGGCTGAGTGGCTCTATGAAGACGGCATCGGCGAGGCGCGCGCGGCGCTGATCGACCAGGGTCGTATCTTGAAAGCGCGGATCGAGCGGCCTTATCTCGGCCCTCGCGCCGGGGCGGTGGTCGCGGCGCGTTATGATGCGAACTGGGTGCACTTCCAGGGGGGCAGCTTCCTGCTCGCGCAAGGGCTGCAGGCCTATGTCGCGCAGATCCCTCGCGCGCTGAGCCAGGGCGCGCGCGTCCGGCTCGAAATCTTGCGCCAATATACGCCGCGCGCCGGTGGGCGGGCGAAGCGAATCACCGCGCGGATCGTGCCGCCCGACACCCCCTTGAGCGACGGGCCGAGCCTCGCCGAGGCGATCGCCGCGACCCCCTGGCCGGTGCGGATGCTGCGCGCGGTTGATGCCGACGCGCTCGAGGAAGCCGGCTGGAGCGAGCTGCTCGAAGAGGCGCGCACCGGCATGGTCGACTTCCCCGGCGGGCGGCTCACCATCGAGCTGACCGAGGCGATGACGGTGATCGATGTCGATGGCGGCGGGGATGCCGAGAAGCTCGCGGTGGCGGGCGCGCGCGCGGCGGCCGAGACGATCGAGCGGCTGAACCTGGCCGGCTCGATCGCGATCGACCTGCCGACCGCCAACGGCAAGGCGGCGCGGCTCGCGGCGGCCGCGGCGTTCGACGCGGCGATGCTGAGCAAGGTCGAGCGGACGGCGGTGAACGGCTTCGGGCTGCTCCATGCCGTGATGCGCCGGCGCCGCCCGTCGCTGATCGAGCTGATCCAGGGCGAGCCCGCGCGCAGCGAGGCGCTGGCGCTATATCGCCGGGCCGAGCGCGAACCGCTGCCGGGGTCGATCGTCTTCACCGCCAACCTCGCGACCGCCGCCGGACGCGCGGCGGAAGACGCCGAGCTCGCCCGCCGGCGCGGAACAGCGGTGCGCTGGCAGGCCGACGCGACGCCCATCGGTCGCGGCAGCGTGAACCGGGTGATCGAGACGGGCGTTGCCGCGATGCCCGCGCGACCTATGGAAGACAATGATGGCTGATCCCCGCTGCCCGATCTGCGAGCGCCCGACCGATCCCGCCTTCCGCCCCTTTTGCAGCCGGGGCTGCAAGGATCGCGATCTGTTGCAATGGCTTGGCGAGGGGTATCGCTTGCCCGGCCGCCCGACTCCGCCAGGCGTGAATCCCGGGCTGGACAGCGCGGAGGAAGGCGACTAAGAGGCCCGCTCTTGCCGCGACCCGGCAGCGCCCAAGTAGCTCAGTTGGTAGAGCATGCGACTGAAAATCGCAGTGTCGGTGGTTCGATCCCGCCCTTGGGCACCATCCCCTTCCCGCTGACCCAAGCCCCGCTTATGCTGAGCGGCGATGGCCGATACGCTGACGATCGATATTGATGGCTGGGAAGGGCCGCTCGACCTGCTGCTCGCGCTTGCCCGCACGCAGAAGGTCGATCTGCGCGCGATTTCGATTCTTCAGCTGGTCGAGCAATATCTGGATTTCATCGAGCGCGCCCGCGCGCTGCAGCTGGAGGTCGCGGCCGATTATCTGGTGATGGCCGCCTGGCTCGCTTACCTAAAATCGGCGCTGCTGCTGCCGCGCGACCCCGAGCAGGAGCCGAGCCCGGATGAGCTCGCGCTGCGGCTGCAATTGCGGCTCGAACGGTTGGAGGCGATGCGCGAGGCGGGCGGGCGGTTGATGGCGGGCGACCGGCTGGGCCGCGACGTGTTCCGCCGGGGCGCGCCCGAAGGCTTGCGAGTGCGGCGCAAGGCGGCGTGGCAGGCCGAGCTTTACGAGCTGATCGCGGCCTATGGCCAGGTCTCGGCGCGGACCCGGCCGGTGATGCACGTCGTCGCCAATCGCCCGGTGATGACGCTGGAAACCGCGCTCGACCGGCTGCGCGACATGATTGGCCTCACCCCCGATTGGCGCGCGCTCCAGGCGTTCCTGCCCGCAGGCGTGAGCGAGCCGTTCCGCCGATCGGCGCTTGCCTCGTCGTTCGTCGCCGCGCTCGAACTCGCGCGGCAGGGCAAGGTCGAGCTGCGCCAGCATGAGCCGTTCGCGCCGCTTTATCTGCGGGGTCCGGCATGACCGATTCCTTCGTCCGCGCGGTGGAGGCGGTGCTGTTCGCCGCCGATGCGCCGCTCACTGTCGAGGCGATCCGCGCCCATGCCGGGGAGGGGGATGTGCGCGCCGCGCTCGACGCGATCGCCGCGCACCATGCCGGCCGTGGCGTCGAGCTGGTACGCCGGGGCGAGCGCTGGCATTTCCAGACCGCGGGCGATCTCGCGCATCTGCTCCGCCGCGATCGCGAGGAAGTGAAGAAGCTCAGTCGCGCGGCGATCGAGACACTCGCGATCATCGCCTATCACGAGCCCGTCACCCGCGCCGAGATCGAGGCGATTCGCGGCGTCGCCATCTCCAAGGGCACGCTCGACGTGCTGATGGAAGCGCTGTGGGTGCGCCCCGCAGGACGGCGCGAGAGCCCGGGGCGACCGCTGACTTACGCCACCACACCGGAATTCCTCGCCCATTTCGGCCTCACCAGCCGGCGCGACCTGCCCGGGATCGACGATCTGCGCGCCGCCGGGCTGCTCGATCCGATCGATCTCGCGCTTGAACGGATCGAGGTGGCAAAGGACGAAGAAGACCACTAGATAGGCGCCACTTCGGCTTTTGGAGACAAGCGATGGGTGGTTTCAGCCTGATGCACTGGCTGCTGTTCGGCGGCGTCGCGATCCTGGTGCTCGGCGGCGGTCGTTTCTCGGCGATGATGGGTGATGTCGCCAAGGGCGTGAAGCAGTTCAAGAAGGGCCTTGCCGAGGAAGACGAGGCGAAGCCGGCGCAGATCGACGCCAAGGAAGCGCCCGCGCCCAAGGATTGACCTTGTTCGGTATCGATTCCTCCGAACTGCTGCTAGTCGCGATCGTCGCGCTGGTGGTGATCGGCCCCAAGGATTTGCCCCGGGTAATGCGGCTCGTCGGCCAATGGGTCGCCCGGGCGCGCGGTGCCGTGCGCCAGTTTCGCGAGGGGTTCGACCAGATGCTGCGCGAGGCGGAGCTGAAGGAGCTCGAGGCGAAATGGGCGGCCGAGAATGAGCGGATCATGCAGCAATTCCCGGCGGGCCAGCCGGCGATGCTCGCCGGAGCCGATCCTGCCGACGCGCCGCCGGTGATGACGCCGCAGCCCGTCGTCTGGACGCCACCCGCACCCGCTTATGACACGCCGAGCGACGACGACATCGCCGCCGCCGAGGGCGTGCCCCCCGAGCCCCGCCCATGAACGCCGAACCGCTCGACGAGATCGAGGCCAGCCGCGCGCCACTGATCGAGCATCTGATCGAGCTGCGCCGGCGGCTGATTTATTGCCTGGTCGCGGTGGCCATCGCCTTCGCCGGCTGTTTCGCTTTCGCGCGCGAGATTCTGGCACTGCTCGTCCATCCGCTCGCGGTCGCGGGGCAGAAGGAGATCATCAACACCGATGTGTTCGGCGGCTTCTTCGTCCAGCTGAAGGTCGCGTTCTTCGCGGCGGTGATGATCGGATCGCCGGTGATCGCGAACCAGGTGTGGCAGTTCGTCGCCCCCGGTCTTTATCGCCAGGAGCGGCGCGCGCTGCTGCCGTTCCTGCTGGCGACCCCGGTGCTGTTCACGACCGGCGCGGCGATGGCCTATTATGTCGCGGTGCCCATCGCGCTCAAATTCCTGCTTGGCTTTCAGGGGGAATTGGGCGGGGTAGAGCAGCGCGCGCTGCCGGATGTGAACAGCTATCTGGGCTTCATCATGCAGTTCATGTTCGGCTTCGGGATTTCGTTCCTGCTGCCGGTGCTGCTGATGCTGCTGGAGCGCGCGGGGATCGTTACCCGGCGCCAGCTGATCCAGTTCCGCCGCTATGCGATCGTCCTCGCTGTCGGGATCGCGGCGGTCCTGACACCGCCCGATATCGGATCGCAGCTGCTGCTCGCGGTGCCGCTGATTCTGCTCTACGAACTCGCGATCATCGGCATCTGGATCAGCGAGCGCGGGCGTGGGAAAGCGAAGGTCGAGGCGGCGTAACGCGCCATCGGCCACCGGATGATACCGACTTCCCCGGCGAACGCCGAGGCCCTGCGGCGGGCTGCTTGGCAGTCAAGCCGCCATCTAAGCCACCGACCGGACGCTGGGGCCGTTTGCTCACGCGACAAGTGCAACACCGCAGGATGGCGTTGCGATGGCGGAACTGTCAGGCCAACTCGGCCTTTGCGCGGTGAGCGTGGCGTGAGCGCTGGCGATGGCACCCTGGCTCTTCCTGAGCCCAAAGCCCTTTAGGTCTTGGTCCCAACCAAAGCTGGTGACGCCACCTTACTGGTGCGCGTCGAGGATCCGCTTGGTGATTTTCCAGTGGCCATCGGCAGAGCTGGTAGACAAAAAAGTCATTACCCAGCAATCACGCCACCAAAAACCGGCGGCAAAATACGGATTAACTAGTCGAAGGGCCTTTATTCATGGCGCAAAAATGTTGATCTAGCTTCGCCGGTACCGGAAGTACCACACCTCATGCCCCTGGCGCCTTGCCTTGGCTTCGTAGCGGGTTTGCGGCCAGTCGGCGGGGCGGGTGAGAAAGTCGTCGGCGCTCTCCGCCAGCCAGCGAAAATCGCGGCGCTGGCGCATCACCATCATCGACCAGCGGCAATAAGTGGGGTCGTCGGTGCCGAGGCGGAACTCGCCGCCGGGCATCAGCTTCGCCGCGATCAGATCGAGCGGGCCGTGGCTCATCATCCGCCGCTTGGCGTGGCGCGCCTTAGGCCAGGGATCGGGGTGGAGCAGATAGACGCGGCTGAGCGACGCGTCGGGCAGCCGCTCGATCACCTCGAGCGCGTCGCCCATGTGCAGGCGGACATTGCCGATCGCGCCGTCGCGCAGATGGTTGAGCGCGCTGACCACGCCGTTCAGGAACGGCTCGCAGCCGATGAAACCGTGCGCGGGGTGCGCCGCCGCCTGCGCCGCGAGATGCTCGCCGCCGCCAAAGCCGATTTCGAGCTGGAGCGGGCGGACATCGCCGAACAGGGTTTCGCTGGTCAGCGGGCCCGTCTGGGGCACCGACAGGCGCGGCAGCCATTCCTCCACAAGCGCGGCCTGGCCGACGCGCAGCTTATGCCCCTGGCGCCGCCCATAGAGGCGCCGGATGGTGGTGGGATCGTTCATTGCGCGCCCCTAACCCTACTCGCCGACCGGAGCAAACCACGCTTTCGCGGATTAAGCTGGCATGGCCGATGACGATCAAGACCAAGGCGTGGCCAGCAAGGCGATCGAACCCAAGCAACTTCACCGCGCGGTGCGGCGCGAGGGCGAAGATGAACTCGGTCGCCCTGTCCAATCGCTCTTTTGGTCGGGGTTGGCCGCGGGGCTCGCCGTGAGCGCGTCCTTGGTCGCCGAGGGCGCTTTTCATCGCCATGCCGCGCCCGGCCCGGGCCGGGCGCTGATCGAGTCGCTCGGCTACCCGTTCGGCTTCCTGATCGTGGTGATGGGGCGGATGCAGCTGTTTACCGAGAGCACGATCACCGCGATGCTGCCGCTCGTCCACCGGCCATCGTGGTGGGCGCTGTGGCGCACCGCGCGGTTATGGGCAGTGGTGTTATGCGCCAATCTGATCGGGACGGCGATCATGAGCGCGCTGTTCGCGTCCGGTGCGTTAGGCGGGGCGGAGGGGCGCGACGCGATGGTCGCGGTCTCGCGCGTGGTCGTTGAACGCTCACCTGCGGAAACCCTCGTCAGGGCGCTGCCCGCAGGCTTCCTCCTCGCGGCGATTGCGTGGACCCTCAGCAACGCGCGCCAGCAGGCGTTCCTGGTGGTGTTCGCGATCACCTATCTCGTCGCGATCGGGGAGTTCAGCCATTCGATCGTCGGATCGGTCGAGGCGTTCCTGCTCGCCTGGATCGGCACGATCACCGTCGGTGAGGCGGTGTTCGGCTTTCTGTTGCCAGCGATCATCGGCAACCTGATCGGCGGCGCGGGCCTGTTCGCCCTGCTCGCCCATGCATAGGTGGCGGGCGAGGTGCGGGAGGAGGATGAGGGCGCGAACGCGGGCTAGCGCACCGCCTTGGCGTCGATCGTCACATCGCCTTTGCCTCTCCAGGTCGTCACGCTGCTGGTCGGGCGTTCGCTCTTGACGATCGCCAACGCCTGTTCAGGCTTGGGCAAGCCGTCGCGCGGGGCAAAGATGAAGCTTTGCGCGACATTGTAGAGCGTGATGCTGTAATTTTTCTGGGCCTTGCTGTTGAGCAGCGCGCCGAGCGAGTCCACGCTCACGTAAATGCCGCGCCCGGCGTCGCCCAGGGCGATTAGATAGCCGTCGCGCTCGCCATCGGCGCGATACACGCCGGCATTGCCGAGTTCAGGACGTGCCGCCGGATCGCGGCAAAACATGGCCACATGAGCCGTCTTTTCGGGCTTCACCTCCCCCTTGGCGATCGCGCCGAGCAGCGCACCCTGCAGCAAGCTCGATCCCAGCGCATCGCCGCGCGGCTTGGCGTCGTCCTTGGCGCGCAAGGTGGTGGTGCAATCGGCGATCGGCGTCGCGGCGGGGACCGGCGCGATCGTCTTCGGCCAGGCCAGCGCGCCGAGCACCGCCTGCATCCGCGCGCCCAATTCCTCCGGCGCCAGCGTGGTGGAGCTGTACCGCAGCTTGACCAACCAGTCCTCGCCCAGCGGCACCAGCGCGACGCCCGTGCTGCGATAAGGCGGCTTGCTGACGCGAAACACCTGCATCAGCCCGCTCGCGTTGCTCTGCCCCGGCGGGATGAAGGCGGCGGGCGGGGCAAGCGGCGCCGGTCCGCCATAGATGTCGCGAGCGAGCACTTGCCGCGCGGCACGATCTAACCACACGGGGATGTCGCCGGTCACGCGACGGAAGATGTAGAGCGTCGCCGACTCCTCGGCGTTCGCCGTCTTATATTCGATGAACTCGTCGAGATCGGGAACGAGCACCGCGATCCGCGCCCGCGGCGGGAGCCCGGGCAACGCCGCCGGGATGTCGAGCCCGGTCGGACCGTGGCGATACCCCGCGTCCGCCGCGAGGGTACGCTCCTGCGGACCTTGCGCGGCGGCGGGGGCCACGATCAGGAACGCTGCCGCCGCAATCCATTGGAACCGCATAAAAAACTCCCCGGGAATCGCTTCCCGGGGAGGCTAGTCGAGCTACAAATCAATGCAAGTTACGCGACGGCTGCTTTCAGCGCGTCGACCAGATCGGTCTTTTCCCAGGTGAAATAATCACCTTCCGCCTGACGGCCGAAATGGCCGTAAGCCGCCGTCTTCTGATAGATTGGCTTGTTGAGCTTCAGATGTTCGCGAATGCCCTTGGGGGTCAGCCGCACCAGCTGCGGCAGCACGCGCTCCAGCGTCGCTTCGGGCACGGTGCCGGTGCCGTGGGTGTCGACATAGACCGACAGCGGCTCGGCGATGCCGATCGCATAGGAAAGCTGGATCGTCACCCGGCGGGCGAGGCCGGTGGCGACGACGTTCTTCGCCAGATAGCGCGCGACATAGGCCGCCGAGCGATCGACCTTGGTCGGGTCCTTGCCGCTGAACGCGCCGCCACCGTGCGGGCTGGCGCCGCCATAGGTGTCGACGATGATCTTGCGGCCGGTCAGCCCCGCGTCACCGTCCGGGCCGCCGATTTCAAAGCGGCCGGTGGGGTTGACGTAGATCTTGGTCTCATCGGTGATGAAGCCTTCGGGCAGAACGTCGCGGAACACGCCCATCACATAGTCGTGGAGCTGCTGGTACTTGGCCGGATCACCCTCGCCGCCGTGGAAGAAATAGCCCGGGGCGTGCTGAGTGGAGACGACGATCGCGGTCGCGCGCACCGGCGCCTCATCCCGATATTCCAGCGTCACCTGGCTCTTGGCGTCGGGCTCCAGGAAATCGACGACCTTGTTGTGGCGGTCGGCGGCCATCCGCTCGAGGATGCGGTGCGCGTAATAAAGCGTCGCGGGCAGCAGATCGGGGGTCTCGTCGGTCGCATAGCCGAACATGATGCCCTGGTCGCCGGCGCCTTCATCCTTGTTGCCGGCTTCGTCCACGCCCTGCGCGATATGCGCCGACTGGCCGTGCAGATGATTGGCGAATTCGAATTCGTTCCAGTGGAAGCCGGCCTGCTCATAGCCGATGCGCTTCACCGTCTCGCGCACCACGCGCTCGACTTCTTCCGGCACGCCCGGCGCCCAGCCGGTCGCTTCGTCATAAATGCCGCGGCCGCGAATTTCGCCGGCGAGCACCACGCGCTGGGTCGTGGTCAGCGTTTCGCAGGCGATGCGCGCTTCGGGATCCTTCCCCAGGAACAGATCGACGACCGCGTCCGAAATCTGGTCGGCGACCTTGTCGGGATGGCCTTCGGAAACCGATTCGGAGGTGAACAGGAACGACGAGCGCATGAATTTCCCTCTTGTTTGGAACGCCAGGCGTCATAGCCGCTGTCGCGACGATGACATATAAAGTTTTCCTTATATGTGCCCCTAGCGACCCCACCGGCGGAAGGCAACAGCGCTTGCGGCGAGCCCCGCGCCGACGATCAGCGCGAGCCAGTTACCGAAGCGCGCGAAGGGGGTGGGCGCGGCGGCGGGGGGGATAACGGCTTCCACTGCCCCGGCGCGCTGCGGCGGCACGGTGCCGATCAGGCGGCCATCGGCGGCGATGATCGCCGAGATGCCGGTGGGCGTCGCGCGGACGATCGGCAGCCCCTCCTCGATCGCCCGTAGTCGCGCCATCGCCAGATGTTGCGCTGGACCCCAGGCGCCGTACCAGCTGTCGTTCGAGGGGTTGAAGATGAAGCGCGGGCGGCGCGCCGGGTCGACGATTTGGCCGGAAAAGATCACCTCGTAGCAGATCAACATTCCGACTGGGCCAAAGCCCGGCAGTTTCAGGCTGCGCGGCCCCGGGCCGGGGGCGAAATCATAGCTGCCGGGGACCAGCCGGGCGAAACCGATCTGACTCAGCAACGGCCGCCAGGGAAGATACTCGCCCCACGGCACCAGATGCGCCTTGTCATAGCGGCCGCGCAGGCGCCCCCGCGCGTCGATCGCGAAGATGGAGTTGGTGACGGTGCTGATCTCGCCGGCGCGCGTGAACTGCACGGCGGTGCCGCCGGTCAGCACCAGATCGCGCGGGCCGAGCAATCGGGCGATACGCGACCGCACCCGCGCCGGGCTTTCCTGCCGCCAATAATAGGCAGTTGGGTAGCCGTCCTCGATCAGATAGCGCAACGCGCCCTCGGGCCACAGGATCAGGCGCGGGGCGGGGCCGGGGCGGCCGCTGAGGCGCTCCAGCGCGCGCAGGTTGTTCTCGGCATAGGCGTCGGTCGGGCGTTCCTCCTCGGGCAGATCGGGCTGCACCGCGCGGACCCGGGGCGCCGCGTCGGGCATCGGCGCTTGAGCAATACGTGGCGGGGTGAGCGCGAACAGCGCGACGAGCGGGAGCGCGACCGCGCTCGTCCGCCAACGGCCATGCGCCAGCAACAGCAATGCGCCGGCGAGCACCACCGTTAGCCCCGAAAGCGCATAGGTTCCGATCCAAGCCGCCAGATGCGCAACGCCAAGCAGCGGCACCCAGATGCTGGCAAGCGGCGGCCAGGGATAGCCGGTGAGCGCCCAACCTCGCAGCCACTCGGTGAGCAGCCAGGCCGCCCCCGACATCAGCACGAAGCTCAGGCCCGGCGCCTCGCTCGCCACGTGCCGCTTGCCCCAGCGCCAGGCGAGCCCGGCGGCCATCATCGGGAAGATCGCAAGGTACAGGCACAGCAGCGCGACCGCCGGAAGCCCAAGCCAGTGCGGCATCGCGTCCTGCAGGGTGAAGGCCTTGGCGATCCAGTTGTTCGCGACCGACAGATGCGCCCAGCCGAACAGCCAGCCGCGCCCGAGCGCCGCGCGGAGGGTGGGCGCGCGGTGGACGAGCGCGAGCCAGCCGGCGAAGGCGATGAGCGTCAGCGGCCAGAAGTCGAGCGGCGCATAGCCGCACGCCGCAGCCGCGCCGAGGAGCAGCGCGGCGAGGCGGGGATGACGGTCGAGCAGGGTCATGCGCCGGCTATGGGGCGCGTCAGGCGTGGGCTCAAGGGGCCGGTTGGTCGTCCGGCAAGACGGATCGGTCTAGCCCCGATCGCCGTCCCGGCCTCGGGCCAGGCCCCGCTCTTCTTCCGCTGCAATGCAGCGGGACCCCGGCTCAAGGCCGGGGTGACGATAGTTGGTTCAGTTACATCTTCTGCAACGTCACCCCGACACCGTTCACCTGGCGAGGCAGGGGCCCGTACCCTCCACAACAACACACGTCACCCCGGGCTTGACCCGGGGTCCCGCTTGACCTCGGTCCCAAGGCCGAGCGGCGCGCTGCTTAGCGGCCTTCCGCCTTCGCCCGCAGCGCGCTGATCGTGGTCGAATTGGTGATCGCTTCGATATCGGTCTTCAGGTGCAGCAGTCGCACGCCGTCTCGCGCCAGCGCGCGGTCGAGCGCCGGAGTGAATTGCTCGGTGCTTTCCACCGTCTCGGCCCAGCCGCCATAGGCGCGGGCGAGCGCCGCGAAATCGGGGTTGTGAAGCGCGGTGCCGCTCACCCGGCGCGGATAGTCACGTTCCTGGTGCATCCGGATCGTGCCATAACCGCCATTGTCGACCAGGATCACGAGCAGGTTCGCGCCGTGCTGGATCGCGGTCGCGAGTTCCTGACCGTTCATCAGGAAGTCGCCGTCGCCCGCCACCGCGACCACGGTCTTGTCGGGGCAGCGCAAGGCGCCCGCGACGGCGGCGGGGACTCCGTATCCCATCGCCCCGGCGGTGGGGGCGAGTTGCGTGCCAGGGCCGCCATAGCGCCAGTAACGGTGCCACCAGCCAGAGAAATTGCCCGCGCCGTTGCAGATGATCGTGCCTTCGGGCGTCAGGCGCTCTCGCATGGCGGCGACGCACAGGCCGAGATCGAGGCTAACGCCGTCGCGCGGCTTTGGCGTGGACCATTCGAGCCATTCGGCATGAGCTTCCGCGCCCCTGCCGCCGATCGGATGCACACCGCTTACCAGCAGCGCTTCAAGGAATTCGGTGACGCCGGCGCAGATGGCGACATCGGCGTGATACGTCCTGTGCAGTTCTTCGGGATCGGGGTGGACATGCACCAATGTCTGGCCCGGGTGCTGGGGCGTGACAAGCGTGTAGCCATCGGTGGTCGCCTCACCCAAGCGAGCGCCAATGACGAGCAGCAAGTCGGCCTGTCTGATCCGCGCTACCAGCTTGGGATTCGGGCCATAGCCGAGATTTCCGCCCCATGTCGGCATGTCGTTGGGCATGGCGTCCTGGCGGCGGAAAGCGCCTGCAACGGGAAGATCGCAGCTGATCGATAGAGCGGTGAGCAGTTCCCCGGTCTTTTCGGTCCAGCCAGCGCCGCCAACGATGGCGAGGGGCTGCTTGGCCTCGATAAACATTCGAGCCAGCGTGAGTATTGCCGCTTGGTCGACGTCCTGCCGCAGCCGCTCTACCCGCAGCCGGTCGACCGCCTCTACCTCGTCGCGCAGCATGTCCTCGGGCAGCGCGATCACCACCGGGCCCGGCCGGCCGCTGATAGCAGTGTTCCACGCTCGCGCGACATATTCGGGGATGCGGCGGGCGTCGTCGATGCGCAGCGCGAGCTTGGCGAGGGGCGTGAACATCGCGACGAGGTCGATTTCCTGAAACCCCTCACGGTCGCGCATCCCGCGATCGACATCGCCGATGAACAGCAGCATCGGCACCGAATCCTGCATCGCGACATGCACGCCGATGCTGGCGTTGGTCGCCCCGGGTCCGCGCGTGACGAAGCAGACGCCGGGTCGCCCGGTCAGCACGCCATCCGCGCACGCCATGAACGCCGCGCCCCCCTCCTGCCGGCACGTCACCACGTCGATCTGGGGCGTGTCGTGGAGCGCGTCGAGCACCGCGAGAAAGCTTTCGCCCGGCACCTGGAACAGCCGGTCGCAGCCTTGCGCGACCAGATTATCGACCAGAATCCGGCCGCCCGAGCGAATTTGCGTCATGCGCGCGGGTCTAATCCCCGGCGCGGGGCGAGGGAAGTGGTTAGCGCGCCGCCGCCATCGCCGGGCGCAGCGGCATCACCGGCTCGTCCTCGAACAGCCAGCGCTGGGCTTCGTCTGGGTCAGTGAACATCCGCGCGGTGCGGCTCTCCGCCGCGCGCAGCAACTGCATCCGCGCGAGCGACGAGGCGGTGATGAACGCGATCTTGCGCGAATGGTGGCGCTTGTTCGACAGCAGCGCCTGGAAGGCGTGCACCGTATCCTGCGGCTGGATCTTCATTTCGCGCACGTCGGTGAGCGTGAGATGCTGGTTCGGGGCGCAGCGTAGCCGTGCATGGGCACGGTCGCGATCAACCTCGAACGCGATCACATCGGCAGGGGTGAAAAAGCCGCGCAGCGTGATGCGGACAACGCTGAGCGCGGTATCAACGTCGATCGACCAAGTGGCTTGCATGGCGCCAGGATAAGGGCGAGTTTCTTGCCGAGCGGTAAAATCGCCGCTTTGGTAGTTTCACGGGGGGGGCTCAAATTGGGTGAGCTGTCGATCGTCGCCGAAGGATTGCGCTTTCCCGAAGGGCCGGTCGCGATGCCCGATGGCAGCGTGGTGCTGGTGGAGATCGCCGCCGGGCGCGTCACCCGCGTTCACCCCGATGGCCGCCAGCAGATCGTCGCGGCGCCCGGCGGCGGCCCGAACGGGCTCGCCTTGGGGCCGGATGGCATGCTCTATTGCTGCAACAATGGCGGGTTCAACTGGCGCGAGGCGAACGGCTATCTGATGCCGCACGGCCAGGCCGATGACTATTCGGGCGGACGGGTCGAGCGGATCGATCCAGACAGCGGTAAAGTGGAGGTGCTCTACCGCGACGGCGATTTCGGCTGCCGGTTGCGCGGGCCGAACGACTTGGTGTTCGATGCCCATGGCGGCTTCTGGTTCACGGATCACGGCAAGAACCGCCCGCGCGAGCGCGACATCACCGGCATCTTCTACGCCAAGGCCGATGGCAGTCTGTTGAAGGAAGTGATCTTCCCCAGCGAGAATCCCAACGGCATCGGCCTCTCCCCCGACGGCTCCATGCTCTACGCGGCGGAGACCTATACCTGCCGGCTGATGGCGTTCCGGGTCACCGCGCCGGGGGAAGTCGCGGCCGACGCGGGCCCGGGCGGCCCCGGCATCCCGCTCTACCGCCCGGCGGGATACAAGTTTTTCGACTCGCTGGGGATGGAGGAAAGCGGCAATATCTGCGTCGCGACGATCGGCGAGGCAGGGATTTCGGTGATCTCGCCGCTGGGCGAGCTGGTCGAGTTCGTGCCGACGCCCGATATCTTCACCACCAATATCTGCTGGGGCGGGGAGGGGCGGCGGACAGCGTATATCACCCTGTCGGGCTCCGGGCGGCTGGCGGCGATGCCCTGGCCGCGCGCGGGGCTGAAGCTGGCCTATTGATGGAGTACCGGCTGTTACGCGCCGACGAAACCGACGCCGCGGCGCGCCAGCACCGCGTCGCTGGCGCTTTAATCCCGGGGTTCGATCCTACGCTGCACAGCCTCGAAGAGACGTACGAGTTTTATCGCGAGGTTTTCCATAAGGGGCCGATCTGGGGCGCGTTCGATGGCGCGGCGCTGCTCGGCCATATGGCACTCGAACCCGGGTGGATCGAACATCTCTATGTCGAGCCCTTCTGGCATGGGCACGGCATAGGGAGGGCGCTGGTCGCCATCGCCCAGCGCGAGCAACACGATCTGCAGCTCTGGACCTATCAAGCGAACGCCCGCGCGCGGCGGCTTTACGAGGCGGCGGGTTTCGTCGCCGAGGAATATGGCTTCGACCCCGAACATGGCGACCGCGTACCCAATGTTCGCTATCGCTGGCGACCGGCGGCGTTTTGACGAAGCTTGCGCCAATCAGTCGCTAGCTCGGCACCCGCCGTTGACCACAACGCTGGCGCCGGACTATCGCCCGGGCAACCAATGGAGAGTCCGCCATGAACAAGCTCTTCCCCAACGCTGCCGCCGCGCTCGATGGAGTGCTGAAGGACGGGATGCTAATCTGTGCGGGCGGGTTCGGCCTGTGCGGCATTCCCGAACGGCTGATCGACGCGATCCGCGATTCAGGGGTCAAGGATCTCACTTTCGTGTCGAACAATGCCGGCATCGATAATGAAGGGCTCGGCAAGCTGCTGCGCACGCGGCAGGTGAAGAAGATGATCTCCTCCTATGTCGGCGAGAACAAGGAGTTTGAGCGGCAATATCTGTCGGGCGAGCTGGAGGTGGAGTTCTGCCCCCAGGGCACGCTCGCCGAGCGCTGCCGCGCCGGCGGGGCGGGCATCCCTGGCTTCTACACCAAGACGGGCGTCGGCACTCAGGTCGCCGAGGGCAAGGAAGTGAAGGTTTTCGACGGCGAGGAATATATCCTCGAGCGCGGCATCTTCGCCGATCTGTCGATCATCAAGGGCTGGAAAGCCGACGAGGCGGGCAACCTGATCTTCCGCAAGACCGCGCGTAACTTCAACCAGCCGATGGCGACCGCCGGCAAGCTGTGCGTCGCCGAGGTGGAGGAGATCGTGCCGGTCGGCAGCCTAGACCCCGATCAGGTCCACCTGCCCGGCATCTACGTCAACCGCCTGATCCTGGGCGCGCCATATGACAAGAAGATCGAGTTTGTGACGACCCGCGAGCGCGTCGCGGCTTGAGTTAGCTAAGCTGGTTAGCTAAATAAGGTAGCCATGGCGACGGTTACGATCCACGAGGCGAAAACGCACCTGTCCCGCCTGCTCGCGCGCGTCGAGGCGGGCGAGGAAATCGTGATCGCGCGCGGCTCGACCGAAATCGCCAAGCTCGTCCCGCTCGTGCCGCCGGCGCGGCGCCCGCGCGTGCCGGGCCGGCTGGCGCATGAATGGCCGGCGGGCGGTGGAGACCCTTTGGCGCATGGCTTTTGGGACCCGTTGACCGACGAGGAGATGGGACTCGGGCCTGATCCGATCCTAGACTCCTTGCCTCCAGCGGCATGAGCTATCTGCTCGATACCCATACCCTTCTGTGGTGGTTTCATTATCCCGCCGCGTTGAGCCCCACAGCGCGCGCGGTGATCGCGGATGCAAGCCGTTCGATTTTCGTGAGCGCGGTGTCGGCAATGGAAATCGCCCTCAAGCATCGCAAAGGCAAATTGGCCTTTGCTCGAACGCTCGCGCAAGGTTTCGCCGCGGAAGTTGGTGCGGAGGGCTTCACGCCGCTTGCGATCACGGTCGATCATGCCCAGCGGGCCGGCGCTTATCCGGCGGCGCATGCCGATCCCTGGGATCGCCTGCTTGCGGCGCAGGCGGAAGTTGATGGCTTGCAGCTGATAAGCTGCGATAAGCAGATCGCAGCGCTCGGCGTGACGACACTCTGGTGAGGGAAGGATGACTATGCAAGACACCGCCACCAAAGGCTGGACCCGCGACCAGATGGCCGCCCGCGCCGCGCAGGAGCTGCAGGACGGCTTCTATGTGAACCTTGGCATCGGCATCCCGACGCTGGTCGCCAACCACATCCCCGCGGGCATGGACGTAACGCTCCAGTCCGAGAACGGGATGCTCGGCATCGGGCCGTTCCCTTACCCGGATGAGGTCGACGCCGACCTGATCAACGCCGGCAAGCAGACGATCAGCGAGCTGCCGCAATCGGTGTACTTCAGCAGCGCGGACAGCTTCGCGATGATCCGTGGCGGGCATATCGACCTGACCGTGCTCGGCGCGATGGAAGTCTCCGAAGGTGGCGACATCGCCAACTGGATGATCCCCGGCAAGCTGATCAAGGGCATGGGCGGGGCGATGGACCTGGTCGCGGGCGTCAAGCGGATCATCGTCGTGATGGAGCATGTCTCCAAGAACGGCGAGCCCAAGTTCATGCCCGCTTGCAATCTGCCGCTCACCGGCAGGAATGTGGTCGACATGATCATCACCGATCTCGCGGTGTTTCACCGCCCCGATCACCAGAGCCCGTTCGCGCTGATCGAGCTGGCGCCTGGGGTGACGCTGGACGAAGTCCGTGCCAAGACCAGCGCGCATTATGTGCTCGGCGCGGGGCTGGCCTGACGATCGCGGGTTGCGCCAAATCGTCATCTTGCGCAGCTAGGGCTCGCCGATGAAATTGCTGCTCACCGGATCGTCGGGCTGGCTTGGCCGGCATGTGGTGCAGGCGCTCGCCGGCGCGGGGCATGAGGTCATCGGGCTCGATCCGGTGCCGGGGCCAGCGACTGAGGTGCTGGGCTCGGTCGCCGACCGCGACCTGATCGACCGGCTGTTCGCCAAGCACCGTTTCGATGGCGTCGTCCATAGCGGCGCGCTGCACCAGCCCGACATCGCGCGCCATCCGGCGCAGGCGTTCGTCGATGTGAACGTCACCGGCACGCTCAACCTGCTCGAGGCGGCGCTGCGCCACGGCGTGCGGCGCTTCGTGATGACCTCCACCACATCGCTGATGATCTCCGCCGACATCGCCGCCGGGCAGGGCGAACGCGCAGCGTGGCTCGACGAGCACCATGCGCCGCTCAATCCGCGCAACATCTATGGCATTACCAAGCTCGCCGCCGAACAATTGTGCCGGCTTTATCATCAGCGCCATGCCCTGGCCTGCATCGTGCTTCGCACCGCACGCTTCTTTCCCGAGCGCGACGAGGATTGGCAGGGCGATAGCGACAATGCCCGCGCCAATGAGTTTCTCAACCGGCGGCTGACGGTGCGCGACGCCGCCGATGCACACCGTATCGCGATCGAGCGTGCCGATCAGCTGGGGTACGACCTATTCCTGATCGCGGCGCCCACCCCCTTCGCGCCCAGTGATGCGCTGCCGCTGAAGGTGAACGCGGCGACTGTGATCGCGCGTTATTTCCCGAATGCGCCGACACTCTATGCGGCACGGGGCTGGCAGCTGCCGGTCGCGCTTGACCGGGTTTACGACGCACGTCGGGCCGAGCGCGTGCTTGGTTTCCGCGCCGCCACCAGTTTCGCGACGGTGCTGGATGCGCTCGCCCAAGGGGCGCCGCTGCCCGGTAAGTGAGCTGGCCTCGACTGCCGGACGAGGTGGCGACACCAAAAGTGCCACTTGATACAGGGACTTGCCGATTCGACTTGGCAGCGCGACCCAGTAGTTTTACCTAGTGCCGCCGGGGAAGGCCGCTACTACGCATGGTAGCCGGTCGAGTAGCTTGAAGGGCACGGGGTGGAACGGCGCGTCTATATTGTCGATGATGATCCGCTATCGCGCGATACGCTGGAGGAGATCATCGCCCTTCTTCCCGATGTCCGTTGCGAGCAGATTGAATCGGGGATCGATTTGCTGGCACGCTTGCCTCATCTAGGGCCGGGCGTGGTGTTGATCGATTTGAAAATGCCCGATCTTTCCGGGCTGGACGTGCTCGCCCGGTTCGGCGAGGCGCGCGACCGGCTGCCGACGATCATGATGTCCGTCGCCGGAGACATTCCCGCCGCGGTCGAGGCGATGCGGCTCGGGGCGCTCGATTTCTTGGAAAAGCCGTGCACGCCGCGCGCATTGCTCGAAAAGCTGAACCGCGGGTTCGTGGCGCTTGATGCCTATTGCCGCAGCACGGCGGCGCACGCGGCGCTGCACGCGCGTTTCGCCTCGCTCAGCGAGCGCGAGTCGGAGGTGCTGCGCCAGCTGATCGACGGCAAGGTGAACCGCGAAATCGCAGAGCTGCTCAATCTCAGCGTGCGCACGGTCGAGGTGTATCGCGCCAAGCTGATGATGAAGCTGGGCGTGGAATCGCTCGCGGAGGCGGTCCGGCTCGCGATCACCAGCGGCTTTGTTCATGCCGAAGCGGCTTAGCGCGCCTTAACCACTCCCTAAGTTGAACATCTTACGTAGGAATACGTCTCCGGTCGACCGGCAGGAGTGAGACGCGTGCCGCCGTCCGACACCCCTTGGCGGCTCCGCGCTACCGGTGGCGTGCGCGCGTTTTCCAGCAACGCGCGCCGATCAGCGCGGCCAACCCCATCGGCCGGTGCGCGTTGGCCAAGCGCGGCGCGCACCGGTCGAACGGCCTCGCTTGGCGATCGCGCGATGCGCCCGTACACTCAGGCCCGAATGCCAAGGGCGGAGCGGCGATGCGCGGGGGGCGGGTGATTGGAGATGGCGCGCGACTGCTGGCGGTCGCGCTGCTATTCGGCGCGCTGGCCTATCTGGGAATCGAGGGGACGCGTGGCGAAGGCCATGTTCCCTTGCTCTGGCTGCCCAACGGCCTCATCGCCGGCTGGCTGTTGCGTGATGGCGCGCGGCTCGCGCAACTGGCGCTCGTTGCTTGCGGGCTGGCGAGCTTCGCGCTGAGCCTGGGGCTGGGGGACGCCCCCGGGGTGGCGGCCGCGCTGATGCTCGCCAATCTGGCCGAAATCGCCGGCACGGTCGCGGTGCTGCGCGCCGGGTGCGGGCCGCGCCCCGACATGGAACGCCCGCGCACGCTCGGCTGACTGCTGGCGGCCGCGTTGTTCGGCGCGAGCCTGTCGGCGGCGATCGCGCAGATCGGCTATTGGCTGCATTTCGGGCTGAAGGCGCCGATTATCTGGCGCACCTGGCTGACCGCCGACGGGCTGAGCCTGGTGATCCTGCTGCCGATCACCCTGATCGCGAGCGACCAGTGGCGCGCGCGCCGCTGGCCGACCGCGCGGGAGGCACGCGATTGGTTCGCGACGACCGCGCTCGCCGCCGCCGGCACATGGCTGATCTTCAACCAGACCCACGCACCGCTGCTCTTTCTGGTCGGCCCGATCGTGCTCTATGCGGCGTTCCGCACCGGCCTTTGGGGTACGGCGGTCGCGATGGCGATCGTCACGCTGATCGCTTCGATCGCGACGCTGCGGGGGGAGGGGCCGATCATGCTCGTGCGCGGCGGGCTGGGCGATCGGGTGCTGACCTTCCAGCTGTTCCTGATCGCCAATTTCACCATGGGTATTCCCGTCGCCGCGCTGCTTACCGCGCGCGCGCGCGATCGGGCGGCGCTCGCCGCGAGCGGGGCGGCGATGCAGGAAATCCTCGACAATGTGCGCGACGTGATTTTCCGCACCGACAAGCGCGGCTGCTGGACCTCGCTCAACCCCGCCTGGGAAACGTTGACCGGCTATCCGGCGGAGACCAGCCTTGGCTGGCCGGTCGATGCCCTGTTGCCGGCGGACGAGCGCGACGAGGCGCGCGCGCTCCACCCGCAGCTGGTGTCCGGCGCATTGCAGACGTGCAACCGCGTGCAGCGCTTTCGCCACGCCGATGGCAGCTGGCGCCATGTCGAGCTGCGCTTCCGCCGGCTGGCGGGGCCGGATGGCGGCTTTGCCGGCACGATCGGCTCGATCCGCGATATCAGCGCGCAGGTGCGGCAGGCGAACGCGCTCGCCGATAGCGAGGCACGCTTCCGCCGCCTGGCGGAGACCGCGCCGGTCGCGATCTTCCGCACCGACGCGCAGGGCCAGCCGCTGTTCGCCAACGCCGCCTGGCGCACGCTTGCCGGCACCGATCTGGAGGCGCCTGGCGCGCTCAGCTGGCTCGATCGGGTCCATTCCGAGGATCGCGCGCCGATCGCCGCGACCTGGGCGGCGATGCTCGCCACGCCACAGCCGGCGCGGCGCACCTTCCGCTGGCAGCGCGCAGGGGGCGCCGTGGTGTGGGTCGATACCATCGCCCATCCCGAATATGATGGCGATGGGCGCTGCACCGGCTTCATCGGCGTGTCGTTCGACGTGACCGAGCTGATCGAGGCGCGCGCCCGCGCCGAAGTGGCGATGCGCGCCAAGAGCGTGTTCCTGGCCAATATGAGCCACGAAATCCGCACCCCGATGAACGGGGTGATCGGCTTCACCGATCTGCTCCAGCGCACCGCGCTCGATCCCGTACAGCGCGATTATGTGCGGCTGATCGCCGATTCCGGCCGCGCGATGATGCGGCTGCTCAACGATGTGCTCGATTTGTCGAAGGTCGAAGGCGGGCATTTACGGCTGGTGGCGGAGCCGGTCGATCCGCGCGCGGCGCTCGACCATGTCGTCGCGCTGATCGCGCCGCTCGCCCGCGAGAAGCGATTGGCGCTGACGAGCATGGTCGCCGCCGACGTGCCCGCGCGGGTCATGGGCGACATGCTGCGGCTGCGCCAGATTCTGCTCAACCTGGTGGGGAACGCGGTGAAGTTCACCGCCGAGGGTGGGGTCGCGGTGACGATTGGCCTTGCCGGGGACGATCGGTTGCGCATCAGCGTCCGCGACAGCGGCATCGGCATCGCCGCCGATCAGTTGGCGACCATCTTCCAGCCCTTCGCCCAGGCCGATGAAAGTATCGCCCGACGCTATGGCGGTACCGGGCTGGGGCTGGCGATCACCGCCGAACTCGTTCGGCTGATGGGCGGGAGGATCGATGTCGACAGCACGCCGGGGGCGGGATCGTGCTTCACGGTCGAGCTGCCGTTGATTGCGGCCCCCGCCGAGCTGCCGGCGCCGACGCCGCCCGCGGAGACGCTGACCTACCCACGCCCGAACGCGCGGCTGCTGATCGTCGAGGATCACGACATAAACCGCCAGCTGATGCTCGCCATGGCGCGCGCCGGCGGCATCGAGCCCGATTTCGCGACCGATGGCGTGGCGGCGCTCGATCGCGTCGCGGCGGCCGAGGCAGCGGGCGCCCCTTACGATCTGATTTTCATGGATGTTCAGTTGCCGCTGATCGATGGGATGGCGGCGACCCGGACGCTGCGCGCGCGCGGCGTGATCACCCCGGTGATCGCGCTCACCGCCCATGCCGAGCCGGAGGACATTGCGCGGGCGACAGCGGCGGGGATGCAGGACCATCTGGCGAAGCCGGTGCAGCTGCCATCGTTCTTCGCCGCCATCGCCCGGCACCTGCCTGAAGTCCCACTGATGGAGGTCGCCGACGCGGTCGATCCGTCGCCGGGCCTGCGCGCCCGCTACGCCGCGCGCAAGGACGAGATCGCGACCGCGCTCGCCGCCTTGCCAGATGCGCCCGGTGCCGATGATGTGGCGGCGCTCGCGGAGACGCTGCATAAGCTGGCGGGCACGGCGGCGCTGTTCGGCGAGGCGGCCCTTGGCGCGGCGGCCGGCGTCGCCGAGCGGCATTTGCGCACCGCGCCGCTCGACGCCAAAGGCCGCGCCGCCTTGGCGGCGTTGCGCGCCGCGCTCGGCGAGTGCGACGAGGCCGATGTCGGCGAGCACGCTTCGACATCGAGCGCGGATGCTTGAGGTCAACTGCCCGCCGCAATGCCTTGGACATGCTGGAGGGATTTGGAGGGGGTGCTAATGGCGCCCGCAAGCACGTCGCACCGCCCGGGTGCCTCCAGGTCGCGACACAGGCGGGCGCCAACCACGCGCCGTGGCCGCGCATACCGCGATAACGGATCGACGGATCAGATCCTGATATCGAAGCGCGCGCCGACCGCGCCGTTGCTCGCATCGATCGTGCCGTTATGCGCGAGCACGATCTGCCGCGCGAGGCTGAGGCCGATGCCGGTGCCCTGCGGCTTGGTGGTGAAGAAGGGCAGGAACAGGTCCGCCAGCATCGCCTCGGGGATACCGGGGCCGTTGTCGGTCACGGTAATCCGGTCCCGCTGGTGGCCGGCGGCGATCTCCAGCGACAGCGCGATGTCGTGGTCGCCCCCCCGCGCGGCGGCGGCTTCCGCGCCGTTGCGCAGCAGGTTGATCAGCACCTGCGCGAGCAGATCAGGGTCGGCGTTCAGCGTCAGGTCGGCGGGGGTCACGCTCACCGCCAGCCGGGTGCGCGGTGGTGGCCAGTCGGCGGTGAACAGGCGCGCGATCTCATCCGCGAAGGGGCGTGCGGCGAAGCGCTGGCGATGGATGTCGGGCGGGCGGCTGACGAGGCGATAGCTGCGCACGAACCCCATCACCCCGTCCGCCCGCCGCGCGAGCGTCGCCACCGCCGCGCGCGCATCGGCCGCCGCCGCCGGATCGTCCTCCGCCAGCAGCGCCGCCGCCGAATGGGCGAGCGACGTGATCGGGGTGAGCGAATTCATGATCTCATGCGTCAGCACGCGGACGAGATCGCTTTGCGCGGCGATCTCGGCGGCGTTGAGCGCGGCCTGCACCGGCTCGATGGTGACGATGCGGGTCGCCCGCTCGGGCCGGGCGAGCGTCGCGCTGTTCACCATCGCCCGCTGCGCGCCGTCGGGCAGGTTGAGCAGCACCAGCTGCCGCCCCGGCGCACCGCGCTGCTCGAGCTGCTGGGCGAGCCCCGAACTCACTCGGGCGAACTGCGGCAGATCATGCGCGGGCAGATGTGCGAAAAGATGCCGCGCGGCGCTGTTGGCGAGGGTGACGTGGCCGGCCGGATCGACGGTGAGGATGGGCACCGGCACTTGTTCGATCATCGCTTCGTAGAACGTGAGCACGTCACCCTGGCGGCCGCGTTCGGCGCGTAGCTGGGCGATCGCCGCGCTCAGCGCGCTCCCCAGGCGGTCGAACCCGCTCCCCTGGCGCCTGCCGGAAAAGGCGGCGGAGAGATCGCCGAAACGCACGCTGTCGATGAAGCGGGCCAGTTCGCGGTTGGTGCGGCTGACATGCCGCCACAGCAGGAAGCCCGCGAGCAGCGTTGCCGCCGCAAGCGTCGCGCGGGTGGCGGGCAGACCGGGCGTCGCGATGCTGAAGGCGAGCGCGGTTGCGCAGCCGGTGAACAGCGCGAGCCAGGCGCTCAAGCGCAGCGCGAACCAGCCGCTAAAGGCCATGGCGCTCCATCCGGCGATAGAGCGCGGCGCGCGTCAGCCCCAGCGCCTGGGCGGCGCGCGAGATGTTGTAGCTGTGCAGCTTCAATGCGCGTTCGATCATCTGCCGCTCGGCGCGATCGAGGTTGAGATCGTCGCCGCCGGGATCGGCGGCCACCGGAGCTTGCGGCGGCGCCGGGGGCGGGGCGACGCGGATCACCGGGGGCGGCGCCGCGCTCGCGGTCAGCGCGAAATCGTCGAGCGTGAAGGCGGCCTCGGTCGCGAGGATCGTCGCGCGTTCCGCGGCGTGGCGCAGCGCGCGGACATTGCCCGGCCAGTCGTGCCGCATCAGCATCGCCATCACCGCCTCGGGCACCGCGCGGCGCGGGCGATCATATTTGGCGGCATAGTGATCGAGGAAATGATCGAGCAGGATCGGCACATCCTCGGGCCGATCGCGCAACGCGGGCAGGCGGATCTCGACCGTGTTCATGCGGAACAGCAGATCCTGGCGGAAGCGGTTCTCGTCGGCGAGCTGCGCGGGGCGCAGGTTAGTCGCGGCGACAACCCGCACATCAACGTCGCGCGGGGCATTGGCGCCGACTGGGGTCACCTTGCGCTGTTCGAGCGCGGTGAGCAGCTTGGGCTGGAGATAGAGCGGCAGATTGCCGACCTCGTCCAGGAAAAGGGTGCCGCCATTGGCCGACTCGATCCGCCCGACGCGGTCGGCGCGGGCATCGGTGAAGGCGCCCTTCACATGGCCGAACAGCTCGCTGTCGAACAGATTTTCAGCGACCGCCCCCAGATCGACCGACACCAACGGCCGCTCGGCGCGGCGGGACAGGCGGTGGAGTTCGCGCGCCACCAGTTCCTTGCCGGTGCCATTCTCGCCCAGCACCAGCACATTGGCGTCGGTGGGGGCGGCGCGGGCGATGATCGAATGGACCCGCGCCATTAGCGGCGATTGGCCGATTAGCGGCGATCCCGCCGCCGCCCGCGGTGCGTCCGGCGCCGCCGGCGCGCTGTTCGCCTGCGAACGGCGCAGCGTCGCCGCGGTGCGCACCGAGGTGACGAGCGCATCGTTGCGCCACGGCTTGGAGACGAAGTCGATCGCGCCGCGCTTCATCGCCTCCACCGCGATCTGCACCCCACCATGCGCGGTGATCATCACCACCGCCGCCTGGGGATCGCGCTTCAACAACCGTTCGAGCCACAGGAACCCCTCGCGCCCATCGGTCGCGCCGCGGGTGAAATTGGCGTCGAGCAGGATCACGTCCGGCGCGCGATCGGCGCTGGCCGCGAAGCCCTGTTCGGGGGAACCGAAGGTCATCACCTCGGCGAACAGGGTGCGCAACGCGAGCCGCGCGGCGAGCTGGATGTCGACATCATCGTCGATCACCAGACAACGATCGAACTCCGCCATCAGCGATGCCGCTCCGGGGCCGCGCGCCGAGCCGGGGTTGCGCCGTCGATCATCGCTTTCTCCCTCCAGAACCAGCCAACGCCCACCATGCCAAGCGGCGTTCGCGGCCCGGGTGGGCGGAAACGTACAACAGCTGTTCGAATTCGGACAATCGGGTGACCCATAAATTTCGCTGTTCTGGACAGTTAAACAACAAAACAAAGCGAAACCAGAGACTTACAAGTTTGGCACGGCATCTGCAAAGCTGTTGGCATCCGGCAACCACGCTGGACCGCCACGGAGACCCGCCATGACCAAGACCCTCACCAGCCGCCTGCAAGCCGCCACCTTTGCCCTGGTTTTCGGCCTGACCCTGATGACCGCCGCGACCGCCACCCAAGATCAGCCCGCTTTCGCCCGCGCCGCCGCCGCCGCCGCCGTCACGCTCTAACCCCAGCTTTTGCAAGGATCGCCGCCATGACCCGCACCAGCCGCTTGCTCGCGCTCTGCACCGCCCTTCTCGCCACGCTGATCCTGGTCGATGCGACCACCGCCCCCGCCGACAACGCCATGATGAGCATTAACGCCGCGAGCATCCGCGCCTGACCTCGCCGCTAAGGAGCCGATCATGACCGTGACCGCGATCGACCGAGAGCTTCGCCCCCGCGCCAGCGGCGCCGGTATGGACCGGGTGATTGCCCGCCGCCGGCTGCCGCGCTGGGTGCTCGCAAGCGCCGGGGCGATCGGCATCGGTGGCGCGGCGCTCGGCCTTTATGCGGTCGCGCCGCGCGCTGACAGCCAGCAGGTGGCGCGGTCCCAGCTTCAGATTTCGCCGGTCACCTCCGGCATTTTCGAGGATTTCCTGCCGCTGCGCGCGCGCGTCACCCCGCTCGTCACCGTCTATCTCGACGCGGTCGAGGGCGGGCGGGTCGAAAAGGTGCTGGTGGAAGACGGGGCGACCGTCGCCAAAGGCCAGCTGCTCGCGGTGCTCTCCAATCCGGAGCTGCAACTCTCCTTTCTCGCGCGCCAGACCGAGGTGACGCAGCAGCTCAACTCGATGCGCAGCCAGGAGCTTGCGCTCGAACAGAGCCGGTTGCGCAATGCGCGCGACCTCGCCGAGGCCGATCTTGGCCTGCAGCGCGCCGAGCGCGATCTCGATCGCCAGGCGCCACTCGCCGAGCGCGGCTTCATCGCCGGCAAGGCGTTTGAGGAAACGCGCGACAATCTCGGCTATCAGCGCCGCCGCCGCGCGCTCATCGCGCAGACGATGGCGAGCGACGATCGGCTTCAGACCAGCCAGCTCGCCGAGCTGCGCCGCGCCGCCGGCTCGATCCAGGCGAGCCTCGCCTATGCGCGCGCCAGTCTGGAGGGGTTGAACCTGCGCGCGCCGGTGGCGGGCACGCTTTCGTCCTTCTCGATCCAGGTCGGCCAGTCGATGGGGCGGAGCGAACGGCTCGGCCAGATCGACAGCCCCGGGCGCAACAAGCTGATCGCCGATGTCGATGAATTTTATCTGGGCCGCGTCCAGCTCGGCCAGCACGGCACCGTTTCGATCAATGGCCAAGACGTGCGCGTGCGCGTCACCAAGCTCTATCCGCAGGTGAAGAACGGCCAGTTCCAGATCGATCTGCAATTCGATTCCGCCGAACCTGCGGGGCTTCAGCGCGGCCAGACGCTGCAGGCCAAGGTGACATTGGGCGACGCCAAGTCCGCGCGACTGATCCCCAACGGTGCTTTCTACAATGATAGCGGCGGCAATTGGGTGTTCGTGGTGACGCCCGATGGCAGCGCGGGGGTGAAGCGCCCGGTGCGGCTCGGCCGGCGCAACGCCGATTATATCGAAGTGCTCGACGGGCTCGACCCCGGCGAGCGTGTGCTCACCTCCCCCTATACCGGCTTCACCGACAAGAACCGGCTCGATCTCACCAACTGATCCTCCAGCACAGGAACTAAAGCGCATGATCACGCTTCGCGGCATCGCCAAATCATACCGAACCGATACGGTGGAAACGCTCGCGCTGGGGGCGATCGACCTTGACATCGCGCAAGGCGAGTTTCTGGCGATCATGGGACCATCGGGCTGCGGCAAGTCGACTTTGCTCAACCTGCTGGGGATGCTCGATAGCCCCAGCGAAGGCTCTTACCAGTTTGACGGGCGCGAGATCGCGACGCTCTCCGAGGCACAGCTCGCTGATGTCCGCAAGCGCAACATCGGCTTCATCTTCCAGAGCTTCAATCTGGTCGACGAGCTGACGGTGGAGGAAAATATCGCGCTCGCCCTGCTCTATCACGGCATCCCCGCGCGTGAGCGGTCGGAGCGGGTGGCGGCGGCCATGGACCGGGTGGGCATCGGCCACCGCGCCAGGCACCGCCCCAGCCAGCTTTCGGGCGGCCAGCAGCAGCGCGTCGCGGTCGCCCGCGCGGTCGTCGCCCAGCCGCGGCTGATTTTGGCGGACGAGCCGACCGGCAATCTCGATACCCAGCATGGCGAGGATGTGATGCGGATGCTGCGCGCGCTCAATGCCGATGGCGCGACGATCGTGATGGTCACCCACTCGCCCACCCATGCCGATTATGCCAGCCGGGTGATCCAGATGCTTGACGGCCATATCGTCACCGCGCGCCAGCTCGCCGCCTGATCCGCCGCCCTTCGCTTGGGAGACGAAACATGTTCACCCATTACGCCACGGTTGCCGCGCGCGCGATCGCCAAGAACCCATTCTACGCGCTGATCAACATTGGCGGCCTCGCGGTCGCCATCGCCGCGTGCCTGCTGATCGCGACCTATGTGCGGTTCGAAACCAGCTATGATCGCTGGATGCCGCACCATGACGAGATCGTGCAGGTGCAGAATTACTTCCGCGATCCGACCACCGGCGATCACTATGATGTCCAAGGGTCGCCATTCCTCGCGCGGCGCGCGATCGCCAAGGATTTTCCGCAAGTCGTCAGTTCGGTGTGGATCGCCTGGTCCAGCGCCAACCGGATTCGCGACGGCCGCGCCGAGACTCTGGAGAATTTCCACTTCGTCGATGGCGATCTGCTCGGCACTTTCCCGCTGACGATGCGGCGCGGCAACGCCCATGCGCTCGACCGGATCGGGCAGGTGATCCTGAGCGAGGCCGAGGCGATCAAGCAATTCGGCGGCACCGATGTGATCGGCAAGACGATCACCCTGTCTGACGGGGGTATCGTCAAGGATTATCAGGTCACCGGCGTGTTCGCCGATCTGCCCAAGAACAGCGCGCTCGATTTCCGGATGCTCGCGCGGTTCGACGCCGTTGCGCATTTCGCCAAGACGACGCCGGGCCTGACCAATAACTGGGGCTGGCGGTCCGGCCTGAATTTCTTCCGCCTGAAGCCGGGGAGCGACGTGGCGGCGATGAACGCCGCGCTGCCGGCGTGGAAGCAGCGCAACATCACCGGCAATGCCGACGAACTGCGGATGTCACGCGACTATACGACCTATGCGTTCGTGCCGCTGGCCGATGTCCATCTCAGCCGCCCGCGCAACTCGGGGCTTACGCCGGGCAATGACTGGCGCAGCATCATCACGCTGGCGGTCGTCGCGCTGCTGGTGCTGGCGATGGCGTGCATCAACTTCACCAACCTGGCGACCGCGCAGGCCGGCGGGCGCGCGCGCGAAGTGGCGCTGCGCAAGGTGCTGGGTGCCCGGCGCGGACAATTGATCGCGCAGTTCCTGGGCGAGTCGTTGATGATCGCCGCCATCGCGACGCTGCTGGGCCTCGCCATCGCCGAACTCGCCATGCCGTGGTTCGCGCGCTTCATGCGCGTGCCGCTGACGCTCAGCTACCTCGGCGCGAACGGCGTGCTGCTGCCGGCGCTGACTTTGGTGCTGCTGGTCGGGCTGCTTGGCGGGCTTTACCCCGCCTTCTACCTCTCGCGCTTCCAGCCGGCACGCATTCTGAAGGCCAATAAATCGGCGGCTGAAACCGAAGGATCGGGCGGCCTGCGCACCGCGCTGGTGATCGTGCAATTCGCGGTCTCGATCGGGCTGATCGCCTGCACCGCGATCGTCTATTCGCAGATCGTGTATCTGCGCTCGCTCGATCCCGGCTTTGCCCGCGAAGGGCTGTTGCAGGTGGAAGGGATCGGCGACCCCGCGCTCGATACGGTGTCAGACACGCTGGTCGATCAGATCGCGCATCTACCCGGCGTCACCGCCGTCGGCCGGACGGGGATCGGCCTCAACACCGGCAATACCTCGACCAGCACCGTGTTCCTGGGCGGCGGTTCGACGCCGATCACGCTTGCCTCCTACAATGTCGATGCCGGTTATTTCCGCACGCTGGGCGTGCCGCTGCTTGCCGGGCGCTCGTTCGATCCGACGCGCGTCGCCGACGACACGACCATGCCGCGCGGCACCCCGGAGCGGGAGGTCTATGCCCGGTTGCGCCAGGGCTTCCCGGTGGTGGTGAACCAGTCCGCGCTGAAGCGGCTGGGGATCGCCTCGCCGAACGCCGCGCTCGGCCAGCAGCTCACCTCGCCGATCGACGCCGCGCAGGGCGGCGGCGTGGTCCGCCAGACGATCGTCGGCGTGGTCGGCGATGCGCGGCAGCGCGGCCCCAATGCCGAGGTCGAGCCGATCGTCTATGCAATGGATCGCCACGCGCCCTTCTGGCTGCTGGTGCGCTATTCGGGCGATCCGGTCGCGATCCGGGGCCGGATCGAGACGCTGTGGAAGCGGATGGCGCCGCAGGTGCCGTTCGACGCCGATCTCGCCGAGGATCTCGACGCACGCAGCTACCGGGTGGACAATGCCCGCGGCCAGATGTTCGCCGCCGCCTCCTTGCTCGCGGTCGCGATCGGGTGCCTGGGGCTGTTCGCGCTCGCCTCCTTCACCGCCGCGCGGCGGACCAAGGAGATCGGCATCCGCAAGGTGCTCGGCGCGCGGACGAGCGACATCGTCCGCTTGCTGATCTGGCAGTTCACCCGGCCCGTGCTCGCCGCCAACCTTATCGCCTGGCCGCTCGCCTGGTGGGTGATGCGCGATTGGCTGAACGGCTTTCCGGCACGCATCGCACTCTCGCCGCTGCCGTTCCTGGCGGCGGGAACGCTCGCGCTGCTGATCGCGGTGGCGACGATCACCGGCCAGGCGGTGCGGGTGGCGCGCGCCCAGCCGATCAAGGCGCTGCGCTACGAATGACGCGGGGCAGGGGCGACGACCGCAGCGTGGCGCGGTCGCCGCCCCTATCCATTCCGCCATGGCATAAGGGTTATTGCCACGCGCGGTCTGCCGCTTGTGGCGGGAATGACGCATTTCAGGGCCACGGCATCGAGCCGTCCCATTGAGATCAAGGATTTCCGCCATGACCGCTTTCACCGTCCCCACCCGCGACACCGTGAGCCCCGGCAACCAGGCCCTGTTCGACGCACTGAGCGGCCAGCTCGGCTTCGTGCCCAATCTCTATGCGACGTTCGCGCACTCGGATAATGCGCTTGGCACCTATCTCGCGCTGCAATCGGCCAAGTCGTCGCTCGGCGCCAAGGCGCGCGAAGTCGTCAACCTGGTGGTCAGCCAGGTCAATGAGTGCGTCTATTGCCTCGCCGCGCATACCGCGCTCGGCAAGATGAACGGCTTCAGCGACGCGCAGATCCTCGAAATCCGCGCCGGCGGCCTCGCGAGCGATGCCAAGCTCGATGCGCTCGCCCGGCTGACCCAGTCGATCGCGGTCAATCGCGGCCATGCCGATCCCGCGCTGGTCGAGGCGTTCTTCGCCGCCGGCTGGACCAAGGAAAATCTGGTCGATGCGATCGTGACGATCGGCGACAAGATCATCACCAACTATCTCCACGCGGTCACCGCCGTGCCGGTCGATTTCCCCGCCGCCCCGGCGCTGACCGGCGCGCTCGAACTGGCCTGAGCGCCAGCCCTCGCACCTCCTCTCCTGGCCCGGCGGTTCCCCTTGCGCCGGGCCACCCTAGGAACCCCGCCATGATCTCGACCGCTTCCTCCTCCGTCGCGCGTCATGGCGGGGTTCGTTTTGCTCCCTCGCGCACGGTAACGGGCATCGCCGCCGGCACGTTCGCGGCGCTGGTGTGGGCGACCTATCTGATCGCCGCCAAAATCGGCACCGCGCAGGGCCTGATGCCGCAGGACATCGTGCTGCTGCGCTTCGCGACCGCCGCGCTGGTCATGCTGCCATGGCTGTGGCGCCACGATCCGGCGCGGCTCGCCGGGATCGGCTGGCGGCGCGCGGCGATGCTCGCGACGCTTGCCGGGCCGCCCTTCATCGCGCTCAGCACCGGCGCCTATCTGTTCGCGCCGCTCGCGCATGGCGCGGTGATCCAGCCCTCGACTGTGACGCTCGCCTCGATGGCGGCGGCGGCGGTGCTGCTTAAGGAACGGCTGACGCGCGACAAGCTGGCGGGCGTCGCGTTGATCGTCACCGGGCTGGCGGTGATCGCCAGCCATGCCGGCGCGATGGGCAGCCCCCGGGTCTGGATCGGCGACCTGCTGTTCGTCGCCGCCGGGCTCAGCTGGGCTGCGTTCACCGTGCTGCTGAAGCGCTGGAACCTGGATGCACTGGCGGTGACGGCGGCGGTCTCGGTCGTCTCGGCACTGGCGGTGGTGCCGCTGTTCCTGCTGCGCGGCGATTTCAGCCGGATCGCGGCGCTGCCCATCAGCGCGCTGCTCGTGCAGATCGTGGTGCAGGGCGTGCTTTCCGGCGTGCTGGCGTTCGTCGCCTTCGGGGTGGCGGTGCGCCACCTCGGCGCGGCCAAGGCCGGTCTGTTCCCCGCGATCGTCCCGGTGGCGACATTGCTGATCGGCATACCCGTGACCGGTAATGTACCGGTTGGTTTCGAAATAATCGGTGCGGCATTGGCGACATTCGGTCTCGTCACCGCGATCGGTTTGGTCCGCGTGTTGTTTTCCACATCCCCCAGCACCAAAGGTTGATGCCATGACGAACGATCCGCTGTTCCAGCCCATCCGCTACGGAGCCATCGAAGCCCCCAACCGCATCGTGATGGCGCCGCTGACGCGCACCCGCGCCAACGCCGACGATGCGCCGCACGCCCTGCAACAGACCTATTATAGCCAGCGCGCGACCGCCGGGCTGATCATTTCCGAAGCCACCCATATCTCGCAGCAGGGCAAGGGCTATGCCGGCGCGCCGGGCATCCATAGCGACAAGCAGGTCGAGGGCTGGCGCGGGGTGACGCAGGCGGTCCATGCAGCGGGCGGGCGGATGATGCTGCAACTCTGGCATGTCGGGCGGCTGTCGCATCCTTCGCTGCAGCCGGGCGGCGGCCTGCCGGTCGCGCCGAGCGCGATCGGGCTTGCCGGCCACGCCTTCACCTATGAAGGGCCGCAGGATTTCGTGGTGCCGCGCGCCCTGGAACTCGACGAGATTCCGGGGATCATCGACGATTATCGCCGCGCCGCGATCAACGCCAAGGCGGCGGGGTTCGACGGGGTCGAGATCCACAGCGCCAACGCCTATCTGCTCGATCAATTCCTGCGCGACGGCACCAACCACCGCACCGATCGCTATGGCGGCAGCATCGAGAACCGCACCCGGCTGACGCTCGAAGTCACCGACGCGGTGGTGGGGGTATGGGGCGCGGAGCGCGTCGGCATTCGTCTGTCGCCCTCGCTCACCATCAACGGCATGAGCGACAGCAACCCCGCGCCGCTGTTCGGCTATCTCGCCGAGCAGCTCGGCAAGCGCGGCCTCGCCTATCTCCACTGTGTCGAGCCGAGCGACCCGCGCGGCGATCCGTTCGATCGGATCGTCGATCCCCAGATCGTCCGCCGCGCGTTCGGCGGCAACTATATCGCCAATGGCAGCTATACGGGCGCCCGTGCCCGCGCGGCGCTGAGCGCGGGAGAGATCGACGCCGCCTCGTTCGGCCGGCTGTTCATCGCCAACCCCGATCTGCCGCGCCGCCTGGCGGAGTGCCTGCCGACCAACCCCCTCAACGCCGCGCGCATCTATGGCGGCGGGCCGGACGGCTATACCGACTATCCCTTCTACGAGAAGGTGCCCCAGGAAGCGTAAATCCCCGGCCTGGTTCAACCCGCCTTCATCGCCTGCACCATGAACGCGGCGAAGGCGCGCGCCTTGGCGTTGGGCAAGCGGCCCGGCGGAAACAGCGCCCACAGGTCGAGCAGCGGCAGGTGCCAATCGTCGAGCAGCCGCATCACCGCGCCGCTCGCCAGTTCTGGCGTGAACATCCACTCCGAGGCGACCGCTAGCCCCATATCGGCGAGCACCGCCGCGCGCAGTCCCTCGGCTGCGCTCACCCGCACCCGCCCGCCGACGCGCACCGATGCCTCGCTGCCGGAGACATGGCGAAAGGTCCAGCTCGGCGTGTCGAAGCGGGTATAGACGATCGCCTCGTGCCCGGCGAGTTCGGCCGGGGTGCGCGGCGCGCCGGCGCGCTCGACATAGGCCGGCGTCGCGACGATCGAGCGCCGCCCCTCGGCGAGCTTGCGTGCGGTGGCGGTTGAATCGCTGAGCGCCCCCATCCGCAGCGAAAGATCGATATTCTCCTCGATCATGTCGATCACCCGGTCGTCGAGGATTACCTCCAGCTCCAGCTCCGGATGGGCGGCCAGGAACGCCGGCAGACGCGGGATGACGTGGAGCCGGGCGAACGTCGTGGCGGCGGAGATGCGCAGCCGCCCGCTGAGCCCGCGTCCGGCGCCGCGCGCGGCCAGTTCGGCCTCGTCGGCCTCCTCCAGCGCGCGGCGCGCGCGCTCGTAATAATGCTGCCCTGCCTCGGTCGGCGCCAGGCCGCGGGTGGTGCGCGTCAGCAGCCGCACGCCCAGCCGATCCTCCAGCTGCGCGATCAGCTTGGAAACCGCCGGCTGCCCGACATTCAGCTGACGCGCGGCGGCGGTGAACGAGCCGCTGTCGACCGCGCGGGTGAACGTGGCCATCGCCTGGAAACGGTCCATCGTCATTCCCCCCTGGAATGAGAATTAGTGCTGCGAGCAGTCTGCCCTGCCTCGCGGCGATCGTCCATCACGTCCTTGTCGCGCCACGCCGTGCCGGCGCCCGCGCGGGAAAGGGCCGAACCATGACGCTCCAGCAACGCCTCGATGCCTTCAAGGCCGATTTCAGGGCCGGCAAGCCGCCATTCAACGCGCCGGCGTTCATCCACCGGATCATGGCGCGCGGCACCGAAGAGCTGATCGCCTCGGGCGCCGCGAGCCGGGCGCTGAAAGCCGGCGACCGCGCCCCCGATTTCGCCCTGGAAGCACCAGATGGTAGCGTCGTCACCGCCGCAGCGCTGATCGCGCGCGGGCCGCTGATCGTCAGCTTCTATCGCGGCGTTTGGTGCCCCTATTGCAACATGGAATTGCAGGCGTTGCAGGAAGCCCTGCCGGCCTTCACGGCGGCGGGGGCGCAACTGGTCGCGATCTCGCCGCAGAACCGCGTCAACAGCCGCAAGTCGGTCCGCGAGAACGCGCTCGACTTTCCGATCCTCTCCGACCCCGGCAATGCCGTCGCCGCTCGGTTCGGCCTGCGCTTCGCGCTGCCCGATTATCTGATCGAGCTGTACCAGACGCTCGGCAACCAGCTTCCCGCCTTCAACAGCGACGACAGCTGGACGCTGCCGATGCCCGCCCGCTTCGTGATTGGTGGCGATGGTCGCATCGCCTATGCCGAGGTCAACCCCGACTATACCCGCCGCCCGGAACCGCTCGACATGCTGCCGGTGGTGGAGCGGCTGAGTCGGGCGACCGCGACCGTCTGAAAACATCGTGCCTGACCGCGCTGACTTTGCCGGCTATCCGGCTATGGCGGCTCCAACTCGATGAAGGAAACACTCTTGAGCAACCTGACCGTGCGCGCGCTCGATCATGCCGACCTGCCGGCGATCGCCGCGATCCTCGACGCGACGGGCCTGTTCCCGTCCGACATGCTGGCCGACATGGCCGCGCCTTATCTGGCGCGCCAGGCGCCCCACCATTGGCTGGTGATCGCCGAGGGCGACGCGGTGCGCGGCTTCGCCTATGCCGAACCCGAGCGGATGACCGAGGGCACCGTGAACCTGCTCGCGATCGCCGTCGATCCGCGCCGGCAGAATCGCGGCATCGGCAAGGCGCTCGTCGCGGCGCTGATCGAACGGCTGAAGGGGCAGGGCAATCGCGTGCTGATCGTCGAGACTTCATCGCTCGATGACTATGCCGGCACCCGCGCCTTCTACGCCGGCCAGGACTTCGCGCAGGAAGCGCGCATCCGCGACTTCTATCAGGCGGGCGAAGACAAGATCGTGTTCTGGAAGCAGCTTTAAGCCAGGCGGGGCGCCGTTAACCCATGGCTGCGAGTTTTTCTTCCACCGGGCAGTCGCGGCACGCGCCCTCGTCGCACAGGCGGCAGATTTTCAGCGCCTCGGCATCGCTCGACACCAGCGCCCGCAGCATCTTGTCGGCGAGGGTGGCGAGCGTCGCCGCTTCCGCCGGATCGAGCGTGGCCAGCGCGCGGCGCATCGCGGCGGCGCGGCCGGCGGCGATGTCCGCCGCCATGCTCGCGCCCGCCTCGGTCAAATAGAGCGCGACACGGCGCGCATCCTCGCGATTAGCCTCGCGCCGCACCAGCCCTTGCGCCTGCAAGCGGTCGATCAGCCGCACCGCACCGGGGTGGGAGAGGGAGACGCCGGTGCGCAGTTCCTCGACGCTGATGCCGGGCAGGTGGGCGATCATCATCAGCGCCGCCGCCGCCGGTCCGCGCTCGGGCACGGGCCGCTCGGCGGCGCCTTGCACCGCGTCAGCCAGCGCGAGCGCAAGCGCGGCGATGACGTTCAGATCGCGAAGATCGTTCATTGTCCCAATTTATGTGCGTGGCGCATTGATTTCAACTTGCGGTCAAGATATATGCATCGCGCATATAAAGGAGACGTGCCATGATCCTGTCGCAAAGCATCGAACAACGCCTCGGCCGCCTGGGCGGCGTGATCGCCCGCTGGAGCGTGGTGTTCTTCTTCCTGGCCTTCGGCCTCTACAAATTCACCGCCGAGGAAGCCGCCGGCATCGCCCCGCTGCTCACCCACAGCCCGGTATTCTTCTGGGCGATTCCGGCGCTGGGCCAGCAGGGCGCCTCCAACTTGGTCGGCGTGCTCGAGATTGCCTTCGCGGTGCTGATCGCGCTGCGCCATGTGCTGCCGCGCCTGTCGGGCTATGGCAGCCTCGCGACCGCCGGCGCGCTGGTGGTGACGCTCAGCTTCCTGTTCACCACGCCAAAGCTCGATCCGGCGCTGGGCGGGTTCATTATCAAGGATCTGACGCTGCTCGGCGCTGCCCTGTGGAGCGCGGGCGAGGCTTTCGCCGCCGCGCGGCTGCGCGGGGAAGGCGCGGCGCGGTACGGGACTGCCCAAACGGTCGCACTTTAGCGACGGGCGGGGGCGGCTTCCGGCCACCCGGCCGCTCCTCGGGGAGCGCCGAGCCCGGTAGTCGACATGTTGGTCGCGGTGAGCACCGCCGCGTCGCCGCCAGTCGAATCACCCCAGCGGCGGACAAAGCCAGCCAAGGCGGGGGAATGGCGCGGAGACGCGTCAGCCCGGCCTTGCGGGCTTGATCGTCGCTTGGATCGAAGCGCAGTTGTCCCGCGCAGCTTGCCGCGCGCAGCAATCCGATCGCCTCGCCATCCGACCAGCAGGCACTGCCCGAAAAGCCGAGAAACAAGTCCCCGCGCGGCCCTTCGAGAAAGGCGGGGCCTTCCGGGATCTGGCGCCCGCCCTGGCGCTTCTAATCATGCGCGGGGCGCGGGATGATCCTCACGGCGCCGCTGAGCGTCACCGGATCGTGGTCCAAGCCCCGCATTTTTCTCCAGTTAGAGCTAGAGTCCGACCCGAGTAAGAGACGGACGGATGAAGCGGAAGGCGCCTTCGGACGAAGCGGCCGGCAAGTTGATGACCAGCCTTCGCAAAAGGTTAGCCAACGAAACGGCTCACCCGTTGGCAAAGGAAGCATAAATGGCGAATCTGGCGCACCCGACAGGATTCGAACCTGTGACCTCTGCCTTCGGAGGGCAGCGCTCTATCCAGCTGAGCTACGGGTGCGTGGGCGACGCAGTTAGCAAAGCGGGGCGGGGGGCGCCAGTCCCTTTCGCGGCCACCGCCGGGGCACAGCCAAGCGCGGGCTCGAGCGACTCCATGAAGGCGATGAAGCCCCGTTCGTAGCGACCGAGCCAGCGCGTCGCGCGCGGCAGGCGCAGGCCGGCGCGGAACGCGGCCTGGTCCGATTTCGCCAGATCGAGCAGCGCCGGGTGGACATAGGATTTGCGCGCGATCGCCGGGGTATTGCCCAGCGCCTCGGCCACCGGGACCAGCAGCTGCTTGAGGGTGAGCGGCGCCTTGGCCTCGGCCAGTGCCTGGAAGGCGAGAACGCTCGCGCCCCAGGTGCGGAAATGCTTGGCGGTGAAATCCTCGCCCATCGCCCGGCGGATATAGGCGTTGACATCGCCCGAGGTGACGGGGTGAGTCTCCCCGGCCGCGTCGACCCAGCGAAACAGGTGCTGGCCCGGCAGATCCTGGCACCGGCGCACGAACCGCGCCAGACTCCGATCGGAGATCGTCAACTGCTTGAGCTTGCCTGATTTCGCCTTGAATTCCAGCTTCAGCCGCGCGGTGCCGATTTGCGCGTGGCGGCGGCGCAGCGTGGTCGCGCCGAAACTCTGGTTCGCCTTTGCATAATCCTCGTTGCCGACGCGGATATGACCGAGATCGAGCAGCCGGACCACCGCCGCCACCGCGCGATCGAGCGACAGATCGCGCCGCGCGAGATCGGCGGCGACCTGCTTGCGCAGGCGTGGCAGCCGGTGGCCGAACAAGGGGCAGCGGCTGTATTTCAGCGCCTCCTGCGCGGCGCGGAAATCGGGATGGTAGCGATATTGCTTGCGGCCGCGCTCGTCCCAGCCGACCGCCTGGATATGGCCTTCGGCGCGCGGGCAGAACCAGGCGTCACGATAGGCGGGCGGCAAGCCGATGCGGTTGAGGCGCTCGATCGTGTCGCGATCGGTGATCCGCCTGCGATCGGGGGTGAAATAGGCCCAGGCGCGGCCGGCCTTGCGTCGGGTGATGCCGGGTTCGCTGTCGTCGGAATAAGTCAGCACATCGGCGGCAATGCGCCGTGCCGCCACGCGGTTCCGGAACGCGCCCGCGCCCGCGTCGTTTTGGGGGCATCACCAGGAGAAACCGACATGGCCGATATCACCCAGGCGCGCGTGCTGATCATGGCGACCGACGGGTTCGAGCAATCCGAACTGTTCCGCCCGCGCGAGGCACTGATGGACGCGGGCGTGACCGTGAGGCTCGCTTCGCCCGGCACCGAGCCGATCCAGGGGATGCAGCACGACACGCCGGGCCAGACGATCACCCCCGATGCGACGATCGAGCAGGTCGACGCGCAGGATTATGATCTGCTGCTGCTCCCCGGCGGGGTCGCCAACCCCGACACGCTGCGGATGCGGCCCGAGGCGGTGGCGCTCGTCCAGGCTTTCGCCAGCGCGGGCAAGCCGATCGCGGCCATCTGCCACGCGCCCTGGCTGCTGATCGAAGCCGGGCTGGTCGACGGCAAGCGGATGACGAGCTGGCCCTCGCTGCGCACCGATCTCGCCAATGCCGGCGCCGAGGTGGTCGACGAGGAGGTCGTGATCGACGGCCAGTTCATCACCAGCCGGATGCCCGACGACATTCCGGCGTTCAGCGAGGCGGTGCTCGACCGGCTGCGGGGCGGGCAGGGGGCCTAGAGCGGCCCGGCTTAGGCCGGGTGCACTCCATATGAAACGCTTCCTGCTGATCGCACCGTCGCCGCGTTCTGTTCCCACCTTCGCCGGCGAAGGCCGGGGCCCAGGCGCGGGCTGCGGCCAGGAAAGCGCGACACATCAAGCGTTGCTCCGCTGGACCCCGGCCTTTGCCGGGGAAGGGGAGGACAACACAAGTGCTTCGCAAAGAGTGCCCCCAATCGGCCTCGCCCCATTCCCGGCGGCTTTTCCCGGCGGGGCCGGGGATGCTAGGCAAGCGCCATGAGCCTGCGCCCGTTCCACCTCGCCTTTCCGGTCCACGATCTCGCCGCCGCGCGCGCCTTTTACGGGGGCGTGCTCGGCTGCCGCGAGGGGCGATCCGCCGCGGAGTGGGTCGATTTCGATCTGTTCGGGCACCAGATCGTCGCGCATCTCGACTCCGGGGCGCGGGCGACTGAGCATCACAACCCGGTGGACGGGCATGACGTGCCGGTGCCGCATTTCGGCGTGGTGCTGACGATGGCGGAATGGCACGCGCTCGCCGAGCGGGTGAAGGCGGCGGGGGTGCCGTTCGGCATCGCGCCGCATATCCGCTTCCAGGGGCAGCCGGGCGAGCAGGCGACGATGTTCTTCCGCGATCCGAGCGGCAACGCACTGGAATTCAAGGCGTTCGCCGATGATGCGATGATCTTCGCGACCGACTGAGCGACCGCGCTAGTCCGTCTTCACCTCGAGCACGCCCAGCCGGATCAGTTGCGAGGCGGTGCGCGCGAATTCGGTGAGCATCGGTTCGAGCGTGCCGACCAGCCCGAATTTCTCGATCATCCCTGGCGGCGGGGTGACGCCACCGCGCGGGTCTTCGATCAGCAGCCCGCGCTCGATCAGCTTTTCGACATGGCGCCGCACCGTTTCGCGCGGCAGGCCGGTGGCCGAGGCGATCGCGTTGCGCGAGATCGGCACCACCCACTCGCGCGGCAGCACCTGGGTCGCGCTCAGATCGAGCGGCACGACGCGCTCCCGCATCAGCTTCTGCACATTGGCGACCGCGACGGTGAGGCAGATTTGCAGTTCGACCGGGCTGAACTGCAGGCCCCCGGCGCTATAGGCCCGGTGCGTCGTGAGGAACAGGTTGCTGAGCGCGAACGATACCACGCGCCAATTCTGCGCGGCACGCTCGGCATTGGTCGCCACCAGACAGGTCATAACATTCCTGTAACAAACGTCGCGGCCTTTTAATATACTCATTATGGGCCACGCGATATTACGTGAAGATACGGCATGATCCACGCCGGGCACGGCGCGCGACGGGTCAGCGCGCGGCCACGCGCCAGATGGTGTCGCCGACATCGTCCGCCACCAGCAGGGCGCCGGCGCGGTCGATGCTTACCCCCACGGGGCGCCCCTGCGCACGGCCCTGGGCGTCGAGGAAGCCGGTCAGCACATCGACGGGCCGCGCCCCGGCCTGCGGAAAGCCGTTCGGGCCGAACGGCACGTACACGACCTTGTAGCCGGACACCGGCTGCCGGTTCCACGAGCCGTGCTGGCCGATCAGCGCGCCGTTCGCGAAGCGCGCGCCGAGCTTCGCCCCCTGGGTGAAGGCGAGTCCGAGCGAGGCGGTATGCGGCCCCAGCGCATAATCGGGACGCTTGCTATATTGCTGCAGATCGGGCCGCTGAGGCTGGACGCGCTTGTCTACATAGCCGCCCCAATAGGTATAGGGCCAGCCGAAGAAATCGCCGAGTTCGACCGCGCTCATATAATCGGGCGCGAGATCGGAGCCGAGCATGTCGCGCTCGTTCACCGTCACCCACAGCCGCCCGCTGCGCGGTTCGAACGCCAGCCCCTGCGGGTTGCGCAGGCCGCCGGCATAGACGCGGAAAGTCTTGGCGCGAGGATCGACCTCCAGCAGGCAGGCGCGGTTACGCTCGGCATCGAGCCCGTTCTCGGCGATGTTGCTCGACGAACCGACCGCGACATAGAGCGTGCCCGCCCTGGGGTCCGCCAGCACGGTCCGCGCCCAGTGATTGCCGCCGCCGGGATAGCGCACCACCACCTCGGGCGTCGCGGTGATCCGCGTCTGGCCCGGCGTGAACGGCACCCGCACCAGCGCATCGGTGTTGGCGATGTAAAGCGTATTGCCCACCAGCGCCATGCCCTGGGGCGAGTTGAGCCCCGCGATCAGCACGGTGCGCGTCTCGGCTATGCCGTCGCCATTCGCGTCGCGCAACAGGGTGATGCGGTTGGGCGAGGGGACGGCGGCGCCGGCGCGCTTGAACAGATAACCCATCACCAGCCCGGTCACCCCGCCCACGTTGCGCGGCGGCGAGTTGCTTTCGGCGACGAGCACATCGCCATTGGCGAGCGGCAGCAGCCAGCGCGGATGGGTGAGGCCGCGCGCGAAGGCCTGGACCTTCAACCCCGGGGCAGGGGTGGGGGCGGCGCCGTTGGCCCAGCCGACAGCTTGCGCGACGCCGATTGTCGGCCAGGTTTCGGGGCGCGGCGTCGTGATCTGCGGCCGCGCGCCCGAGACGTCGGCGACCGACAGCCGCGCTCGATCCGGTCTGGTGAACCAATAGCCGAAGCCAGCCAGCAGCAGGAGGATGATCGAGGAGGCGATGAGGATATGGCGGCGCATGAGCCCTGATTACCGCCCATGGCGCGGACGGGCAAAGCCAAATCGGGAGCTGGTGCGGTGTTGGCCGAAGGACTTCAGCGGGATTTAAGTCGCGCAGGGGCACGGTGGACGCGGCAACGGGACGCGGCATGGCCGTGGCCATCGTCATTCCCCCCCACCGCGAGCATCCGTTTTGACAGAGGTTCTTGATGATGGATGCCCGCATCCGTGGGGATGACGGATGGAGCGGGAGATGGCGCCTCTCGGGCGCCAACGCGGTGGAAACGGGGGGGCTTGGAGGCTATTCCCGGTGTGGGCGGCGGGGCGGCCTAACCGCCCAGCCGCCCACCCGGCTGGCAAAGTGTCAAGTCTGGCTCCCGGCGGGTACTGGGAAAGCCGTGACCGTGAGCACCGAAAGGGGTTACCGTTTCACTTCGCGCCATCCGCCGTCTTGGCGACGGTGTCGCCCGCCGATTTCACGTCCTTGCCGACGCCTTCCACCGTGTTGCACGCGCCGAGCAACAGGCCGCTGGCCAGCAGGATGCCGCCGATGAATTTACGCATGATGCTTCTCCTTTGCCGCATGTTCCGCATTGACAATGCCGGGCGGGAGCAAAGCGTTCCCAGCGAGGCGCGCTGGCCATCCGCGGCAGACAGACGAGACGCGGACGCAATAAGGCCCGGATGCGCAACCGGGGGGAGGGGGTAAGCGCATCCGGGCCCATTTGGTGGATAGCGAGAGCGGGGGGGCAAAAATTCACTATCCGAGGCTGATAACGGGCGGGCGGGATGGTGGTTCCCAGCCTCCCGCCAAAAAATTCCCGCCGCCCGGCGATTTTCTTTGGTCAGTCGCGCCCGGTCACCGACACCAGGATTTCATAGGCGCCGCTCAGGGGCTCGTAATGGAGCTTGGAGCGCAGCTGCCGCGCCAACCCCTCGATCACCCGGCCATAGCGTTCGGCAAGCAGCTCGCGCAGCCGGTCGCCATCGACCAGCACCGGGCTGCTGACACGCAACAGCGCGCGTCCCTCGGCGCTATCGGGGGCTGGGCGCAACGACACGCGGAGCGCCGCGTCGGTCTGCACCATCATCGCCAGCTCGATCAATTCGGTGAGCAGGAACGCGATCGCGATCGCCATGTCCTGATTGGCGAGATAGCCGTCGATGTCGAGCGTGATCGTGAGGTGCGTGTCCTCGGGCGCGGTCGCACGGATGTTCGAGGCGAGATCGCTGACCATCGTCCGCAACTGCAGCCCGCGCGTTTCCTCCAGCTCGGCGAAGTGGTTGCGGTGGACGACCGACAGCGCATCCACCCGCCGCTGGATCGAGGCATAGGCGCCGCGCGCCTCGCCGCTATGCGCGCCGCGCGCGTGCAGGTTGATCAGGCTGGAGATCACCTGAAGGTTGTTCTTCACCCGGTGGTGGACTTCGCGCGTCAGCTTGGTCTGGCGCACCAGCCCCTCGGCGAGCCCGGCCTCGTGCGCCACCACCGTCTGGCTGATCGCGCGGAAAGTGTCGCCCAGCTCGCGGATTTCCTGAGCGGCGGCGTTGGCGGGGGGCGTGATCACCTCGCCGGGGCGATAGGCGGCGACCTCGCGGCGGAGCGTGCGCAATGGGCGGATGAGCAGCGCATCGACCACGAACCAGCCGATCACCGCGGCCGCCACCCACATCAGCACGGGCAACAGCATCGCGACGATCAACGGCGAGGTGATCGGCGCGCTGCGCACCGTCATCTCGAAACTGAGATTATCCACGCCGACCGGCACGCTGAGCGATTCGGTGCGATCGAGCGGGCCAAGACCCGCCAAGCCCTCTAGCGGCAGGCGATCATTGCCGCGCGTGAGCAGCGAGGAATAGGCGGGCAGGAAACCGCTTGGCCGGGCGATCTGGGCGAGCGCGTCCCCGCCGAACTGGGCGACCGCGTGCAGCCGTCCGGATGGGGACGTGAGGCCAAGCGCCAGTCCGCGCGCGGGATCAATCGCGGCGCTGATCGGCCCGTCGCTTGGCGGATAGACGATGCGCAGGTCGGGGCGCCGCATCGAACTGCACAGCGGCTGGCCGTTGCCACCGACGATCGCGAAGCGCGCCCCGCTCGCCAGTTGATCGGCGAATACACCCTGCACCCGCGCGCAGCTCGGCGCGTCCTCGGGGTCTTGGTCGAGCGCGTTGAGCGCGACGCGGATCGCGGTCATGTCGCCGACCAGCTCGATGCCGAGCGCGCGCGCGCTTTCACTCGCCGCCACGCGCAGTCGGGCGCGGGTCTCGGCATCGGCGATGCGGTTGCTCTGCATCGCCGCCAGCAGCGCGATCAGCGCGAGCGGCATCAGCGCCACGGTGAGGATCAGGAACAGCTTGGCGCCGGTTGGCAGCGATGCGAAGCGCCACCGCCCGGAATGCTGCGGCTCGGTCTCCGCGGGCATGACCCGGCCTTAGTCGAGCTTGCCGAGCAGATCGAGCATTTCGGGCGGCACGGGCTCGTTCACGGCTTCCTGATAGGCCGCGCGCAGCGAATCGCCCACGTCCCTATGATCGCCGCGCGCCTTGGGCTTGCGCGGCGGCATTGGCGGCTGATTCGATCCGTGCTGATCGGCGTTCAAGAACCTCGTCCCCCAAGCGAGCCATGCCCCTAGAGCGTATCGCTGGGGCGGGTGGCAACAAACGTCAAACTGGCCGGATACGCAACAAATGAAACACCGGCTTGGAATGGTGAAACCAAAACCGGGCTCGATAGTTCCACCCCCAGTGCAAATTCTGCTGAGCGGCAGGGGGCGCACACAACCATTGCAATGGCCGGGCGGGGGGTGCAGTGTCGACTCGCTTCGTCGCGGCAGGGAGATACCCAGGATCATGTCGCTAGGACAACAACTTGCCCCGCATCTTCCGTTCCTGCGCCGCTATGGCCGCGCGCTGACCGGCAGCCAGTCGCAGGGGGACCGCTATGTCCGCGCCGCGCTGGAGGCGATCGTCGCCGCGCCCGATCAGTTCCCCCGCGAAGTCGATCCCCGGCTGGGCCTGTACCGCACTTTCCAGGCGATCTGGACATCCGCCAATCCCGACAACGCATCGGACGGCCTGGAGGTTCAAGACGCCGAGGCGATCGCCCGCGCCCGGCTTGCGCGGATGACGCCGCTCTCGCGCCAGGCGCTGCTGCTGACCGCTATGGAAGGCTTTACCCCCGAGGACGCCGGCTATCTGATCGGCGTCGCCCCCGACGAGGTGGAGGATCTGGTCGCCGAAGCACTGTCGGAGATCGAGAAACAGACCCGCGCGCGCGTGCTGATCATCGAGGACGAGCCGATCATCGCGATGGACATCGAAACCATCGTCCGCGATCTGGGCCATGACGTGACCGGGGTCGCGATAACGCGCGACGAAGCGGTCGCGCTCGCGATGGAGGACCGCCCGGGGCTCGTGCTCGCCGACATCCAACTTGCCGACGACAGTTCGGGGATCGACGCGGTGAAGGACATATTGGCGGAGTTCCAGGTGCCGGTGATCTTCATCACCGCTTTCCCCGAACGGCTGCTGACCGGCGAGCGGCCCGAACCCACCTTCCTGATCACCAAGCCGTTCCAGCGATCGACAGTGAAGGCGGCGATCAGCCAGGCGCTGTTCTTCGACGAGGCGACGCTGCCGGCGGCATGAGCTAGGCGGTCGAACAAGCGCGGAAAACACAAAGTTCCCACGCTTACGGAGCCAAAACGGCAATGGCGCGTTGGGGTGGGCATGGCTGATCCCCGTGACGAAACCCGGCTCAACGCCACCCGCGCCCGCGCCGGCGCGACACCGCATGTGACGCGCTACATCTTGGCGATTTCGCTCGTGCTGATCGTGGTCGCGTTCGGCGCCTTGTTCTGGGCGGGCAGCCGCTGATGGTGCTGCTTGCCGATGCGGCGCCGACGCCCCGATCGGTCGATGACGGAGATTGCGTGACCGAAACTTCTTCACCCCCTGCCGAAACCCCGCCCGAGGGCGAGCGCATCGCGCTGTCCGACGCCGAGTTCAAGGCGCAGCTCGCGCAGGTGATTCCGCACCTTCGCGCGTTCGGCCGTTCGGTTTCAGGCAGCCGCGATCTTGCCGACGACCTGGTCCAGGAAACGCTGATGAAGGCCTGGGCGGCGCGCAAGCGGTTCCAGGCGGGCACCAACATGCGCGCGTGGACCTTCATCATCCTGCGCAACCTGTATCTTTCGCAAATGCGACGCTCGCGCTTTCGCGGCGAGTGGGACGATCTGGTCGCCGACCGTATCCTCGCCGCGCCGGCGGGGCAGGACAAGCAGGTGGAACTCGGCGACATGCAGCGCGCGCTGATGCACCTGCCGCAACCGCAGCGTGAGGCGCTGATCCTGGTGGGCGCGGGCGGTTTTGCCTATGAGGAAGCCGCCGAGATTTGCGGCGTCGCCGTGGGCACGATCAAGAGCCGCGTCGCGCGCGGACGGGTCGCGCTGGAGGCGTTGCTATCGGGCGGGATGTTGTCGTCACGCCGCAGCCATCAAAACCCCAACGGCCGCTCTGCGCTCGACACCATCATGAACGACGTGGATCAGTTGAGCCGGGATCGGTAAGAGACTGGCTTTGGTCGTGGGAGCGCCGGTGTTCGATCGAGCGCGTGAGGTGACGCGCCCGGCGCAACCCGTTTACCTGTTTCAACCGTCTTCCGCTAAGGCCAGCATAAAGACGGAGACGCTGCGCTGCGCTCAGGCGTTCGGCCCGCTGCGTTTGTCGAGTTCGCGGAGCATCGCCGCGAAATCATCGGGCAACTCCTCGTCTACGTCATAAGCCGCGTTGAGCGCGAAGGCGACGCTGTCGCCGGCGCGCGGGGCGCGCAGCGTCACCGCGGCCGGCTGGCGCTGCTCGTTCAACTTATATCGCATGGTCGACATAATCCGCATAACGGCCTAGTGACGCTTTTGTTGCCGCCGCAAGACCTTGCCAACAAAGGGCGATGCGCGATTTATCGTCGGGAGTGTTCCAGTCGCCGCAGGATAGGCAAAAGCTTGCCGCCGCGCTAGACCGAGCCGAGCGGTATTCGCCCTTTCTGGCGCAGCTCATCGCGCGCGAGCGGGCGTTGGCCGCAAATCTGGCGGAGGGCACGCTTCCTTCGCCCGCCGCGCTGCGCTGCGCCGATGACTCGTTACCCATTGCCACCCGGTTGCGGATCGAGCGTCGCCGCGTGGCGTTGAGCGTCGCGATCGGCGATCTGGCGGGCGTGCTGGACCTGAATGCCGTCACCCGGCAACTGACCGACTTCGCCGATTACGCGCTCGACGCCGCGATCCGCGCCGCGCTGATCGAGCGCGCGCCGGGCGACGAGCCGCGCGGGCTGGTCGGCATCGCGCTCGGCAAGCAGGGCAGCCGCGAACTCAACTATTCGTCGGACATCGACCCGCTGCTGCTGTTCGATCCCGCCACGCTCCCGCGCCGCCCGCGCGAGGCGCCCGAAGAGGCGGCGGTGCGGATCGGGCGGCGGGTGATCGAGCTGCTCCAGGCGCGCGACGCCGATGGCTATGTGCTGCGCGTCGATCTACGGCTGCGGCCGAGCCCGGAGGTAACGCCGATCGTGCTGCCGGTGGAGGCGGCGATCTCGCACTATGAGTCCGCCGCGCTGCCCTGGGAACGCGCCGCGTTCATCCGCGCGCGCGTGGCGGCAGGCGACCGGCCGCTCGGCGACTATTTCCTCGCCGCGATCCGATCGTTCGTGTGGCGGCGCAGCCTCGATTTCGGCGCGGTGCGCGAGATACGTTCGATCTCGCAGCGCATTCGCTATCACCATGCCCAGGGGCAGGCGTTCGGCGCGGGCTATGACCTGAAGCGCGGGCGCGGCGGTATCCGCGAGTGCGAGTTCTTCGCGCAGATCCATCAGCTGATCCATGGCGGCCGGGAGCCGGCGGTACGCGCGCCGGCGACCCGAGATGCGCTGGCGGCGCTTGCCGAACGCGGCTTCATTGACGCGGGTGACGCCGCGGCGTTGAGCGATTCCTATACGCTACTCCGCACCATCGAGCACCGCGTGCAGATGATCGACGACCGCCAGACGCATACCCTGCCCGCGGGCGAAGCGCTCGATAATGTCGCGAGGCTGCACGGACTTGAGGACGGCGCCGGGCTGCTCGCGCTGCTCGCGCCGCCCGTCGAGCGCACGGCGGCGATCTATGCGAGCCTCGAGCCCGAGGCGCCCGCCGGCCTGCCGATCGACCGCGACCAGCTCGCCGGGGCGATGGCCGAGCTGGGGTTCGGCGACCATGCCGCGCTTGCCGCCGATCGCATCGCGCGCTGGCGCGGCGGCACTTATCCCGCGCTGCGCAGCGCGGCGGCGCAAGCCGCGCTCGAAGCCGCGCTCCCGGCGCTCGCCAAGGCGCTGGGGGCGGCGCCCGATCCGGCGGGGGCGGTGCTCCGGCTCGACGACATGCTCGCCGGGCTGCCGAGCGCGCTCAACCTGTTCCGCCTGCTGGAGGCACAGCCCGGGCTCGCGCAGCTGCTCGGCACGATCCTGAGCCACGCGCCGCCGCTCGCCGACGCGCTGGGCCGCCGCCCGGCGCTGCTCGACGGGCTGATCGACGCGACCGCGCTCGATCCGCTGGGCAGTGTCGCCGATATGGTCACGCAGCTCCGCCCGTCCGAGCCGCTCGCCTATGAAGCGTTGCTCGATCACCTCCGCGCCGGGGTCAACGAGCGACGCTTCGCGCTCGGCGCGCAACTGGTGGCGGCGAGTAGCGACCCGCTCGAAATCGCCGGCGGCTATGCCCGGCTCGCCGAGGCTGCGATCGAGGTGGCGGCGGCGGCGAGCGTCGCCGAATTCGCCAAGCGCCACGGCCAGGTGCCGGGCAGCGAACTGGTGATCCTGGCGCTGGGGCGGCTCGGCGGCGGGCTGCTGACTCACGCGTCGGACCTCGACCTGGTCTATCTCTTCACCGGCGATCACCTGGCGGAGTCGGATGGCGAGAAGCCGCTCGGCGCAGTGCTCTATTACAACCGGCTGGCGCAGCGGGTGAGCGCGGCGCTCTCGGTCCCGACCCCGGCGGGGGCGCTATACGAGATCGACACCCGCTTGCGTCCCTCGGGCGCGCAGGGGCCGCTGGCGGTGTCGCTCGCCGGCTTCGCCGCCTATCAGCGCGGCGAGGCGTGGACGTGGGAACATATGGCGCTGGCGCGGGCGCGGGCGGTGTTCGGATCGCCCGGCGCGCGCGCGGCGGTGGCTGGGGAGATCGCGGCGGTGCTCGGCGGTGCCCGGCCGGGGCGCGACATTGCCGCGGATGCACGCGCGATGCGCGCCGAGATCGCCCGCCACAAGCCCCCCGCCGGCCCGCTCGACGTGAAGCTGCTCCCCGGCGGCCTGGTCGATCTGGAGTTCGCGGTGCATGTGACGCAGCTCGTCCACCGTACCGGCTTCGGTCCGGATTTACGCAGCGCGATCAAGCGCTTGGCGGGTGAGGGGCTGCTGCCGCCGACGCTGGTGGCGGCGCATGATTTCTTCACCCGGCTGCTTGTCGCGATGCGCCTGATCGCCCCGGGCGGGCATTTGCCCGGTCCGGCGAGCTGCGCGCTACTCGCGCAAGTGCTCCAGATGTCGGGCTGCGACCAGGTGGTTGCGCGGGTCGAGGCGCTGCGGCAGGAGATCGCAACGCTCTGGCATGCAATCGGAAAGGTGGAAGATGGCGCTCACTGAAGGCGAGATGATCCCCGACCTCACATTGGTCGACAGCGGCGGTAACACGATCAAGTTGCGCGATTTCGTCGGGCAGAAGCTGGTGCTGTACTTCTATCCCAAGGACGATACCTCGGGCTGTACCAAGGAAGCGCAGGATTTCAGCCAGCACCGCGCGGCGTTCGACACAGCTGGCGTGCGGCTGCTTGGCGTATCGAAGGATTCGCCGGATAAGCACCGCAAATTCATCGACAAATACGCGCTCACCGTGCCGCTCGCGAGCGACGAGCCGGGCACCGTGCTGGAGGCGTTCGGCGCCTGGGTCGAAAAGTCGATGTACGGCAAGAAATATATGGGAATCGAGCGTTCCACCTTCCTGTTCGGCGCCGATGGTCGGCTGGCGCGCGCCTGGCACAAGGTGAAGGTGCCGGGCCATGCCGCCGCAGTGCTGGAGGCGGCGACCGCGGTCGGCTGAGCCGCGAATCGATGCCCCGGAGTCCTACGGGCGTAACGGTCTAGCTCGCTCATGAATTGGCGACGCTTGAACGACTCATCGCGCGACGGGAGCAGCCCGCCCTGCTAATGTGGCGGCGCTATTGCCGAAATACGCCCGGTTGGCCCAAGACCCGATCGCCGAGCCGGAGGGAGGGGCTGACGGACCGGCAATAACGAACGTGGGCAGCGTTCGTTCATCGCAGGCATTGGGGTTTCATGATCGCTATTGATACGGCTCGGCTGAAGCAGGTCGCGGCGCAAGTCGCGCAGAACTTCAAGACCCGCGATTTCATCTTCCATGATGGCCGCGCGCTGCGCCGCTTCAGCATCGCCGGACGTACCCAGGCAGCGCTCGCGGGGGTCGCGACGCTGAGCCTGTGCTTCACCGCTTACGGTGTCGCCCATGCCGGCGCGGCGGCGGCGTCGATCGTCGGGCTCACCCCGCAGACGGCGCCCGAAAGCGCCGAGGCCAAGCTAGCTCGCTTGCAGACCAAGGTCGCGGCGATGCAGGCACAGGTCGCGACGATCAAGCAGGCGGCGCAGATCCAAGCGCGGCGGGTCGAGGAACGCCAAGCGCTGATCGCCGCGGTGCTGGCGGGTGATGCCAGCGCCAAGCTCGCGCTCAACGCGCCGGCGCTCGACGCCCATGCGACGCGCGTCGCCGGCGATGTGGTCGCGCCGCTCACCAAGGTGGAAGCGCATCAGCGCCTGCTCGCCGCCAAGGCGCGGGAGCTTGCCGAGCGCCGCTACGCGCTGGCGGCCGCGCACTTCCGCAAGCTCGGCCTTTCGCCCGAACGCTTCGTGCGCGGCGGGCAGGGCGGCCCCTATGAGCCGGTCGCGACCACCGGCACCACCGATGCCAACGCCGATGCGCAATTCCGCTCGCTGTTCCTCACCTGGAAAAAGCTGGAAACGCTCGAAAAGGCCGTGATCGCGATCCCCGCGAGCCAACCGGTGCCGAAGGTGAATTTCAGCAGCTATTATGGCGTGCGCAGCGATCCGTTCCGGGGCACCGCCGCGATGCATGCCGGGGTCGACATTCCTGGCTCGGTCGGCACCCCGATCTACGCGACCGCCGATGGCATCGTCAGCCGCGCCGAGCGTTCGGGTGGCTATGGCAATCTGATCGAGGTCAATCACGGGCGCGGTATCGCGACGCGCTATGGCCATTTGTCGAAGATCATCGTCGCGCCCAACACGCGCGTCACGCGCGGCCAGCTGATCGGGCTGATGGGCTCGACCGGCCGCTCGACCGGCAGCCACCTGCACTATGAAGTGCGGATCGACGGCCAGGCGGTGAACCCGATGCCGTTCCTGCAGACGGTCGATTATCTGAAGGGCCGCACCCCGGTCGAGCATCCGCTGGTCGAGGGTGGGACCGACGCCGCCAACTGAGTTGCGCGCGTGGCTCCGGCGCCCTATTTTCGCGGGCATGACCGATGTGAGCATTACCGAGGCCGCCGCCGCCCGTGTCGCCTGGATCGCCGAGCGCCAGGGTAAGCCCGCGATCCTGCGCCTGTCGGTGGAAGGCGGGGGCTGTTCCGGCTTTCAGTATCGCTTCGGTCTGGCCGATGCGCCCGAGGCGGATGACGTGATCGTCGAGGCCGGCCCGGCGCGGCTGGTGGTCGATAGCGTGAGCCTCGATTTGGTGCGCGGCGCCGAGGTGGATTTCGTCGACAATCTGGGCGGCGCGCACTTCAAGGTCGCGAACCCGATGGCGGCCGCCGGATGCGGCTGCGGCAGCAGCTTCGCGATCTGATCCGCGCTTGAAGATCGTCAGCTATAATCTGAACGGCATCAAGGCGCGGCTGCCGCGCCTGATCGAGTATCTTACCGAGCAGCAGCCCGATGTGGTGTGCCTGCAAGAGCTGAAGTCGGCGGACGAGGGCCTGCCGATCGCCGAGGTCGAAGCCGCTGGCTATCACGGCGTATGGCACGGGCAGAAGGGGTTCAACGGCGTCGCGATCCTCGCGCGCGGGGCGCCCCCCGTCGAGCGCCAGCGGGGTCTTGCGGGCGAGAGCGAGGACGAACATAGCCGCTATATCGAGGCGGAGGTGCGCGGGCTGATCGTCGCCTCGATCTATCTGCCCAATGGCAACCCGTTGCCGGGGCCGAAATTCGACTATAAGCTGCGCTGGATCGATCGCCTTCGCGCCCGCGCGCGCGACCTGCTCGCCGAGGAGCGGCCGGTGGTGCTGGCGGGTGATTACAATGTGATCCCCAATGACGATGATACCTTTTCGGTGCGCGCGATGGCGGATGACGCGCTGATGCAGCCCGAAAGCCGCGCCGGGTTCCGTGCGCTCGTCGCGCAAGGCTGGACCGATGCGCTGCGCACCCGGCACCCGCGCGGCGGGGTATGGACTTTCTGGGACTATCAGGCCGGCGCCTGGCAGCGCGATGCGGGCTTCCGCATCGACCATCTGCTGCTGAGCCCGCAAGCCGCCGACCGGCTGGTCGATGCCGGGGTCGACAAGGAGTATCGCGGCCGCGAGAAGGCAAGCGACCATGCCCCGACCTGGGTGCGCCTGCGCGGTTAGTCCCGCTGCCGTATTATTGGCGCAATACGCTAGCTATTGGCCGTTACCGCCACGATAACCTGTGCTCGAATTCAACAAAAGTATATATATATCAATCACCTAAGTGATTGGCACGAGTAATGCACTACTCCCGATATGGCCGATACCGGTCATTGGTTTGGGAGGTTCTTATGATCGCCAAATTTGTGATCGTCGGGGCGACCGGCGCGCTCGCGCTGGCGGTGCCGGCGTCCGCACGCAGCCCCCATCCGCTCGCTCCGCCGGAGCCCGGTGCCGAGCGGCTCGCTGTCGCGCTGAAGCACGATGCGCGTGGCCAGCCCCTCTACTGCTATCGTTTCACGCCTCCGACCAAGCTCGTTGCGCGCGAGCTGTGCCGCACCCGCCAGGGCTGGTCGGCCTGGGGCGTCGATGTCGATCGCCAATAAGCGGGCCTAACCGCACCCGATCCCTGACCCTTCGCGGCCGGGCAAGGCCGCACCCCAAGTGACCCACAATGTCTTGAGTAAGCAGGAGAAGCCAAATGCGTATTCATCGTGTGATCGGTAGCGCGAGCGCCGCGCTCCTCTCGGGCCTGCTGGTGGCCGGGATCAACCCGGCGGTGGCCAAGCCGCGCCCCGAACCGGCGCCCGTCGCGCAATCCACCGACGAGACGAAACCGGCGACCACCGACCGCCGACGTTATTGCCTGATGACGGAGCGGACGGGCAGCCGCATCCTCGAAAAAGTCTGCAAGACCCGCGCCGAGTGGGATGCCGAGGAAGGCGCCCACATCAACTATCCGAAGGAATAAGCGCCCGCGCCCGCTCCCGAACCGCCGAGGGCGGGCGCTACAGCGGCTTGGCGTAGATCTGGTAGACGCGGTTGACCTTGCTATCGATCGCGTCGGCGATCGCGTTCATCCCCTGATTGTCGTCGAGCACCCAGCCGATCTCGCCGCGCGTCGCGCCGTAATTAGCAACTGATGCGCGGCGGATATATTCGATCATCATGAAAGCGAGCTGGCTGGCCAGGCGCGATGCCTGCAGCTTCTTTACCACGCCCATCAGCGGCACCCGCATCGTCCGCACTTTGGGCTTGCGCAGCCACAGCAGCAGCTTGGCCCAGCCGAACGGGAAAAGATTGCCGTTCAGCGGTTTGATCGCCTCGTTCAGGTCGGGCAGGGTGATCATGAACGCGACCGGCTCGCCATCCAGCTCGGCGATGCGGATCAGGTCGTTGAACACGATCGGCTTCAGCTTCTTGCCGACATCGGCGATTTCGGGCGGGGTGAGGGGGACGAAACCCCAATTGTCGGCCCAGGCATCGTTCAGGATCGAAAGGATGATCGCTGCTTCCTCGTCGAACTTGTTCTTGTTTACCTCGCGGATGCGGATGCGCGTGTTCTTTTCGCCCGCCGCGACGATGCGCTGAACGATCGGGGGGAATTGCTTGCTGATGTCCAGCTCATAGGTCATCAGCTTCTTGGCCGGGGCATAGCCCGCCGCCTCGATCCAGCCCTGGTAGCGCGGCAGATGGTGCCCCATCATGATCGTGGGCGGATGATCATGCCCCTGGATTAGCAGCCCCGGCTCCTCCCAGATCGACATGCTCACCGGGCCGAGCGCGCGCGTCATGCCCTGGCCGCGCAGCCAGTCCTCGGCGGCGGCGATCAGCTGATGCGCGGTCGCTTCATCCTCGGCGTCGAGATGCCCCCAAAAGCCGGTGCCCGGCCCGAACCCGCCCTCGGCGGGCATTTCCAGCGCCAGCGTATCGATATGCGCCGAGATGCGTCCCACGTCACGGCCATCGCGCCGGGCGAGGAACAATTGCGCCCTGGCGTGGCTGAACCAGCCGTTCTTCTCGGGCGTCACCAGCTCCAGCGCCTCGCCCTTCAGCGGCGGCACCCAGTTGGGATCGCCGCCGTTCAGGCGATAGGCGAGCGCGACGAACGCCTTGCGATCGGCGGCGCTGGTAACGGGGTGCAGCACGGCGGGGCTCGACAAATGCTTGGCTCCTATCGGTTATCCGCGCGTTCCTAGCCAGTGGTACGCACGATGGCGAGGGGGCATGGCTGCCACGCTGCGGCCATGATTTTCAGCAAGGGCGTTCAGGATGGCAACCAGTTTCACCTTCGCCCGCCAACAGGCCACCGCCCGTGTCGCGCGCGTGCCGATCGTCGACGACATGGCGATGCTGCGCACCGCCGCCGAGCTTTCGCGCGATCTCCACACGCCGAGCCCGCGCCATTACTGGACCGATCTGCTGCTGTCCGCGGGGCTCGGCTGGGGCGCGCTCGCCGCCGCGATCCTGGCGCCGAGCGTCGCTCTGGCGCTGGTGGCGGGGGTGATCGCCGCGTTCGCGCTGTACCGCGCGGAAATGTTCATCCACGAGGTGAGCCACATCAAGCACAGCGCGCTGCCGGGTTTCCGCGCGGGGTATAATCTGCTGGTCGGCGTGCCGCTGATGACGCCGAGCTTCATGTACGAAGGCGTCCACAACCAGCACCACGCCAAAACCCGCTATGGCACGGTCGACGATCCCGAATATCTGCCGCTCGCCTCGATGAAGCCGTGGACGCTGCCGCTGTTCCTGGGCGCGGCGATGCTCGCGCCGATCGCGTTCCTGTTCCGCTCGGCGGTGCTGGTGCCGCTGTCGCTGGTCGTGCCGGGCTTGCGCGTGCTGCTCGAGGAGCGCTGGTCGAGTCTGGCGATCAACCCGCAATTCCGCCGCCGCATCCCGGAAGGCGAGGCGCGCGCGCTGTGGTTGCGGCTGGAGGCGGTGACGTCGCTGTGGGCGCTGACGCTGATCGCGCTGGTCGCGAGCGGGATGGTGCCGCTGAAGGCGTTCCTGATCTTCCTCGCGGTGGTTTCGGTGATCGCGGTCGTCAACCAGGTGCGCACTTTGGTCGCGCATCTGTGGGAGAATGAGGATGGCGCGGCGATGAGTGTGACGGCGCAATATCTCGACAGCGTCAACGTGCCGCCGCCCGCGCTGCTGCCGGTGCTGTGGGCGCCGGTCGGCCTGCGTTATCACGCGCTCCACCACCTGCTGCCCGGCGTGCCCTATCACGCGCTGGGCGAAGCGCATCGCCGGCTGTCGGCGGTGCTGGAGCCCGCCTCGCCTTATCACAAGGCGAGCTACCAGGGGCTGCCGGGGCTGGTGGAGCGGCTGGTGAAGCGGACGATGCGCTGAGGCAGGCGGCGCGGACTATTCCTCGGTCCGTACCAGCACTACTTCGCCGATCAGCAGGAACAGCAGGAACGGCGCCCACGCCGCGAGCAGTGGCGGGTAGACGTTGAGGTTGCCCATCGCCAGCGCGAAATTATCGGCGACAAAATAGAGGAAGCCGAGCATCATTCCGATCACCGCGCGCATGAACAGCCTGCCCGAGCGCGCGAGGCCGAACGCCGCGACCGCGCCGAGCAGCGGCATCAGCACCGACGACAGCGGCTTCGAAATCTTGTGCCACAAATCGCCTTCCAGCGCCTTGGTCGGGCGTCCGGCGGACTTCAACGTCGCGATCGCGTCGTAAAGCTGCATGAACGACAGCCCGTCGGCATCGACCCGGGCCAGCACGAACTGGTCCGGCCCCACCCCGCGCGCGGCAATGATCGTGCCGAGCGACTGCTGCACGCCCGACTGAACCTCGAACCGTGTCGCGCGCTCCAGCCGCCAGCCATCCTCCGCGCGCGTGCCGCTCGGCGCGCGGATCACCGCGATCAGCGCGCCGCCCTGCCGATCATAGATGGTGACATCGGTCAGCCGCACCGCGTCGCCGCGACCGTTGACGGCGCGGACGTGGATCAAGTCGTCCGACGTGCGCGCCCACACATTGTTGCGGTCACCACGGTCGACGGGCAGCGGGCCATAGTCCACCCGCTTCCACTCCGCGAGCGTCGCCGACGCGCGGCTGACGACGCGGTCGTTGAACGCGAACGAAATTCCCGCGACCGCCAGCGCCGTGAGCAGCAGCGGCGCGAGCACCTGATGCGCCGACAGCCCCGACGCCTTCAGTGCGATCACCTCGCTATTGGCGTTGAGCGTGCTGAGCGTGAAGATCGTGCCGAGCAGCACCGAAAAGGGCAGGAACTGGGCGATGATCTCCGGTACGCGCAGCGAAAGATAGCGCCACACCTCGGCGTCGCCATTGCCGGCATGGGCCAGGATGCGGCCCGATTCGCCCAGCAGGTCGAGCGTCTGCAGCACCAGCACCAGCCCCGCCAGGATCGAGAAGGTGCGGATCAGGAACATCCGCGCCATGTAGAGCGCGACCGTGCGCGACGGGAAAAAGCGCGGACCCATCAGGCGCGAGCCTCCCGCGTCGACCGTTGCAACAGCCGCCCGACGAGCTTCCCGACCTTGCCCGACAGGCGATCGAGCACGCCGATCGGCTGCCCGCCCGGGATATAGGCGATCGTATAGTACATCCGCAGCACCAGAGCCGCGAACAGCAGGAACGGCCCCCACAAGGCGACCGCCGGATCAACGATGCCAAGGGCACCGATCGACTGCCCATATTCGTTGATCTTGTGATAGGTCACGATCATCACGATCGCCAGGAACACGCCCAGCGCCGAGCCCGAGCGCTTCGCTGGCACCCCGAGCGCGACCGCCAGCATCGGCAGCAGGAACATTGTGGCGACTTCGACCATGCGGAAATGGAAATTGGCGCGTGTTTCCAGGCGGCGCTTGGGCGACTCACGCGGGTCGCGGCCAATCTGCACAAGTTGCGGCAGGCGCAACTCAAGATTGCCTTCGCCCTGCGCGCGGAACGCTTCGGAGCGCGGTAGCGGGATCGGCAGATCGTGTGATTCGAACCGCAATACGCGCGGGGCGGTGAAGCTCGGCTCGGAATTGATCAGCGTGCCCTTGGAAAGGCGGAAAATCACCTCGTCTGGATTATCGGTCGCCAGGAAACGGCCGCCGTCCGCCGTCACCGCGGTCCAGCCGCCACTATTGCTCGCGCGGTGGACGAAGATGCCCTCCAGCCGGCGCCCCTCGTCATGGCTGCGCTCGACCCGGACGGTCGCGCCATTGGGGAAGCTGGTGAACTCGCCGACCTTGATCGACGCGCCGAGCGCGCCGGTGCGCAATTCATAGCGCAGCCGCTCATAGGCATAGCGCGCGTCGGGCTGGATGAAGCCGACGATCGCCAGGTTCACCGCCGCTAGCGCGACCGCATAGCCATAAGGCACCAGCAGCATCCGGTTGTAGCTGATGCCAACGCCGCGCATCACGTCGAGTTCGGACGAGGTCGCGAGCCGGCGGAAGGCGAGCAGCACCCCCAGCATCAGCCCCACCGGAATCCCCAGCCCCAGATATTCGGGTAGCAGGTTGGCGAGCATCCGCCACACCACGCTCATCGGCCCGCCTTCGTTCGCGACGAACTCGAGCAGCCGCAACATGCGATCGAGCACCAGCAGCATGGCGAACAGGATCAGCGTTGCGATCAGGGGTATCGCGATCAGCCGGGCGAGGTAGCGATCGAGCGAGGTCAAGCGGGGCCCTCAAGCATAGGAGATGCCAGCCTATAGGGGCTGGCCAAGCGGGCGTCAGTAGAGAAATGGTCGCAAAATCGTCCCTAAAGCGCAGCTTCGGGGAAGATTTTAGATGGCGCCCACGGCCTTGCCCGCCGCCTCGAACCGGGCGAGCACCGCCTTGATCTGCTCCGGCGTATGCTCGGCGCAGAGCGAGCAGCGCAGCAAATAGGTGCCGGCGGGCGTCGCCGGCGGGCGCGCCATGTTCACATAGACGCCGCTTTCCAGCAGCGCCTGCCACATCGCCACCGCCTGGTTCTGATCCCCCAGAATGACAGCGACGATCGCCGATTCAGGCGTCTCGGTGCCGAGCTTGAAGCCCAAGGCGGTCAACCCGCCATGCAGCGCGCGGGCATTCTCCCAAAGATGCTGGCGCTTGTTGTGCGCGTGCATCAGCTTGCGGATCGAGGTGGCGGCGGTCGCCACCACCGAGGGCGGCAGGCTGGCGGTGAAGATATAGGGCCGGCAAGCAAGGCGGATCGCCTCGAACTTGGGGTGGTTCGACACGCAGAAGCCGCCGACCGTGCCGACCGACTTGCTGAAGGTGCCGACGATGAAATCGACCTCGCCCTCCAGCCCCTGCGCTTCGTAAACGCCGCGGCCATGCTCCCCGAAAAAGCCCATCGAATGGGCCTCGTCGACCAGCACCATCGCGCCGTGCCGCTTCGCGACCGCGACCATCTCCTTCAGCGGCGCGACATCGCCGAGCATCGAATAGACGCCCTCCAGCACCACCAGCTTGGCGGGTTCGGCGGGGAGGCGCGCGAGGCGCTTGGCCAGGTCTTCCACCGAATTGTGGCGGAAGCGCACGATCTCGGCGGTGCCCATCGAGCAGCCATCGTAGATCGAGGCATGGCTGTCGGCGTCGAGGATCACATAATCGCCGCGCCCGGCGAGCGTCGCGATCATGCCGAGATTGGCCTGATAGCCGGTGGAGAAGACGATCGCGCCGCTGGTGCCGTAGAAGTCGCGCAAAGCGGCCTCGGCCGCCATGTGATCGCGGAAGGTGCCGTTGAGCATCCGGCTGCCGTTGGTGCCCGAGCCGAACGCGTCGAGCGCGGCATGGCCCGCGGCGAGCACGTCGGGGTCGAACGTCATCCCCATATAATTATAGGTGCCGAGCAGAATCGTCTCCCGGCCCTTGATCACCGCTTCGGTCGGCGAGCGTACCTCGTCCATCACGATCGCGAACGGATCGGTCACCCCGGCGGCAAGCAAAGCGGCGCGCTCGGCGATCAGGCCGTCGAACTTCGCCATCAAATCGGCGGTCTGGGGTTCGGCGAGCGCGGTCTGGGTCATCGTCATGCCTTTGCGGTCAGCTTCATCACCGCGTCCACCAGCTGGCCGACCGTTTCGATCTCGGCCTGCATGTTCATGGTGATGATGATGTCGAACTCGTCCTCGATATTCGCGACGAAATCGAGCACCGTCAGGCTGTCCCACTCCAGATCGGACTGGAAGCTGGTCGCCTCGGTGAGCGCCACGCCCTTTTTGTTGAAGGGGGCGATCAGCCGGGCGACGGTCTCGAAGGTCTGCGCGCGATCGGTCACGAATTGGTCCTTTGTTGCGATGCCAGCCCTGCCAAGCAAATGAGGCGGCTTTCGGGCGTGGCTATAGCAGGCCTTGGGCGCGATACCATGCAGCGGTCGCGGCGAGACCGTCGGGCGTCGCGATCGCCGGGCGCCACAGCGCGGGCGGGGGGCGTTTCGTGGGGTCGATCGTCCAATCAGCATGCGCCATATAGCGCGCGCGATCGGGGGTGAGTTTGGCCTTGGCGCCGCGCGTGAGGCGATCGAGCCGGGCGGCGAGCCGCAGCGCCGGGGCGGGGAGCGATAGGGGGCGCACCCGCGTGCCGAGCGCGGTGCCGATCGCACGGGCATAGTCGGCATGGCTCCAGCCGCCGGGCGTACCGTCATCGGCTTCGTAGAGCGCGGGCGCGCCGGGGGCGGCGACGAGCGCGAGCAGCAATTGGGTGAGGTCGTCGGCGGCGATCAGGGAGAGATGCCCCGGCGGCGGCAGCAGCGCCCAGCCGCGTTTCGCCAGGCGATAGACGTCGATCATCTCCAGATCGCCTGGGCCGTAGATCGCCGGCGGGCGGACGATCCGCCAGTCGAGCGCGCTCGCCATCACCCGCGCCTCGGCCTCGGCCTTCGACCAGCCGTAAAGCGACAGTTCGGGCGCGCGCGCGGCGAGCGAGGAGACTTGAACGAAGCGGCCGACCCCAGCAGCTTCGGCCGCCGCGAGCATCGCCTCGGTGCCGGCGATGTTGCCTGCCGCGAACCCCGCGCGATCGGGGGCGTTCACCACCCCGGCGACATGGATCACCGCATCGGCGCTGGCACAGAGCCGGGCGAGCGCGTCGGGCGAATCGAGCGCGCCCGCCACCCAATCGAGCCCGGGCTGCGGCGGCTGCGACCGGCGGGCGAGCGCCTGCACCTGGTGCCCGGCCTCCAACGCCGCCGCGATCAGCCGCGCGCCGACAAAGCCGGTGCCGCCGGTGATCCCGAGCCTCATAGCAGCGCCATATGGTTGCGGTGGACGAGTGCCGCGCGCGGCGCGTGGCCAAGGATCGCCGCCACGCTTTCGCTGCGCGCGCCGGCGATGCGCGTCGCTTCCTCGGCATCATACTCGCTCAGGCCCCGCGCGACGGGCGTGCCGCGGTCGTCGAGGATCACCACCAGATCGCCGCGCAGGAACTTGCCGCGCACCCCGGTGACGCCGGCGGGGAGCAGGCTCTTGCCCTGGCGCAGCGCCGCGACCGCGCCGGCGTCCGCGACGAGTTGTCCCTTGGCGGTGAGCCCGGCGGCGAGCCAGGCCTTGCGCGCCGGGGTCGCGTCAGCGGCGGGCGTGAACAGCGTGCCGCGCCCGGTTTCGGCGAAGTGGGCGAGAGGGTGTTCCTCGCGCCCCGAGGCGATGGCGAGCGCCACCCCGGCGCCGGTCGCGAGCCGCGCGGCGGCGAGTTTGGCCGCCATCCCGCCCGTTCCCAGCGCGCCGACCGCGCCGATCCGTGCCTCCAGCGTATCAAGCGCCGCGACTTCAGGGATCAGCGCGGCGCCAGTCTCCTCTGGCGGGCGGTCATAGAGACCTTCCACGTCCGACAGCAGCAGCACCGCCTGCGCGCCGGCTGCCAGCGCCACCCGCGCGGCGAGGCGATCATTGTCGCCGAAGCGGATTTCCTCGGTCGCGACCGAATCATTCTCGTTGATCACCGGCACCACGCCGAGCGCGAGCAGCCGCGCGAGCGTGGTCGCGGCGTTCAGATAGCGCCGCCGATCCTCGAGATCGTCGAGCGTCAGCAGCAACTGCGCGGCGGTGAGTCCTTCCGCCCCCAGCGCCTCCGCCCAGGCGCGGGCGAGCGCGATCTGCCCGGTCGCGGCGGCGGCCTGCGCATCCTCGAGGGTCGCCCGCCCGCCTTTCGCTAGCTTGAGCCGCCGCGCGCCGAGCGCGATCGCGCCCGACGAGACGATGACCATCTGCTGGCCGCGGCTCGCGAGTACCGCGATATCGGCGGCGACGGTCGCGAGCCACTCCCGCCGCACCCCCCCGCGCTCGCCGACCAGCAACGACGAGCCGATCTTCACGACCAGGCGCGGGGCGCTCATCAACATGGCGGGCGGCTCACACCGGCGACCAGGGTTCATCCTCCGCCGTCTCGGGCGACCCCAGCGGCTCCGTGGGGGCGATCAGCGCGGTCAGCCGGTCGAGCACGGTTTCGATCCCGTCACCGCCCGCGCCCGACAGCAACAGCACTTCCGCCTTCGACGCGCGCTTGAGCTTGGTCGCGAGCTTCTTCGCCTCGGCGGGCTCGATCGCGTCGACCTTGTTGAGCGCGATCACCTCGGGCTTGTCCTCCAAACCCGCGCCATAGGCTTCGAGTTCTCCACGGACGATCCGGTAGTTTTCCACAGGCTTATTCGCGGTCGCGTCCACAAGATGGAGCAACACCTTGCAGCGTTCGATATGCCCCAGGAAGCGGTCGCCAATCCCCGCGCCGTCCGCCGCGCCCTCGATCAGCCCGGGAATGTCCGCCAGCACGAACTCGCGGCCCTGATGGCGCACCACCCCCAATTGCGGGCGCACGGTGGTGAAGGGATAGTCGCCAACTTTCGCCTTGGCGTTGGTGACGGCATTGATGAACGTCGATTTGCCGGCATTGGGCAGTCCGACCAGCCCCGCGTCCGCGAGCAGCTTCAGCCGCAGCCACACCCACATTTCCTGACCCGGCCAGCCGGTGCCGTGCTGACGCGGGGCGCGATTGGTGGAGCTTTTGTAGCTCGCATTGCCGCGCCCGCCATCGCCGCCGCGCAGGAACACGGTGCGCACGCCCGGCTCGGTGAAATCGGCGAGCACTTCCTCCTTGTCTTCGGAGAGAATCTGCGTGCCGACCGGCACCTTGATGATCAGATCGTCGCCACCCGCGCCCGTGCGATTGGAGCCGGCCCCGCCCTTGCCGCGCGGGGCGCGGAAATGCTGCGTGTAGCGAAAGTCGATCAGGGTGTTCAGCCCGGGCACCGCCTCGAACACGATGTCGCCGCCCTTGCCGCCATCGCCGCCATCGGGGCCGCCATATTCCAGGAATTTTTCGCGCCGAAAGCTCACCGCGCCGGGGCCGCCATGGCCCGAACGCAGGAAGATCTTGGCTTGGTCGAGGAAATGCATGGGGGTCTCTAGAACGAAGGGCGGCGGAAGGCGAGGGGCGGCTAGGCGCCGGCCTTTTCCAGCTCGTCGCGCGCCGCGGCGAGCAGGCGGGTGGCGATCGCGCGGGCCATGCCGCGCTCCAGCCCCAGCGCGTTCGCCATCGGCGCGCCAAGCAGCGAATCACCCAGCGCCATCAGCACCAGCATCAGCGTTTCCTCATGGAGCTTGGCCGAATCGAAATGATGGGCCGCGATCAGTTGATCGACCAGCCGCTGGATCGCCTCCAGGATCGGGTTGAGCGCGTCGCGATTGCCGGAGAGGATCATCCAGCTCGCCAGCGCTCCGGCCCCGCCGCGATCGAACGCGTCGAAGGTGAGCTCAACCACTTCGCGCGGATCATGGTCGCTCGCATGGGCGCGCGCGACGGCAGCGCCGATCGTGCCGACGATGTCGTCCGCCAGATGCGCCATCAGCGCGCGCTGCAAGCCTTCGGCCGAGCCGAAATGGTGGAGCACATTGGCATGGGTGCGCCCGATCCGCGCGGCGACCGCCTTCAGCGTCAGCGCCTGCGGGCCATGTTCCAGCAGCAACGCCCGCGCCGCCTCGATCGCCATATCGCGCGATGCTTCGGGGGAAAGGCGGCGGCGGGCGAGCGACATGATCTCTCCCAATAAAGCGCGAGCATTCCACGCAAAGGCGGGGCGAGGCAAGAAGCGAGCGGCGGCGGGGCTTTGATCTTCAGCGCTGGGGACCGCCAGCGAGGGGTATGCCACTGGACCCCGGCTTTCGCCGGGGAAGGGGCGTGGCGAATGGATCACTCCTTCCCCGGCGAAGGCCGGGGCCCAGTCCCGCCACGCCCGCCGGGCGCCGAACAACCGCTCACGCGGCGATCAGCATCGGGGCTGGATCGCTCTCCGCGAGATCGAGCGCGGAGAGCGCGCACGGCTTGTCCTGCCCCAGCGCGAGGCAGTGGCGCGACACCACGCGGCCGAGCGGGCGGAAGCCGAGCTTCGCCTGCACCCGGCCCGAGGCGGGGTTGTCGATGAAATGCCCCGATTCGAGCCGCCTCAGCCCGAGCGCGTGGCGCGCCATGCCGATCACCGCGCGTCCCGCCTCGGTCGCATAGCCGCGCCCCCAGGCGTCGGGAGTGAGCCAATAGCCGAGCTCGGGCGCGCTCTCGCCGGCATGGATGCCGATCCCGCCGACCAGACGCGGTCGCGCGCCGCCCTCATGCGCCAGGATCAGCAGGCGCAACTCGCGCGGGGGCGTCGGCATGGCGAGGAATGCCGCCGCCTCCGCCTCGCCATAGGGCCAGGGCAGGCGCGCCAGGCAGAACGCGACCTCGGGAAAGGCGATCGCCTTGGCGAGCGCGGGGGCGTCTTCCGCCCAGCCGGGCCGTAACGTCAACCGGGGTGTCCGAGCGAACATGGCTACTCTCCTCTCTCGGTCGCGGCGCCGTGGCACGGTGAAATGACGGCGCGGAGACAGTTTCGGGTCGAGGGAGCATGAAAAAAGGGAGCCGGGGCGATCCGGCTCCCTTTGGTTCGAGTTTCCTGCTGGAAAACCCCGGATCGCCCTGGTGGGCAACCCGGCCGGTTGCCCGTGTTATTCGGCCGCGAGCGGCATAATCGCGTCTACCGAACAGAAGGTTCGGCCAAGTTTACCGGCATGGAAGGTCACGCGGCCGTCGACCAGCGCGAACAGGGTATGATCCTTGCCGATGCCGACATTGCGGCCGGGATAGAATTTGGTGCCGCGCTGACGCACGAGGATGTTGCCCGCGAGCACTTCCTGCCCGCCAAAGCGCTTCACGCCCAGACGACGACCGGCCGAATCACGACCGTTGCGCGACGAACCACCAGCCTTCTTATGTGCCATTGTCTAAACTCCCTCAGGCCGCCGCGCCGCTCTCACCGATGCCGGTGATGCGCAGGATGGTGTGCTGCTGGCGGTGGCCGTTGCGGCGGCGATAGTTATGGCGCCGACGCTTCTTGAACACGATAACCTTCTCGCCCTTGGCCTGGGCGATGATTTCGGCCGAGACGGTGAGGCCGTCGACCGGCTTCAGCTCGGCGCCTTCGCCCGCGAGCAGCACATCGGTGAGCGCGATCGTCTCACCGGCTTCACCGGCGAGCTTTTCGACGACGATCTTGTCTCCGGCGGCGACGCGATATTGCTTGCCGCCCGTGCGCACGACTGCGAACATGGCCTTTGGTCTCTTCCCAAAAAATCGGTTAGCGCCGGGCGAACCCGTCGCGGAAAGGCTGCGCGCATAGCGTGGGAGCGGGGGCGCGTCAATTGATTCCACGCCGGAAGCGCGACCGACTAGTGGCGGTGCTCCCGCCGCAGCCGATAGCGGCCCGACTCATAGCCGGTGAACAGCCCGGCGATCGCCGGATGGTGGATCGGCTCCTCGCTATCGTCGAGCACCAGATTCTGCTGGCTGACATAAGCGACATAGCTGCTTTCGCCATTTTCGGCGAGCAGATGGTAGAAGGGCTGGTCCTTGCGCGGGCGGATATCGGCGGGAATGGCGGTGTACCATTCCTCGCTATTGTCGAACACCGGATCGACATCGAAGATCACGCCGCGAAAGTCGAACAGGCGGTGGCGCACCACATCCCCGATCGAAAAGCTGGCGTGGGAAACGGGCGGCATCGGCACGCCGGATTTGGGGGAAGCCTGATCGGGAGAAGGGAGCGCCATGGCGGGCAATCTAGTGCGCTTTGCGCGCGGCACAAGCGCCCGCTTGCGCCCAGGGTGCGAAAGCGCTATCGGCGCGCGCTCTGATCGACACAGGCGGCGCTGATCGGCGCGCCCAACCTCGGCCCCGAAGCCATCGGGGCACCAGCGGAGAGGTGCCAGAGTGGTCGATTGGGACGGTCTCGAAAACCGTTGTGCCTTCACGGGTACCGTGGGTTCGAATCCCACCCTCTCCGCCATTTCACCCCGTCATTTCGCCTTTGCGCGCGATGCCGGCTGGCGGTGATGTCTGGTCCGATGGGGCAATCGCTCTACCGTTTGTTGGCAAGCCACTCGGTCGCGGTCGCCGCGGATGGTCTGATCATCGCCAACCTGCTCCGCCGCCTGCGCGCGCCGCGCGCCGCCGCAAGTCAGGCCGCCACCGGAAGCGACGCCATGTCGATCATCAAGCGCCAGCGCCCGTCCGCGCCGATCAATCGCCAGCGGTGACGACGATCTTGCCCACCACATGCCCGTCGCGCAGCGCGAGGCAGGCGTCGGGGCCCTGATCGAAGCCAAAGCGCGCACCGACATTGGCGCGCAGCGTTCCTGCCAGATAGGCCTCGACCACGCGGTAAAGATCGCCGGGTTCAGCCTTTAGCCGGCTGAAAATCACCTTGATTCGGTCGCCGAACCGCGCCGGGTCCGGCCCGAACAGCGTAGAGAGCAGCACGCCGCCCTCGGCGACGATTGCGGCGCTCGCGAGCAGCGCGTCGAACATCGAGACCAGATCGACCAATATCTCCACGCCGTCCGGATGGAGCCGCGCGACCGTCGCCGCGAACGGTTCGCTGCTATAGTCGATCGCCTCGGCGGCGCCGTTCAGCGTCACCACCGCCGCGTCGTTCCCCCGCGCCGAGGCGATCACCCGGGCGCCCGCGGCCGAGGCGAGCTGGATCAGCGCCAGACCAACCCCGCCGGTCGCCCCCAGGATCGCGAGCCGCTTGCCGGACACGTCACCCAATTGCCGCAGGATATGGAGCGCGGTGAGGCCCGCCATCGGCAGCGCCGCCAGCTCGGTCGCGTCCGCCCAGCTCGGTGCGGCGACGACATGGGCGCTCGCCGGGAGCAGCGCACGCCTGGCCAGCGCGCCATTCCAGGTGCTCGCGACGACGCGCTGGCCGGGCGCCAGATCGCCCACGCCATCGCCCACCGCCACCACGGTGCCGACGACATCGCTGCCGGGGACGAACGGCATCGGCGCGGGCATCACCTCGCGCATCGCGCCGCTGATGATCTTCAGATCGAGCGGGTTGAGCGCCATCGCCTCGACATCGATCACGATTTCGCCCGGCCCCGGATCGGCGACCGGATAGTCGATCAGCGCGAGATCCTCGACCGCCCCATAATCCTGTACGCCCCAGCCCTTGGTGATGCTCATGCGGTGGTCCTTGCTGGTTTGGAGAGGAGTACGGCGAAGATGGCCGCGTGGCTGACGAGCCAGGCAGGCAGCATCACCGTGAGGATGATCCAGCCGAACGGCCCCAGGATATTGGCGTCATGGACGCTCGGCGTCACCCGCGCGGCGGCGTTCAGATAATCGAGCGTGCCGACCAGGTTGAATAGCCACGCGAAGCCGATCCTGAGCGGCGAGCCCAGCTGGAACAGCGCGAAGGCGACCAGCGCGAGCGCGGCAACCAGCACGTCGCCCGCCATGATCTGGAACAGATAGCCTTCCGAAAATCCCGCCGGCGCCAGGTTGAACACCCCCGGCAACATCGCGGTGAGGCCGAAGAAGCGGAAGAAATGGATCGGCAGCAGCGCCTTCAGATGCGCGTCGCGGCCCCGCGCGACGAGCGACGCGCGCACTCCCCAATAGAGCATCGCGAAGGCGGCGAAGCCAAACCCATAGCCGACGAGGTGGAAATAGGACGACGGCGCCATGGTGATCCCCTGCGGTTGCGTCGCGGCGACGATAGGGGGATTGTGCGAACCGGTTCAACGACGCAAAACCGCCCTGGATTGTGCCGGAATCGCGAACGATGATCCAATTGGGCGACGCGCGGGTGTTTCTGGAAGTCGCGAGCAGCGGCAGCTTCAGCGAAGCCGCGCGGCGGCTGAAAATGCCCAAATCCTCGGTCACGCGCCAGATCGAGCGGCTCGAAACCACGATTGGCGGCCAGTTGCTCCGCCGCACGACACGGACGGTCGCGCTCACCGCGGCGGGCCACGAGTTCCTGCCCCATGCGCGACGTCTGGTCGACGATGGCATCGAAGCGCAGAACCTGCTGCGCGCGAAGACGATGGGCGCCAGCGGGCTGCTGACGGTATCGGCAACCGCCACCATCGGCCGGCGCTTCCTGGTGCCGCATCTGCCCGCCTTCCGTGCGCGGCATCCTAATGTCCAGCTCGCGATATGGCTTACCCCGGCGCGGATCGAGGTGGGATCGGGGGAGGGGCAGGTCGATGTCGCGGTTCGGCTGCGGGCTTCGGGCGGTCCCGATCTGGTCACCCGCAAGCTTGGCGAGGTCGGCTTCTGGGTGGTCGCGTCCCCCGGTTATGTCGCCCAGCATGGCGCGCCGCCCACGCCCGATGCGCTCGGCGACCATGCGATGATCGAGCTGGGGCCGCCCAGCAAGGCGCATCAGGTCGAGCTGCGCCGGGGCAAGGAGACGGCGCCGGTCCGCTATCGGCCGATCGTTCAGATCGACGATCCCGACGCGGTTGCGCTCGCCGCCGAAGCGGGGGTGGGGGTGGCGGTAATCCCCAGCTTTATCGCGGCGCCCGCGGCGGCGGCCGGGCGGCTGGTGCGGCTGCTGCCCGACTGGGCGCCCGCGCCGAGCCCGATCAACCTGCTGTACCGCGCCGACATCGCCCCGCAGACTCGGGTCCGGGCCTATGTCGATTATCTGGTGGAGACGATCGGCCAGAGCCAGCCCTGGGCGGTATGACCGGGCGAGGCATCGGTGCTTGTCTGATGAAGCGCCGATGGTGACCCCTACGGGACTCGAACCCGTGTTTCAGCCGTGAAAGGGCCGCGTCCTAGACCGCTAGACGAAGGGGCCATGCGAATGGCGTGGGCGGGCGGTTAGGGAAAAGCAGCGGCGCCGTCAAGCACCCTGCTGCCTCATCCCGCCCAGGCCGCGTCGTCGAGGTGAAGCTCGGCGCTGGCCCGGCCCGACCAGTCGTCGATCCGGGCGCGGCCCGCGACCCATAGCCGCCGGTCGCGCGGCGCGCCGAGCAGCGCCTGGCCAAGCGCGCTATCGGCCTGGCGGAAGGCGACACCCTTCACGCTCGCGCCATCATCGCCCGCCAATATCGCGCGGACATGGCCCTGACCGACGATATCGGCCTTCACCACCCGCACCGGCCCGGCGGCGACGCGCGGCGCGGGCCAGCCCATGCCATAGGGGCCGCCGGCCTCCAGCGCCTCGACCAGCGCCGGCGTCACCCCGCGCGGCGCGACGAGCGTGTCGACCAGCAGCGCGCGCTCGGCGGTGGCGCGGGCGACGCCCTCGGCCAGGCGTTCCTCGAGAAAGGCTGACAGCGCCCCGATCTGGTCGGCGGCGACGGTGAGCCCCGCGGCCATCGCATGGCCGCCGCCCGCCACCAGCAGCCCCGCCTGCTTCGCCGCGAGCACCGCCGCGCCAAGATCGACCCCCGGCACCGATCGCCCCGATCCCTTGCCGATGCCCGCCCCGTCGACCGCGATGACGATCGCGGGCCGTCCGAGCTTTTCCTTCAGCCGTCCGGCGACAATGCCGATCACGCCGGGGTGCCAGCCTTCGCCCGCGACCAGCGCCACCGCGCCGCTCGTCAGCCGCGCCTCGGCCTCGGCCTGCACCGCCGCCTCGATCGCGCGGCGTTCCTCGTTCAGCCGGTCGAGCTCGGCGGCGATCGCGCGCGCTTCGGCGGGATCATCGGCGGTGAGCAGGCGCACGCCGAGATCGGCCTGGCCAACCCGCCCGCCGGCGTTGATCCGCGGGCCGAGCGCGAAGCCCAGATCGGTGCAGCTCGGGTCGCGCGTCAGCCGCGCCGCCTCGATCAGCGCGGCGAGCCCGATATTGCGCCGCGCCGCCATCACCTTCAGCCCCTGCGCGACGAACGCCCGGTTGAGCCCGCGCAAGGCGGCGACATCGGCGACGGTGCCGAGCGCGACGATATCGAGCAGCTCGATCAGCCGGGGTTCGGCGCGGTCCGCGAAAAAGCCCCGCGCGCGCAGCGTCCGCAGCAGCGCCGCGCCGAGCAGGAACGCGACGCCCACCGCCGCCAGATGCCCATGCGCGGCGCCTTCGCCCTCGTCGAGCCGGTTGGGGTTGACCAGCGCGTAGGCCGCCGGCAGCGCGGGGGCGCATTGATGGTGATCGACCACCACCACGTCCACGCCCTCGCCGCGCGCCATCTCCAGCGCATCGAACGCCTGCGCGCCGCAATCGACGGTGACGATCAGGCTCGCCCCCTCGCGCGCGAGCCGCACCAGCGCCGCGCCCGAGGGGCCATAGCCCTCCATCAGCCGATCGGGGATATAGGCGACCGGCCGCAACCCGAGCGCGCGGAGCAGCCGGATCATCAGCGCGGCCGAGGTGGCGCCATCGACATCATAATCGCCGAACACCGCGACCTGCTCGCCCGCGATCACCGCGGCGGCGAGGCGTTCGGCGGCGCGGTCCATGTCGCGGAAGATCGACGGATCGGGCATGAACGCGCGGATGCTCGGCGCGCGGTGGTCGGCGAGCGTTTCGCGACAGGCGCCGCGCGCGAGCAGGAGCTGGGTGACGAGATCGTCGCCGCTTACCCCCGCGCGCGCGTCGGCCTCCAGCGCGCGCCAGCGCCATGCCTGGCCGAGCAACGATTGGGTGATGTTGAGGACGTGCATTGTCGCGCGAGCTTAGCGCGGGCGCGGCGGATGAGCGAGGGGCGGGGCGGGGGTTATCCCCAGGAATCGGGCTTGACCGGCAAGCACCAAGGCGCCGTCAAGCCCCACCCCTTGGGGGAGGGGTTGGGGTGGGGGCGATCAGCGCGGTGCCCTAGCTGCTTTGACCCACCCCAACCCCTCCCTTCCAGGGAGGGGCTTTTTCATATGGTCCGACCCCCTACCGCACCGCCGTTCGCCCGGCCTTGTCGTCTTCCGCGCGGGCGATCAGGCGCTGGGCGCGGTCGATGCCGGTGTTGAAGTCCACCGCGTCGCGCGGGCGCAGATCGCGGGCGCGTTGATAGGCGGCCAGCGCCCCGCGATAATCGCCCGCCGCCTCGGCGCAGAGCCCGGTGTCGTAAGCCACCGCGAAGTGCGGCACTTCCCGGTCCAGCGCGGCGAGCGCGGCACACGCGCCGGACATGTCGCGCTTGGTTTGGGAAATCGCCTCCTTGAAGCGCTGCCCCACCTCCTTCGCCAGCCCGTCGCGGCTTTCGTAGAAGCGCAGGCTGTAGGTCTGCGTATAGGGGGTGATGTCGCGCGCGACTTCGCCGGCGATATCGTCCACCATGCCGCGCACCACGCCCTCGATCGGGCCGGGGCGCTCGTCACCGGGGCAGGTTACCCCCTCGCTGTGGCGGGTCTTGCGTGCCGAATAGAGCACCTCGCCGCGCCGGTCCCCGGCGATGCGCAGATCCGCGATCACATCGATCGAGCGACGGTTGCAGATCACCTTCACCTGCTCGCGCTTGGTGCATTGGTCGCCGTTCTTCTGGGTGCATTGCTCGCGCTGCTGTTCGACGCGGCCCTCGTTGATCTCGGTCGCGACGTCGCCGCTGATGCCGGCATCGGCGGGCGCACCGCCCAGCACCACCTCGCGCCCCGCGCTCCCCAGGGCACGTTCGAGCGAGAAAGCGAGCGCGCGGCCGTCGGTACCCGTCACCCGATCGACCGAGATGCGCCGGATATAGCCCGCCTCGCGATTAGGCGCGGGAAAGCGGCCGGTGATCGCAATCGTCTCGGCGGCGGCCGGTACGGCGATCCCCAGCGCGACCAGCGCGAGCCCAACTTGGCGCATCTTGTTCCCCCTTATGCTTGGTTCAGTAAGGCAGCCACCGCCCCTCGCGGAACCATTTGGTCACGACATATTTCACCCCCGCGACGACCGGCATCCCTTCATGCAGCGTCAGGCCGTTGGGGCTGCCATCGGCGGCCATGTTGTTCCACATCAGCAGCAGCCCCGCCTTGGGCGCGACGCGGATGCCGGCCTGCGGGAACCAGGTGGCGCCGCCTTCCTCGACATCGTTGAGATAGATCATCGCGGTCCAGGTGCGCTGGCCGCCATCCCGCTTCACCCGCTCCCAATAGCCTTCGCTTTCGAAGAAATAATCGTGGTGCGCGCGGAATTGCTGGCCCGGCGCGTAGCGCTGGCCCTGGATCGTCTCCCCGCTCGCCAGATCGATGCCGAGCAGGTGCGAGATCGCCTCGTCGATCGGCTGGACGAGCGGCGAATAGCGATCGAGGTCGCAGCTTTCGGAGGTGCGGAAGCCATATTGCGGATTGTCGCTGAGCACGGTCGAGGGGCGGCGGCCGGCATCGATCAGCGCGATCAGCTGCGCGCAGCCGACTGGATCGAGCCAGTTCTCGGCATAATAGGCCTGCATCCCCGGCACCTCGATCCGGGTGACGCGGGGATCGGCGTCGAGCCGGGCGCCGACCTGCGCGCCGATCTGCGCGCGCAAGGGGGAGGTTTGGGGGGCGGCTTTGGCGCGTGGTTTGAACGGATTGAGCATTATCCCCGATTTTCGTCACGCCCGGCCAAAATGCAAGCTTGGCCGGGCGGCGTCTTTGGTTGGCGGAGCGGGCCAGTGCCGGGAATGCGCCAGCGGCGCATTCCCGGCCAGCGCTCACCAGAAGATATCGTAGATCACGTCGATCACTTCGCCGGTATCGACATCGACGAGCAGTGCGTCGTTATAATAGCGCACCCATTGATAGGGGTAATAAGCCGGCGGCAGGTGGTAGTAATAGGGGTCGCCGATCCAGTATTGCTGATCGAAGAAGAAGGGTTGCAGCGTGATGCCGACGCTGAAACGGCGATAGCCATAGCCCCAGCCATAAGGCGCGCGGTAGGGCGGCTGGCGGAAGATGAAGCGGTTATCGCTGCGCCAGCCGCGCCAGTCATAGCGGTTGTCGCGCCGCCAATCGCGGTTCCAGTCGCGATAGCCGTTGTTGAAGCCGCGATCATAGCCGTTGCCGAAGCCGCGATCGTAAAAGCGGCGGTTGTTGTCGAACTGGCCAAAGCCCTGGCGCCGCCCGCGATTGTTGAAATCGCGGTTGTTCCAGTCGCGATTATTCCAGTCGCGATTATTCCAGTCGCGATTGCGGTTCCAGTCGCCCCGGTCCCGGTTCCAGTCGGGCCGGCCGTTATTGCCGTTCCAGTCGGGGCGCGGGTTGCGGTTCCCGTCCGGGCGGTTCCAGTCGGGGCGGTTGCCGTTCCACTGTGGTCGGCCGGCATTGCCATCGGGGCCGCGATTGCCGCGCCAGCCGTCGCGCTGGCCGAAATTGGCGGGCGGAGTCGGTTGGCCGACCCCCGGCTGGGTCACCGGCGGGGTGAAACCGCCCCGGTCGCGCCAGCGCTGGCCGAAATCGCGTTGCCCGAAGCTGGGTGGGGTCGCGGGGGCAAAGCCGCCACCCCCAGCCGGCGGCGTGGGTGGGGTCGCGCCGGCGAATCCGCCGCCGCCCGCGCCGCGATCTCGCCAGCCGCCGCCATTGAAGCCACCGCCGCCTCGGTTGAAGCCACCGCGATCGCCCGGATTGGGGCGGAAAGCAGGAGCACGCTCGGCCGGCTCGGGCGCACGCGGGGCTTGCTGGAACGCGATGGGTGGCTGGGGCGCGACCGGCTGCGGGCGCGGCGCATCGAAGCGCGGCTGGAAGCTCGGCCGGCCACCGCCCTCGAAATTGCCGCGCGGCACCTCGGTGCGCGGCAGCCCGCGGCGGGCGCCGTCGCTGTCCGACATCTGAACGTCCTCGATCCCTTGCGCGAGCGCGGCGCTGGGAAGCGCCAGGCCCAACATCAACGCCACGATCCGCTCGCGCATCGTCTTTCTCCAAGGCCCAGGCTCGGGCCATGACCACGGCAATGCGCCCGCCGCGATGAGCCGTGGCTGAATTGCGGTGTCAGCTTTGCGACAGAATCACTTTCTGGGCGGGGTGAGCGCGGGCACCAGCTTCGCCGCATCCTCGGGCGAGATATTGGGGCGGGGCGGCCCCTGCACGGTTTCGTCCCCCCGCTGGATGCGCGCGGCGAGCTGCACCGCCTCGATCACGCGGGGATAGACGCCGCAGCGGCAGATATTGGTGATCGCGGCTTCGATATCCTCCTCGCTCGGGTCGCGGTTCTTCTTGAGCAGCACCGCCGCCGCCATGATCATGCCGGGCGTGCAGAAGCCGCATTGCACCGCGTTCTTCTCGATCCACGCCTGCTGCACCGGATGATCGCGCTCGCGCGACAGCGCCTCGATCGTGGTGACGAAGCTGCCTTCGATCGCCCCGATCGGCGTCACGCAGGCGCGCACCGCCTCGCCATCGAGCTCGACCGTGCAGGCGCCGCAATCGCCGGTGCCGCAGCCATATTTGGTGCCGGTGAGGTTGGACGCGTCGCGCAGCGCCCACAGGAGCGGCGTGCGCGGATCGAGCTTATATTCGACCGGCTGATTGTTGACGGTGAACTTGGTCATGGCCGCCTCGGGCTGGGGAGGTCGCTCACCATCCGCGCGCCGTCGATCACGATCGGGCTGGCGACGCCGGGCAGGCCGTCGCGGGTGATGGCGAGGCCGCGCGCGCGAACTTGCGGATCGGCGAAGACTTCGGCGACATTGTTGATCGGCCCGGCGGGGACGCCGACTTGCTCCAGCGCCTCATGAAGATCGGCCTTGCGCCACGTGACGATCACGGCGGTGAGCGCGGCGATCAGCGCGGCGCGGTTTTCGACGCGCGCCGGGTTGGTCGCGAAACGCGGATCGGCGGCGAGCGGCAGGCCGAGCACGCCGCACAGCTTGGCGAACTGCCCGTCATTCCCCACCGCCACGATCAGCTCGCCATCGGCGCAGGCAAAGGCCTGATAGGGGACGAGGTTCGCGTGGCCATTGCCCATGCGGTGCGGCACCTGGCCGCTCGCCATCCAGTTGAGCGCCTGGTTGGCGAGCACCGCCACCTGGGTGTCGAGCAGCGCCATGTCGATATGCGCGCCCTGGCCGGTCGCGTCGCGCTGGCGCAACGCGGCGAGGATCGCGACGGCGGAGTAAACGCCGGTGAAAATGTCGGCATAAGCGATGCCCGATTTCTGCGGCGCACCATCGGGCTCGCCGGTCAACGACATGATCCCGCCCATGCCCTGGATGATGAAATCATAGCCCGCGCGGTGGGCATAGGGGCCGCTCTGCCCGAAGCCGGTGATCGAACAGGTGATGAGGCGCGGGTTGAGCGCGCTGAGGCTCGCATGATCGAGCCCATATTTGGCGAGCCCGCCGACCTTGTAGTTCTCGATCACGACATCGGCGTCTTTGACCAGGTCGCGAATCTGTTGCTGCCCCTCGGGCGAGGTGATGTCGATCGCGCGCGCGCGTTTGCCGCGATTGGCCGCGTGGTAATAAGCGGCGTCGAGATTCTCGCCTTCGGGCGACGTGAGGAAGGGGGGGCCCCAATGCCGCGTGTCATCCCCCGCGCCGGGCCGCTCTACCTTGATCACCTCGGCGCCCAGATCGGCGAGCAACTGCCCGCACCACGGCCCCGCGAGAATGCGCGCGAGTTCGACGATTTTCAGGCCGGTAAGGGGGCGAGTCATGGGGGCTTGGTCGTCTTGAGGGGCGGCGGGGTCAAGAAGAAAGAGCCCTCACCCAAACCCTCTCCCGCCAGCGGGAGAGGGCTAGAGATAGCCTGAAGCCAATTTCATATAAGCCCTCTCCCGCTTGCGGGAGAGGGTTGGGTGAGGGCACACTGCCTTTCATGCCCATCGGCCGCACCAATCCCCACGCACGCCGCCTCCGGCGCGATGCAACCGATGTCGAGCAGCGCTTCTGGCTCGCGGTGCGCGATCGGCGGCTGGGCGGGTTCAAGTTCCGCCGGCAGGTGACGATCGGGCCGTTCGTGGCGGACTTCGCCTGTATCGAGCGCCGCCTGATCGTGGAACTCGATGGCGGGCAGCATGACCAGGAAGCGGACGCGGCGCGAACCGCTTATCTCGAAGGACTGGGTTGGCGCGTGAGGCGGTTCTGGAACAATGAGGTGGTGGAGAATTTCGAGGGGGTGCTGCAGGTGGTGTTGGCGGAATTGAACAGGTCACCCTGACCGCACCAGTTCCAGGTCGGATCGTCCCCCGGACGATCCTAAACCGTGCGGGGCACGGTTTACCTGGAACTCCCGCACGCGGGATAGGGCTAAGAAGTAGCGAGGTATCGCTGCAAAAGCCCTCTCCCGTTTACGGGAGAGGGTTTGGGTGAGGGCCTTTCTTCTCGCTCTAAAACGCCCCAATCCCCGTAATCGCCCGCCCCAGGATCAGCGCATGAACATCATGCGCGCCCTCATAGGTATTCACCGTCTCCAAATTCATCAGGTGGCGCATCACCTGATATTCGGCCGAAATCCCGTTCCCCCCGTGCATGTCGCGCGCCGCCCGCGCGATATCGAGCGCCTTGCCGACATTGTTGCGCTTCACGATCGAGATCATCTCGGGCGCGAATTTGTGCGCGTCCATCAGCCGGCCGACCCGCAGGCTCGCCTGCAGGCCAAGCGCGATCTCGCTCGCCATGTCGGCGAGCTTCTTCTGATAGAGCTGGTTGGCCGCGAGCGGGCGCCCGAACTGCTTGCGATCAAGCCCATATTGGCGCGCGGCGTGGTAGCAGAACTCGGCCGCCCCCATCGCGCCCCAGCTGATCCCATAGCGCGCGCGGTTGAGGCAGCCGAACGGACCCTTCAGTCCCTGCACATTGGGCAGCAGCGCGTCCTCGCCGACCTCGACGCCCTCCATCACGATCATGCCGGTGATCGAGGCGCGCAAGCTCAGCTTGCCCTCGATCTTGGGCGTCGACAGCCCCTTCATGCCCTTTTCCAGCACGAAGCCGCGAATGCCGCCGCCATGCGCGTCCGACTTCGCCCACACCACGAACACGTCGGCGATCGGCGCGTTCGAGATCCACGTCTTGGTGCCCGACAGGCGATAGCCGCCGTCGATCTTTTCGGCGCGGGTCAGCATCCCGCCGGGGTCGGAGCCGGCATCGGGCTCGGTGAGGCCGAAGGCGCCGATCTTCTCGCCGCTCGCCAGGCCGGGCAGGTGGCGGCGGCGCTGTTCGTCCGAGCCATATTCATGGATCGGGAACATCACGAGGCTCGACTGCACGCTCATCATCGAGCGGTAGCCCGAGTCGATGCGCTCGATCTCGCGCGCGATCAGGCCATAGCTCACATAGCTCGCGCCGACGCCGCCAAATTCGGCGGGGATGGTCGGGCCGAGCAGGCCGACGCGGCCCATGTCGCGGAAGATGTCGGGGTCGGTCGTCTCCCGGTTGAAGGCGTCGATGATGCGCGGGGCGAGCGCGTCCTGGGCGAAGGCCTGCGCGGTGTCGCGGATCGCGCGCTCCTCGTCGCTCAGCTGATCGTCGAGGAAGAAGGGGTCGGCCCAATCGAACCTGCTCATCGCGGTCATCTCGTGTCTCCTTGGTGGGTGCGATGCCGTGTGGGGCGGAGCGTGTCTAGGGGGAGAAGTGCACGGAGCGCCGGGAGGGCGCAGGGGCGCGCTGGCGGCTGGGCTCCGGCCTTCGCCCCGGCGGGCATGGGGAGCGCGAGCGGTTCCTCACCCCCTTCCCCGGCGAAGGCCGGGGGCCAGTCGCGGCGGCCGATGCCCGGTTCAAGCAACATGGCTGCCCGCGCTGATACTGGGCCCCGGCCTTCGCCGGGGAAGGGGGTGGGTTGCATCCACGCAGCACTTCCCGCCACTGTTCGCGCATGACTCGCCCCTGCCGCTCCGCTCTGTTCCTGCCAGCCTCCAACCCGCGGGGGATCGAGAAGGCGCGGGGGCTCGCGTGCGATGCGGTGATCCTCGATCTGGAGGATGCGGTCGCGCCCGAGGCCAAGGCTGAGGCGCGGGCGGCGGCGGTCGCGGCGTGCCGCGCGGGGTTTGGCGCGCGGCGCACGGTGCTGCGGATCAACGCGCTCGACACGCCCTGGGGTGCCGACGATCTCGCCGCAGCATTCGATCTGCCGGTGGATGCGGTGCTCGTGCCCAAGGTGCGCGATGGAGCGGAGGCGCAACATTATGCCGGCGCGCTTGCCGGGCCGGCGTTGTGGGTGATGATCGAGACCGCGCGGGCGCTGAGCCAGCTCCAGCCGATCGCCGATGCGGTGGGGGGGGCGGGCGCGCTGGTGGTCGGCACCAATGACCTCGCGCTCGAGCTGCGTTGCGCCGGGCGTGCGGCACTGGCGCCGGTGCTGCCGCTGGTGGTCGCGGCGGGCCGCGCGGCGGGGGCGCTGGTGCTCGACGGGGTGCGCAATGATTTCAGCGATTTGGAAGCCTTCGCCACCGAGGCGCGCGAGGGCGCGGCGCTGGGCTTCGACGGCAAGACGCTGATCCACCCCGCGCAGATCGACCCGAGCAACGCGGCTTTCTCGCCGAGCGTCGAAGCGGTCGCGCGGGCGCGGAGCGTGGTCGCGGCGTTCGCGCTGCCCGAGAATGCGGGCAAGGGCGCGATCCGGCTGGAGGGGCGGATGGTCGAGCGGCTGCATCTGGCCGAAGCGGAGCGGGTGCTGGCGCTCGCCGGCTTAGCTTAGGGTTGTGGTTCGTGCGGCGGCGCGATGCCGAGCGCGCCCGCCCCCGCCCCCGCTTGTCCCCACCCGCCCGCGCGCTTAATCTGCCCGGCATAGAGCGCCCCGCCGGCGCCGCCCGCGCTAGGAGAATAGCCATGGCCACCTTGCTCAAGCCCGCCAGCATCCGCGACCAGGTCAGCCCCGAGGAGTGGCAGCTGCGCGTCGATCTCGCCGCCGCGTACCGGCTGGTGGCGCTCCATGGGTGGGACGATCTGATCTTCACCCATCTTTCCGCGCGCGTGCCGGGGCCGGAGCATCATTTCCTCATCAACCCCTATAACCTGATGTTCGAGGAGATGACCGCCTCGGCGCTCGTCAAGATCGATGTCGAGGGCAATCAGGTGTTCGGCGATCCGGCGCCGGTGAACCGCGCGGGCTTCGTGATCCACTCGGCGATCCACATGGCGCGCGAGGATGCGCAGGCGGTGATGCACCTCCACACGCCCTATGGCCAGGCGGTGTCGGCGATGGCGGACGGGCTGCTGCCGCACACCCAGACCGCGATGATCGCCGCGCACGACATCGCCTATCACGACTATGAAGGCATCGCGACCGACCTGGACGAGCGCGAGCGGCTCGTCGCCGACCTGGGCGCGAAGAACGCGATGATCCTGCGCAACCACGGCACGCTCGCGGTGGGGGCGAGCGTCGCCCAGGCGTTCATCCGGTTATACTTCCTGGAGCGCGCCTGCGAGGCGCAGGTCCATATGCTGAGCGCGGGGCGCGAGGGCCTGAACAACCCGCCGCAGGGGGTGGAGCATAAGGTGAAGGAACAATCGAGCGGCGCGGGGATGGCGATGCTCGCCCAGGGGCTGGCCTGGCCGGCGCTGCTGCGCAAGCTGGACCGGGTTAATCCTGGGTATGGGGGGTAGGGGGAGGAGCATTTTGGGTGAGAATTGAACTGCCGTTTGCACGCTGGATATTGGAAAATGTCCCGTCGCGCCGAATATACGAAGTTCCTGATCAACAACCTCGATCAGTTTTTGACCTGAGCGCCTACCCGATACACTGCAAAGGCCTTGTCTTGGTCGCGCAAGTGCAATTTCAAAGTCAAGATTCGTGTCGTTGGATCTCTTTCTTCAATATGGTCAAAACTTTTCCCTAATAGGCCCCATGCGTCGCGGATCGAAAGCTTGTTGCCTTGAAACGGGATTGAAAATTCGTGGCGGTGGATAATTTCAGACCGGTAATGCTCGAAGCCACAGCGCACCGAGCTGATTGAATCTTCCATCTCAATTGCTCGATTCTTCGTGTAGGCCCATACATCTAAATCTAACGAAAACAGTTCAAGTTTAGAGTGACTGGTCATGGCCCTCAAGCGAACCGTGTCGCCGATTTGGCCACTTTTCTCACATTCATTTACGATATTTCTAAGCGTCGTGAGGCAAAGCTTGCTAGATATCACGGTCGTAGGATAGCTCATATCCAATACAAGTGCACGCTCCATGTTTAGCCGATGTGTAGTCACCCTTATTTTAATCTCGTATCCCGCCGCTACAGATAATTCTCTGAATAACTGCAATGCCGATGGGCGGTAGATATCATCTATCGATTCCTTAATGACGATTTCGCCTACTACAGCGCCTAGAAAACGTGCCGCCTCTTTATAATCATTTTGCCTGTTTGGGTCCCAGCGATGCGGGCTTTTGAGTGAGTGATGGCGTAAATTACCGCGCAGCAACACTAACCTGCGAACTTTATCTCGTGTGGTATCGGTTTCTTTAAAGAGATTGAACGTGGATGTTTCACTTAATCTTAGATTAGAAAATACCTTCGTAGTCTCCTCCACTGCGCGGCATACTGCTGCCTGTTTGGACAGGAGACTTGTTTGCTTTTCATTGCCAATTTTGCCGTCACAGAACCGTGTCTCAAGAAAAAGGTAAAAATTGTTGTACGCGTCGATGTACCTGCCTGCGCCGTACGCAAGTCGTCCGTCACGAAAATGGGAAGTCGATTCGATTCGGTCGTCAGATACTTGATCTACGCAAAACGCTCTTCCGAGCTGCTCGAAATCGCACTGTTGGTTCAGAACGTTATCAGGTTTCGATCGAAAGGAGCTGATAGGTATACGTGCTTCTTCATTGACGTCCTCAGCGCGGAAGCGTATTTCGTAATGATCGTAGTCGAGGTCAACAATCTGTTGACCGCTTACGACGGCCTGCCAGCTCATTATGCTTTTTCGTGCAAGAGTCGCATACTCACCTCCCTTAATCGTGACTTGCGGAATCTCGGTCTCTGCGCTAGTGTGCTCCACATTTGGAGCCTGTGCTACATCGACGCCAGAGAAGGCGAGGCAAACGCGCTTGAGCACATTATTCTCGCGTTCGAGGAAGAAGGTCCGGTTCCCTTTTTTAATGGGCCAACCCTCCATCACTTCGACATGATTTTTAACATCAAATGCTATCGTTACGATCATATCCCTAGTCTTGCTCGATAAGTCGGCCTTCGGCAATCCTAACTTGGAGAGTGCGGCCCAAATTGCCCACCATCCACTCCCATTTCTGCCTTCACCAGATTGGCAGCGGAGTATTATGAAACGAGATTGACGGGCGCATATGGTACCGCCCACACCCTTCCCCCAACCCTCACCTCATGCCAATAGCCCCCGCATGATCCCCGGCTTCGATCTCCCCGCCTTCATCGCCGCCACCCTCGCCGAAGACCTCGGTTCGGGCGATGTCACCGCCGCCGCCGTCATCCCGCCCGACGCGCGCTTCTCCGCGCTGATGAACAGCCGGGAGGCGATCACCGTCGCAGGGGCGCCGCTCGCGGAAGGGTTTTTCCGGGCGCTCGATCCGGGCGTCCAGGTCGAGCGGCTGGTGGCGGAGGGCGTGCAGGTTGCCCCCGGCGCGGCGCTGATGCGGCTCAAGGGCCAGGCGCGCGCGCTGCTCAGTGCCGAGCGGTCGGCGCTCAACACGGTGCAGCATCTGTCGGGCATCGCCACGCTCACGCGCACCTATGTGGATGCCATCGCGGGCACCGGCGCCACGCTCCTCGATACGCGCAAGACGCTGCCGGGTCTGCGGCTGCTGGAGAAATACGCGACGCGGATGGGCGGGGCGACCAATCACCGCATGGGGCTGTGGGACGCGGCGATGATCAAGGATAATCACGTCGCGGTCGCGGGATCGGTGCAGGAAGCGGTCGCGCGCGCGGTGGCCGCCGGGATCGCGCGGATCATCGTCGAGGTCGATCGGCTCGATCAGATCGAACCCGCGCTCGCCGCCGGCGCCACCCATTTGCTGCTCGACAACATGCCGCCCCCGGTGCTGCGCGAGGGCGTGGCGATCGTCGCCGGACGGGTGCCCACCGAAGCCTCGGGCGGGGTGCGGCTGGAGACGATCCGCGCGATCGCCGAGACGGGGGTGACCTATATCAGCGTCGGCCGCCTCACCCAATCGGCGCCAGCGGCAGATATCGGCCTCGATTTCACGCTCGATTAAGCCGTTTAGCTCGGTTAGCCTGACGATCGGCAAGGGGCCTGGAGGGCGATAATGCAGCGACCGGCATCGATCCGGCGATTTGAACGCTTTTATTGGGCGCATATGCTGCTGGGGCTGGTGAACAGCGTCGTCGCGCTGTGGATATTCCCCAGCGCGGCGTTGAGCGGGATCATGGCCGGGTCGGACGGCATGGTGGGGCGGCTGAGCGGGGCGGCGGTGGCGCTGCCGTTCATCACCCAAATCCTGCTGTGGTACCTGATCGCGCGGCGCGGCAATCTGCTCGCCAAATATGTGCTGGCGGGCTTGACCGGGCTCAACCTGCTGGGCGCGGCATATGGCATGGTGGGGCTGATCACCGGCAAGGCGGGGGTGATGCCGATCGCGCTGGTCGCGTCGCTGGCGAGTTCGGCTTGCCTCGTCGTCGCGCTGGCGGCGCTCTATCGCCCCGATACCCCGGGGTGGTTCCGCGAGGCCGAAACCGCCTGAGGCGGCGGCTGAGGCGGCGCCGGAGCTGCTTCATGCAAAGGTTTGCACTCGGCGATTGCATTTCCCGACCGGCGCCGCATGATGCGCGCCTTCAGCCGAAGGACGCCGCCGTGCCCCAGCCGTTCAAGCCGCGCCTGTCGCTCGCGCGCATCGCCCAGATGAACCTGGGTTTTCTCGGCCTGCAATTCTCGTTCGGGCTGCAGCAATCGAACATGGGCCCGATCTACCGCTACCTCGGCGCCGACGAGGCGAGCATGCCGCTGTTGTGGCTCGCCGGGCCGATGACCGGGCTGATCGTCCAGCCGATCGTCGGCGCGCTCAGCGATCGCACCACCAGCCGGCTGGGGCGGCGCACGCCCTATTTCCTGGTCGGCGCGGTGCTCTGCTCGCTCGCCTTGTTCGCGATGCCGTTCAGCCCGGCCCTGTGGGTCGCGGCCTCGCTGCTGTGGATCCTGGACGCCGCCAACAATATCACGATGGAGCCCTACCGCGCCTATGTGAGCGACCGCCTCGCCGAGCCGCAGCAGCCGACGGGGTTCCTGGTGCAGAGCGCGTTCACGGGACTCGCGCAGACCTTGTCCTACCTCGCGCCGACGATCTTCGTGCTGATGGGGATGAACCCCGATCTGGTCGACGCGAACGGCATCCCGCACATCACCCGGCTGGCGTTCGTGATCGGGGCGATCCTGTCGATCTCGACGATCGTCTGGTCGGTGTGGCGGGTGCCCGAACTGCCGCTGACGCCAGACGAGCGTGCCGCGCTGCGCGCGAGACCGTCCGGCGCGGGCGCGACGCTGCGCGAACTCGGCGCGGCGCTGCGCGAGATGCCCCCGGCGATGCGCCAGCTTGCACTGGCGATGTTCTTTCAGTGGTATGGGATGTTCTGTTACTGGCAATATGCGGTGTTCTCGCTGGCCCGCGCGCTGCACGGCAATGGCTCGGCAGAGGCGGTGCGCGACGCGACGCTGGTGAACGGCCGGCTGGGCGGCTTCTACAACGCGGTCGCCTTCGTCGCCGCGCTCGCGCTGGTGCCGCTGACGCGCCGGCTGGGCGCGGGGCCGGTCCATGCGCTGTGCATGACGGCGAGCGGCGCGGCGATGCTCGCGCTGCCGGGCATCGGGCAGGAGGGCTGGGCCTATCTGCCGATGCTCGGGATCGGGCTGGGCTGGGCGAGCCTGATGGGCAACCCCTATGTGCTGCTCGCGAATGCCATCCCGCCCGAGCGGACGGGGGTTTATATGGGCATTTTCAACATGTTCATCGTGCTGCCGATGCTGTTTCAAAGCGTGACGATGCCGCTGATCTATGGCCCGCTGCTGGGGGGCGACGCGCGGCATGTGCTGATGCTCGCGGGCGGCGCGATGCTGGCGGCGGCGATCGCGACCTTGCTGGTGCGCGTGCCGGGCGCCGCGGCCGGAGCGGCGCCCCTAACCGCCGGTTGAATCGCGCGCCACCAGCCGGGGCGGCAGTTGCAGCGATTGCGACTGCTTCCCCTCGAGCGCGGCGAACAGCCGATCGACCATCGCGCGTGCGCCCTGCGCGAAATCCTGGTGGATCGTGCTCAAGCGGGGCACGGTCTGCACCGCGATCGGCAGATCGTCATAGCCGATCAGCTTGACCGCGCCGGGCACCGCCATGCCCCGGTCGGCGAGGGCGCGCAGTGTCGTCATCGCGATCACGTCGGAACCCGCGAAGATGCCGTCGATCGCGCTGCCGTGGCGCCCCAGATGGGCGGCAATCTCGGCCCCCATCAGGTCGGTGGCGAGGTGGGTTTCCAGCAGCAGCGGCGGGGGGGCGCCGATGCTGGCGGCGGCGGCGCAGAACCCGTCATAGCGGGCGCGCAACTCGGGCGCCTGGAGGCTGCCGAGAAACGCCAACCGGCTCGCGCCCGCGAGCAGCAAATGCTCCCCCGCGAGCATCCCGCCCTCGAAATTGTCGGTCCCGACCGAGCAATGGATCTGGCCGCGCGCATAGCCGCCCCACGCGACGAGCGGGCGGTAGCGCGCGGCGACGCGCTCGATCGCCGCGACCTGGTTCGATTGGCCGAGCAGCAAAACGCCGTCGAGCATCCCCGAATCGACGATTCGCTCCAGCCAATCGTCGGCATCGGGGATGACGCGCGACAGCATGAGGTCATAACCATTCTCGGTCAGCGCATCGGCGAGATGACCGATCATCGTCATGAAGAACGGGTCGGAGAGATGCTGGCTGCGGTCATGCCCCAGCGGCACGACCACGCCGATCACGCCGGTGCGGCGGGTGCGAAGCCGGCTCGCCATCTGGTTGAGGCGGAAATCATGCTCGGCGGCGAGCGCGCGGATGCGGGCCATCGTCTCCGCGCTGACCACCGACTTGCCCGCAAGCGCGCGCGAAACCGTGCCCGGGGACACCCCGGCGAGACGGGCCAGTTCGACGATCGTGCGGGGGCGGGATGATGAGCGAGACATCGCTTTGGTCGATTCCATGCCAGTTTCTATATCGCACCCGGAACAAAAACCCACGGGGATAAGCGTTTAGAATGTGCCATCGGCGATGCCAAGATGAGAGCTGTTCTCCGTTGATGATAACAAACGATTGCATTGAAGCAAAACCTCGCGTAGTTATTCATCAGCGCACGATATTGGCAGGTATCGCAAGCGTAACGATGGAAGGGATGCTAAGGGCTATGAAAAACGGCAAGCGGCTGAGCGCGCGGGCGGTGTTGTTGTTGGGCGTGGCAGCGGCGCCGCTAACACCGGCACTTGCGCGAAGCGCCGATCCTCACGGCCAGGCGCAGGATCAACCGACGCCGACCGCCGCGCAACAAGCGCCGCAACCCGCCGACGCGCCACCGGGTACAAATACCGGGGAGGCTGATCCGTCAGACGGGCTGCAGGACGTCGTCGTTACCGGCACCACCTCGCGCAACCGGCCGCTGATCACGTCCTCGGCCGACATCACTTATGCGACGCGCGAGGCGATCGACCGCAAGGCGCCACGCTCGACCGCCGACCTGCTCGAACTCGTCCCCGGCATTTTCGTCGAAGGCACGGCGGGCGAACTATCGAACAACTATTCGGTGCGCGGCCTGCAAGGCGGCGGCCAGCGCTTCGTCCAGCTGGAGGAAGACGGTCTGCCGATCATCTATCAGGGCGGCGGCGCGGACTTCTTCTTCACGCAGGACTTGTCGATCGACCGGCTGGAGGCGGTGAAGGGCGGTTCGTCGGGCGTGCTGACGGTGAACGGGGCGGGCGCGACGATCAACTTCATCTCGCGCGCGGCGAACTTCGAGCGGCCCGAGGCGATCGCGCGCTTCACCGCCTATGATTACGGGCTGCGGCGCGGCGACGGCTATGTCTCGGCGCCGATCATCAAGGACAAGCTGGCCTTCACGATCGGCGGCTTCTTTCAAACCAGCCCGGGGGTGCGCAGCAACCCGTTCAACTATGATGGCTATCGGTTGAAGGGCTCGCTCGAATATCGTTTCGACGATGGCGGGTTCGTGCGGCTCACCGGCCGGATCGGCGACTTCAAGACGGCCTATTACGCCACCCAGCCTTACGCCAATAACAACGGGCAGCCGGGCGGTATCCCGGGGCTGGACACCCAATTCGGGAATATTGGCGGCACCGCCTTTTCGCGGATTTCGGTGCCGGTTTCGACCTTTGTCGACCCCAGCGGCTTTCGCGATTTCAACTATTCGCAAGGCGTGCGAGTCAAGACGCAGCAATTGCGGATCGATGTGCAAAAGCCGCTCACCGACTCGATCGAATTGTTCGCCCACGCCCGCTATCTGGGGCTGAAGACCGATTTCAACGGGCTGTTTCCGGGATCGGGCACCGGCAATGCCGGGCTCGCGAGCGCGGTCACGTATCTAACACCGGGCGCCACTTCGCCGATCAACGATCTGCTGACGCGCGGCGCGGCGGTGTTCCCGACCACCGCGCGTTTCGGCATCCGCAACCTGCGCACCAATGTCGTGCTGGGATCGAACCAGGTCGCGGCGCTCAACGCGCTCAACGGCAACGGTTTTCTCCAGCAGACGACGCTCAACCATGATTATCAGACCGGGTTCGATTTCGGATCGAATTTTGGCGGGCGCTGGGAATATCAGGGTGCGGTCTTCAAGAACTCGCTCACGCTTGGCGTGCTCTATTACAATGTGGGCCGCTATCAAAATCAGTCGGCAACGTCGGCGGTCGTGAACGACGTCAAGAACAACAGCGATATCTATGATGTCGTCGCGCTCGATGCGAACAACAATGTGATCGGGACGCTGACCGATAACGGCCAGATTTCTTACGGAAACTGGGGCGCGGGCATCCGCCGGCGGACCGACAGCTCGGTCTCGGTCTATGCCAATGACGAGTTCCAGATCGGCGATCTGCGCATCGACGGCGGTATCCGCTGGGAAAGCGACGATGCGCGCTTCCTCGATGGCCAACCGCCGACCGCCGCGCAGGCCGCGAACCCCGCCAATCGCCTGGTCGCGACCGCGTTCAACGCGCAAGGCCAGCCGACCGAGTTCCAGCAGCTCGTCCAGCCCGGGGTCGCCAATGCCCTTGTCGTGCCGACGGTGGGCTCCACCTTTGGCGGCACCTTCGCCGATACGCGCCGCACGCAAGATCGCATCGCCTGGACAGTGGGCGTCAATTATCTGATCCGCCCGAATCTGTCGGTCTATGCGCGCTATGCCGATGGCTTCCAGACCAACAACACCGATCCAATCACCGGCATCGAGCTGTACGAAGGCGGCGTGCGCTATGAATATCGCCGGCTGCTGAGCGCCTCGGTCACCGTGTTCCAGACCAATTTCCGCAACCAGTTCTACAATTTCATCGATCCCACCAACCCGACGATCCAGACCGCGTTCCAGGCGGATCTAAGCACCTTCGGCGTCGAGGTCGATGCGCTGATTCGGCCGGTGCGCTGGTGGTCGGTCGATTTCTTCGGTGTGTTCCAGGACCCGACGCTCAACAATCTGCGCCTGAACGGCCAGCGCCAGCAGGGGTTCGACGGCAACCGGCCCGAGCGTACCCCTTCGACGTTGTTCACCGTCACCTCCACCTTCCAGCTGCCGCGCAAGCTCGGCGAGTTTTACGGGCGGTACAAATATATCGGGAGAATCTTCGCGGACTCGGGCAACGGCATCGCGTTGCCGGCCTATGGCGTGACGAGCTTCGGCGTGAGCGTGAACCTCACCGAACGCCTCCAAGCCAGCTTCAACGTCGACAATGTGTTCAACGAACTGGGCCTGACCGAGGGCAACCCCCGCCAGGGCCAGCGCCAGAACGCTGCCTCGGGCTTCTTCTATGCGCGGGGTATCGTCGGGCCGACCTTTGGTGGCAGCGTGACGATGCGATTCTAGCCGGTCCTGTTTCGCCAAGCTTGTCGGCCTCGCCGTGGCAGGCGGCGGGGTCGGCAAGGCTGGAGACGATCATGCGTCAATTCATCTTCCTCACGGCGCTGCTGACCTTGGGTGCCACGCCGCCGCCCGCCGCGCCCGAGCTCGCCTATCAGCTGGTCGAGGGACGCAACATCAACGCCTTTGTCCGCGATGGGCCGGTGGCGGCGCATCTGCTGCTGCGCTCGGGGCTCGACCCGCGCATCCTGATCGCGTTCCCGGCGGGGAATAGCGGGGTGGCGCTGTGGTTCGATCGCGTCGCCGCGCCGGTGACCTGGCGGCTCGAGCAGCCGCCGCTGCCGCTCGGCCTGAACGACGCCCAAGGGCGGCCGCTCCACGGCGTGCGCGCGGTGGCGAGCGTCGATGCGGCGCGGCTGGTGGTGAAGCAGGGCCTTGTGACGAACGTCCGCTATCTGCGCGACTATCAGGCGATCGCCAAATTCCCGCCCGAGGTTGGCGTCGCGCCGCGCACCGGCGGCGATACGATCGAATGGGCGCGCGACCGGCTCGATGGCGCGCCGGGCTATCTGCTGCGGGTGCGGGTGCTGAGCGGGCGGATCGCGGGGCAGGCCATCACGGCGAACCCCGGGCAGCCGATCCGGCTTGAGATTATCGGCGCGACCGGCGATCCGCCGCTCTCCGGGCTGACCGAGGCGGAGCTGCTCAACGCCCGCGCCGCGCCGGACCGGGCCGCGCGCAACGCTTTGCGCTTCCTCAGCTACCGTGAAAAATTCCTCGCCGGATCGTGGCGGTTCAACACCTATTTCGGGCGCGACACGTTGATGTCGGTGCGGCTGTTGATGCCTGCGCTCCAGCCGGCGGCGATCGAGGCGGGGCTGAACGCGGTGCTCGCGCGGCTCAACCCGGCGGGCGAGGTGGCGCATGAAGAGGGCATCGCCGAGTTCGCGATCATGGAAAAGCGCCGGGCGAGCGAACGCGGCAACGCTGCCGAGCTCGATTATTTCATGGTCGACGACGATTACATGCTCGCCCCGGTCGCCGCGGCCTATCTGCTCGACCGTGCGCCGGATGCCCGCGCCTATCTCGCCCGAGGGCTGACGAGCGTCGCGGCGCCCGACCGTCAGGAGAAGGTTGGCGCCGCGCTGGTGCGCAATCTGCGCTTCGTGATCGCCCAGGCGCGGCCCTTCGCGCAGGCGCCGGCGGTCGAGCGGCTGATCGCGTTCAAGCCCGGTCGCGCGGCGGGGCAGTGGCGCGACAGCAATGATGGCGTCGGCGGCGGGCGCTATGCCTATGACGTGAACGCGGTGCTGGTGCCCGCCGCGCTCGATGCGGCGGCGCGGCTCTATGCGGCGGGGCTGCTCGATCCGTATCTATCGGCCGATGACCGTCAGGCGTTGGGCGAGGCGGCGCGGTTGGCGAAGGCGTGGCGCGAGGCGGCGCCGCCGTTGTTCGCGCAAAGCGTGCCCGCCGTCGAGGCCGCGAGCGCGATCCGGGGCTATGCCGCGCGGCTGGGCGTACCCGCCGCGCCGGCGCTCGCCGCCCTGGGGGCGGGGCCGCTCGACTATCATGCGATCGCGCTCGATGCCGATGGCAAGCCAGTGCCGATCCTCCATTCGGACGAGGGCTTCGCGCTGATGTTCGCGCAGCCGAGCGCGGGTGCGCTCGATCGCGCGGTCACGGCGATGATGCGACCCTTCCCGGCGGGGTTGATGACCGATGCCGGGCTGCTCGTCGCCAGTCCGGTGCTCGCACCTGTGGCGATGCAGGCGAAATTCACCCCGGCTGCCTATCATGGCGCGGTGGTGTGGTCGTGGCAGCAGGCGCTGCTCGCCGCCGGGCTCGAACGCCAGCTCGCGCGCACCGACTTGCCGCCCGGGACGCGCGCCCGGTTGCGCGATGCCCAGGCCAAGCTGTGGCGGGTGATCCTGGCCGCGCGCGCGGTCGCCAATTCGGAGCTGTGGTCGTGGCGCTATGCCGGGGGCCGCTATCAGGTGGTCGCCTTTGGCGCGGGGCGGCAGGATGTGGACGAGTCGAACGCGGCGCAGCTGTGGAGCACCGTCTATCTCGCGGTGCGGCCGCCGGCGGCTATTCGGCCGCCAGAAAGGCCGTCACCGTCAGCCGGCCGTGGCGCGGATCGGGCGAGAGCACCGCGCCCGCGCTGATCGCGCCGCTGTGAAGCAGGGCGCTGCGGTAGATCACCGCGCGATTGGCGCGCGCCGCCACCCGCGCGGTGCAAGCGAAGATCGGGGTGTCGCCGGCGATGTAGGCATGGGGCGGGGGCGTCGCCGCCAGCTCCTCCGCCAATAGCCGCTGATAGCCCGGCGCGCGCGCGGCATCGAGCGTTTCATAGCCGGTCGCGCGGTGGCGGAAGAAGGCGGTGCCGTCGCCACCCTCGGGCATCAGATAATGCACCAGCGCGATGCGCCCCGGATCGAGCGCATCGACATGCGGCACCCGCTGCGCGAGGCTCAGCCGGTCGGGCGGCGTCGTCACCAGCGCGAAGCGCGCGTCGAGCACGCGCCAGGCGCGGCGATGGCCGAACACCTCGCGCAGCACGGTCGCGAGCGCCGGCTGGACCGCGACCAGATAGTCGCGCGGCACGGCTGCGCTTAGCCCCGGATAATGGTCGCTCGCCGGCGCGAATCGTGCGGCGGCGGCGGCTTCCCGCAGCGCGTCGGGTTCGGGCGCGAAGCCGTCGACCGTCACCAGCGGCTGGCGCTCCGCGCCGATCAGCCGCGCGGCGATCTCGGGCCGGTTCATCCCGCCAGCGCGACCTGGGGCGAGGGGGCGCCGATCAGCGCGGCGATCGCCGCGTCATGCTTGGGGAGCGTCGGCGCGGCGCGGGCAACCACGGCGGCGATCTGCTCCAGCTGCGCGCGGTTCACCGCCGGATCGAGCGTGTCGGCGAGCGGGTTGTAATCGCCCGCCAGCACCTCCTGCCCGTTGAGCACCGCGAGCCAGCTCGCCTCGCGGAACAGCGCATCGCCCTCGATCATCACCCGGCCCGATCGGCGATACTGGGCTTCCTTCTCCACCAGCGTCTCGGGCAGTTGCATGTGCCGGCACTGCGCCCACAGCGGCTCGGGCTTGTCGTGCGTCGCATGGTAATGGAGGATCAGGAAATCCTTGATGTCGTCCATGTCGGCGGCGAACACCCGGTCGAAACGCGCGGCGAGGCCGGGGTCCATATCGGCATCGGGGAACAAGGTCAGCAGCTTGGCGATGCCCGACTGGATGAGGTGGATGCTGGTTGATTCGAGCGGTTCGAGAAAGCCCGAGGACAGTCCGATCGCGACGACATTGCCCACCCAGCACCGCCGCCGCATCCCGGCGGTGAAGCGCAGGAAACGCGGCTCGGCGAGCGGCGCGCCGTCGAGATTGGCGAGCAGGGTCGCCGCCGCCTCGTCGTCCGACAGCAAGGCTCTCGCATAGACATAGCCATTGCCGGTGCGGTGCTGGAGCGGGATGCGCCACTGCCAGCCCGCCGCGCGCGCGGTCGAACGGGTATAGGGCGTGGTTTCGGCGAGCCGCTCGCACGGCACCGCCACCGCGCGGTCGCACGGCAGCCAGTGCGACCAATCTTCGAACCCCGCGCCCATCGCGCCTTCAATCAGCAGCGCGCGAAACCCCGAGCAATCGATGAACAGCTCGCCCGCCAGCCGATCGCCGCGCTCGGTGGTGAGCGCGGTGACGTGGCCGCTCTCGCCATCGCGCTCGATGTCGCGCAGCTTGCCGTCGACGCGGGTGACGCCCGCTGCCTCGGCGATTCCGCGCAGATGCTGCGCATAGAGCGCCGCGTCGAAATGATAGGCGTAGCCGAGCGTCGACAGGATCGAACGTGCATCGCCCTGCGGCTTGGCGAAGCGGTTCTCGGCGGCGAGCCGCGTCGCGAGCGAAAAGGCGCTGAGCGGCAGATCAAGCCCCTCGGCCCGCGCCTTCAGCCAACGGTGGTGGAAGGCGACGCCGGGAAGCTGCACGCCATAAGTGCCGAAGGGGTGGAAATAGCGGTGGCCGGGCCGCGTCCAATCGACGAACTCGATCCCCAGCTTGAAGCTCGCCTTGGTCGCGCGGAGGAATTCGGCTTCGTCGAGCCCGATCAGCTCATTGAACCAGTGGATGGTCGGGATCGTCGCCTCGCCGACGCCGACGGTGCCGATCTCGGCGGACTCGAGCAGCGTGATCGACAGGCGCGGCCCGAAGCTCTTGGCGAGCGCGGTGGCGGTCATCCACCCGGCGGTGCCGCCGCCCAGGATGACGACACGCCGCAATCTGCCCGGTCGTTCGCTGTCGCGCATCGTGCCGTCCTCATTGCCTGCAAACCTTTGTAGGGCAATTCGCGGCGGTTCGGCAAATTCATCAGCGCTTTTTGGGGGTTAACCCCGCCGCCCCGGCAAGTCGGCCATCACCGCCGCGCGCCAGGCGCTCGATTCGCGGGTCCAGCGGGCGATCTCGTCGAGGGTGCGCGCGCAGCCCACGCAGCGGCCGGTCACGTCGTCGATCCGGCAGACGTTGACGCACGGGCTTTCCACCCGCACCGGCGCGATCCGCTCGATCACGCCGCCAGCGAAGCGCGCAGGAATTCGGGGAAGGGGCCGTGCCAGCCGTCTTCGCCGACGGGGCTCGCATCCTCGATCAACGGCTCGGCGGTGAAGCCGCGCGGGCCGCGTTCACGCGCTGGCTCCCTCGCGGGCTCGGGCGCCGGACGCGCGTCGCCCCGCTTGGGACGCGAATCGGCCTTGGCGGGCGCTTCGGCCTTGGCCGGGCGCTTGCGGCCGCGCGATCGGCTCGGCGCGCCCTCGGCTGGCACCAGGTCGGCGGCGCCTTCCAGCCGCGGGATCGCCTGGCCGGTCAGCTTCTCGATATTGGCGATATTCTCCGCGTCCTCGGCGGTGACGAAGGTATAGGCAACCCCGGTCGCCCCGGCGCGGCCGGTGCGGCCGATGCGGTGGACATAATCGTCCGGGTGCCAGGGCGCGTCGAAGTTGAACACATGGCTCACGCCCTTGATGTCGAGCCCGCGCGCGGCGACGTCGGAGGCGACAAGAATGTTGATCTCGCCCGCCTTGAAGCGATCAAGCTCGGCGATGCGCTGCGGCTGCTCCATGTCGCCGTGAATTTCGCCCGATCGGTGGCCGTCGCGCTTCAGCGCGCGGTTCAGGTCGCGCACGGTCGTCTTGCGGTTGCAGAAGATGATCGCGGTCTTGACTTGCGGGTCTTCGAGCAGGTCGCCCAGCCGGTCGCGCTTCTTCGCGCCTGAGACGGGCACCAGCCACTGGGTGATGTTGGTGTTGGTCGTCGCCGGCCGCGCGACCTCGATCGTCTTGGGGTTCGACAGGAACTTGTCGGCCAGCTTCTTGATCGGCGGCGGCATCGTCGCCGAGAACAGCAAGGTCTGGCGCTGCGCCGGCAGCTTGCTGCAAATCTGCTCGATATCGGGAATGAACCCCATGTCGAGCATCCGGTCGGCCTCGTCGATCACCAGCAATTCGCAGCCGGTGAGCAGGATCTTGCCGCGCTCGAACAGGTCCATCAGCCGGCCGGGGGTGGCGATCAGCACGTCGACGCCCTTTTCCAGCGCCTTCACCTGATCGCCCATCTGCACGCCGCCGATCAGCAGCGCCATCGAGAGCTTGTGGTATTTGCCGTATTTCTCGAAATTTTCCGCCACCTGCGCGGCGAGTTCGCGCGTCGGCTCCAGAATCAGCGAGCGCGGCATCCGCGCGCGGCTGCGGCCATGCGCCAGAATGTCGATCATCGGCAGCACGAAGCTCGCCGTCTTGCCGGTGCCGGTTTGGGCGATGCCGATCATGTCGCGCATCATCAGCACCGACGGGATGGCGCTGGCCTGGATCGGTGTCGGCTCGTTATAGCCGGCTTCCGTTACGGCGCGGAGAAGTTCTTCGGATAGGCCGAGATCGGCAAAGGTCATTTAGGGGTCCGGGAAAAGCCCCGGCACAGGCCTAGGGGCGCTGGTTGCGCGCTTGCGGATTTACGCGCGAATGTCAAGGAAAAGCGGGCTGGCGCCGTGCCGTTACTTTCGCCGCACCAGCTTGCGAAACCCCGTGATGCGGCAGGCGTCACCCGAACGCGAGCGCCCCGCGTCGCGCTTGGCGCAGAGCTGGCCGTCGGAATTCGCCTTCACATAGAGCCCGCGATAGAAATCGAGCGCGGGGCAGGCATCGTCGAACCGCGCGCGCAGCCGGCCGCCATCGGCCAGCAGCAGGTCAATCCGCTCGGGTTCGACCATCGACGCGCCGACGATCCCGTCGAGCGGCACGCAGCGCGGCCCCTTTGCCTCGTGCCAACGGGTGGGCACGGCCACGGCACCGGGCGGCTCGGAGCGCGGCACGCGGATCACCACGCGCTGGTGGATCGAAAAGCCCGTGATCTGCGCGAGCGCCGGCACCGGGGCGAGCGTCAGCAATGGAAGGGCCAGCCAGCGTTTCATGCGAACCGCCAGCCATAGCGCGGCGGGTTGAACGACGCATGAACATTATTCGTGGAATTCGCTCGCCTCGGGGATGCGGCCGAAGGCGATCTTGGCGCCGACCCGGTCGATCCGCCCGCCGGTCAGCACCCCCACCGACACCGCGTTGCGCCCGAACTTTTCGTTGAGCCGGTCCATCGCCCGGCTGAGCGCGACGCCGCGCGTTTCGCGCGCCAGCGGCTCGTCGGGGGCGAGGTGCGCGAACAGGCTGTGCTGCTCGCCCGCCGCGGGGGCGATTTCGGACAGGGTCACTCCGATCAGCCGCACCTGCCCGCCGCCGCGATGCGCCCGCCCGGCGTCGCGCAGCCGTTCGATCAGCGGATCGAGCGCGGCCAGGATCACGAAACTATCCTCGGTCGCGGGCAATTTGGCGGAGGCGCGCCAGTTGCTCTTGTCGTCCTCGAACTTGGCGTGGAGCACCAGCAGCCGGGCGCGATACCCCTTGCGGCGGAGCCGGCTCGCCGCCTTCAGCGCCAGCCGCCGCGCGGTGAGCCGGGCGGGGACGAAGCCGCGCTTGCCCGGAGAGAGCACCTGGCTGTGGCCGATGGTGCGGCTCTGCGTCGGTTTTTCGGGCAGGTCGACCCCGTGAAGCAGATACCAGAGCCGGTCGCCATTCGTCCCGCCCCAGGCGCTGCCGGCGTCGCGCGGCCGGCGCGCGAGCAGCTGACGGATGTCGTTGATGCCGTCCTGCGCTAGCCGCAGCGCCATTTTCGCGCCGATGCCGGCGATGTCGGTGAGCGGCATGTCGTACAGCCGGTGCGGCAGCTGGTCGGCGCTCAGGATCACGAGGCCGTCGGGCTTCTGCATGTCCGACGCGAGCTTCGCGAGCAGCCGGTTGGGCGCGATGCCGACCGAGCAGGTGAGACAGTCGCCGACATTCGCCCGGATGCCCGCCTTGATCCGCCGGGCGAGCGCGGTCGCGGCCTCGACGCTGTTCTCGTTATCGAGCAGCCGGCAGGCGACTTCGTCGATCGAGCAGACATGCGTGACCGGGATGTGCCGCCACACCTCCGCCACGATCGCCTCATGGAAGGCGACATAGCGATCGTGGCGCGCCGGGGTGATGATGAGGTCGCGGCATTTCTGCTTGGCCTCCCACACCGGCGTGCCGGTGCGGATGCCGTAGCGCTTGGCCTCGACCGAGGCGGCGATCGCGACCGTCGTGTCGCTATCGACCGGGGCGACCAGGATCGGCCTGCCGCGCAAATGGGGCTGAAGCTGCTGCTCGACGCTCGCGAAATAGCTGTTCAGGTCCAGAAACAGCCAGCGCAACGGTCGCGGCGGCAGGGCGAGCGCGTCGAGCGGGGCCGAGTCTTGGAACATGGAGGGAACATAGGCCAGGCCGGCGCATCGCGAAAGGCTTGACGCGCGGTGCCGTGGCGGTTCCTATCGCGGCATGAAGCCGATCACCCGCTATGCCGATTTCTGGCCGCATTATCTGCGTGAGCACGCCCGCGCCGAGACCCGCGCGCTGCATTATGCGGGCACGGCGCTCACCTTTTTGGCGGCGGCGCTGGCGCTCACGCAGAATGGCTGGTGGTGGCTCGCGGTGCCGCTCGCCGGCTATGGCTTCGCCTGGGGCGCGCATTTCGCGGTGGAGCGGAACCGCCCGGCCACCTTCACTTATCCGCTCTGGTCGCTGGTGAGCGACTATCGCATGTTCTTCCTGGCGCTCGCCGGCCGGCTCGGCCCGCATCTGGCGCGCGCCGGGGTCAGCGGGTGGGCGTGACGTCGGTCTGGGCGAAATCCTCGCCCTTGAACAGCAGCGGCTCGTCGAGCGATTTGGCGAGCGCATAGGCGAAGCAGTCGCCGAAATTGAGCCGGGCGGGGTGGCCGGAGCCGATGCCGAAGCGGCGATAGGCGTCGTGGCCGATCCGCGCTTGTTCGACGGTGACAGGTGCGATGACGATCGCGAAAGTTTCGATCGCTTCGTCAAGCTCCGGCTTCAGATTATCGTGACGACGGGTCAGTACCGCGCCGAGCTCTATCCAGCTGCCCGCCGAAAGCTTGGCCCCTCCGGCCAACGCTAACGACCGAGCGACCCAATCGCGATCGGGCTCCTTCAGTAGCAACGCCATGATGGCCGAGGTATCAATCACCATGCGGTTCGTTTGGACCCATTATAGCCAATCATGCAAAAGAGCCGTCATCGGCGTAGATCGAATCCATGATCTGCTTGGATGTCATATGATGCCACTCCGCTGGCATTTTCTCGCGGAATCGCCGCGAGATTTCGTCCATCTTCGCGATTTTTTCAGCCAATTCCCGCTCAAAATCGGCGTCCATCGCGGCTTGCACACGACCGAGCGCGTCTCGGATCGTCTGCTGTACGCTCTCGCCGCGCGCCGCCGCTAAGCTTTCGGCGAGCTTTATCGTCTCGCTGTCGGTGATCTTCAGTTCGGCACCCATCGCTCAACTCCTCGTGGGCTAGCCTATCACAGCGCGCGCCCCCGCCAAACGCCTCGCCCGCGCAAAGCTTCTCTTTCTTGCAGCCGATCGTCGCCCCGGCCATTGAAGCGCCATGCCCAGCGCGCCCAACACCCTTGCCCTGATCGGCAACACCCCGCTCGTCCGCCTCAAAGGCCCCAGCGACGAAAGCGGCGGCGAGATTTTCGCCAAGTGCGAGTTCACCAACCCTGGCGGATCGGTGAAGGACCGCGCCGCGCTCGCGATCGTCGAGGATGCCGAGGAGCGTGGGCTGATCCATACCGGCGGCACGATCGTCGAGGGGACTGCGGGCAATACCGGCATCGGCCTCGCGCTCGTCGCCAACGCCAAGGGCTATCGCACGATCATCGTGATGCCCGAGACGCAGAGCCGCGAGAAGATGGGCACGCTGCGCGCATTGGGCGCCGAGCTCATCACGGTGCCGGCGGCGCCCTATGCCTCGCCCTGCCATTTCGTCCACCAGTCGCGCCGCATCGCCGAGGAGACGCCCAACGCGATCTGGGCGAACCAGTTCGACAATGTCGCCAACCGCCGCGCGCACATCAACGGCACCGCCGCCGAGATTTGGGAGCAGCTCGAAGGGCGGATCGACGGGTTCACCTGCGCGGTCGGCACCGGCGGCACGCTCGCGGGTGTCGGGCTAGGGCTGAAGGAAAAGGACGAGGCGGTCACGATCGCGCTCAGCGATCCGCACGGCGCCGCGCTTTACAATTATTACGCGCATGGCGAGCTGAAATCGGAAGGCTCATCGGTCGCGGAAGGGATCGGGCAGGGGCGGATCACCGGCAATCTGGAAGGCGCGCCGGTCGATACCCAGTTCCGCATCAGCGATGCCGAGGGACTCTATTGGGTCGAGCGGCTGCTGGTCGAGGAAGGGCTGTGCCTGGGCTTGTCGTCGGGCATCAACGTCGCCGGCGCGGTCGCGCTGGCGCGGCGCTTGGGGCGCGGCAGCCGAGTCGCGACGATCCTTTGCGACACGGGGTTCCGCTATCTCTCGACGCTCTACAATCGCGACTGGCTGACGGCGAAAGGCCTGCCGATTCCACGGCAGCTCACCCCCCGTTAAGGTTGGTTCGACAATAGCCTGCGTTTCTGGTAACGGCGTAACGGGGCATGAAGAAGGCGATCGAACCCGCGCAGGCGATCCAGCGCGTCAAGGTTGGGATGACCGGCCTGGCGTTCGTGTTGCTGCTGATCGGACTGGCGAGCGCCATTTTCAGCTCGGTCAATCGCGAGCGGCCGGTGGCGGCGATCGGCGCGGCCAAGCCCGATGTCGTCGCGAATCTCACCAACGCCAACACCACCGATCCGCTCGCGAGCGCGCAGAAAGAGCCGCTCGCCGAGCTGGGGGTCGCCCCCAGCACCAGCACACCGACTCCAGACACGCCGCCCAGCGCCGCCAAGCCGCGTCAATAGCCGGCCGGGTTCCGATTGCCGGCCCGGCGCCCCGTGCAGGAGGGGGTCGGCGGCATATCCTCTTCAAAAACCAACGTTTCGTTATGGCTGCCTAATCGACGCGCGGGTGCCGGCGCGCGGAGGGCAGATGACATGGTTAACCAACCCGCCCTAGCACTGCGGTTTTTCCGTAAAGAACGAAGCGCGAACCTCTTTTTACAATCCCATCAGCTTGGCGTTTGTCCCCCGCATTTCCCCGTAAATCCCCATTTCACCCGTTGTGTCCCCAACAGGCCCCATGTATAGCCTTGGTTAACAGGGGCGGGCTCCCTTGCGTAAAGCGCAGCGTACTTCGCTAGGCGGCGGGCAGGCCGTTTTGCGGGGCAGGGGAGTCGCGTGCCGCCTGGGCAGGGGCGTGCGTGTCAGTCAGGGGTATCTATCAGGGCTATGCTCTGCAGCAGGTGGACGAGAAGGGTCGCGTCGCGATCCCCTCGACGCTGCGCGCGACCCTGATCGCCCGCAACCCCGCCGGCATCGACCCCAAGGATGCCGCCACCGTCATCGTCGGCCTGCATGAAAGCGATCCATGCCTGATCGGCTATGACGCCGGCCACGCCGAGCGCCTCCACGCCGATCTCGCCGAGCGCGCCCGCGCCCATGCCGGCGAGAATGGCGCGCCGCGCGCCCAGATCTTGCGCGCCGGCATGGCCGCCGATCCGGTGCCCTTCGATGCGTCGGGCCGGTTCATCCTGCCGCCCTTCCCGCGCCGGCGGATGAAGATCGGCAAATTCGCCTTCTTCGCCGGCATGGGCGATCATTTCGAAATCTGGGACCCGGCGACGCTGATCGGCTGCGACACCGCCGCTGACTGGATGAAGGACGCCGCGCGCTTCTTCATGGAAGAGCGGGGAGAGGCGCTGTGACCGCCACCGCCACCCCCCACATCCCGGTACTGCTCACCGAAGTGATCGACGCGCTCGCCATTGTCCACGGCGAGCGCCATGTCGACGCGACCTTCGGCGCGGGCGGCTATAGCCGGGCGATGCTCGACGCAGGGGGCGAGGTGATCGCGTTCGATCGCGATCCCGATGCCGCCGCGCTCGGCCGTGCGCTCGCCGCCGAGCGGCCACGGCTGATGCTGATCGAGGCGCCATTCTCCACCCTCGCCGCCGAACTCGCCGCGCGCGGCCTCGTGCCCGTGGATGGGCTGGTGATGGACATCGGCGTTTCGTCGATGCAGCTCGATCAGGCCGAGCGCGGGTTCAGCTTCCAGGGCGATGGCCCGCTCGACATGCGGATGGCGCAGGCCGGCACCACCGCCGCCGAATGGCTGAACGGCGCCGACGAGGCCGAGATCGCCGACATACTCCATACCTATGGCGAGGAGCCGCGCGCCCGCCGCGTCGCCCGCGCGATCGTCGCGGCGCGGCCGCTCACGCGCACCGGCGAGCTTGCCGAGGTTGTCCGCCGCGCGCTCGGCCACAAGCCGCACGACAAGAAAGACCCGGCGACCCGCAGCTTCCAGGCGATCCGCATCCATCTGAACCAGGAACTCGACGAGCTGCGCGCGGCGCTCGACGCGGCCGAACGGGTGCTGAAGCCCGGCGGGCGGCTCGCGGTCGTTACCTTCCACAGCCTCGAGGATCGGCTGGTCAAGAATTTCCTGCGCGAACGATCGGGCAATCTGCCCGCCGGATCGCGCCACTTACCGCAGGCGCCGCAGGGGCCCGCGCCGACCTTTGACCAGGTCGGGCGGGGGCAGCGTCCTTCGGACGCCGAGATCGCGCGCAATCCGCGCGCGCGCTCGGCGACACTTAGAACCGCGCGGCGCACGGCGGCGCCCGCATGGCACCAGGGAGCGTAGAGGATGGCGGCATCGTATCGGTTCCGAGGCTTGGGGTGGTTCCTCGGCTGCGTGGTGGTTGTGCTGGGCTGCTATCTGGTCTCGCTGCAGGTCGCGGCGGAGCGCAAGAAGGTGGCGGACATGGACCGCGCCATCGCCCGGGCGACGCGCGACATCCGCCAGCTGGAAACCGAGTTCAACACCCGCGCCAGCCTTGCCCAGCTCGAACGCTGGAATCGCGAGGACATGATGCTCGACGCGCCGCGCGCCGAACAGTTCGTGGCCGATGAAGCGGTGCTCGCCGCGCTCGATCCGGCGACGCTCGGCACGCCGCAGCCGGTGCTGGCGAAGCTCGACGCGCCGGCGGTGCCGCCCGCCTTCGCCCACGCCGCGCCGACGCCGGCCCCCCGGACCGCCGCGCAACCCGCGCCCAAGCCCGCTTCGCCCGTGCTCGCCGTGGCGAGCGGCACGCCTGCGCCAAGCCGGACGGTCGCGATGATCAGCCGCAAGCTGCTCGCCGATCCCAGCTTCGGCGCGTTGCTCGACGCGCCGCGGGGCACGCGATGACCGTCCTCGTCGCCCGCCCGCCGCGGCCGCGCCTGGCGGGCGCGCGCCATCCGATCGCCCAGCTCGCGTCGGTGCGGCTGGTGATGCTGATGCTGCTGGTCGCGGGCGGCGTCGGCATCGTGCTGTTGCGGCTGGTGTGGCTCGGCGCTTTCTCGGCGCCGCAGACCGGGGCAGATGCCGCCGCCGCGCTGGTGCCGCTGCGCGGTGATCTGGTCGATCGCAACGGCGCGCCGCTTGCCCGCACGATCGACGCCTGGTCGATCGGCATTCACCCCAACAAGCTGGTCAACACGCCCGAGGAACTGGCGCCCAAGCTCGCCGAGCTGATCCCCGACCATGACGAGGCCTGGTATCTGCGCGTGCTGCGCTCGGGCGCGAACTTTACCTATCTCCAGCGCCGCGCGATGCCCGAGACGGTGCGCGCGGTAAACGCGCTGGGCGAGCCGGCGATGGCCTTCGCGCGCGAGCCCGAGCGGCTCTATCCGCAAGGCGCGCTCGCGGCGCATACGCTCGGCTTCCTGAATTATGACGGCCACGGGATGCGCGGCATGGAGCGCTGGCTCGATACGCCGCTGATGGACAAGAATGCCCGCGCCAAGCCTGTCGCGCTCTCGATCGATGCGCGGGTGCAGGGCGCGCTGGAGGCCGAGCTTGGCCAGGCGATGGCGAGCTTCCAGGCCAAGGGCGCGGCGGGGGTGATCCTGGACGTGGACACCGGCGAGATCGTGTCGATGGCCTCGCTCCCCAATTTCGACGCCAATCGCGTGCCGCGCGTGCAGGACGCGCGCAATCCCGATGATCCGGCCGCGCTGCAGCTGCGCAACAACGTGACGCAATCGGTCTATGAACTGGGCTCGACCTTCAAGCCGATCAGCATCGCCGCGGCGATCGATGGCGGGGTCGTCACCTCGATGGCGCAGCGCTTCGACGCGACCCAGCCGCTCGCGATCGGCCGCTTCCACATTCGCGACGATCACCCCCAGCGCCGTTATCTGAACGCGGCGGAGACGCTGATCCACTCGTCGAACATCGCGACGGCACGGATCGCCGACGCGATGGGGCCGGCGCGATTGCAGGCGATGTTCAAGCAGCTGGGGTTCGACACCCGCCCCGATGTCGAGCTGCATGAACGCCAGCGCCCGATCTGGCCAACCTATTGGGCGCGCGTCACGACGATGACGACCGCTTACGGCCACGGCATCGCCGTCACCCCGCTCCATCTGGCGAGCGCTTATGCGGCGCTGGTGAATGGCGGCGTCTGGCGGCCGGCGACGCTGCTGAAGGTCGCCCCCGGCCAGGCCGCCGCCGGCCGGCGGGTAATCAGCGCCGAAACGAGCGCGCGGATGCGGCAATTGCTCCGCCTCGTCGTGTTGCAGGGCACCGGCAAGAAGGGCGAGGCGCCCGGCTACCGCGTCGGCGGCAAGACGGGTACCGCCGAAGTCGCGATGAAGACGGGCTATTCCAAGAAGCGCAACGTCAGCACCTTCGCGGCGGCTTTCCCGATGGACGCACCGCGCTATGTGGTGGTTGCCATGCTCGATTCGCCGATCGCCAATGCCAGCTCCGCCGGCCAGACCACCGCCGCCTGGACGGTCGCGCCGGTCGTCAGCCGGGTGATCCTGCGCACCGCGCCACTGCTGGGCGTGATGCCGGACATGCAGCGCGACGTTGATCTGTCAGACATCACCCCGCTGATCTGGCACGCGCCGGGCGAGAACCAGGCGGTTCCCGAATGAGGCTCGGCACGCTCACCGGCGGCGACGAGCCGGCGCTGGTGACGGGCTTTGCCATTGATCATCGCAAGGTTGCCCCCGGCACCGTGTTCGGCGCCTTCCAGGGGCTGAGCGTGAACGGCGAGGATTTCATCCCCCAGGCGGTCGCGAGCGGCGCGGTCGCCGTGGTCGCGCGGCCCGGGGCGCGCGTCGAGGGCGCGGTCCACATCGCCGATGCCAACCCGCGCGCCGCCTTCGCCCGGCTCGCCGCGCGCTTCTTCGCGCCGTTCCCCGAAACCTGCGTCGCGGTGACGGGCACCAACGGCAAGACCTCCACCGTCGAGATGACGCGCCAATTGTGGCGCATGGCCGGCCACCACGCCGCCTCGATCGGGACGTTGGGGGTGACGACCGCCGATGACCGGGTGACGACCGGGCTCACCACCCCCGATGTCGTCACTTTCCTCTCGAACGTCGCGGGGCTCGCGCGCGAAGGGGTGACGCATCTCGCGTTCGAGGCCTCGTCGCACGGCCTGTCGCAGCACCGGACCGAGGGGGTGCCGGTGGCGGCGGCGGCGTTCACCAATCTCAGCCGCGATCACCTCGATTACCACCGCGACATGGACGATTATTTCGCCGCGAAGATGCGCCTGTTCGCCGAAGTGGTGGCGGATGGTGGCAGCGCGGTGATCTGGGCCGACGATCCGCGCGCCGAACAGGCGGCGGCGATCGCGCGGGCGCGGGGGCTGCGGGTCATGACCATCGGCGAAGGTGGCGCCGATCTGCGCCTCGTCTCGCGCGCGCCGACCTTGCTCGGTCAGGCGCTGGAAATCGAGCATGGCGGCAAGCGCCACAAGGTCAACCTGCCGCTGATCGGTGCCTATCAGGCGGCCAACGCGCTGACCGCCGCCGCGCTGGCGATCGCGACCGGCGGCGAGGCGAGCGCGGTGCTCGCCCGGCTCGCGCGGCTGCAGCCGGTGCGCGGGCGGCTGGAGCGCGCCGCGATCGCCCGCGCCGGGGCGCCGGTCTATGTCGATTACGCGCATACCCCCGACGCGATCGAGGCGGCGATCGCCGCGCTGAAGCCCCATGCCGAGGGGCGGCTGATCGTCGTGCTCGGTGCGGGCGGCGAGCGCGATCCCGGCAAGCGCGGCCCGATGGGCGCGGTCGCGGCGAAGGGCGCCGAGCTGGTGATCGTGACCGACGACAATCCGCGCGGCGAAGACCCCGCCACCATCCGCCGCGCCGTGCTCGAAGGCGCGCCGGGCGCGCGCGAGATCGCCGACCGGCGCGAGGCGATCGCCGCCGCCATATCCGAAGCCGGCCCCAGCGACATCGTCCTGATCGCCGGCAAGGGGCATGAACAGGGCCAGATCGTCGGTGATCTGGTGCTGCCGTTCGACGATGTTCAGGTCGCGCGCGAGGTGGCGGGATGAGCGCGATCCTGTGGACCGCCGCCGAGATCGCGACCGCCACCGGCGGCGTCGCGATCGGCGAATGGGTCGCGACCGGGGTGACGTTCGATTCGCGCGAGGCGGGGCCGGGCGACCTGTTCGTCGCGCTGAAGGGCGCGAGCACCGACGGGCATCGCTATGTGCCGGAAGTGCTGGCGAAGGGCGTGTCGGGCGTGCTGGTGTCGCACCCGGTCGACGGGCCGCACGTGCTGGTGGCGGACACGATGGCGGCGCTCCAGGCGCTCGCGGTCGCCGCGCGGCAGCGGGTGGTGGGCAAGGTGATCGGCGTCACCGGCTCGGTCGGCAAAACCGGTACCAAGGAAGCGCTCTACGCCGCGCTGGAGCGTGCGGCGCCCGGCCATGTCCATCGCTCGGTGAAGAGCTATAACAATCATACCGGCGTACCGCTCAGCCTCGCGCGTATGTCGTCGTGCCAGCGGTACAATGTGTTCGAGATGGGCATGAATCACGCGGGCGAACTCGCGGCGCTCACCCGGCTGGTGCGCCCGCATCTCGCGCTGATCACCGCGATCGCGCCGGCGCACACCCAGTTCTTCGATAGCGTCGAGGCGATCGCCGACGCCAAGGCGGAGATTTTCGAGGGGCTGGAGCCCGGCGGCACCGCGATCGTGCCGTTCGACAGCCCCTATGGCGAGCGGCTGGCGACGGCGGCGGCGCGCCACACCGCCAACGTCGTCAGCTTCGGGCTGGGCGAGGGCGCCGATGTCCGCGCGCTGGAGACGATGCGCACCCCGAACGGCACTTTCGTGACGGCGCGACTGCGCAAGCGGGAGCTGGGCTTCACCATCAACCAGCCGGGCGCGCATTGGGTGTCGAACGCGCTCGCGGTGCTGGCCGCGGTCGAGGCGGTGGGCGCCGATGTCGCGCTCGCCGGGCTCGCGCTCGCCGAGCTGGGCGGGCTGCCGGGGCGCGGCGCGCGGCTGAGCGTCGCGCTGCCGGGTGGCGGCACGGCGCTGGTGATCGACGAGAGCTATAACGCCAACCCCAGCTCGATGCGCGCGACGCTCGCGGTGCTGGGCGCCGAAGGCGCCGCGCGCAAGCTCGCGGTGCTGGGCGAGATGCGCGAATTGGGGGCGGCGAGCGCCGATTATCACGCCGGGCTCGCCGCGCCGCTGATCGAGGCCGGGGTTATCCACGCGATTCTGGTGGGAGAGGGCATGGCCCCGCTCGCGCACGCGCTTGAGGGACGGCTCGATTTCGTCCATGTGCCGGGCGCGAGCGAGGCGGAAGGCGCGCTGCGCGCGGTGCTCGCCGCTGGCGATGCCGTGCTCGTCAAGGGATCGAATGGCGTGGGGCTGTCGCGCCTGGTCGCGCGGCTCGGGGAACAGGCATAATGCTGTATTTCATCGCCCAGCAACTGGGTTTTCCGGGCGTTTTGAACCTGATCCGCTATCTGAGCTTCCGCTCGGGGATGGCGGTGGCGACCGCGCTGCTGATCGGGCTGGTGATCGGCCCGCGCTTTATCGGCTGGCTGCGCGTGCGCCAGGGCAAGGGGCAGCCGATCCGCGCCGACGGCCCGCAATCGCACCTCGCCAAGCGCGGCACGCCGACGATGGGCGGGCTGATGATCCTGACCGCGCTGGTGCTCGCGGTGCTGATCTGGATGGACTTGAGCAACCCCTATGTCTGGGCGTGCCTGTTCGTGACGCTCGGCTTCGGGATGATCGGTTTCCTCGACGATTACGACAAGGTGCGCAAGCAGAAGACCGCCGGCATCAGCAGCCGCGCGCGGCTGGCGGGCGAGTTCCTGATCGCGGGGCTCGCCAGCTGGATCATCACCCAGCAGAACGGCACGCATCTGTACCTGCCGTTCTTCAGCGAGGTGTCGATCGACCTCGGCTATTTCTACATCCTGTTCGCTGCCTTCACGATCGTCGCGTTCGGCAACGCCGTGAACCTGACGGACGGGCTCGATGGCCTGGCGACGATGCCGGTGATCATCGCCGCGGTCGCGTTCATGCTGATCGTCTATCTGGCCGGCAATGTGAAGTTCGCGGGTTATCTCGGCATTCCGCACGTGCGCGGCGCGGGTGATCTCGCGATCTTCTGCGGCGCGATCGTGGGCGCGGGGCTGGCGTTCCTGTGGTTCAACGCGCCGCCGGCGGCGGTGTTCATGGGCGACACCGGCAGCCTCGCGCTCGGCGGCGCGCTCGGGGCGATCGCGGTGGTGGCGCATCACGAGATCGTGCTCGGGATCATCGGCGGGCTGTTCGTGATGGAAGCGCTGTCGGTGATCATCCAGGTGTTCAGCTATAAGCGTTTCGGCAAGCGCGTTTTCCGCATGGCGCCGATTCACCATCATTTCGAGCAGCTTGGTTGGGCCGAAAGCACGGTCGTGATCCGCTTCTGGATCATTTCGCTGGTGCTGGCGCTCGCCGGGCTGTCGACGCTGAAGCTCAGATGATCACGAGCCGCGCCTGGGCGGGCAAGCGCTATGCCGTGCTCGGCCTCGCGCGCTCCGGCGCGGCGACCGTCGCCGCGCTGCTCGCGAGCGGGGCGCGCGTCACCGCGTGGGATTCGGACGCGGCCCGGCGTGACGCGATCGGTGCCGATCATGGCGAGGGTTTGAGGCTGGCCGATCTGGAGAGCGAAGACCTCGCCAGCTTCGACGCCCTTGTCGTCTCCCCCGGCGTGCCGCTCAACCGCCACCCGCTCGCCGCCCGGGCGCGCGCGGCGGGCGTCCCCATCATCGGCGACATCGAACTCTTCGCCCACGCGCGCGCCGAGCTGCCGTCGCACAAGGTGGTCGGCATCACCGGCACCAACGGCAAGTCGACCACCACCGCGCTCGTCCACCACATGCTGCAAACGGCGGGCGTGCCGAGCCTGATGGCGGGGAATATCGGCCTGCCGATCCTGTCGCGCGATCCGCTGCCCGAAGGCGGCGTCTATGTGCTCGAACTCAGCAGCTACCAGATCGACCTGACACAGAGCCTCGATTGCGATGTCGCGGTGCTGCTCAACATCACCCCCGATCATCTCGATCGCTACCGCGATTTCGAGGATTACGCCGCCGCCAAGGCGCGGCTGTTCACGATGCAGGCGCGTGACCACCGCGCGATCATCTCGATCGCCGATACCCCGTCCGCGCTCATCGCGCGCGCGCTGTCGGCCAAGGGCGAGCAGCTGATCAAGATCGCGCCGGGCTTCTGCATGGATCAGTCACGATGGCCGCGCCTGCAAGGCCCGCACAACGCGCAAAACGCGCTCGCCGCGATCAATGTCGCAGAGGCGCTCGGCCTGCCCAACCCGGCGATCGACCGCGCGCTGGAAAGCTTCGCGGGGCTGCCGCACCGGATGGAGCTGGTCGGCGAGCGGAACGGCGTGCGCTTCATCAATGACAGCAAGGCGACGAACGCGGAGAGCGCGGCCCCCGCGCTCGCGGCGTTCGATCGCATCCACTGGATTCTGGGCGGGCAGGCGAAAAGCGCCTCGCTGGCGGCCGCCGCCAGGAATTTCGGCAATGTCGTCCATGCTTACACGATCGGGGACGCGGCCGAGACATTCGCCGCCGCGCTCGCGGGCCAGGTGCCGGTAACGGAGAGCGGCACGCTCGACGCGGCGCTCCGGGCGGCGGTCGGCAACGCCGTGCCGGGCGATACCGTGCTGCTCTCCCCCGCTGCCGCCTCGTTCGATCAGTTCCGCGATTTCGAGGATCGGGGCGAGACGTTCCGCCGGCTGGTGGCGGCGCTATGAACGACAGCCGCGCCACCCGCCGCCGCGAGCTGTGGGCGAAGATGAAGCCGCGCACCGGGCGCGGCTCGCGCCACCCGCTGGCGATGTGGTTCTTCGATATCGACCGGGTGCTGTTGCTGCTCGCCTTGCTGCTGATCGCGATCGGGCTGCTGGCGGTGGCCGCCGCGTCGCCCGCCTCGGCGGTGCGCTATTCGGGCGAGAAGGTCCATTTCCCGCCGCTTTATTATTTCTGGCGCCAGCTGGTGTGGGTGACGTTGTCGGTGCCGCTGATGCTGGTCGTCTCGATGCTGCCGATCGAAACCGCGCGGCGCGGCGCGCTGCTGGGCGCGGGGTTCTTCCTCGCCTGCCTCGCGCTGGTACCGTTCGTCGGGGTCGAGGTGAACGGCGCGCGGCGCTGGATCGGCGCGGGCATCGCCCAGTTCCAGCCGAGCGAGTTCCTGAAGCCCTGTTTCGTCGTGCTCGTCGCCTGGCTGCTGTCGCTGCGCGAGAAGGAGCCCGATCTGCCGGTGGTGCCGATCAGCTTCGCGCTGATGGCGCTGATCGGCGCGCTGCTGATGCTGCAGCCCGATTTCGGGCAGACGGTGATCTTCAGCGTGATCTGGGTGACGCTGCTGATGGTCTCGGGCGTGCCGCTGCGCGTGCTGGGGATGCTCGGCGGAATGGGGCTCGCCGGGATCGTCGCCGCTTATCTGTTCTACGATACCGCGCGCATCCGTATCGACGCTTTCCTGTTCCGCGGCGACGAAGACAAGGCGATCGACCATTACCAGACCGACATGGCGCATGCGACGATCACCGGCGGCGGCTGGCTCGGCACCGGCCCCGGCGGCGGCACGATGAAGTTCAAGCTGCCCGAGGCGCATACCGACTACATCTTCTCGGTGATCGGCGAGGAATTCGGCCTCATCGCCTGCGCGGTGATCGCGCTGCTGTTCCTGGCGCTGGTCGTGCGGGTGGTGGTGAAACTGCTCGACGAGACCGACGCTTTCCGCCTGCTCGCCGCCGCCGGCCTTGCGACGCAGTTCGGCGCGCAGGCGCTCGTTTCGATGGCGGTCAACACCGGCATCGCGCCGTCGAAGGGGATGACCTTGCCCTTCATTTCCTATGGTGGGTCATCGATGATCGCGCTGTCGGCGGGAATGGGCTTGCTGCTCGCTTTCACTCGGCGCAATCCGTTCCTCGTTCAGTCCCCCTATATCGTTCGGTGGCAGCAATGAGTGAGGCGCGACATTTCGTTTTGGCGGCGGGCGGCACCGGCGGGCATATGGTGCCCGCCGCCGCGCTCGCCGCCGAGCTGATCCGGCGGGGGCATTCGGTCGCGCTGGTGAGCGACGCGCGCGGGGTGCGCTTTCCCGGGCTGTTCGACGGGATCGAGACGCACATCGTCCCCGCCGCGCCGCTGAAGGGCGGGCCGCTCGGCTGGGCGCGCGCGGGCCGCTCGATGCTCGCCGGTCGGCGTATGGCGATCCGGCTGTTCAAGGAACGGCGCCCGGCGGCGGTGGTGGGCTTTGGCGGCTATCCCGCGCTGCCGGCGCTGCTCGGCGCGTTCGCCCTGCGCGTGCCGACCGCGGTGCATGAGCAGAACGCGGTGCTCGGCCGCGTCAACCGCCTCGTCGCGAGCCGGGTGACGGCGATCGCGACCAGCTATGCCCGGGTCGAGCGGCTTTCGCGCGCGCTGGAGGGCAAGACCCGGCTCGTCGGCAATCCGGTGCGCGAGGCGATCGCGGAGCTGCGCCAGCGCCCCTATCCGCTGCTGGAGGAGGACGGCATTTTCCGCATCCTGGTCACGGGCGGCAGCCAGGGCGCGAGCGTGCTGAGCCAGGTAGTGCCCGATGGCCTGGCGCTGTTGCCCATAAGCTTCCGGCGGCGGATGCAGGTGACGCATCAGGCGCGGCCCGAGGATATCGACGCGGTGCGCGCCAAATATGCCGATCTCCAGATCGCGGCCGAACTCGCGACTTATCTGCCCGATATGCCCGAACAGCTCGCCTGGGCGCATCTGGTGATCGCGCGCGCGGGCGCGTCGACCATCGCCGAGCTCACCTGCGCCGGGCGGCCGGCGATCCTGGTGCCGCTGCCCGCCGCGACCGACGATCACCAGACCGCGAACGCGCGCGAGATGACCGACGTGGGCGGGGCGCGCACCATCGCGCAACGCGCCTTCACCCCCGTGGAGCTTGCCAAACAGATGCAGAAGCTGGGCCTCGACCCGCAAGCGCTTGAAAATGCCGCCGGCCGCGCGCGCACCCTCGGCCGGCCCGATGCCGCGCGCGATCTCGCCGATTTGGTCGAGATGCTCGACGCGCCCTATAGCGGCCTGCCCGACGGCCGCGTCGCCCCCGCGCAACCAAAGGCCGCGTTCGCATGAAGGGCCTGCGCGACATCGGCACGATCCATTTCGTCGGGATCGGCGGCATCGGCATGTCGGGCATCGCCGAGGTGATGCACAACCTCGGCTACCGCGTGCAGGGATCGGACGTGGCCGAGGGCTATGTCGTGCAGGGCCTGCGCGATCGCGGCATCCCGGTGTTCATCGGCCACGATGCCGAAAATCTGGGCGAGGCGGCGGTGATCGTCACCTCCACCGCGATCAAGCGCGGCAATCCCGAGGTCGAGGCGGCTTATGAACGCCGCATCCCGGTCGTGCGCCGCGCGGAAATGCTCGCCGAGCTGATGCGGCTGAAGCAGACGGTCGCGGTGGCGGGCACCCACGGCAAGACCACGACGACCTCGATGGTCGCCGCGATCCTCGATGCGGGCGGGGTGGACCCGACGGTGATCAACGGCGGCATCATCAACAGCTATGGCTCCAACGCGCGGCTGGGCGCGAGCGATTGGATGGTCGTGGAGGCGGATGAGAGCGACGGCAGCTTCCTGCGGCTCGACGGCACGATCGCGGTGGTGACGAACATCGATCCCGAACATCTCGACCATTATGGCGCGTTCGATCGGGTGAAGGACGCCTTCGTCCAGTTCATCGAGAATGTGCCCTTTTACGGCGCGGCTTTGCTGTGCCTCGATCACCCCGAAGTGCAGGGCATTCTGCCGCGCGTGCGCGACCGGCGGGTGGTGACCTATGGCTTTTCCGCGCAAGCCGATGTGCGCGGGGTGAACGTGACGCCGTACCCCGGCGGCAACAAGTTCGAGGCGATCGTGCGCCACCGCGACGGCAGCTATCGCTCGATCGAGCATATCGATCTGCCGATGCCGGGGCGGCACAATGTGCAGAACGCGCTGGCGGCGATCGGGGTCGCGCTCGAACTCGGCATTCCGGACGAGACGATCCAGCGCGGCTTCGCGGCGTTCGGCGGGGTCAAGCGGCGCTTCACCAAGGTGGGCGAGGTGGCGGGCGCGACCGTGATCGACGATTATGGCCACCACCCGGTCGAAATCCGCGCGGTGCTTTCCGCCGCGCGCGAGGCGGCGCAGGGGCGGGTGCTCGCGGTGTGCCAGCCGCACCGCTATTCGCGGCTGGGGAGCCTGATGGAGGAGTTCCAGCAGGCGTTCAACGATGCCGACATGGTGTTCGTCACCCCGGTCTATGCCGCCGGCGAGGCGCCGATCGAGGGGGTTTCGGCGGAGGCGCTCGTTGCCGGCATCAAGCATCGCGGGCACCGTTCGGCGCAGGCGGTGGCGGACGCCGAGGAACTGGCGCGCGTGCTCGCCGAGGCGGCGCAGCCGGGCGACCAGATCATCTGCCTGGGTGCGGGCGACATCACCAAATGGGCGGCGGGCCTGGCCGACGCGATCGCGGCGGCGCGGGGGTAGCGGAAGGACAGGGGCGTTATGACCAGCATTTTCGATCTTTCGCTCGCCTGGCAGCGCCAGCTGCTCGACGTGCAGCGCGCTTTCCTCTCGGCGGGCGAGGCGACCGTCGCCTGGCAGGAAGCCAGCCGCCGCGCGACCGAGGCCAATGTCGCCGCGATGGCGAGCTGGGCAAGGCTATGGGGCGGGCGGTGAGCTTCAAGCGCAACATGAAGCCCCTCCCCTTCAGGGGAGGGGAGTAGTGGCTATCGTCACTCTCCCCAGGGTGCGCGGCTCGCTCACCGCCGACGCGCCGCTCGCGCCGCTCGTCTGGTTCAAGGCGGGCGGGGCGGCGGCGTGGCTGTTCGAGCCCGCCGACCGCGACGATCTGTGCGCATTCCTGGCCGAGCTCGACCCGGCGGTGCCGGTGATGGCGCTTGGCCTCGGCTCGAACCTGATCGTGCGTGATGGCGGGGTGCCGGGGGTGGTGGTGCGGCTCGGCAAGCCCTTCGCCTATGCGCGGGCGGAGGGCGACAGCCTCGTCTGCGGCGGCGGGGCGAGTGGGATCCTGGTTTCCTCCGCCGCGCGCGACGCGGGACTCGCCGGACTCGAATTCCTGCGCTCGATCCCCGGCACGGTCGGCGGGTTCGTGCGGATGAACGGCGGTGCTTATGGGCGCGAGACCGCCGATGTGCTCGCCGCCGCCACGATCGTTCACCGCGACGGGCGGCTCGAGACGCTGCCGGTGGGCGCGCTCGGCTACAGCTATCGCCATTCGGCGCTGCCCGAGGGCGCGGTGGTGATCGAGGCGGTGTTCGCCGGCACACCGGGTGACCCGGCCGTGATCCAGGTGGAAATGGACCGCATCGCCGCCGCCCGCGAGGCGAGCCAGCCGCTGCGCAGCAAGACCGGCGGCTCGACCTTCAAGAACCCGCCCGGCGACAAGGCCTGGGCGCTGATCGACCGCGCCGGTTGCCGGGGCCTGCGGCTGGGCGACGCGCAGGTAAGCGAGAAACATTGCAACTTCCTGCTCAACCTTGGCGCCGCGACCAGCGCCGAGATCGAGGGATTGGGCGAGGAAGTGCGGACGCGGGTGAAAGCGGCGACGGGGATCGAGCTGGAATGGGAGATCAAGCGCGTGGGGGTGGTGGCGTGACTTATCCGCAAAAAACCTCCCCAAGCCTGCTTGGGGAGGATTTTAGGTGACCGCCCCCCTCCACATCGCCGTTCTGATGGGCGGCTGGTCGGCGGAGCGCGAGGTGTCGCTCAAATCGGGCGCGGGCGTCGCCGAGGCGCTTGAAAGCCTTGGCCACCGCGTCACCCGCATCGACATGGACCATGATGTCGCCGCGCGCCTGGCCGAAGCCGCGCCGGACGTGGTGTTCAACGCGCTCCACGGCTCGCCGGGCGAGGACGGCACGGTGCAGGGGATGCTCGACCTGATGGGGCTGAAATACACCCATTCGGGCCGCGTCGCCTCGGTGATCGCGATCGACAAGCAGCTCACCAAGCTGCTGCTGATCCCGCATGGCGTGCCGATGCCCGGCGGGCGGATCGTGAAATCGGCCGAATTGTTCGAGCGCGATCCGCTGCCGCGCCCCTATGTCGTCAAGCCGATCAACGAAGGCTCCTCGGTCGGCGTCGCGATCGTCACCACTGAAGGCAATTACGGCCAGCCGATCGGCCGCGACACGCGCGGGCCGTGGGCCGAGTTCGGCGAACTGCTCGCCGAACCCTTCATCCGGGGGCGCGAGCTGACGACGGCGGTGCTGGGCGATGAAGCGCTCGGCGTCACCGAACTGCGCCCCAAGTCCGGCTTCTACGATTATGACGCCAAATATACCGACGGGTTGACCGACCATCTCTACCCCGCGCCGGTGCCCGACGCGATCGCCCAGGCGTGCGAGCGGATCGCGCTGCAGGCGCACCGGCTGCTGGGGTGCAAGGGCTGCAGCCGCGCCGATTTTCGCTGGGACGACAGCCAGGGTGTCGAAGGGCTGTTCCTGCTCGAGGTGAACACCCAGCCGGGGATGACACCCTTGAGCCTGGTGCCCGAACAGGCGCGCCACCGGGGCATCGGCTATCCCGAGCTGTGCCAGCGCATCGTCGATGAGGCGCTGAAATGAGCAAGACGATCCGCCGGGGCACGCCCCCCCGTAAAGTCGTGGCCAACGGTAACCGCAAGCTGCCGGTGGTGCGCAGGCAATCGGTGATCGACCGCGCGCTGCTGATGCTGCCGGTCTCTGAGGCGACGCTGAAGCGCGGTGTGACGCTGATGTTCACCGGCGCGGTGCTCGCCGGGCTGTTCGCGCTGTCGACGCTGTTCGGCGTGCCGCAGGCGGCGGGGTTGGCGGCCGCCGAGGCGCTGGGCGATGCGGGGTTCCGCGTCCGCTCGATCGAGGTAAAGGGCGCGGCGCGAATGAACGCGATGACCGTGTATGCCGCCGTGCTCGATCAGAAATCGCGGGCGATGCCACTGGTCGATCTGGGCGCGGTGCGCGCCAAGCTGCTGCGCTATGGCTGGATCGCCGACGCGCAGGTCTCGCGCCGGCTGCCCGACCGGCTGGTGATCAACCTGGTTGAACGGCGCGAGGCGGCGCTGTGGCAATATCTGGGGCGCGTCATGCTGATCGACGCGGACGGCGTGCCGCTGGAGGCGGTCGCGCCTGAAAAGGCGCCAGCCTTGCCGCTGCTGATCGGCCCCGGCGCGAACGAGCAGATCGCGCTCTATCGCCGCCTGCTCGATAGCGCGCCGGCGATGAAGCCGATCGTCAAGGCCGCGACCTGGGTGGGCAATCGCCGCTGGGATCTGCTGTTCGACACCGGCGAGACGCTGCAATTGCCCGAGGAGGGCGCGGCGCAGGCGCTGGTGAAATTCGCCGAGATCGAGGGCAAGGATCGGCTGCTCGGCCGGGGCTGGGCGCGGTTCGACCTGCGCGACCCCGACAAGTTCGTCGCCCGCAAATCGAGCGAGGCGGCACCCCGGACGATGACGGATACCTCGGCGATCGAAACCGCGTCATGGTCGGGCGAAACGGGATAGGGGCATATGGCGAAAGTAGCACCGGAAGGCTTGATCACCGCGCTCGACATCGGCTCGTCGAAAGTCTCGGCGATGATCGCGCAAAAGGCCGATGGCGGTGAGCTGATCGTGCTCGGCACCGGCCAGCGCGAGAGCCGGGGGGTGAAGCGCGGCTATATCGCCGATATGGGCGCGACCGAGGCGGCGGTGCGCGAGGCGGTGGAGCAGGCCGAACGCATCGCCGGCATGAATATCGAGAATGTGTGGGTCGCCTTCTCCGCCGGCGGGCTGGTGTCGGACGTTGCCTCGGTCGAGGTCGAGCTGGGCGGGCACCGGGTCGAGCAGGGCGATATCGACGCGCTGCTGCAGGCCGGGCGCGAGTCGATCGATCCGGCGGGGCGGATGGTGCTTCACGCGCAGCCGACGCTCTACATGCTCGATCGGCGGACCGAGGTGAAGAACCCGCTCGGGCTCCACGCCGAAACCCTGGGCGTGCATATCCATGTCGTCGCCGCCGATGGCTCGCCGGTGCGCAACCTCGATCTGTGCGTCCGCTCGGCGCATCTCAACGTGAAGTCGATTATCGGCGCGCCGATCGCGACCGGCATGGCGTGCCTGTCCGACGAGGAGCGCGAACTGGGCGTCGCGCTGGTCGAACTGGGCGCGGGCATCACCAACGTCTCGCTGTTCGCCGGCGGGATGCTGGTCGGTCTCGCCTCGATCCCGATGGGCGCGGCGGACATCACCGACGACATCGCCTCCAGCTTCGGCACGCGCCGGGCGCAGGCGGAGCGGATGAAGTGCTTCCACGGCTCCGCCAATGCCAGCCCACGCGACAACCACGACATGATCGAGGTCGCGCCCATCTCCGCCGAGGAGGAAGGCGGCGAGGGGACGCGGATCACCAAGGCGCAGCTGATCGCGGTGATCCGCCAGCGGCTCGACCATCTGATGGCGGAGATCCGCAAGGCGCTGACCGAACTGGGGTTCGAGGGGCCGGTCGGGCGGCAGGTGGTGCTCACCGGCGGCGGCGCGGAGCTGAAGGGGATCGCCGATTACGCACAGGTCGCGCTCGGCCGCTCGGTGCGCGTCGGCCGCCCGCGCGGGTTGACCGCGCTGCCCGAGGCGCATAGCGGCCCGGCCTTCGCGACGCTCGCCGGGCTCACCCATTATGCCGCGGCGAACCCGGAGGATTTGCGGGCCATCGTGCCCGCCGGGCAATTGGTCCACCGGCCGCAGGGCGGATGGCTCGCGCGGATGATCCGCGCGTTCCGGACGAATTATTAAGCAAATGTGGCAGCCCCGTGAATTTGCGCTAGTGAAGCACCGGGGCTTTGTGCATGGTAACTTCCATCAACCCGGTGGTTGCGGGGGCGAGACGGAGTAGGGGCAATGAGCATCGATTTTCTTCCACCCGATGTCGATGAATTGACGCCGCGGATCGCGGTGATCGGCGTGGGCGGCGCGGGCGGCAACGCGATCGCCAACATGATGCGCGCGGGCGTGCAGGGGGTCGACTTCCTCGTCGCCAACACCGACGCGCAGGCGCTGAAGCAATCGGCGGCGAGCCAGCGCGTGCAGCTGGGCGCCAAGATCACCCAGGGGCTCGGCGCGGGCGCCCGGCCCGAGATCGGGCGCGCGGCGGCCGAGGAAACGATCGACTCGATCGCGCAGCTGCTCGACGGGGTGCATATGTGCTTCATCGCCGCCGGCATGGGCGGTGGCACCGGCACGGGGGCGGCGCCGGTGATCGCCAAGGCGGCGCGCGACATGGGCATCCTGACGGTGGGCGTCGTCACCAAGCCGTTCGCGTTCGAAGGCGCGCGCCGATCGAAGGCGGCGGACGCCGGGATCGAGGAACTGCAGAAGTACGTCGATACCCTGATCGTGATCCCCAACCAGAATCTGTTCCTGATCGCGAACGCCAACACCACCTTCAAACAGGCCTTCGAAATGGCCGACGAGGTGCTGCAGCAGGGCGTGCGCGGCATCACCGATCTGATGGTGATGCCCGGCCTCATCAACCTGGACTTCGCCGACGTGCGTTCGGTGATGCAGGAAATGGGCAAGGCGATGATGGGCACGGGCGAAGCCGAAGGCGACGACCGCGCGCTGATCGCCGCGCAACAGGCGATCAACAACCCGCTGCTCGATGGCGTGTCGATGCAGGGCGCCAAGGGCGTGATCATCTCGATCACCGGCGGCGAGGACATGCGCCTGCTCGAGGTGGACGAGGCCGCGAACCACATCCGCGAGCTGGTCGATCCCGAAGCCAACATCATCTGGGGTTCGGCGTTCAATCCGGGCCTTGAGGGCAAGATCCGCGTCTCGGTGGTCGCGACCGGGATCGAGGCGCAGGCGCGTACCGAGCCGGTGCCGATGGCGGCCGAGCCCGCGCGCGGCTTCAGCTTCGCGCCGCCGCGCCGCGCCGAGGAGGAGCCCGAGGCCGTGGCGCCCGCCGAGCCCGCGCCCGAACCGGCGGTTGTGTTCGACGATACGTCCGCGCCGATCGCCGCCGCGGCCGAGGATGAACTGGTGCTGGGCGAGGAGAATGCGGTGCCGATCACGCCCGTCTTCACCCCTGCGGCGCCGGCGCCCGCGGCTGATGAAACCCCGGCGGGCCGTCGCCGCTGGCTCGCCGCCGGCGCTCCCGCCGCCGCGCCCGAGCCCGAGGTCGCGGCGCCCGAACCCGAGGCGCCCGCGCCCAAGCCCAAGCTTGGCGGCACGCTGTTCGAGCGGATGAGCAACGTGACGCGCGGCACCCAGCGCGACGAGGGTGAGCGCGAAGGCGGGCTCGACATCCCGCGCTTCCTGCACCGGCAGAACAACCAGTAAGCCAAAGGGGCGGCGCGATGGAGCGCCGCCCTGTCATCGGGCTGGTTGGGGATGGCCGCGGCCGGCTTCAGCGCCGCTTGCGCTTAACCCGGAGCGTTGGCGGAAACGCCGACCGGTCCCGCGCCCATGGGAAGGTGAGAACGGCGGGAAGCACTGCACACCGGGCGGGCCCGGTGCAGCGCACATCGCGTCAGTCCGCAAACCCCAGAAAGGTCGCCGCCGCCGCCACCGGCTTGCGTTCGGAGACCACCGCGTTGGCCGGAAATTCCTCGTCCGGCCAGCCCAGCGCGATCGCTTTCAGGATCACCTGGTGATCGGGGATGCGGGCGTGTTCGCGCACCACCGGCGATTGCATGATGCCCTGGCTGTTGATCACCGCGCCCAGCCCGCGCGACCAGGCGGCGTTGACGATGGCGTTGCTCACCGCGCCGCAATCGAAGGCGGTGTCGTCGCTGTCGGCGAGCGTGCGATCATAAGTGATGATGATGCACACCGGCGCGCCGAACTGGCGAAAGCCGCGCATCACCCAATCCTGCCGGCGCTCGGCATCGTCGCGGGCGATGCCCATCGCGGCGAACAGCTGCTTGGCGACGGCGATCTGGCGCTCGCGGTGGATTCCGGCGAAGGGCTGGCCGGTGCGGAACTCGCGCGATTGCGGCACGCCCTCCAGCATCCGCGCGCTGTTGCCCGCGCGGATCGCCTCGAGCGGCGCGCCCGAGACGATGGTGAAGTTCCACGGCTGGGTGTTCATGCTGGAGGGGGCACGCATCGCGAGCGCCAGAATTTCCTCGATCAGCGCGCGCGGCACGGGCTTGGGCAGGAACCCCCGGATGCTCCGCCGCCCCAGCACCACCTCGTCATAGGTCATCGCGCGTTCCCCCCTCCCGCCGGCCGTCACGCCGCGCTCACCAGCAGCTTGTCGATCCGCCGCCCGTCGAGATCGACCACCTCGAACCGCCAGCCCTGGAGGGTGAAGCTCTCGCCCTCGCCGGGCAGGTGGCGGAACACCGCGAGCGCGAGCCCCGCGACGGTCGCATAGTCGCGGTCTTCGGGCAGATTGATCCCCAGCCGCTCGGCGAGCAGATCGGCGGCGGTCTGCCCCGCGACCAGCAGCGAGCCATCCTCGCGTTCGACGATCGCGGGCGCGTCATCGGGGTCGGCATCGGAGGCGAACTCGCCGGCGATCGCGGCGAGCAGGTTGGCGGGCGTCACGATGCCTTCGAAATGGCCATATTCGTCATGGATCAGCGCCATCGGCACTTCGGCGGCGCGCATCGTGTCGAGCGCGTCCATCGCGTCGATCTGATCGAGCACCACCGGCGCCGGGCGCATCAGCGCGCGCAGGTTGAGCGCTTCGCCCCGGAACAGCGCCTGCGCCACGTCGCGCGCCTGCACCACCCCGATCACCGCATCGACCGAGCCCTCGGCCACCGGCAGCCGGCTGTGCCCGCTCGCCATCAGCGCCTGGCGCACGCCCGCCTCGTCGAGATCGGCGTCGAGCCATTCGACATCGGTGCGCGGCGTCATCACCTCGCGCACCGGGCGATCGGCGAGGCGGACGACGCCCGAGATGATCGTGCGCTCATGCTCCTCGATCACCCCCGATTTGCTCGCCTCGGCGACGATCATCTGCAGCTCCTCGGCGGTGACGTGATCCTCGGCATGGCCGGGCGGGCGCAGCAGCCAGAACAGCGCGCCGCTCGCCCCGTCGAGCAGCCAGACGAGCGGCGCGGCGGCGCGCGACAGCCAGATCATCGGCGCGGCGACCACCACCGCGATCGGCTCCGGCCGGCGCAGCGCGAGCCGCTTGGGCACCAGCTCGCCGATCACCAGCGACAGGAAGGTGGTGAGCCCGATCACCAGCACGATCGCCAGCGTCTCGGCGATACCGGCGCTCATGCCGAGCCAGCGCAGCCGGTCGGTCACCGGGCCGCCGAGGCTCGCGCCGGAATAGGCGCCGGAGATCACCGCGATCAGGGTGATGCCGATCTGCACCGTCGACAGCAGCTTGCCCGGATCGGCGGCGAGGCGCAGCGCGGAGGCAGCACCCCGCCGCCTGGCGCGCACCATCGCCTCCAGCCGGGCGCGGCGCGCCGAGACGATCGCCAGTTCGGAGGCCGCGAACACGCCATTCAGCAGCACCAGCGCGATGATGATCGCGAGATCGATCCAGGGAAAAGGTTGCATGGTCTGGCAACGCTCTTAGCCGCCGCGCGGGCGGTTCGACAACCGCCTGGCGCCCGCGCGCGTCGTGTGTCGCGGTATGATCGGCGGGGGGGATCGTGATGGTGGCGCCGCGCGTTGGCCTTCGCCGGGGGAGGGCGAAGGCTGTCGTGCGCCGCTTATTCCCTCAATGCACCTTGAGCGGCTGGCCCTTGAACGGTTCCGCCTGGCAGCCGAGCAGCGGGTCGAAGGTCGCGCGGCGGCTGGCGATCAGCGGCACCGAGGCGGTGACGCTCCTGGTCGCCGGATCGTCGGCGAGGCGGATCACTTCCATCCCCGGCTCGAAATCCTGGTAGCACTGGCCGATCGGGCGGTTGCCGATATAGCGGCACGCGCAGGCGACGCGCGCGGCATAGCCGACCCCCAGCTCCAGCTGCGCGCGGCGCTGCTCGATATAGAGCCAGCCGGCGACGAGCGCGGCCATCACGATCAGGATCAGGCCGAAGCCAAGCCGTCTTGCCATCATCGGGGGCCACTCTATCGTCGGGGGGATGACGCGCAAGCCGATCCTGCTCGCCCCCTTGGCCGCGCTCGCGCTGGGGAGCGCCGCGCCGAGCCAGACGCCCGATATCCTCAGCCCCCTATTCGCCGCCGATCAGGGCGACGCGCGCGCGGCGATATTGGTCGAGGATGGGCGGGTGATCGCGAAGCGCTATGCCCCGGGCTATTCGGACGCCAACCGCTTCATCAGCTGGTCGACCGCCAAGACGATGACGGCGATGCTGGTCGGCGAACTGGTGAGCGACGGCAAGCTAGAGCTCGACGCGCCGGCGCCGATCGCCGAATGGCACCAGCCGGGCGATCCGCGCGCGCAGATCACCCTGCGCCAGCTGCTCAACATGGCATCGGGGCTGCGGCACAGCGAGGTTGGCGAGCCGATCGAAAAGTCAGACACCAATCAGGTGCTGTTCGTCTCGGGCACCGCCACCATGGCGGCGCGCGCGATCAACGTGCCGCTGGAGGCAGCGCCGGGGGCGAAGTTCGAATATAGCTCGCTGACGACGATCATCCTGGCGGAGATCGTCACCCGCACGCTCACCCCCAGCCGCGATCCGCGGGTGCGGGCGGCGGCGTACCGCGATTTCGCGTTCGAGCGGCTCTATCGCCCCGCCGGCGCGACCGGCGCGTTCCTGGAGTTCGATGGCGCGGGGACGCAGATTGGCGGCTCGCTGATCCATCTGCACCTGAACGACTTCGCCGCGCTCGGGCAGGTGCTGCTCGACGGGCGCGGGGTGGGGGGCGAACAAGTGGTCGCGCCCGACTGGCTGGCGTTCATGAAGACGCCCTCGCCGAAGAAAGCCGTCTATGGCGGGCAGACCTGGCTCAACGCCTTCCCCGATGAGGCGGTGGGCCAGCCACCGATCGCCTCGATGAACGGGCATCTGGGGCAATATGTCGTCACCTTCCGCGCGCGAGGGCGCGATGGGCAAGAGCATGGCTATGTGCTGGTGCGGCTGGGCAATAGCCGGGAGGACCGGCTGCATGATGTCAAGGTGGCGGTGGGGAAAGTGGTGAAGGCGGTGACGGGGTAGGGTTCGGAGTAGGTCCAGCTCCTCCCCTGCAAGGGGAGGGGGACCGCGCGAAGCGTGGTGGAGGGGTATCGCCATCGAACTGCCGGGAACACCCCTCCGTCAGGCGCTAGCGCGCCTGCCACCTCCCCTTGCAGGGGAGGATCTGGCGGCGCTCAAAGCAACAGCGTCCCCTCGATCACCGTCACCGCCTTGCCGCTCAGCACCGCGCGGTCGCCTTCGAGCGTGCAGCCGATATGGCCGCCGCGCGCGGACGCCTGGAAGGCGGTGAAGCTCGGCCGGCCCAGCCGCTGCGCCCAATAAGGCGTCAGCACCGCGTGGGCCGAGCCGGTCACCGGGTCTTCGTCGATCCCCGCGCCGGGGGCGAAGACGCGGCTCACGACATCGGTGTCGCGGCCCGGCGCGGTGACGATCGTCAGCACATCGCCCTCCTCGCGCAGCGCGGCGAAATCTGGCGCGAGCGCGTGGACCTGGTCCTCCTCCGCCAGCGCCACCACGCCGTAGCGATGCGGGTGCCACAAGGTCTCGACCGCCGCACTCAGGCCGAGGCCGGCGAGGATCGCGGGGAGCGGCTTGGGTTCGGGCTTCCACGCGGGGAGCGCCATCCGGTAACCGTCGCCGTCGCGCGCGACTTCGAGCTGCCCGGCGCGGCGGGTGCGGAAGGTGACGCGGTCGCGCAAAGGATCGGCGCTCAGCAGATAATGGCCGCTGGCGAGCGTCGCATGGCCGCACAGCACCACTTCGGTGGTGGGGGTGAACCAGCGCAGCTCATAATCCGCCGCGCCGCTCGCGTCGGGCAGGAAGAAAGCGGTTTCGCTGAGGTTGTTCTCGGCCGCGATCGCGAGCAGCACCGCGTCGTCGAGCCACGCTTCGAGCGGCACCACCGCCGCCTGGTTGCCGGTGAAGGGACGGCTGGCGAAAGCGTCGATCTGGGCGAAGGGCAGGCGGGTCACAGCGGTTTCAACTCCTTCAGCTTGGCGACCAGATCGGCCTCGACCAGATCATTGCCGGGGTGATCGATATGGCCTTCGGGATCGAGGTGGATGAACACCTCGGTCCCCGGAAATTCGGCGCCTAGGTCGCGCTCGATCCGCTCGACCACGTCATGCGCCGCCGCCACCGACATTTGCGGATCGACCCACACATGGAACTGCACGAAATCATGCGAGCCGCTGGTGCGGGTGCGCAGATCGTGCAGGCCGCGCACCGCCGGGTGGCGGCTGGCGACCTCGACGAAAGCGCGGCGGCGTTCCTCGGGCCATTCCTTGTCCATCAGCTGGTCGATCGCCGCGTTCGACGATCGCCACGCGCCCCACAGCAGCCATAGCGCGATGGCGAGGCCGAACACCGGGTCCGCCCCTGCCCAGCCGAGGAAATGATCGAGCGCGAGCGCCACGATCACCGCGATGTTGAGCGCGAGGTCCGACTGGTAATGGACATGATCGGCGCGGATCGCGACCGAGTCCGTCTTGGCGATCACATGGCGCTGATAGGCGAGCAGGCCGAGCGTGAGCCCGATCGCGATCAGCGAGGCGATGATGCCGAACTCGGCGTCGGCGGTCGGCGCGCTCGCCACCAGCCGCTGCACCGCGCGCGCGAAGATGGCGAGCGCGCTGGCCGCGATCAGCGCGACCTGGAACAAGGCGACCAGCGCCTCCGCCTTGCCATGGCCGAAGCGGTGATCGTGATCGGCGGGCTGCGCCGCGAGCCGCACCCCGAACAAGGTCATCAGCGAGGCGCCGAAATCGAGCCCGGTATCGGCGAGCGACGCCAGCATCGCGACCGATCCGGTGCGCCACGCGGCATAGGCCTTGATCCCGATCAGCAGCGCGGCGGTGCACACGCTCGCGATCGCGGCGCGCTGGGTGAGCCGGCCAACCGATGCGCGGTGATCGGCCGCCGCCTGGTGGTGATTATCGGTCATGGGTACAGCAATCCCTCGGCCCAGCCGTCGTCCGCGCGGGTGAACAGCCGGCGTTCGTGCAGGCGGAAAGCGCGGTCCTGCCAGAATTCGATCCGTTCGGGGGCGACGCGGTAGCCCGACCAGTGCGGCGGACGCGGCACGGCGCCGCCTTCGAAGCGCACTTTTACCTCGGCGAAGCGTTCCTCGAACAGCGCGCGGCTGGCGAGCGGGCGCGACTGGTCGCTCGCCCAGGCGCCGAGCTGCGAATCGCGCGGGCGGGTGGCGAAATAGGCGTCGGCCTCGACATCGCTCACCGGGCTCACCGGGCCTTCGATCCGCACCTGCCGGCGCAGCGATTTCCAGTGGAACAGCAGCGCGGCCTGGGCGTGCGCCGCCAGATCGGCGCCCTTGCGGCTCTGCTGGTTGGTGTAGAACACGAAGCCGCGCGCGTCATGGCCCTTCAGCAGCACCGTGCGCAGCCCCAGCCGCCCGTCCGCATCGGCGGTGGCGAGCGCCATCGCGTTGGGATCATTGGGCTCGCTCGCGGTCGCTTCGGCGAACCAGGCATCGAACAGGGCGAAGGGATCGGTCATGCGGGGGCTTTAGCGGAGCTTGGGGCGGGGGGGAACCTTGGGTCGTGCGCGGCTCAAACGCACACCAGCCGCCCGCCGGCCTGGAGCAGGCTCACCAGCCCCCCGGCCTCGACCCCGGCGACCAGATCGGGCAGGCCGAGCCCGGTGAGCGCCAGCCCGGTCTGGCACGCGATCAGCGCCACGCCCGCCTCATGCGCCATCGCCAGCAGCCCCAGCCGGTCGGGCAGGCCGGCGGCGGCGAGCGCCTCGCCGTCATCGTCCGCGCGCGGCGCGGCGGCGAACAGCGCGACCGCGCCTTCGTGCGCGTACACCCGCGCCGGCTCGCCCAACGCGGCGGCGGCGAGCGCGAGGCTGAGCGCGGCGCGGGCGCGCGTGGCGTCGGTCGCGATCAGCATCACCGTCAGCGACATGCCGGGCACCCCGGGTCCTTGGGCAGCGCGAGGGTGCGGAAGCGCAGGTCGAGCGCGTCGATCAGCAGCAGCCGCCCGGCGCTCTCCGCCCCGAAGCCGGCGATCAGCCGGATCGCCTCGAGCGCGGCGAGGCTGCCGAGCAGCCCGGTAAGCGCGCCGAGCACGCCATCCTCGGCGCAACTGGTGCCCGCGCGTTCGGGATCGCCACCCACGAAGCAGCGATAGCAGGGCTTGTCCGCTTCCCAGCCGCGGAACACGCCGAGCTGCCCCTCGAACTGGCCGACCGCGGCGGAGACCAGCGGCTTGCGTGACGCGAGCGCGGCGTCGGCGACCGCCAGCCGGGTCGCGAAATTGTCGCACCCGTCGATCACCACGTCCGCCGCGCCGAGCAGTTCAGCCGCGTTGTCGCTGTCGATCCGCGCCCGCTGGGCGATCACCCGCACCTCCGGGTTCAGCCGCGCGACCGCCGCCGCCGCCGCCGCGACCTTCGGCTCGCCCAGATCGGCCATGCCATAGAGCGTCTGGCGCTGAAGGTTGCTGAGCGCCACCAGATCATCGTCGATCAGCGTCAGCGTGCCGACCCCCGCGCCCGCCAGATATTGGATCGCCGGCGCCCCGATCCCGCCCGCGCCGACCAGCGCGACATGGGCGCCCAGCAGCGCCGCCTGGCCGGCGCCGCCGATTTCCTTCAGGATCAACTGCCGGGCATAACGATCGAGCTGCGCGTCGGTAAGGCTCATCCGGTCCAATCAAAGTCCAGCCTCAGGCGATACCAGCCGATCCGGCGCGCCCGCCGCGCGAGATTGCCCCGCGCCCACCCGGTTGCAAGCCCTGCGGCGAATTGTTCGACCGTGGGGCAATCGATCGCGCGCGGCACGCTCGCCGCCACCGTGCCGTCGTGGTCGATCAGCAGCGCGACATCGAGCGACAGATGCGGCATGGCCCCGGGCCGGGCGCAGTGCCCCTGGGCATATTCACCCGCGACGAACTGGCTCGATTCGGCTGACACGTGCCGTTCCTCGCGCAGGCGCAGCGGTGGCATCATGTCCCAGGCGGGCATCGGCGGCATTGCGGTCTGCAACAGCAGGGCGAGGATCAATCATTTCTCCATCGGCCCCCCGGCCGAGGTCAACGCACTTTGACCCCAGTCGATCCGAAGCCCGCTTCGCCGCGTTCGGTCTGGGTGCTGAAATCCTGCACGATCGCGAATTCGGGCCGCGCGATCGGCAGGAACACCAATTGCGCGATGCGGTCCCCGGGCTGGATCGTGAAGGGCGCCGAGCCCGGCGGGGTGCGCAACCAGGCGCTGATGAAGATCTGGTTGGTATAATCGGCGTCGATCGTCCCCACCGCCTGCCCCAGCACCAGTCCATGGCGATGCCCCAGCCCCGAGCGCGCGAGCAGGAAGGCGACCAGATGCGGATCGTTCATCAGCACCGCGATGCCGGAGGGGATCAGCACGGCGGGCGCCTGCGGTTCCAGCGTCAGCGGCGCGTCGATACAGGCGTGGAGATCAATCCCCGCCGAAAGCGCCGTCTGATAGCGCGGCAGGCCCCATTCGTGCAGCCGGGGGTCGAGGATCTTGAGTTCGATGCGCGGGGTAAGGCTCATGGCGCCTGCCTAGCCGGGGGCCGGGGCGGGCGGCAATGCTTAACCGCGCGCTAGGATCGGGGTGGTTATGGCACGCATGATGCCAAACCTGTTCTCCCCGCAGCCATGGTGGGCGCGCGCGAGCTGGGCGCTGCTCGCGCTGATCGTGGCCTACGGCCTGTTCGCGACGCCTTCGCTGGCGATGCGCTGGGGCGCGGCGTCGGAGGGCGGGCTGCTCGTGGTGGCGTGGCTGGGTGCTTGCGCGCTGGCCTGGGTCGCGGCCGCGCGGCGCGCGCTGGTGCCGGCGGTGTTGCTGCTCGCGCTCGCCGGGCGGATCGTGGCGGGGTGGCTGAGCAGCGGGCGGGTCTCGCCCGGCGATCCGCACAGCTATCTGCTTCTCGCCGAGCATCTGCGCGCTGGCGCCGGGCTGTGGATCGACGAGCCGTTCATGGGGCTGCGGGTGTGGGCGCTCTACCCGCCGGCCTATCCGCTGCTGCTCGCCGGGTGGACGCTGGCGTTCGGCGCCGGCACCGCGAGCCTGCTTGCGCTGTCGGGCGCGCTCGATCTGGCGAGCGCGGCGCTTGTCGCCAGCATCGGCCGCGCGATCGGCGCGCCGCTCGCCGGGCGGCGCGCGGGGCTGCTGCTGCTGCTGTGGCCCGCCGCGTGGTTCGACGCGCCGCTCGCCCAGAAGGAATCGCTCGCGATCCTGCTGGTGCTGGCGATTGCGCGGTTGTGGCTCGCCGAGCGCCCGCCGGTGGTCGCGCTAGGGGCGGCGGCGGGGTTGCTCGCGCTCACCCAGCCGGGTTGGGCGCCGATCGCGGGGCTGTTCGGGCTCGCTGTTGGCTGGCGGCTGGGGGTGGCCGGGCTGGCGCGGCGCGGGGGCATGGCGGCGGCGGTCGCCGTGCTCGTGATGCTGCCCTGGTGGCTGCGCAACGCGGCGCTGTTCGGCGCCTTCGTGCCGCTCACCAGCGCGGGCGGGGTGAGTCTGTGGATCGGCAACCATGCCGGGGCGAGCGGGGTGTGGGAGCCCGAGCCGCCCGGCTGGCGCGGCCTGCCCGAGCTGGCCTATGGCGCGCGCGCCTCGGCCGAGGCCAAGGCGTGGATCATCGCCCATCCGCTGGGCTTCGCCTGGCTGAACTTCGCCAAATTGCTCCGCGCGACCGGGGCGGGGGATTTCGCGCTGGTGCGGCTGGCGGCGATGCGCCCGCCGCTCGCGGGGGCGGCCGCCGCCTTATGGCTGCCGCTGCTCCAGGGCGCGCAGTTGCTGCTGTGGGCGGCGAGCCTCGCCGCCGCGCGCTGGCGCGACGATGCCGCCGCGCGCGCCGCGCTGCTGCTGGTCGCCGCCGGGTTCGCGCAGCTGCTGCTGTTCGGCGTCTGGTTCGAATTCGGCGAGCGCCACCGCGCGTTCATGACCCCGCTGCTGATGCTGCTGGTGGCGGTGTGGGGATCGGCGCGCGGGGCGAAGCTTGGATCACGCGAGGCCGCAAGGGTGGCGCGGGAGTTGGTCGCGGCGTAAGTGTCAGGCGCGCGTCAGCGCCTCGGCGATCCGCGCCGCGAGCAGCCGCGCGACCTCGGCCTTGGGGGCTTCGGGCCAGCTTTCCACCCCGTCGGCGCGGACCAGATGCACCGCGTTCGCCTCGCCCCCCATCACCGTGCCGGATACGTCGTTGGCGACGATCCAGTCCGCCCCCTTGCGCGCGAGCTTGGCCTGGGCGTGCTCGATCACCCGCTCGGTCTCCGCCGCGAACCCCACCACCAGCCGGGGGCGGCGCTCGTGCCGGGCGAGGCCCGCCAGGATGTCGGGATTCTCGACCAGTTGGAGCGCGGGGGCGCCGCCTTGCTTCTTCAGCTTCTGCGCCGCCGCCGCGACCCGCCAGTCGGCGACTGCGGCGACCAGCACCGCGCCGTCCGCCGGTAGCGCCGCCTCGACCGCCGCCGCCATCTCGAGCGCGGTCTCGACATCGACCCGCGTCACTCCGTCGGGGGTGGCGAGCGTCACCGGCCCCGCGACCAACGTCACCCGCGCGCCGAGCGCGGCGAGCGCCCCGGCGATCGCGAAACCCTGTTTGCCCGACGATCGATTGGCGAGATAGCGCACCGGATCGATCGGCTCGTGCGTCGGTCCCGCGGTAACGATCAGGTGACTGCCCAAGAGCGGCCTGGCAGCGGCTGGCGGCGGCGTTGCGTTGCCCGAGAGGGGCGCGGCAGTGCCCGGCAGCGGCGCGGGCGTGCCCGGCAGGGGCAGCGGGCGCGCATTTTCCAGCATCGCCAGGATCGCGGCGTGGATCGCCTCGGGCTCGGGCAGGCGCCCGGGGCCGAACTCGCCGCACGCCATCGGCCCCTCGTCGGGTTCGAGCAGCGTGACACCATCGGCGCGTAACTGCTTGAGATTGCGCTGAGTCGCGGGGTGGTGCCACATCCGCACGTTCATCGCCGGCGCGGCGAGCACCGGCTTGTCGGTCGCGAGCAGTAAAGTGGTGGCTAAGTCATTCGCGATCCCAGCGGCCATCTTTGCAAGTAAATCGGCGCTCGCCGGCACGACGGCCACTAGATCAGCCTCGCGGCTCAACTGGATATGGCCGATTTCGGTCTCGTCCTTTAAGTCCCAAAGGCTGGTATGGACCGGGTTTTCTGACAAGGCGGCGAGCGTCATCGGCGTCACGAACTGCGCGCCCGCCTCGGTCAGTACGCAGCGCACGGCGATGCCGCTTTTCTTCAGCAGCCGCACCAGGGTGCACGCCTTGTAGGCCGCGATCCCGCCACCGACGATCAGCAGCACGCGCTTCATCGCTTCAGCCTCGTCACGGTGATGCGGCGCCGGGCGGCGGCGCTGGCCCACAGATCGCGCACGGTATCGGGCAGAAAAGCGAGGCCAATCAACAAGGTAGGCGCGGCGAGCAGCCCCCAGTAGAAATTGTTCGCCCGCGCGAACAGCGCGAGCAGTGCCCCGTAAGCAGCGATCGTCGCGAGCACCCGCCGCGCGCGCGGATCGGCCCAGCCGCTCCAGCCGATCAGCGCCGCCCCCACCAGCGGCGCGGCGATCAGCAGCGGCAGTTCGGCGAGCGCGGTCGACAGCGTCATCACCTTCACGAAATAGCCGAAGCCGAGCAGCCCATGCCAGCCGGGCGAGACCGCGTCGTCCACCGTCACCACTCGCGACACCGCCCAGGCATGGCAGGTGACGACCACCGCGAGCACGCCCAGCGCCGCCACCCAACCCCACGCCTCGCCCCGCCGCCGCTCGATCAGCGCGAGGCCCAGCATCACCAGCGCGTAGAGGGCCGCCGTCTCGCGCACCAGCATCGCGATCAGCGCCACCCCGATCGCGTCGCGCGCCGCCCCCGGCCGCCACAAAGCGAGCGACAGCGCGATCAGCGGCCCGGCCCACACCTCGTGGAGCGGGATCAGGCTCGGCTGGACGAACACGATCATTGCCGCGCCGAGCAGCACCAGCGCCAGCACCAGCGCGAGCGGGCGTACAAAGGCCGGGCGCAGCACCCGATACCAGGCGAAGCCCACCCCCGCTGTCAGCGCATAGAGCAGCGCGATCACCAGCGCCGGCGGTAGATAGGCCTGCACCATCGCGAGCGTCGGCAGGCGGAAAGTGACGAAGGGTTTCAGCGGAAACTCGCCCCGGCGCAGCGCGTCGGCGGCGACGGTGTAATAATTGCCGCCGCCCCGCACGCCGGCCGCGATCGATTCATACAGCATGATGTCGGTCACGTTGCTCGCCGGATCGCCGGGCACGGCTTGCGCCTGGGGCGGCGGCGGGATCGAGAGCGCGGCGAGGCAGGCGAGCAGCAGCACCGCCCAGATCAGCGCGATCGCCCGGGCGCGGGGAGCGTCAAGCCCGGCATAGGCGCTAGGAGCGGCGAGCCACAGCGGCGCCCGCGCGCTCATCAGCCGAGCACCAGCCAGGCGAGCAAGACACCGGTGAACCCGCTCAGCAGCCCGACCGTGGCATAGCGCCAGCCGGCGCCAATGCGCACGAGTTCGACGGGCTTGAGCGGCGGGGCGGGCGGGGCGCCGCCGGGGCTGGGGAAGTGGCGCTCGATATTGCGCACCAGCTCGGGCAGGCGGGCGAGGGTGCGGACATCCTCGATCAACCGATCGGCGATCGCCGTCTCCGGCCCCAATTCGGTGCGAATCCATTCGCGCACGAACGGCGCCGCCGTCTCCCACATGTTGATGTCGGGATCGAGCGCGGTCGCGACCCCCTCCACCATCACCATCGTCTTCTGCAGCAGCAGCAGATGGGGTTGGGTCTGCATGTCGAAGTCGCGGGTGATGTTGAACAGCCCGTCGAGCATCTGGCCGACCGACATGTCTTTCACCGCCATGCCGCGCATCGGCTCGCCGACCGCGCGGAGCGCCGTTGCGAACTCGCCGACATTATGATGCGGCGGCACATAGCCCGCCTCGAAATGGATTTCCGCCACGCGCCGGTAATTGCCGGTGATCAGGCCATAGAGGATCTCGGCGAGCCAAACGCGCGCGCGCCGGTCGATCCGGCCCATGATGCCGAAATCGATCGCCGCCAGCCGGTCCCCGGGCAGCGCGAACAAATTGCCTTGATGAAGATCGGCGTGGAAGAACCCCTCGGCGATCGCCTGGCGCAGGAAAGCCTGTACCAGCGTCTGCGCCAGCCGTGCCGGGTTGTGCCCGGCGGCAAGCAACTGATCGCGCTTGGAAAGCTTGATCCCCTCGATCCATTCGAGCGTGAGCACGCGCCCCGTGGTTCGCTGCCAATCAATCTTGGGCACGACGAAATCGGGCTCGGCGATCATCGACTCGGCGAGTTCGCTCGCCGAGGCCGCCTCGCGCCGCAGATCGAGCTCGCGGGCGGTCCAGCGCTTGAACGTCTCGATCACCAGCCGCGGGCGCAGCCGGCTCAGCTCGCCACCGAACGCCTCGAGATGCGCCGCGGCCCATTCATAGGTGTCGATCGCCTTGGCGAATTCTTCCTCGACGCCCGGGCGGAGCACTTTCACCGCCACCTGCCTGCCATCGGTGGTGATTGCTCGGTGGACCTGCGCGATCGAGGCGGCGCCGACGGGCTTGGGATCGATCTCGGCGAAAATCTGGTCGAGCGGGCGACCAAAGCTGTTGCGCAGTTCCGCTTCGATCACGGCGTAGGGCAGGGGCGGCACCGCGTCCTGCAGCCGCTCCAGATCGCGCGCCGCGTCCTCGCCGATCAGATCGGGGCGGGTCGCCAGCGTCTGCCCCAGCTTGATCGCGGGCGGCCCGATCGCCTCGAGCGCGTCGGCATAAGCGGGCGTCGCCGGCACCCGCGCGCCGAGCCGCGCGATGCGACACAGCCGGCGCACCGGCGCGGGGGTGTTGGGATCGCGCTCGATCCCGCGCAACGCCCCGTGACGAGCGAGCGTGCGGCCCCATTTGAGCAACCGCCACAGATGAATGGCAGGCGCCGTCACGCGCGCGTCACCAGCATGGCCATGATCAGATTTTCCAGCCGCTGTGGATCGCGACCAGCCCGCCGAGCACCGGCTCGACCGCGACCTGGGCGAAGCCCGCGTCGCGGATCATCCCCGCGAACCGTTCCATATCCGGAAACCGCCGGATCGATTCGATCAGATAGCGATAACTGTCCTCGTCACGCGCCAGCGCGCGCCCGAGCCGGGGGACGAGATGATGCGAATAGGCATCGTAAAGCTCGGCGAAGCCCGGCCACAAGGTCTGTGAGAATTCGAGGCAGAAGAAACGGCCGCCGCGCCGCAACACGCGGTGCGCCTCGGCGAGCGCGGCAGGAATGTCGGTCACGTTACGGATGCCGAAGGCGATCGTGTAGGCGTCGAAGAATTTCTCGGGAAAGCTCAGCTTCTCGGCATTGGCCTCGGTCCAAACCAGCCCGTCGATCCCGCGCCGCGCCGCGCGCTGCATCCCGACCTCGAGCATCGCCGGGTTGATGTCGGCGGCGGTCACGCTCGCACCGCTCGCCGCCAGGCGGAAAGCGATGTCGCCCGTGCCGCCCGCCATATCGAGGACCGATTCGCCCAGGCGCGGCTTCACGCGGCGAACGAAGCGATCCTTCCAAAGCCGGTGCATCCCGGCCGACATCGCGTCGTTCATCAGGTCATAGCGCCGCGCGACGCTCTGAAACACCTGTCCGACGCGTGCGGTCTTTTCCGCCGGGCTTACTTGCTGATAGCCAAAGGATACCGTCTCGCTCATGCCGCTCGCTCTAGCCAAGCCGGGGGGCGGGGGCAAATGGCAAAGGGAGGGGCTGCATTGAGCGGCGGTCACAAGCGTAACTTGCAATTTCGGTAAATACTTATAACGCGCCGCCATTGCGGTGGGGCACGCAAGGACACCAGAAGGTTTTGATGTTCAGTCATCTCGATAGTTGGGAAGTCGGCCTGATCGTGCTGCTTATCGCCGTGCCGATCGCATTGTTCGGCGCGATCGAAATGGTTGGCAGGATCAATCGCGAGAAGGCGCGTAAACTCGCCCAGCGCAACAAGGTCGCCGAGCTCGAAGCGCGGCGCAATGCGCGCGACGGGCGGCGCTGATCCGGAAGCGGCGCCACCTTGCCCGAACTTCCAGAGGTTGAAACGACCGTCCGCGGCCTGGCCCCCGTGCTGGAGGGCGCGCGGCTCACCCGCGTCGTCACGCATCGCGCCGATCTGCGTCGGCCCTTTCCGCCGGACCTGGCGCAGCGGCTGACCGGCGCGCGGGTGACGACGCTCGGCCGTCGCGCCAAATATGGGCTGATCGAAACCGATCGCGGCGACACGATGGTGTTCCACCTGGGCATGTCCGGGCGCTGGCGGCTCGATCCGAGCGAGGTGCTGCCGCACGATCATCTGGTGATCGAAACCGACAGCGGGCGGCGCGTGGCACTCAACGATCCGCGCCGCTTCGGCTCGGTCGATCTCTTGGAAAGCGCGGCGCTCGCCGCTTGGGGCCCGTTCGCGGCGCTGGGGCCGGAGCCCTTGGGGCCAGACTTTACGCCCGCGCATCTCGCCGCGCGCTTCGCCGGGCGGATCGCGCCGGTGAAGGCGCTGCTGCTCGATCAGCGGATCGTCGCGGGGCTCGGCAACATCTATGTGTGCGAGGCGCTGCACATCGCCGGCATCGCCCCAAACCGTGCCGCCGGCCGGGTGGCGACGCCGCGCCTGGGGCCGCTGGTCGAGGCGGTGCGGATGGTGTTGACCGCCGCGATCGCCGCCGGCGGCTCGTCGCTGCGCGACTATGCCCGGCCCGATGGCGAGCTTGGCTATTTCAGCAAGGACTGGCGCGTCTATGGCCGCGAGGGGGAGGCGTGCCCCGCCTGCGCCGCGCCGGTCCGTCGCCGCGTCGATGGCGGGCGATCGACCTTTTTCTGCGCGCGCTGCCAGCGCTGAGGATTGACCAAGCGGTCCGAAGGGGTTAAGGGCCGCGCCTTCGCAAGCGGCTTTGGCCGCGTGCTTCCTTCATCCAAGCAAAGGCTCGAGGTTCTTCATGGCGAATACGCCACAAGCGAAAAAGCGGATCCGGCGGAACGATCGCCGTGCGGTGGTCAACAAGAATCGAATCAGCCGCATCCGCACCTTCGTGAAGAAGGTCGAGTCGGCGCTGGCCTCCGGCGACAAGAGTGCCGCCCAGCTCGCGCTGCGCGAGGTGCAGCCTGAACTGGCGCGCGGTGTTGCCAAGGGCGTCCTGCATCGCAACACGGCCGCGCGGAAGTTCTCGCGCCTGACCAAGGCGGTCTCGGCGCTCGCCTAACCGTTTCAAGTCCCGAACAGATTAGCCCGCCGGCCCCAGTCGGCGGGCGTTTGCGTTTGGGCGGCGCGCCGCATAGCAGAGTCGACGTCCACTTGCTTTTACAAACGCGCCACAAAACGGGACGGTAGCTTATCCCACGATTCGCGCTTCGCGGACGGGCGGAGTTCAACAAAAAACATTTTAGAATAGATACTTAAAAGGGTTGCCCTCGGAAAACCTAGGGGTTGCGCATGTCAATCCTGATTATTTCAGAATGTTTACAACTGGCCTCTTGATCGACTCATCCCGCTATTCATAATTGGAACTCGCCGGTGCGATCGTCACGTCCGGTTTTTGATGAAAGCATGGGGACGTCGGGCGGACGGTGTTCGCCTTGGGGGAGCTTTGTCGTTGGTAAAACGGGCCGCGCAGGGGCGTATTTGCGCGGATAGGAGACGATTGCGTGCAAGGTTCTAGGGCTCAGAACGCGACCAAGTTGAGCGATATCGCCCGCGCCTGGGGCCGAATCCGCAACGGTTTGCGCGAATCGGCGGGCGGGCGGCTGTTCGATCAATGGCTGAAGCCGCTGACCTTGGTGGAAACCGGCGAGCAGGACATCGTTCGCCTGGCGCTGCCCTCCGCGTTCATGACCAATTGGGTGCGCAATAACTACGGCGAACGGCTGACTCATGAGTTTCGCGCGCTCGTCCCCGGCGTCCTCACGGTCGTCATCGAAACCGCGAGCGCGGCCGCGCCGCTCGCGGTGGTGAGTGCCGAGATCGTCTCGATCGATCAGGCGCGCGCCGAATCGCGCGCCGCCGAGCCCGTGCCCGCTCCCGCCACCGATCCGGCGTCGCGCCCCGCGCTCGATCCGCGCTGGACCTTTGAGCGGTTCGTGGTGGGCGGATCGAACCGGGTCGCGTTCAACGCCGCGCGCGCGCTCGCCGAGCCCGGCGCGCCCCGCTTCAGCCCGCTGTTCCTCCATGGCGGCACTGGGCTTGGCAAGACACATCTCATGCACGCGATCGGCCAGGCCTTCCTCGCGGTCCAGCCCGGCGCTCGCGTGATCTATATGTCGGCCGAGCGGTTCATGTTCGAATTCGTCCAGGCGATGCGCGCGCGTGATACCTTCGCGTTCAAGGCGCGGCTGCGTTCCGCCGATCTGCTGATGATCGACGATCTCCAGTTCATCGCCGGCAAGGACGCGACTCAGGAAGAGTTCTTTCACACGATCAACGAGGTGATGGCCGCCGGAAAAAGGCTGGTGGTCGCCGCCGATCGCGCCCCCCAGGGGCTGGAAGGCGTCGAGGCGCGGATCCTCTCGCGCTTCGCGAGCGGCTTCGTTGCTGATATCAAGCCGCCCGAGCCGGAGCTGCGTCGCGCGATCCTCGACGCCCGCCTGGCCGAACTGGCGGTCGCGGTGCCGGCCGAGGTGCTCGATCTACTCGCGCTGCGGCTCAGCAGCAGTGTGCGCGAGCTGGAGGGGGCGCTCAACCGCCTCGTCGCCTATGCGCAGCTGACGGAGGCACGGATCGACATGGATTTCGCCCTGGAGACGCTGGGCGAGGTGCTGCGCGGCGCGCAGAAGCGGGTGACGATCGACGAGATCCAGCGCGCGGTCTCCGCCTATTTTGATCTGAAGCCGCTCGATTTGGTGAGCGCGCGCCGTGCCCGCGTGGTCGCGCGGCCGCGCCAGATCGCGATGTATCTCGCCAAGCGGCTGACGACGCGCTCATTGCCCGAGATCGGGCGCAAGTTCGGCGGGCGCGACCATTCGACCGTGATCCATGCGGTCCGCCGGATCGAGGAACTGCGCGGGCAGGATGGCGAGATCGACCAGGCGGTGCGCCGCCTGATGCGCGACCTGGAAGCCTAACCTCCCGCGCCGCCGACGACCGGCGGCCGGGGCGCGTCCGGCGAGCGCGCGGCATAATATAGCGCCACGCCGTCAATCTCCCGGTCAGACATGTGGCTGGCTGCAGCGTACATCGGATTGGCTCGCCCGGTGCCGCCGCGCAAGCCGGTGCGAAACAGCTTGAGCTGATCGCGCAGATAATAGCGGTTCTGTCCGTCGATCTTGGGATAGGCCTTGGCCACCGCCCGGATGTAATCATGGCAGCTGGCGCAGGCGCCGACCCTTCGGGCGGGATCGCCGTGCGTCGCGATTCGCTCGCCGAGCTGGAGCAGCGCGGCATCGGGGTGCAGCTGGTCCGCCTGGCGCTTGGGCTGGCTGGCATAATAGCGCGCCAGCCCAGCGATTTGATCCGGCGTCAGGTTGAGCGCCACGGTCTGCATGAAGCCGCTTGGCCGCGTGCCGCTCGCGTAACGGTTGAGCGCGGTCGCGATCTGCTCCTCGGTCAACAGCGCGATATTGGGGAAGGCCCCGCCCGGCCGCCCGGCGCCATCGCGCCCATGGCACGCGACGCAGCTGCCGCCAACCGCGTCGCTCGCCTCGTCATCGCCAAAGCCATAGCTCGGCCGCTCGATCCGCTGTTCGGAGGCATCGGGGGTAAGGATGCCGGGGTGATAGGGCACCGGCTTCACCGTGCCGGGCGCGAAGGGTGGCATCGCATTGGGCAGGTCCGCGCCGATCAGCCGGCGGTATGCGTCGCCGCGCATCTTCGGCAGTTGCTTCACGAAGGCTGCGAGCGCCCACACTTCGTCATCACGGTCCTGCACTGGCCAGGCGGGCATCGCGGAATATTTGATCCCGTGCTTGATGATCCAGAACAGCTCGGGCGCGGTGAAATCCTGCGCGACACTCGGCAGATATTGCGGTTGCGGCCGCATCGCGAGCGCGACGACGTTCTGCCCGCGCCCCGGGACGCTGTGGCAGTGCGAGCAGACGCGGTCATAATAGATCGCGCCCTTCTGGATCAGCGCCGCGCTGTTGATGTCGGGCGGCGGCTCTAGTCCCCCGGCGTGAAACGCCGCCGAGCGCTTGAAAGTGTAGTGCAGCAGGGTCGACCAACCGGCGGGGTGGGGCACCGAGGCGGCGAGATCGAGCAGCCCCGTCCATACCACCGCCAGTGCGATCACAATGCCGAGCAGCGCCGCCGCGGCGATCGGCCCCAGCCATTGCTGCAGGCGGCGCGGGAACAGCTCATGCAACAGGCTGAGATAAGGGGATTGCATTGGGGTTCCTCCGCCGTCGCGTTGTCGTGCGGTTCAATGCGGCAAGCGGAGGGAGCGTTGCACACAGCGCGCATGATGACGAAAACACAAACGCCGCCCGGGATCGCTCCCGGACGGCGCCTATCGTGTCAGCGACGCGTGGCTCAGTCGTTCAGATAATCGCCCGCGTCGGCGTCGGTGCCGTGGCCCGAGGGCGCGACCTTCGCCAGCGCGTCGTCGCCGGTGCCGGCCGTGTCGCGGGGGCCGCGCGCCAGTTCAGCGGCGTGCTCCTCGGCGGCCGAGTTGGGGGCGATGATCGCGGCCTCGTTCATCCGCCGCTGCGCGACCCGGAGAGCGGCGTCACGCGACGAGGCCGCCACGCGGATGCGGTTCATCCCCGCGCCGGTGCCCGCCGGGATCAGGCGGCCGACGATGACGTTCTCCTTTAGGCCGATCAGCGTGTCCTTCTTGCCCTGCACCGCGGCCTCGGTGAGCACGCGGGTGGTCTCCTGGAACGACGCCGCCGAGATGAACGAGCGCGTCTGCAGCGAGGCCTTGGTGATGCCGAGCAGCACCGGCTTGCCCTGCGCCGGGGTCTGGCTCGGTTCGAGCTTGGCGTTGATCTCGTCCATCTCCTCGCGATCGACCTGCTCGCCGGCGAGCAGCGTGGTGTCGCCGCCGTCGGTGATCTCGACCTTTTGCAGCATCTGGCGAACGATCACCTCGATGTGCTTGTCGTTGATCTTCACGCCCTGCAGTCGATAAACTTCCTGGATTTCGCTGACGAGATATTCGGCCAGCGGCTCGATGCCGAGCACTTCCAGAATGTCATGCGGATCGGGCGAGCCGCCGATCAGGTTATCGCCACGCTTGACGTAGTCGCCTTCCTGAACGTCGATCACCTTCGACTTGGGGATCAGATACTCGACCACCTCGCCGCCATCCTCGGGCTGGATGCCGATCTTGCGCTTGGCCTTATAGTCCTTGCCGAACACCACCCGGCCGCTGACCTTGGCGATGATCGCATTTTCCTTGGGCTTGCGCGCTTCGAACAGCTCGGCGACGCGCGGCAGACCGCCGGTGATGTCGCGCGTCTTGGCGGCTTCGCGGCTGACACGCGCGAGCACGTCACCCGCCGCGACCGTCGCGCCATCCTCGACCGAGAGCGTGGCCCCCGGCGCGAGCATGTAACGGCCGGCCTCGCCCGAGGCTTCGTCGAGCAGGGTCAGGCGCGGACGCAGATCCTCCTTCGACTTGGACGAGGCGCGATACTCGATCACCACGCGCTGGGTGATCCCGGTCGCTTCGTCGGCCTGCTCGGCCATCGTCTTGCCGTCGATCAGGTCCTGATACTTCACGACACCGGGATTCTCGGTGATCACCGGCATGGTGAAGGGGTCCCACTCGGCGAGGCGGTCGCCCTTGTTCACGGTCGCGCCGTCATCGAACGCGACATAGGCGCCGTAGGGGATACGGTGCACCGCGCGTTCGCGGCCTTCGATGTCGATGATCGCGAGTTCGCCCGAGCGGCTGAGCACCACGCGGCGGCCGCGCTGGTCGCGAATGATGCGCAGGTCACGATATTCGATCGTGCCATCCGTATTCGCTTCCAGGTTCGACTGTTCGTTGAGCTGCGCCGCGCCGCCAATGTGGAAGGTCCGCATCGTCAGCTGGGTGCCCGGCTCGCCGATCGACTGGGCGGCGATCACGCCCACCGCCTCGCCGATGTTCACCGGCGTGCCGCGCGCGAGGTCACGCCCATAGCATTTCGCGCAGACGCCGACCTTGGTCTCGCAGATCAACGGCGAGCGGATTTTCACCGCCTGGATGCCCATCTTCTCGATCCGCGCGACCATCGGCTCGTCGAGCAGCGTGCCGGCGGCGATCGCGATCTCGCCGGTCTTGCTGTCGACCAGATCCTCGGCCGTGGTGCGGCCCAGAATACGCTCACCGAGCGAGGCGATGGTCGACCCGCCCTGGACGATCGCCTTCATTTCGAGAGCGCGCGACGTGCCGCAATCGATCTCGGTGACGACACAGTCTTGCGACACGTCGACCAGGCGGCGGGTAAGGTAGCCCGAGTTCGCCGTCTTGAGCGCGGTGTCGGCCAGACCCTTGCGGGCGCCGTGGGTCGAGTTGAAATATTCAAGGACGGTCAGGCCTTCCTTGAAGTTCGAGATGATCGGCGTTTCGATGATCTCGCCCGACGGCTTGGCCATCAGGCCGCGCATCCCTGCGAGCTGCTTGATCTGCGCCTGCGAGCCACGCGCGCCCGAGTGGGCCATCATGTAGATCGAGTTGATCGGCTTTTCGCGGCCCTGCATCGGGCCGTCTTCATAGCGCCGCACCGCCTTGATCTCGTTCATCATCGAGTTGGCGACCTGGTCACCGCAGCGGCTCCAGGCGTCGATCACCTTGTTATACTTTTCCTGCTGGGTGATCAGGCCGTCCTGATATTGCTGCTCGTAATCCTTCACCAGCTCGCGGGTTTCATCGACCAGCTTTTCCTTGTCCGGCGCGATGATCATGTCGTCCTTGCCGAACGAGATGCCGGCCTTGAACGCATGGCGGAAGCCGAGCGACATGATCGCGTCGGCGAACAGCACCGTCTCCTTCTGGCCGGTGTGGCGATAGACCTCGTCGATCACGTCGCCCACGTCCTTCTTGGTCAGCAGGCGGTTGACGATGTCGAACGGCACCTTGTGGCTCTTGGGCAGGCACTCGCCGAGCAGCATGCGGCCCGGGGTGGTTTCGTACCGCTTCAGATAGGTCTGGCCATTCTCGTCGGTCTGTGGAACGCGGCTGACCACTTTTGTGTGAAGCGTCACCGCGCCCGAATCGAGCGCGTGATGCACCTCGGCCATGTCGGCCAGCAGCATGTTTTCGCCGGGCTCACCCTCCTTCATCATCGAGATGTAATAGAGACCCAGCACCATGTCCTGCGAGGGCACGATGATCGGCTTGCCGTTGGCGGGCGACAGGATGTTGTTGGTCGACATCATCAGCACGCGCGCTTCGAGCTGAGCTTCCAGCGAAAGCGGCACGTGGACGGCCATCTGGTCCCCGTCGAAGTCGGCGTTGAACGCCGAGCAGACGAGCGGGTGCAGCTGGATCGCCTTGCCTTCGATCAGCACCGGCTCGAACGCCTGGATGCCGAGGCGGTGGAGCGTCGGCGCGCGGTTAAGCATCACCGGGTGCTCGCGGATCACCTCGTCGAGGATGTCCCAGACTTCCTTGCGCTCCTTCTCGACCCACTTCTTCGCCTGCTTGAGAGTCATCGAGAGACCCTTGGCATCAAGGCGGGCGTAGATGAACGGCTTGAACAGCTCGAGCGCCATCTTCTTCGGCAGGCCGCACTGGTGCAGCTTGAGCTCCGGACCGGTCACGATGACCGAACGGCCCGAATAGTCGACGCGCTTGCCGAGCAGATTCTGACGGAAGCGGCCCTGCTTGCCCTTCAGCATGTCGGACAGGCTCTTGAGCGGACGCTTGTTGGCGCCAGTGATGGTGCGGCCGCGGCGGCCGTTATCGAACAGCGCGTCGACCGCTTCTTGCAACATGCGCTTTTCGTTGCGCACGATGATGTCCGGCGCGCGCAGCTCCATCAGCCGCTTCAGGCGGTTGTTGCGGTTGATGACACGGCGGTACAGGTCGTTGAGGTCCGAGGTCGCGAAGCGGCCACCGTCGAGCGGCACCAGCGGGCGCAGCTCGGGCGGGATCACCGGCACGACTTCCAGAATCATCCACTCGGGCCGGTTGCCCGATTCCAGGAAGCTCTCGACGACCTTCAGCCGCTTGATGATCTTCTTGGGCTTCAGTTCCGACTTGGTGGTAGCGAGCTCTTCGAGCAGCGCGCGCTTTTCGCCCTCGAGATCGAGGCTTTCGAGCATGATGCGCACGGCTTCCGCGCCAATGCCGGCGGAGAAGGCGTCCTCGCCATATTGGTCCTGCGCATCGAGCAGCTCGTCCTCGGTGAGCAGCTGATACTTGTCCAGCGGGGTCAGGCCCGGCTCGATGACGATGTAATTCTCGAAGTACAGCACGCGCTCGAGCTGCTTGAGCTGCATGTCGAGCAGCAGGCCGATGCGGCTGGGGAGCGACTTGAGGAACCAGATATGCGCGACGGGTGCTGCGAGCTCGATATGGCCCATCCGCTCGCGGCGCACCTTCGACACGGTGACCTCGACGCCGCATTTTTCGCAGACGATGCCTTTATACTTCATGCGCTTATACTTGCCGCACAAGCACTCATAGTCCTTGATCGGACCGAAGATGCGCGCGCAGAACAAGCCGTCACGCTCGGGCTTGAAGGTGCGATAGTTGATCGTCTCGGGCTTCTTGATCTCGCCGAACGACCAGCTGCGGATGCGGTCGGGCGAGGCGATGCCGATCTGGATCTGGTCGAAGGTTTCGGGCTTCGCCATCGGGTTCGCGAAATTGGTCAGTTCGTTCATGTCTTGGCTCCGCTAGGCCCTCTCCCCTTCAGGGGAGAGGGTTGGGAGAGGGGGATGCCGCGCGCCAGGCTGCCACACCGTCCCCTCTCCCCGACCCTCTCCCCTGAAGGGGAGAGGGAGGAAGAAAGTTACTCCGCCGCGATCTGCACGCCGTCGCTGTCGAAGCCCAGCTCGTCGGCCTTCAGCTCCACGTTCAGGCCCAGCGAGCGCATTTCCTTGACGAGCACGTTGAAGCTCTCCGGAATGCCGGCCTCGAAAGTATCGTCGCCCTTGACGATCGCTTCATAGACCTTGGTGCGGCCGACCACGTCGTCGGACTTCACCGTCAGCATTTCCTGGAGGGTGTACGCCGCGCCATAGGCCTGGAGCGCCCACACTTCCATTTCGCCGAAGCGCTGGCCGCCGAACTGCGCCTTGCCGCCCAGCGGCTGCTGGGTGACGAGGCTGTACGGCCCAATCGAACGCGCGTGGATCTTGTCGTCCACCAGGTGGTGCAGCTTGAGCATGTAGATGATGCCCACCGTCACCTTGCGATCGAACTTCTCGCCGGTGCGCCCGTCATACAGGTCCGACTGGCCCGAGCTGTCGAGCCCGGCCAGCTCCAGCATCCGCGAAACGTCCGCTTCGCGGGCGCCGTCGAACACCGGGGTCGCCATCGGCACGCCGCGGCCCAGATTCTGCGCCAGTTCGACGATCTGATCGGGGCTGCGCGCCTCGATCTCGGCGGTGTAGTTTTCGCCATAAACCGAAAGCAGCCGGTCCTTGACCGCCGCCGGCATCTCGCCACCCCGCGCATTCGGATTGGCTTCGCGCCAATCCTCCAGCGCGTGCTGGATCTGCTGGCCGAGCCCACGCGCCGCCCAGCCGAGATGCGTCTCGAAGATCTGGCCGACATTCATGCGGCTCGGCACGCCCAGCGGATTGAGCACCAGATCGACCGGGGTGCCGTCCTCCAGGAACGGCATGTCCTCGACCGGCAGGATGCGGCTGATGACGCCCTTGTTGCCGTGGCGGCCGGCCATCTTGTCACCCGGCTGCAGCTTGCGCTTCACCGCGACGAACACCTTGACCATCTTGAGCACGCCCGGCGGCAGCTCGTCGCCCCGCTCAAGCTTCTCGCGCCGATCGTGGAACTTGTCGGTGATCAGCTTGGCGGCTTCGTCATACTGCGCCTTCACCGCTTCCAGGTCGGACTGGACCTTGTCGTCGGCGACCGCGAACTTCCACCATTCGTGGCGGTCGACGCTGTCGAGCAGGTTCTCGTCGATCGCCGAGCCCTTCTTGATGCCCTTGGGCGCGGCGGTCGCCGTCTGGCCGAGCAGCATTTCCTTCAGCCGCGACCAGGTGGCGCGGTTGAGGATCGAGCGTTCGTCATCGGCGTCCTTGCGGAGGCGTTCGATTTCCTCGCGTTCGATCGCGAGCGCGCGCTCGTCCTTGTCGATGCCCTGGCGGTTGAACACTCGGACCTCGACCACCGTGCCGGCGACGCCCGGCGGCAGCCGCAGCGAGGTGTCGCGCACATCGCTCGCCTTTTCGCCGAAGATCGCGCGGAGCAGCTTTTCTTCCGGAGTCATCGGGCTTTCGCCCTTGGGCGTGATCTTGCCGACCAGAATGTCGCCCGGCTCCACCTCGGCGCCGATATAGACGATGCCCGCCTCGTCGAGGTTGCGCAGCGCCTCCTCGCCAACGTTCGGGATGTCGCGGGTAATGTCTTCCGGCCCCAGCTTGGTATCGCGGGCCATCACTTCGAATTCCTCGATGTGGATCGAAGTGAAGACGTCGTCCTTCACGATGCGTTCGGAAATGAGGATCGAGTCCTCATAGTTATAGCCGTTCCACGGCATGAACGCGACCAGGCTGTTGCGGCCCAGCGCCAGCTCGCCGAACTCGGTCGAGGGGCCATCGGCGATGATGTCGCCTTCGCGCACCACGTCACCCACCTTCACCAGCGGGCGCTGGTTGACGCAGGTATTTTGGTTCGAACGCTGGAACTTCATCAGCGTGTAGATGTCCACGCCCGACTTGCCCGCCTCGACCTCGCCGGTCGCGCGGACGACGATGCGGGTGGCGTCCACCTGATCGACGATGCCCGAACGCTTGGCGGCGATCGCCGCGCCCGAATCGCGCGCCACGGTCGATTCCATGCCCGTGCCGACGAACGGCGCCTCGGCGCGCACCAGCGGCACCGCCTGGCGCTGCATGTTCGAACCCATCAGCGCACGGTTGGCGTCGTCATTCTCCAGGAAGGGAATGAGCGAGGCCGCGACCGACACGAGCTGCTTGGGGCTCACGTCCATCAGCGTGATGGTGTCGGGGATCGCCATCAGGAACTCGCCGGCCTGCCGCGCCGAAACCAGATCCTCGGCGAAGCGGCCCTCGGCATCGAGTTCGGCGTTCGCCTGGGCGATGGTGTGCTTGGCTTCTTCCATCGCCGAGAGATAGACGACCTCGTCGGTCACCCGCCCATCGACGACGCGGCGATAGGGGGTTTCGATGAAGCCATACTTGTTCACCCGGCTGAAGCTGGCGAGCGAGTTGATCAGGCCGATGTTCGGCCCTTCGGGCGTCTCGATCGGGCAGATGCGGCCATAATGCGTCGGGTGGACGTCGCGCACCTCGAAGCCCGCGCGCTCACGGGTGAGGCCGCCCGGCCCGAGCGCCGAGACACGGCGCTTGTGCGTCACTTCGGACAGCGGGTTGGTCTGGTCCATGAACTGCGACAGCTGCGACGAGCCGAAGAATTCACGCACCGCCGCGACCGCGGGCTTGGCGTTGATCAGGTCGTTCGGCATCACCGTCGACACATCGACCGACGACATGCGCTCCTTTCCCGCGCGCTCCATGCGCAGCAGGCCGACGCGATACTGGTTCTCGAGCAGCTCGCCGACCGAACGCACGCGGCGGTTGCCGAGATTGTCGATATCGTCGATCTCGCCCTTGCCGTCCTTCAGGTCGACCAGCGTCTTGACGACCGCGAGAATGTCCTCGGTGCGCAGCGTGGTGACGGTGTCGGCGGCGTCGAGATCGAGCCGCATGTTGAGCTTCACGCGGCCGACCGCCGACAGATCATAGCGATCGGGATCGAAGAACAGCCCGGCGAACAGCGCCTCGGCGGTTTCCAGCGTCGGCGGCTCGCCGGGGCGCATCACGCGGTAGATGTCGGCGAGCGCCTGCTCGCGCTCCTCGGCCTTGTCGGCCTTCAGCGTGTTGCGGATCCACGGACCCGTCGCGACATGATCGATGTCGAGCAATTCGATCCGGTCGATGCCCGCGCGGTCGAGCTTTTCGAGATTGTCCTGCGACAGTTCGTCGCCGGCCTCGATATAGATTTCGCCGGTCTGCTCGTTGATCAGGTCATAGGCCGAATAGCGGCCATAGATTTCCTCGGTCGGGATCAGCAGCGTCTCGAGCCCGTCCTTCGCCGCCTTGTTCGCGGCGCGGGGGCTGATCTTCTGGCCGGCGGCGAACACCACTTCGCCGCTCTTGGCGTCGATGATGTCGAACTGCGGCTTCTGGCCGCGCCAATTCTCCGCCTGGAACGGGATCTGCCAGCCGCCCTCGCCGCGGATGAAGGTGACGCGGTTGTAGAAATGGTTGAGGATCTGCTCGCCGTTCAGGCCGAGCGCGTAGAGCAACGTCGTGACCGGCAGCTTGCGCTTGCGGTCGATCCGGACGTTGACGATGTCCTTCGCGTCGAACTCGAAATCGAGCCACGAGCCGCGATAGGGGATCACGCGCGCGGCGAAGAGATACTTGCCCGAGGCATGGGTCTTGCCGCGGTCATGGTCGAACAGCACGCCCGGCGAGCGGTGCATCTGCGACACGATGACGCGTTCGGTGCCGTTGATGATGAAGGTGCCGTTCGCGGTCATGAGCGGCATGTCGCCCATGTACACGTCCTGCTCTTTGATATCGAGCACCGAGCGGGCTTCGGTATCGGCGTCCACCTCGAACACGATCAGGCGCAGCGTGACGCGCATCGGCGCGGCGAAGGTGATGCCGCGCTGGCGGCACTCGTCCACGTCGAACTTGGGCGATTCGAGTTCGTAATGCACGAAATCGAGCTCGGCGGTGCCGGCGAAATCGCGGATCGGGAACACGCTGCGCAGCGTCTTCTCCAGGCCCGACACATAGCCGATCGACGGATCGGAGCGCAGGAACTGCTCGTAGCTTTCGCGCTGCACCTCGATCAGGTTCGGCATCTGCACAACTTCGTGGATGTTGCCGAAAACCTTGCGAATGCGGCGCTTGTTGATGCCGCTGTCGATTGCCTTGGTTGCCATGGGGTCGGTATCGCCTCGTCAGCCGAAAATAAGCGTCCCGGTTGCCGCCGGGCCAGGCACGCCTAGAGACGCAAAAAGCCGCGATGCCCGATGGGGCTCGCAGCTTCAGCGTCCGGTCACCACTCTTCCCATGCTGCGAACACGCTGCGCGACGGCGCGTCCTGTCCCGGAAGATGTGGCAGAGCGCGCGATATAGGGGCGGTGTTGGATGCTGTCAAAGGGGGTAGGGCGGGTTTCTTCCATCCCCAAAACTGGTCCCCGGCGAAGGCCGGGGGCCCAGCATGGGCGCGGCTGCCATGGCGCTCGAACCAAGCAACAGCCGTCGCGTCTTGGCCCCGGCCCGTGCTGGGGACGCGCATCCGGGGGTTAGTCCGCTCGCTGCGGCAGGCCGTCGGCGATGGTGTAATAATCGCCCTTCTCGGCTACGAAGATGTGCTGGGCGAGGGCGGTGCCGCTCGGCGCGTCCAGCGCCCCCATCGCGACGTCGATCATGTCGTTCTCGATCAGCTGCCACAACAGGAACGATCCGCAGGTGCCGCAAAAGTCGCGCCGGGCGCGCGGCGAGGCCTGATACCAGCGGAGCGCCGCTTCGCCCTCGATCCGCACCGCCGCGCGTGGCACCTCGGTCGCTGCCCAATAATGGCCCGACTGACGCCGGCATTGCGCGCAGTGGCACGCCGACACCGGCCCCAGCGGACCCTCGACCGTGATGCGGACCGCGCCGCACAGGCAGCCGCCGCTATGCGTTTCGCTCATTTCGCCTCCAACCCCTTGCGCGGGAGCCGCGCCTCGCGCCAAGACTTAGGCGAGGGAGAATGCCACGTGAAGAAAATCATCCTGCTCGGCGCAGCCGTGCTCGCGCTCACCCCGGCCCTGGCCCAGCAGGCGGCGCCCAGTGGCGACGTGCCGGCCAAGTTCCAGCCACCGCAGACCGCGAACGATTATGTGAAGCGCGAAGTGATGATCCCGATGCGCGACGGGGTGAAGCTCTACACCGTCATCGTCATTCCCAAGGGGGCGCAAAACGCGCCGATTGTCCTTACCCGCACACCCTATAACGCGAGCGCGCGGGCGAACCGGATGGACAGCCCCAACATGCTGTCGATGCTGCCGCTCGCTGACGAAGGCTTCGTGAAGGGCGGCTATATCCGCGTCTATCAGGACGTGCGCGGCAAGTATAAGTCGGAAGGCGACTATGTCGTCACCCGCCCGCCGGTCGGGCCGCTCAACCCCACGACCACCGATCACACCACCGATGCTTGGGACACGATCGACTGGCTGGTGAACAAGGCCAACCTGCCCGAATCGAATGGGCGGGTGGGGATGATCGGCTCGTCCTACGAAGGCTTCACCGTGGTGATGGCGCTGCTGAAGCCGCACCCGGCGCTGAAGGTCGCCGCGCCCGAAAGCCCGATGATCGATGGCTGGATGGGCGATGACTGGTTCCATTACGGCGCCTTCCGCCTGGCCAATATCGGCTGGATCGCCTCGCAGACCGGCTACAAGGGCAAGGGCGACGATCCCGCGACCGGCATCTACGACAATTATGAGGAGTTCCGCCGGATCGGCGGCGCCGCGGAATGGGCCAAGCGCTCGGGGTTCGATCAGCTGCCGGCATGGCAGCGGATGGTGCAGCACCCGGCTTATGACGCCTTCTGGCAAGGCCAGGCGCTCGACAAGATGCTTGCCGCCAATCCCAGCAACGTGCCGACGCTCTGGGAGCAGGGGCTGTGGGATCAGGAGGATATGTACGGCGCGATCCACGCCTGGGAGGCTCTGCGCGCCGCGGGCAAGACCGGCAATAACTGGCTGGTGATGGGGCCATGGCGCCACAGCCAGGTCAACCGCGAGGGGCGCGAGCTGGGACCGCTCAAATGGCGCACCGATACCGCCGCCCAGTTCCGCGACGACATGGTGCTGCCGCTGTTCGATCAATATCTGAAGGACGGCCCGGCCTACACCCCGCCGGCGGCGACCATCTACAACACCGCCGAGGATCGCTGGCAGCGCTTCGCGAGCTGGCCCGCCGCGTGCGAAGCTGGCTGCGCCAAGCCGCTGACGCCCATCTATCTGAGCGAGGCCGGCGGCCTCGGCTTCGCCAAGGGCGCGGGCGGCGGCGACAGCTATCTGAGCGATCCCGCCAAGCCGGTGCCGCACCTGTCACGGCCGGTGAATTTCGATGACGGCCGCTGGGGTGACTGGCTGGTGAGCGACCAGCGCCACGTCGATGGCCGCCCCGATGTGATGACCTATCAGACGCCGGTGCTCACCAAGGCGGTCACCGTCTCGGGCGTGCCCTGGGCGGAGATTTTCGCGAAGACGACCGGCACCGATGGCGATTTCGTCGTGAAGCTGATCGACGTCTATCCCGACGAGGCGCCGGGCGGCGGCAAGATGGGCGGCTATCAGCTCGCGGTGAGCCTCGACATTTTCCGCGGCCGCTACCGCGACAGCTTCGCCGATCCCAAGCCGATCCCCGCAGGGCAGGTGCAGCGCTACAAGTTCCGCCTGCCGGCGGTGAACCACGTGTTCCAGCCGGGGCACCGGATCATGGTGCAGGTGCAATCGAGCCTGTTCCCGCTCTATGATCGCAACCCGCAAACCTATGTGCCCAACATCTTCCTCGCCAAATCCAGCGACTATAAACCCGCGACCATCACGCTGATGCGCGGCGGCGCGCAGGCGAGCGCGGTTTGGCTGCCGGTGGTGGAGTAGGCGCGGCGGTACGGGGCGGCCGGGCCGCTGGCGGGTCGCCCTGGTCCACGTTTCTGGCGGGGCGTTAAAGCGATCACGGGGCAGGCGGCCTCACCCGCGGTCTCGCTAGTCTTGGCGGACCGACCATCCAGATCGGTGATCCGAAGCCATCGGACCGGAAACCGCCCTAGCCCAGTTGCGCCAGCACTTCGTACGCCATGACCGCCGTCGCCACCGCAGCGTTCAGGCTGTCGGCCTTGCCCCGCATCGGGATTTTCACGCGCAGATCGCAGGCGGCGGCGTAAGCGGGGGGCAGTCCTTGCGCCTCGTTGCCGGTCAGCAGGAAGCAGGGTGCCTGATAGCGCGCGGTGCGATAATCATGCGCGGCATCGAGGCTGAGCGCGACGAGCTGGCCCGGACCGGCGCGCAGCCAGGCGATGAAGTCGTTCCAGCTCGTTTGCACCACCGGCACCGTGAACAGCGCGCCCATGCTCGCCCGCACCGCCTCCACCGAGAAGGGATCGACACACTCGTCGACCAGGATCAGCCCGCCCGCGCCCACCGCGTCGCCAGTGCGCAGGATCGTGCCGAGATTGCCGGGATCGCGGAGCCGTTCGGCGACCAGCCAGAGGCGCGCCGCGCTTCGATCCAGGCTGACGAGCGGCACGGCGAATTCCTCGAACACGCCGAGCACGGTCTGCGGATTGTCCTTCCCCGATAGCTTGCCGAGAATGTCCGCGCTGGTCTCGATCGCCTCGCCGCCAGCCGCTTCCACCCGGGCGATCAGCGCCTGGACGAGCGGGTGGCGCGCGCTGTCAGCGGCGAAGAACAGATACCGCGGCAGCCGCCCGGCCTCGCGCGCCTCGGTCAGGATGCGCAGCCCCTCGGCGAGGAATAGCCCCTCCGCGCGGCGGTGCCGCTTGTCGCGCAGGGAGCGTACGCGCTTGACCAGCGGGTTCGAAAAGGCGGTGATCAGGCGGGGCAAGGATCAGCTCGCGTCACGAACGGGTGGGGGCAGCGTGGGCGCCCTCATTCCTCGCCGAACTTGGCCTCGACCAGCGCCGCGAGCGCGCCCACTGCTTCGGCGGCGCCATCGCCGCTCGCGCGGATGGTGATCGAATCGCCGATCGCCGCACCCAGCATCATCAGCCCCATGATCGAGCGCGCGGTCACCGCCTGGCCGTCTTTCTCCACCATCACCTCGACCGGCAGCGTGGCCGCGAGAGTCACGAACTTGGCGCTCGCGCGCGCGTGCAGGCCGCGCCGATTGGTGATCGGCACCGTGCGGACGACCTCGCTCACGCCGCCGCCGCACCCAGCACTTCGGAGGCGACCGAGATATATTTGCGCCCCGCCTCGCGCGCGGCGGCGACCGCTTCGCCCACGTCCATCGCCTGGCGCGCGCCGGCGAGGCGGATCAGCATCGGCAGGTTGATGCCCGCGATCACCTCGATCCGGCCGGGGGTCATCAACGAGATGGCGAGATTGCTGGGGGTGCCGCCGAACAGATCGGTGAGCACGATCACGCCAGCGCCGGTATCGACGGCGGCGATCGCGGCGGCGATATCCGCGCGGCGGCCCTCCATGTCGTCGTCCGGGCCGATCGAGATTGCGGCGACTCGCTCCTGGCGGCCGACGACATGCTCCATCGCCGTCACGAACTCTTGGGCCAGCCGGCCATGCGTTACCAGAACCAGCCCAATCATTTGAAATTGGTCACTTTTACCGTCAAGCTCCATGTCGCGGCTGGGCCTGGGCGCCAGAGGGTGCGCCTTCCAGCGCGTCTTGTGGCGCCGCGCCCAAATCGCGATGGTTGACCGTGGGCGAAAATCCGCGCGCGCGCAACAGGCTCGCCGTGCGCTCGGCGACATGGACCGAGCGGTGGCGCCCGCCGGTGCAGCCGAACGCGATCGTCACATAGCTTTTGCCTTCAGCCGTGTAGCGGGGGAGGAGGGTGAGCAGCAGCTGGTCGATCGCCGCCATCGCCGCTTCATAAGCGGGATCGCCCTTCACATAATCGGCGACTCCCGCGTCGAGCCCGGTGCCGGGGCGCAGCTCCGCCACCCAGTGCGGATTGCGCAAAAAACGCATGTCGAGCACCAGATCGGCCTCGCGCGGGATGCCGCGCGCGAAGCCGAACGACATCACCGACAGCGTCGGCCCGGTCGTGCCGTGCGCGCCGAAAGTCTCGCGGATCAGCGCGGCGAGCTCGTTGGCGGTAAGACTGGTCGTGTCGATCAGGCGGTTCGACCAGCTGCGCAGCGGCGCGAGCAGGGTGCGTTCCTGGATGATGCCATCGGCCGCCGGGCGATCGACCGCCATCGGGTGGCGCCGCCGCGTCTGCGAATAGCGCCGCTCCAGCTCGCCATTGGCGCAATCGAGGAACAGCGTGCCGATCGGCCGCGCCTCGTCCTCGCGCAGCGCGTTGATGCGCTTCACCATGCGTTCGGGATCGAAGTCACGCGTCTGCACGCCGATGCCGATGGCGAGCGGCCGGTCGCCCTCGTCACCGCCCGCGCCGCGCGCCAGCAGCCGGTCGATCAGGCGCAGCGGGAAATTGTCGATCACCTCCCAGCCCATGTCCTCCAGCGTGTTGAGCACGGTCGATTTGCCCGCGCCCGACATGCCGGTGACGATCAGGATGCTCTTGGCGTTGGCGGCGTCGGTCATCGGCGAGGCTGCTTCAGTGCGAGTTCGACCTTGATCGGGGCCGAGGCATAATGGCCTTCCACCGCGATCACCGGCACGTCGATGCCGCACAGCCGGCGTTGCGCGGTGAGCGGGGGCATCCGCTCGACATCGTCGCTCAACTCCACGAGCAGCGCGACCGGCACCCGCTCGACATGCGGCATGGGGACAATGCCGATCCCGCGCACTTCGATCCGTCCGGCGATCGTCGCCGGCGGGCTGGCGAGCAGGCGCGTGCCGTCGCGCAGCAGCAGCGTGTAATCGTCGCTCACCAGCTTCGCGCCACGATCGACGAGGCGCAGCGCGAGATCGGATTTGCCCGCGCCCGAATGGCCCTGGATCAGCACCGCGACATCGCCGATCGCGACGCACGAGGCATGAAGCGTCTCCGACGACAGCACCGTCATGGCATCCCCCTTTAGCTGGCGAGCGGCAGCGAGACCACGAAACGTGCGCCGCTCAGCCGATCGTCGCGCGATTCGACCGTGATGCTTCCTTGATGCCCATCGATGATGGTCCGGGCAATGGCGAGGCCTAGCCCCGAATGCTTGCCAAAAGCTTCGCCACCAGGGCGAACCGAATGGAAACGCCTGAAGATTGCCTCGCGCGCTTCCTCGGGCACGCCCGGCCCTTCATCCTCGACGCGGACGACGATCTCGCCTTCCTCCACCGTGATCGCGAGCACCACCAGGCCGCCATCGGGGGAGAAGGAAACGGCGTTGTCGATCAGATTGTCGAACACCCGTTCCAGCCGGATCGGCTCGCCGAGCACCGTCGCCGGGCCGCGCCCCGGATCGAAGCGCAGGCGGATGTCGCGCTCGATGCCCCGCGCGTCGCGCCCCTGGATCATCGCGCCGAGCAAGGCGCGCAAATCGACCTGCTCGAACTTGGCGCGGCTCAGCTGCGCGTCGAGCCGGGAGGCCTCCGAAATATCGGTGATCAGCCGGTCGAGCCGCAGCACATCGTCGCGCATCACCGCGAGCAGCTGGTCGCGCAAGGCCGGATCGGCGATCCGCCCCAGCCCCTCGATCGCCGAACGCAGCGAGGCGAGGGGGTTCTTCAGCTCATGCGTCACATCGGCGGCGAACGCCTCGGTCGCGTCGATGCGCGCGCGCAAGGCCTGGCTCATGTCGGAGAGCGCGCGCGCCAGGCTGCCGATCTCGTCGCGGCGATAGGGCAGGCGCGGCACCACCACTTCGCGCGCGCGGCCGCGCCGCACCCGGATCGCCGCGCGCGCCAGCCGCCGCAGCGGGCCGACGATGGTGCGCGCGAGGAACAGCGAAAGATAGACCGAGACGATCGTCGTCGCCGCCAGCACCAGCGACAGGCGGAAACGCTCCAGCCGCACCGTCTGGGTGATGTCGCGGGCGTTGACCGCGCTCATCACCACCAGCCCGGGGCCGACCCGCGCGGCGGCGGTGATCACCGGGGTACGATCGGGCGCGCGCCACACGCTGGCGCTGGCCTGCCCTTGCGCGGCGGTCGCCACATCGGGCCAGGGCTGGCCGGGCCGGCGCTCGCGGTAGAGCGGCGGGCGTTCGGCGCCGACCACCGTATCGATCATCGCGTCGAGGAACCGCCCCGCCACTTGGCCGGCGCCTTCCTTGCGCGGATCGATCAGCGCGAAATTGCCCAGCCCCATCGCGCGTGTGTCGAGTGTTTCGCGCGTGCCCTCGAACAGGCGGAGCCTTGTGCCGGTGTCCGCCGCCAGATCGCGCGCCAGCGCCGGCCGCGCGGGGGGCGGTGCGGCGGCGAGCGCGGCGGCGATCAGCCGTGCCTCCCGCGTCGCCTGCGCCACCCGGCTGTCGACGATCCGGCTGCGATAGCTGTCGAGATAGAAGAAGCCTCCCGCCAGCAGCGCGAGCGCGAAGATGTTGACGGCGAGGATGCGCGAGGTGAGCGAGACCCGGCCAGACCAGTTCAGTCCGGGCTCGGCCTCAATCCTCCGAGAAGCGGTAGCCGGCACCGTACAGGGTCTCGATCGCGTCGAACTCGGGGTCGACCTGGCGGAACTTGCGGCGCACGCGCTTGATATGGCTGTCGATCGTGCGGTCGTCGACGTAGATATCGTCCTGATAAGCCGCGTCCATCAACTGGTTGCGGTTCTTGACGATGCCCGGCCGCTGGGCGAGCGCCTCCAGGATCAGGAATTCGGTGACGGTGAGCGTCACCGTCTCGCCGCCCCAGGTTACCTTGTGGCGGGCGGGGTCCATCGCCAGCCGCCCGCGCTCCAGGATTTCGGGGGTGGGCTCGGGCGCCTCTCCGGGCGGCGGTGGCGCGGCGAGCTCGGTGCGCCGCAGGATCGCGCGGATGCGGGCGATCAGCAGCCGCTGCGAGAAGGGCTTGGCGATATAATCGTCCGCGCCCATCGCCAGGCCCAATGCCTCGTCCAGCTCATCGTCCTTGCTCGTCAGGAAGATCACCGGCAGCGCCGATTTCTCGCGCAGGCGGCGCAGCAGTTCGAGCCCGTCCATCTTCGGCATCTTGATGTCGAAGATCGCCAGATCGGGCGGGTTGTCGACCAGCGCCTTCAACGCGGTTTCGCCGTCCGAATAGACCCGTGTCAAAAATCCTTCCGCCTGTAGCGCGATCGACACGGAGGTGAGGATGTTGCGATCATCATCGACCAGGGCGATCGAAGCTGTCATCGGCGCCGGGGTTCCTTGTTCGCTTGTTGCCGCCAGCCACATCGCTAGGCGAAAGCGGCGCCGGGCTCAACCTTTGCGCTATCCATCGCGATTTGACCGGGCGGGGGCGTGACGATATGCGCCGAGTCGAGCATACGTATGCACCGCCGGGCAGGCGGGGGTTTTGGGAGAGAAGATGTGAGCGAGCGTATCCCGCTGATGGGTCTCGATGCGCAGGGTTTTGCCACGACCGCGCGGTTGCACTGGAACCTGCTGACCACCGCGCTCGTCGAACAGGCGCTGATCCGCGGCGAGGGGCGACTGGCGGCGGACGGCCCGCTGGTGGTGGAAACAGGGCCACACACCGGGCGCAGCGCGCAGGACAAGTTCATGGTCCGCGATGCCGAAACCGCCGACACGATCTGGTGGGGCAAATCGAACAAGCCGATGGAGCCCGCGCATTTCGCCGCGCTGAAGGCCGATTTCCTTGCCGCGCTGGGCGACAGGGAAACGCTGTTCGTACAGGATCTGTACGGCGGCTCGCAGCCCGAGCACCGGGTGAAGGTGCGCGTGATCAACGAGCTTGCCTGGCACAATCTGTTCATCCGCACGCTGCTGGTGCGCCCGGCGGCCGAGGAACTGCGGAACTTCGCCCCCGATTTCACCATCATCGACCTGCCGAGCTTCCGCGCCGACCCCTCGCGCCACGGCTGCCGCGGCGAAACCGTGATCGCGGTGAGCATCACCGACAAGCTGATCCTGATCGGCGGCACGAAGTACGCCGGCGAGATGAAGAAGTCGGTGTTCGGCTTGCTCAACTATCTGCTGCCTGAAAAGGGCATCATGCCGATGCACTGCTCGGCCAATATCGGCCCCAAGGGCGATACGGCGGTGTTCTTCGGCCTGTCGGGCACCGGCAAGACCACGCTCTCGGCCGACGCCAGCCGGACGCTGATCGGCGATGACGAACATGGCTGGTCGGACACCGCCGTGTTCAATTTCGAGGGCGGCTGCTACGCCAAGATGATCCGCTTGTCGGCGGAGGCCGAGCCCGAGATTTACGCGACCACCAAGCGCTTCGGGACGATCCTGGAAAATGTCGTGATCGACGACACGACCCGCGCGCTCGATCTGGACGACAACCGCCTCGCCGAGAATACGCGCGGGGCGTACCCGATCGACTTCATCCCCAATGCCTCGGCCAACAATATGGGGCCGGTGCCGCAGAACATCGTGATGCTCACCGCCGATGCGTTCGGCGTGCTGCCGCCGATCGCCAAGCTCACGCCCGAACAGGCGATGTACCATTTCCTGTCGGGCTATACCGCGAAGGTCGCGGGCACCGAGATCGGCGTCACCGAGCCGGAGGCGACCTTCTCGACCTGCTTCGGCGCGCCGTTCATGCCGCGCCACCCCAGCGTCTATGGCAATCTGCTGAAGGAGCGGATCGCCAAGGGCCAGGTCGATTGCTGGCTGGTCAACACCGGCTGGACCGGCGGCAAGTACGGCGTCGGCCACCGGATGCCGATCAAGGCGACGCGCGCGCTCTTGAACGCGGCGCTCGACGGCAGCCTGAACGACGCCCAGTTCCGCACCGATCCGAATTTCGGCTTCAAGGTGCCGGTCGCGGTGCCGGGGGTGGACTCAGCGATCCTCGATCCGCGCCAAACCTGGGCCGACAAGGCCGAGTATGACGCGACCGCGGCGAAGCTCGTCGATTTGTTCAACGAGAATTTCGCCCAATTCGCGGATCATGTCGATGAGGGCGTGCGCCAATGCGCGCCCTGCGTCGCCCAAGCCGAGAACGCCTGATCCGGCCCGATTGACGCGATCGTCGGGCCTCCGCCAAGGAAGCCCGACGATGACCGATCCCGCCCCCCGCCTGTTCGCCGACGATGCCGCTGTGACACGGATCGGCGAAGGCTTGCTCGATCGCAGCCTGCCCAAGCCCGAATGGACTCACGAGGCGCATCTTGGCGCGTGCCTCTATCTGCTGCGCGACCGGCCGGAGATCGATGTCGACGCCCGCATCGCCACGATCATCAGCGGCTACAACGCGGCGGTGGGCGGCGTGAATGACGATCGCCAGGGCTATCATGACACGATCACGCGCGTGTTCGTCCACGGGGTGCGGCTGTTCCTCCGCGATCGCCCGGCGGGGGAGGGGCTGGCCGAGGCGGTGAACGCGCTGCTGCTGAGCCCGATCGGCGGCCGCCGCTGGCCGCTCGATTTTTACTCGGCGGAGCGCCTTTTCTCCGTGCCCGCGCGCCGCGCGTTCGTGCCGCCGGACCTCGCGCCGCTGCCCATGCTCTGATAGGGTAGGCGCCTCTTCATGCGGAGGCGTACCATGGGAATGTTCGACGGTCTGCTGGCTCAACTCGGCCCCGATTTCGATCTCGCCAATCTCGGCACCAAGCTCGGCCTCAGCAAGGAACAGGTGGAGCAGGCGGTGCAGGCGCTCGGCGTCGCGCATCCGCAGCCGGGCGACACGGTGCAGGCGGCCGCCGCGCAGACCGGGCTCGCGCCCGATGTGCTGCAGCAGATCGTCGGCCATATCGGCGGCGAGGGCTCGCTCGGCCGGTTCGCGCAGATGATGCAGGATCAAGGCGGTGGCGTGATGGGGATGCTCGACCGCGACGGTGACGGCAATCCGCTGAACGACATCGCCGGGCTCGCGGGCGGGCTGTTCGGCGGCAAGAATTGAGGCGGGCGAGCGTGGCTCCGGGCCGTGCCGCCCGGGGCCACGCTCCGCGTTAGCGCGGGATCAATCCAGCAGCGCGGCGGGCACCTTGCCGCCGCTCTTCTCCAGCTCGCGCATCACCGCCTTGTGGAGCCAGATGTTCATCTCGGCGCTGCCGCCCAGCGCGCCGCCATAGCCAAGCTCGCGCGCCAGATCCTCGCGATTGTGGAGGCTGGGGTCGATCCCGACCAGCTTCATCAGATCGACGATCGAATGGCGCCAGTCGAGCTGCTGGCCGCCCTGCCGCGCCAGCTCCTCGAGATGCGCCTCGATGTCGATCGGCTGGGCCTGCGCGGCCGGCTGGGGCGCGGGCGCCTGGGGATGCGGCTGCTGCGCCTGCGGGCGCGGCGCGCTTTGCGCACTGGCCGGCGCCGGCTGGGGCGCGGCCGTCTGCTTGCGCCAGATCGCGTCGCGGATCATGCTGAAAATACTCATAATATCCTCCGCGCGGCACCATCGCCGCGCCCAGGCAAACGCACCGCGCGCGGCTTTGCCCCCATGGATAAGCGACGAACCGCTGGCGCTTAAGGCCGGGCGCGGTTATGCGGGCGCGCACGATTCCCGCCAGCATAGGAAGCGCGCACCCCATGGACATCCGCCTCGGCCTTACTTTCGACGATGTCCTGCTGGTGCCGGCCGAGTCCGAGATCGTCCCCTCGATGGCCGATCCCAAGAGCCGGGTGACGCGCGAGATCACGCTCAACACGCCGATGCTCTCCGCCGCGATGGACACGGTGACCGAGGCCGACATGGCGATCGTGATGGCGCAACTGGGCGGCATCGGCGTGCTCCACCGCAATCTGACGGTGGAGGAACAGGTCGCCGCCGTGCGCGCGGTGAAGCGCTATGAAAGCGGGATGGTGGTCAACCCCATCACCATTCGCCCGAGCGCGACGCTTGCCGAGGCGCAGGAGCTGATGGCGCGCCACCGGATCAGCGGCATCCCGGTCACCACCGAGGACGGGACGCTGCAGGGCATCCTCACCCACCGCGACGTGCGCTTCGCCGAGAACCCGCGCCAGCCGGTGAGCGAGCTGATGACGCGCGACAATCTCGCGACCGTGCGCCCCGGGGTAAGTCAGGAGGAAGCGCGGCGGCTGCTCCATGCGCGGCGGATCGAAAAGCTGCTGGTGGTCGACGACGCCTATCGCTGCATCGGCCTGATCACGGTGAAGGACATCGAGAAGGCGGTGACTTACCCTTCCGCCACCAAGGACGCCGCCGGGCGCTTGCGGGTGGCGGCCGCCTCCACGGTGGGCGAGGCGGGCTGGGCGCGCAGCCAGGCGCTGGTCGAGGCCGAGCTCGACGTGCTGGTGATCGACACCGCCCACGGCCATAACCGCGACGTTTCACGCGCGGTGGAGCGGGTGAAGAAGCTGAGCAACGCTGTGCAGGTGATCGCCGGCAATGTCGCCACCGCCGAGGCGACGCGCGCACTGATCGACGCGGGCGCGGACGCGGTGAAGGTCGGCATCGGCCCGGGCTCGATCTGCACCACCCGCGTGGTGGCGGGCGTCGGCGTGCCGCAGCTGACGGCGGTGATGGACTGCGCCGAGGAAGCCGCCAGATCGGGCGTGCCGGTGATCGCCGATGGCGGCCTGCGCACCTCCGGCGACATCGCCAAGGCGATCGCGGCGGGGGCTTCGTGCGTGATGATCGGATCGCTGCTCGCTGGCACCGCCGAGGCGCCGGGCGAGACGTTTCTGTACCAGGGCCGCGCCTATAAGAGCTATCGCGGCATGGGATCGGTGGGGGCGATGGCCAAGGGTTCGGCCGATCGTTATTTCCAGCAGGACATCAAGGATCAGCTGAAGCTGGTGCCCGAGGGGATCGAGGGGCAGGTGCCGTTCAAGGGGCCGGCCAAGGATGTGATCCACCAGCTCGTCGGCGGCCTGCGCGCGGCGATGGGCTATACCGGCGCGCGCACCGTGCCCGAATTGCAGCAGCGCGCGCGCTTCGTGCGGATCACCAACGCCGGTCTCAAGGAAAGCCATGTGCATGATGTGACGATCACGCGCGAGGCGCCCAACTACCCGACGCGCTGAGGTGACGCCCCAGGCCCGTGCCCAGGCGGCGATCGAGCTGCTCGACGCGATCATCGCCGCCGCGCGCGAGGGTGGGGCGGCGGCGGATACGCTGATCGCGCGCTATTTCGCCAGCCGCCGTTACGCCGGATCCAAGGACCGGCGCGCGGTGCGCGAGCTGGTCTATGCCGCGATCCGCCGCGCGGGCGAGGTGCCGGTGAGCGGCCGCGCGGCGATGCTCGGCCTGGCGCAGGATGACGCGGCGCTGGCCCCGCTGTTCGATGGCGGCCCCCATGCGCCAGCGCCGATCGCGGCCGGTGAGCCGGTGGCGCCCGCGGGCATTGCGCCGGCGTGGCTCGAAGCGGCGCTCGCCGAATCGGGCACCGCGCCCGCCGAGCAAGCGGCGCTGGTCGATCGTGCCCCGCTCGATCTGCGGGTGAACCCGGCGCGGGCGAGCGTCGCGCAGCTGCGCGCGGCGCTGCCCGAGGCCGCACCGATCGCCGGCCTGCCCCAGGCGCTGCGCCTGCCGCACGGCACCCAGGTCGATCAGCTCGATCTCTACCGCGCGGGCGGGTTCGAGGTGCAGGACGCCGGCAGTCAGCTGGCGAGCCGCGCGCTGCCGCTCGACGGCCAGCCGGTGATCGACCTGTGCGCGGGGGCGGGGGGCAAGACGCTCGCGCTCGCCGCCGAGGGGGCGGGGCCGATCCTGGCGTGCGATGTCGATCGTGCCCGGCTGTCGCGGCTCGCTCCGCGTGCCGAGCGCGCGGGCGTGGCGGTGGAGACGCGGCTGCTCGATCCGGGGCGCGAGGCGGCGGCGCTCGCCGATTGGGCGGGGCGCGCGGACCTGGTGATCGACGCGCCCTGTTCGGGCAGCGGCACCTGGCGGCGCAACCCCGAGGCGCGCTGGCGGCTGACCCCGGCGCGGC
>FRDC01000509.1_pt1 | contig 177237 bp, 194 predicted proteins | sample 1106171 | NCBI WGS metagenome assembly FRDC01 (sample SAMEA3930566, study PRJEB13176) | freshwater metagenome | biome: Drinking water system; feature: drinking water; material: water | place: Singapore | collected 2014-12-20 | reverse complement strand
CGTCAATTTACACACGCGGCTTGACATCACCGTCTCAGGAGCCATCAAACAAACATCGAGTACCTGGCATGCATCAGTAAGGATGCGCGACGGGGAAGAGCGTGGATGGAAGACCTGTAAGCCGGATTCTGTCCCGCAAAGCGGTTACCCTCTTTGCATGGATGATCATTTCTCTGGGATTCGAGTTACCCCGAACCTCAAGCGACCTACCCGAAGACCTCGACCGGGCCAGTCGGTGCGCAACGGTCCATGAGGAGCGCCGCACATGTCTTCCTATTTGGCCTTGCACCGGGCGACGCTTACCGTGCCGGCGATGTCACCACCACCGCGGTGGGCTCTTACCCCACCGTTTCACCCTTACCTGAGCCGCAGCGACCAGATTGGGATCCGTCGCGTGGGCCATCGGCGGTTTGATTTCTGTGGTGCTGGTGTCGGATTGCTCCGCCTGGGAGTTACCCAGCGCCCTGCCCGTGGAGTCCGGACTTTCCTCTCGATGGGAACCCACCGAGCGACCATCCAGTCTTCCACTCACGCCGAGACAGTATAAAGAATGGAGCGGATCGGAACAAGCGGACTGACCGATCCTCGATTGCGACCGGACCGCAGACAGTAAGAACCTTTACCTCGCACCTACTTCGGGTAAAGGAGTGGCCGGCATGGGAGCTCTTTTCTGATAAATGGCCATTGCTTCCGGCATCCATTCCTTCAACTGGTCGATCCTGGTCCCGTGGCCGGGGTGAGTGGATAAGAATTCAGCCGGTCCTCCACCGCCCGATGCCTTCGCCATCCGTTCCCACAGCGCTACCGACTCACGTGGATCGTACCCGGCATCAGCGGCCAAGAGAATTCCGACATAATCGGCCTCAGACTCATGCTTGCGGCTGAAGGGAAGCAGCACACCGACCTGCGCACCGGCCCCCAATGCGGCCATCGTCGCCTGGCCGAGCATGGGATTTCCGCCGCTGAGCCCGATCGCCGCGCCGGCGACTTGAAGCACGGTATTCGCAACCTGCCCTTGGCCCATGCGCTCCGCGCCATGGCGAGCCAACGCATGCACGACCTCATGTCCCATCACCGCCGCCAATCCCGCTTCCGTTTTGGCCATGGGGAAGATACCCGTGTACACCGCCATCTTGCCTCCGGGCAATGCAAACGCGTTCGCCGTCTTGTCATCCTTGATGACCGTGACTTCCCATTGAAACTGCTGAGCCATCTGGGCGTACTTCGATCGTTTTGCCGCTTCGACGATCCGAGCCGCCACCCGTTTGACCGGCTCGATCTCGCGAGGGTCTTGCGAGGGTCGCATGTTGGGGTCGGCCTTGATCTGATTGTAGGCTTGAGCTCCCATCTGCATTTCTTGGCCAATCGACGTCATGAGTAACTGTTTCCGACCGGTATAGGGATTCGTCTCGCATCCCGCCAACGCAATGCCCCCCATCAGGAGACAGGCCAGCGCCGTTGCACGTACAAGTCTCTGGGTCCACATCCTCAACCTCCAACCATTGCCTCGTCCATCAGATCCTGGTCCGATTGACCAGTCTGGCATCGATTGATAGATTACCGCCCGTCTGAACAAGATTTCCAGAGGAGCCAAGGTTGACGACTGCATCACGCCCCCGCCATAGCATCGAGCGTATCGGCATCGACGAATCCGGGAAGGGCGATTACTTCGGCCCACTGGTCATCGCCGCGGTGTTCGTCGACGCCACCACCCAAGGTGAACTCGCTCTCATGCAAGTTCGAGACAGCAAGAAGATCTCCGATGGGCGTGTGCTCGAACTGGCCCCCGATATCAAGACGATTTGCCCCCACAGCGTCATCGCTATCGGACCTCAGAAGTACAACGAACTGTACACCAAGATCAAAAATCTCAACCGCCTGCTCGCCTGGGGCCATGCGAAGGCATTGGAAAATTTATTGGAGCGCGGCGTCGTCTGCGAACGAGCGATCTCCGATCAGTTTGGAGACGAACGGCTGATCCTCAACGCATTACAGGAAAAAGGGAAGAAGATTGTTTTAGAGCAGCGAACGAAAGCGGAATCCGACTTGGCCGTCGCCGCGGCCTCGATTCTCGCGCGGGCGGAGTTTCTGATTCGTCTCAAACGTCTCTCTGGTGACGTAGGAACAACTCTCCCGAAAGGAGCCTCTCCCGCTGTCGGATTAGCGGCGAAGATGATCATCAAGAAGCACGGAAAGGAACGGCTCGGCTCAGTAGCCAAACTGCATTTCAAAACTACTCAAGCCGTACTTGCTAGCCTGACATAGATTTGCCTTCACATTGGACTATCTGTAAATGGTGGCATCAAAAGCCAAGGCATTCGCTGTTGCTGATTGACGAAGAAAATGGCTGGAAGGAGTACGTCATCGGCATCATGCTCGTAGGCAAGTCCGTCTGATAGAAACCCGAGTGTCTCAAACTATCTTCCTCGAGCAATGAGAAGATGGATTAAGTCTAAATGTGGTGACGGGAAAGGCTTAGACACCCTCAGACCGACTCGCCCACTTCCATATCGGCTTTTTTCGCTTCACTGAGGGCAGATGCGGTTTCTGTCGCCGGCTCCCCTTCCCAGTACAACATCCGCCGGCAATAGGGGCAGATCTGTAGATCGTCGGAGCGTTTGACTTGCGCGATGAGCTGAGGGGGAATCTGAAGGCGGCAGCCCGTACAGATACCACCGCGAACCGCCGCCAGCGGCTGGTCCTTGCGAGACGCTTTGACTTGGTTGTACCGATCGAGGAGGGGTTTTTCCACCTGCGCGGATGCTTCCCGAAAGTCCGTTTCGAGTCGTGCCAGTTCCTTCGCCAGTTCTTTGTCTTGTGTCTCCAGCCCTCGTTTTTCCTCGGTAAATGCCTTTCCATGAGTCTGTTGTTTCTCCTGAAGCTCTTTGGCCTTCTTCTGAAGCTCATCGACCTTTTCCATGGCCAACAGAATCTTTTCTTCGAACTCTCCCCGCTTCTTGTTCGCCAGCTCGAGCTCGAACAAATGCGCCTGATACTCCTTGTTGGTCTTGAGACTAGCCGCATGTGATTTCATCTTGTCCGTATGAGCTTCATGCGCCTCAAGGTCCTTTTCGTGCGCACGACGTTCTTTCACGGCGGCCTCGACGGCGGCCTTCGTGTCATTCAGGAGTTGGGTCGCCTCTTGAAGAGGAATTTCCGCGGCGTGAAGGCGTTCGGGGATCTTTCGGCGGAGCTCGGTGATCTCCATGATCCGGAGATCGAGTTTTTGCAGTTCAATGAGCGGAGACAGCTTTTGGTTCAACGTATCCTTTCCATCAATGCCAGCGCACTGAACGGGCCAGCCGCCTACCGGACTGGTGGGCCCACTAGGACTTGAACCTAGGACCAGCTGATTATGAGTCAGCCGCTCTAACCACCTGAGCTATGGGCCCGACCGGAACGGATCGATGTAGGCCGACGTCTGGATGAGCGAATCATCTCTGACGACGTCCGTCGGTCTCGGCCTCAACAGTGGATGATATCCCGAAACGGATTCTAGGCCGCTGCTCCGAGCAGAGTCAAATCACGTCGCCGTCACTCCGAAATCTATAAACTTTCGACGAAACTCCTTAGTTTTTTACTGCGACTCGGATGCCGCAATTTCCTCAAAGCCTTGGCCTCAATTTGCCTGATACGTTCGCGGGTGACTTCGAAGTCCTGCCCCACCTCTTCCAAGGTATGATCGGTCGCTTCACCGATCCCGAACCGCTTTCGCAAGACCTTCTCCTCGCGGGGCGTCAAGGTTTCCAAGGCGCTGTTGATCTGCCGCTGCAAGTCGTAACGAATGGCCGCTTCCAGCGGAGAGACGGCTTTCTTGTCTTCGATGAAGTCGCCCAGATGGCTGTCTTCCTCTTCACCGATCGGCGTTTCGAGCGAAATCGGTTCACGGGCAATCTTCAGGATTTTTCGGACTTTATCGAGCGGCAAATCCATGCGTTCCGCGATTTCCTCGGGAAGCGGTTCACGACCTAGTTTCTGCACAAGATGTCTGGAAGTACGAATGAGCTTATTGATCGTTTCGATCATGTGAACCGGAATTCGGATGGTGCGCGCTTGATCCGCGATGGCCCGCGTAATCGCTTGTCGAATCCACCAGGTCGCGTAGGTGCTGAACTTGTACCCGCGCTTGTATTCGAATTTGTCCACCGCCTTCATCAGGCCGATATTGCCTTCCTGAATCAAATCGAGGAACTGGAGGCCTCGATTCGTGTATTTCTTTGCAATGCTGACGACGAGCCGCAAATTCGCCTCGACCAGCTCCGCTTTTCCTCGCTTGACCTTTTCTTCCGCAATATCGAGATGCTTGACCGCATCCTTGATCTCTTCGGCCGGGACGAGCGCCTCTTCCGCTTCCAACTGGCGAATCTTCGCTTTGGCGGTTTGATAGACCTTCCGAATCTCCATCAAAGCTTCTTCCGACACACCGGTCTTGCGCTTGACCGCCAAGAAGTCCTGGCGGCTCCGGCACATCTTCCTCAGCAATTCGGCACCGGCTTCCCCTCCCACACCGATCCGACGTTGGCAACTGATCGCTTCCCGTTCGGCGACACGGATCTGCACCGCCAGATCGCGGACACGCTGGACCATCCGATCCTTCAGCACGCCATGAAGATTCACGGACTCAATCTTATTCACCACCTGTTGACGAACCGCATCGAACTGCTTCTTGAACTTCTTGTGTTTGACCGGATCGGTGCCGAGATGTTTGCTCTTCTCCGCCAAGGCCTTCAGCGCGAGAGAGACTTTCCGCACGGAATTCAAGGCATCGAGCGTCTTGACTCGAAGTTCCTCGTAATCCCGTTCCACCGGCTGCTGCTCTTCTTCAAAGTCTTCCTCCGTCTCCTGCACCGGCACGATCTCACGCACATCGATTTTCCCGTTCTTCAGCTGGTCACGGAGCGCCAGAACGAACTCGATGGTCATCGGCATCCCATAGATCACCGAGGCAATGTCGTTTTTCCCCTCCTCGATCCGCTTGGCGATCTCGATCTCCCCCTCGCGGCTGAGCAGCGCCACGCTGCCCATCTCTTTGAGGTACAGCCGCACGGGATCGTCGGTACGGCTCAGCGCACCCGGCGTCAGATCGATGGCCTTATCGTTTTCCTCGTCGGAATCCGACTCGACATCCTCCACCTCCTCGCCGACGTCCCCTTCAGACCGTTTCTGAACCCGTTCGCCGTCCGTGGCTTCGACGATTTCGATATCCATCTCACCGAACATCGCCATGATGTTGCCAAATTGATCCGAGGACACCACTTCAGCGGGCAAGGTACTGTTGAGCTCGTCGTACGTCAGGAATCCTTTTTCCTTTCCGATCGTGATCAGCTTCTTGACCTCGCCCAATAATTCTTGTTTCGCCATGACTACTCCTTCACCAATGAAACCACACCGGCGGTCGGCGTGCCGGCTTTCCGCATCCGTACGTCATTGATCTGCACATTCAACATTCGCACATCCTCCGCTCGCCCTTCGCGTTCAGCGAGTCTCAGGCTGACGATGAGCTCTCTGAGTCGCTGTTCCGACCGCTTCTGGTCCAGACGATCCAAACAGGCTTTCACGTGCGCCGGCACGTCGTCGAAGTGATCCTCGCGCATCGACAATTCCGCCGCCAAGGCCCCACAGTCGGAATCTCCCGCCGATTCATCCAAGACGGGTCGGAGACTGATGCGTCCCTCCCGGTCGACATGAGCGAGCGCAATCTCGACGAGCTTGCGGCAGGTCGCGACGGTAAAAGACTCCGGTCGCAGGCGTCGGATATCGGCCGGCGCCAATTGTCCGTGCAGCAGCAGTACAAGGAGATCCCGCTCTTCCGGCGAACCCTTGAACAGGGCATTGAGCGGCATTCCGGGGACGGGCGGCGTGCGTGGCGCGGTCGTGGCACCTCGTTTCGGTTGAGCCAGCAGCACCGGATAACGCTCGATCAGCCTCGCTTCGCTGATGCCCAGGCGTTCCGCCACGATCCTCATGCGCTCCTGCCGCTCGATCGGATGCTCGCTCTTCTGCAGAATGCGCAGGACCTCGTCGACGCTTCGAATGCGGCTTTCAAGCGAGCCGACATCGGCCTGCATGACCGTATGGTTCAGCGCATAATCCAGGAGACTCGGCGCCGCCGCTTCCAGCCTGGTGAACGCGTCGGCGCCTTTCTTCCGCACAAACGTGTCGGGGTCTTCCCCTGCCGGCAACGTGACGACTTTGACGCCCAATCCACTGTTGACGAAAAGATCCAAACCTCTCAACGCCGCACTTACTCCGGCTGCATCCGGGTCGAAGAGCAACACGACCTGGTCGGCAAACCGCCGCAGAGCCTGAATATGTTCGGCCGTCAGAGCCGTCCCCAGCGTGGCGACGGTATGGGCAAGTCCTGCCTGGTGGAGCGCGATCGCATCGAAATAGCCCTCCACGACAATCACCGTTTTAGTTCGAACGATGGCTTCGCGCGCCTGATCGAAGGCATACAGCGTCTGCCCTTTCTTGAACAGGGGTGTATCGGGGGAATTGAGGTATTTGGGCATGCGGTCGTCCAGCACGCGTCCGCCGAATCCCACCACACGCTTGCGCAGATCGGTGATCGTGAACATGAGTCGTCCGTGGAACTTGTCGTAGTACCCGTTCCCGTGGGTTCGCGAGGTTCCGAGCCCAGCGGTCACCATCTCGCCATGAGAAAATCCCTTGCGGGACAGAAATTTGATCAATCCATCCCATTCTAAAGACGATACTCCGATCCGGAAGACATCCACCGTCGATTGTTGGATGCCCCGTCGGTTCAGATAGTCGCGTGCTGCGGCGCCGATGTGCGTATCGCGCAGATTGGCCTGAAACCAAGTCATCGCGACCCGGTTGATTTCTTCAGTGCGATGAGTCTGCCCGCGTTGCATTCGTTCTGCGGGCGACTCCTCGACCACGATACCTACCTTGTCTCCGAGTTCCCGGAGCACCTCCGGGAACGAAGCTCCGGTAATTTTGGTCAAAAAGGCATAGACATCGCCTCCGGCCTTACAGCCGAAGCAGTAAAACATTTGTTTGGAAGGACTGACCGAAAAAGAGGGGCTCTTTTCTTGATGAAAGGGGCACAGTCCCACAAGGTTCTGGCCGGCCCGTCTCAGCGATACATGCTGCCCGACGACGTCCGCGATATCGACCCGATCTCTTATTCGATTCTTGATATCGTCGGAAATCAGGCCTCGGCCCACGAGAGTCTCCGCTCCTACGCTCCCGTCGCGCACGACCGGACGAGTCGGTTACTAAGTAATCGGAATAATTGACCGTTCAGATTAACAGACGAGTGGAAAACCTGTCAATTCGGAGTTTCTGTCAGCCGGGAGGCCAGCCCATTCGGCGTCCCCCCATAACATGCCAATGCAGATGAAAGATGGTTTGACCGCCATGTCGTCCGGTGTTCGTCACGAGACGGAATCCTGAGTCGGTCACCCCTTTGTCCTTCGCGACTTTCGTACAGGTCAGCAGCAACCGTGCCAGCAGCGCCTGATCGGACTCACCCAGATCCTGAATCGAGGTGACATGCCGTTTGGGAATCACCAAGGTATGCACTGGTGCCTGCGGATGGATGTCGTCAAAGGCCAGAGTCTCGTCGTCTTCGTGAACGATCTTAGTCGGAATGGTCTTCTCCACGATTTTGCAGAACAAACAGTCGTTCATGGTCGGCTCCTCACTTCTCCGCCCTCAATCCGGATGTGCCGAATCGTTTGCCCAACTCTTCATAAATATCGTGCAGAGCCACATCGTGATACCCTAGAACCATCAGGGTGTGAAAGAACAAGTCGGCCACTTCGTAGACGATTTCCTCTTTCCTGCCGCCTTTGGACGCCAAGAGGACTTCTCCGGCCTCTTCGGCTACCTTCTTCAGGATTTTGTCATGGCCGCCCTCGAACAGTTTCGACGTATAGGACCCGGCTTGAGGATGCGCACGGCGCTCACAGATGGTCCGCAACACCGAGTCAAGGATTCCCCCCGCCGCATCCTGTGTTGTATTTCCGATCATCTTGCCCTGCTCGTCCAACTTGGAAAAGAAGCAGGCTCGCTCGCCGGTATGACACGTCGGTCCACCCGGCTGGGCCTTCACCAGAATCGTGTCGTTGTCGCAATCGACAAAAAGTTCCTTGACATGGAGCCAATGACCGGAGGTTTCCCCTTTTTCCCACAGCCTGTTTCGGGACCGGCTCCAAAAGTGGACCTTCTTCGTCGCGACCGTCTTCGCGAAGGCTTCCGGGTTCATGTATCCCAGCATCAGCACCGTCCCATCGAGCCAATCCTGAATGACGGCCGGAAGGAGTCCCTCGTTATCGAACTGCAGCTGATCCACGGATCCTTGACTCATCGTGTGATGCCGCTTGTGAAAAGCCATCGAACCGGACGGGGACACCACGCTCACGTAAATACGCCTTGGCTTGGAAGATTGTATAGGTCCGAAAATGAAAAATCGAAGCGGCTAAGACCGCATCCGCCTTGCCCTTCACAAATCCATCGTATAGATGTTCCAACGTGCCAACCCCGCCGGACGCAATCACGGGAATCGACACAGCGCCAGACACGGCTGACGTCAGATCCAAGTCGTACCCCGTTTGCCGGCCATCCTGATCCATGCTGGTCAACAGAATTTCACCGGCACCGTACTGGGCCATCCGTCTTGCCCACTCCACCGTATCCAATCCCGTTGCCTGACGACCACCGTGCGTGAAGACTTCCCAACGATCACCCGTTATGTGTTTTGCATCGATGGCCACGACGATGCATTGGGTCCCAAAACGCTGCGCGGCCTCCTTTACGAACTCCGGTCGTCGGACTGCCGCAGTATTGATGCTGACCTTGTCTGCTCCGGCATTCAACAGGGCGCGAATATCGTCGAGCGTCCCCACGCCCCCACCGACCGTCACCGGCATGAATACTCGGGCCGCCGTCCGCTCAACGACGTCGAGGATCGTCTTTCGATTTTCATGCGAAGCCGTGATATCGAGGAAGCACAGCTCATCCGCCCCTTCCCGGTCATACCCGACCGCTGCTTCGACCGGATCTCCGGCATCGCGGAGATTCACGAAGCTGACGCCCTTGACCACACGTCCTTCTTTGACATCCAGACAGGGAATAATGCGTTTAGTCAACATACGATTGTGCTTGAGGACATTCTGAAGAACCCGCTCGATTCTTCTTTATCAGTTTCTCTTGTGTCTTTCACCTCTGACTTAGCGCGGCCACTGCAGCCTGATAATCCAGTTTGCCATCATAGAGAGCCTTGCCGACAATCGCGCCCTCCACCTTGGGACCGAGCGATCGCACCGCAAGAAGATCCTCGATCCGACTGATCCCCCCCGAAGCGATCACGGGAAACGATGACGAAGTCACGACTTCCTTCAGCGCCGGTAGATTCGGCCCGTTCAACATCCCATCCCGTGCGATATCCGTATAAATGACCGCTCCAATCGCCAGCCCGCCTACCTCCCTCAAGAGATCGATGGCGCTCGTTTCCGACACCGCCGTCCATCCCTTCACGGCGACCATGCCGCCACGCGCATCGAGGCCCAATAAAATTCGGCGAGGAAATTCTTTGCAGGCCTGTTCGAGAAACGTCCGATCCGTCAGCGCGGCCGTGCCAAGAACGACGCGCGACATCCCGGCCTGAAGATAGCGCCGAACCGTCTGAATCGTCCTGATGCCGCCGCCGATCTGCACATTAATCTTCACCGTCTTCAGCACGGCTTCAATTTGGGATAGATTGCGTGGTTCGCCGTCCACCGCGCCGTTCAAATCCACGACGTGGATCAGGCTGGCTCCCTGTTGCTGCCACCTACTGGCGACCTCCGTGACATCGTTCGAATAGACCGTTTCCGCCGCCATATCGCCTTGGCGCAACCGCACACAGCGCCCGTCTTTCAAATCAATCGCGGGAATTACCAGCACGCTACTTGCCCTCCCCCACACCGAACGGAAAGTCTTTCAAGACCGCATCAACCCCGTATTCGGCGAGTTCCGCCGCCGTCAGGAAACCCCATCCTCGAAAAAATCCAAGTAGATCCTCGCCCATGGGTCGCTGCCGTTCGTAATAGCCACCGACCCAGAGTACCTGTCCATCAGCCGCCACGACTTTGGCCTCAAAACCCACCGTCGCCGGAGGGTCGGCTCCAAGCCGACTGCCCACCCGTTCCTGGTACACCGATACGACGCCCAATAATGCTGCATCCGCTTTCAGTCGTTTGGCAACGGCGGGTGCAGCCTTTTCCGCTCCCATTTTGGACAGTTCCTCATCCGCCGAAGAGACTCTGACCGCCTCACCAGGAGACAACACTTGCACTCCCCTTCGATCCTGGAGGCGTCCCCAGAACAATTCCGTCACCTTCTCCGCCGCATATCCGGGTACCAGCATGGTTTGTTTGGATGTAGGCTGAATGTCCCGCGGAATCGCCAAGGAGATGTCGGACCGACGGACACTCTCCGGGATTGGAAGAAAGAGATCGTCTTGATCACGCGCTTGGGGTGTAGCAATCGACGTAAACGGTATCAAGGCGATGGAGCGGATGTGGTAACGGGAGAGTTCTGGGGCAGATTTCGTCGTGACTTTTGATCCACTACACCCTGTTGCAATAGTTACCAAAGCAACAGCGCTTGTCATCAGAATCGTGCGAGATAACAGACCGTATACCCTCACTTCCACGCTCCAAAATTCTTGATCAATTGTAACCCGACCGCCTGGCTCTTCTCTGGGTGGAACTGGCACGCGACCACATTGTCCTTCCAGATACTCGATGTGAAGGAAATGCCGTACGTCGTCGTGGTGGCGGTCATGTGCCCGTCACGTGGATCCACAAAATAGGAATGCACAAAATACCAATTGGATCCGTCGGCTATGCCTTGGAACAACGGACAGCTACTTTGGATGCTGATTTGATTCCACCCCATGTGCGGAACTTTGAGTGTCCGATCCTTTGAGAAAGCTCTCACTTTGCCCGGGAAAATGTCGAGTCCTTCGTGCCTGCCAAATTCCTCACTTTCCGTAAACAATAGCTGGAACCCTAGACAGATCCCCAAGAATGGTTTCCCCGATTGAATTACCGCCTTGATTGGTTCAATCAGGTCATACTGTTTCAAGTTCGCCATACAGTCTCCAAAAGCTCCCACTCCCGGAAGGACGACATGACTGGCGTTTTGAATCGAAGCCGCCTCGCGCGTGACAATCGCCTGATGTCCCACGGCCTCGAAGGCCTTCGAGACACTGCGAAGATTTCCCATCCCGTAGTCAATGATGGCGATCATGGAGTTATCCCCTTATGGAATATATCCATATGTGGAAGGGTAACAATACCGCAACTGGATGGTTCCTGCCACTGGCAATCTATGTCCCCGATTCCACCAGGCAGTGCCCACCCAGATATGAGGGGCTTGAGGTCTTTCGATTGACAGAATGGGACCGAACAGTAACCTGAACTCGGCAAGTCGGCGGAGCGACCTATGAATGACAGAATGACACAGGACTAGTGGAATACATGAACAAGTCAGTCCGTGGATTAATCGCACTGTATCGATTTGGCTCACAGGCGAAGGGAATCGCCCGCCCCGACAGTGACGTAGATCTTCCCGGGCCGGAGCGCTATGGACGAACAAGCCCGTCGAGAATTCGAAATGTACGTCTATTCAGACTATGCCAGGCTGAATGAAGAACGGCGTGGAATCTTGAAGGGTTTACAAACTGCGGGCTGGTGTATGGCTGATGAAGTGATCCTCAACGAAGCCGCCAGCATTGAGCGGTGCCGCCAGCGGATTCAGGATGAACATGCGGGGGACAACAGAACCGAATTGACAATCAAGCAGGGATACCGTTGTCTTAAATCTACAGCGAGCCTGTGAAACGGCCATCGATCTTGCCATGTATGTGGTCAGCCAGCGGAAGCTTGGTGTGCCTCAAGACAACCGCGATGCATGCTCATCGCTGCACACCGCTGACATTCTCTCGCATCAGTGGGAGAAAGACTCACCCCACAAACACGCAGCGATCTTCCCGTCATTCTGCATGAGTCAGCTCACCGACTCAAAAGACGAAGGGGCGCGCACCCTTTCAGAACCCGCTCTCCTCAAACTGACAAATTATGCTATTTCCAAATCCCTTACAGCATCCCCTTTGTCGAGAGCACCTTCCCCGCCAGCCGCTCTTCCAGCATCGTGGCTTGATCGATCGCCTTGGCCAGCGCCTTGAAGATGGCTTCCATGATGTGGTGAGGATTGCGGCCATAGAGCAGATTCACGTGTAGGTTCAGGCCTCCGTGAGTCACAAAGGCCTGGAAGAAATCTTCGAACAGGCCGAGATCGAAGGCTTTGATCTTCCGATCCGGCAATGTCACGTTGTACACAAGGAACGGCCGACCGCTGAGATCAACGGTGACCTGTGCCAAGGTTTCATCGAGCGGCGCCGAGGCAAACCCAAATCGTTTGATCCCGGCTTTTTCACCCAATGCCTGGTGCAATGCCTTTCCCATCACGATCCCGACATCTTCGACCGTGTGATGTTCATCGATGTCGATGTCGCCCTTCGCCTGGACCGTCAGATCGAAAAATCCGTGTTTGGCAAGCAGCTCGAGCATGTGGTCGAAGAACCGGACGCCGGTGTCGATCTTGCCCTGCCCGCTGCCGTCCAAAGTCCACTCGACACGGATATCGGTTTCTTTGGTGGCTCGTTGAATGCTCGCCTGTCGTGGAGCCGATCCATTCTTCTTCATGAAAACCTGCTCAGCGCTGACTTGGCATGGGCATCGAACCCCTCGATCTGCGCCAGCCGCACCAACGGATCTTTCACTTTGGCCAATTCTTGTTTCGTGTAGTGCACGATGTTGCTGACCTTGACATAGTCATTGACGGACAGCGGTGAAAAGAACCGTGCTGTTCCGCCGGTCGGCAAGACGTGATTCGGACCCGCAATATAATCGGCGACTGCCGGCGGCGTGTATCGTCCCAAGAACAATGCTCCGGCATGGCGGATTTTCTCCAGGTAATCAAACGGATTGTCCACGGACAGCGTCAGATGTTCGGCTGCGATTTCATTGGCAACTTCGATGGCCTCGTCCATGGAGGACACGACAAACGCTACCGAATGGCGCGCAATGGACTTCGAGGCGATCTTTTCTCGTTGAAGGCCTTTGAGTTGAGCCTCAATGAGTTTGGACACATCTTTGGCCAATCGTTCGGATGTCGTGACAAGAAATACCTGGGCGTCTTCATCATGCTCGGCTTCACAGAGCAAGTCGGCGGCCACATGGGCCGGTTTAGCTTCGTCGTCGGCCACCACCAACAATTCGCTCGGACCGGCGACCATGTCGATTCCGACGATGCCATAGAGTAATCGTTTGGCCGTCGCCACGTAGATATTGCCCGGTCCGACGATCTTGTCGACGCGCGCGATGGTCTTGGTCCCGTAAGAAAGTGCCGCGATCGCCTGAACGCCGCCAACGCGATAAATCTCCGTCACTCCGGCAATGTCCGCCGCAACCAGCAAATAGGGATTGATCCCGTCCTTCTGGGGCGGCGTGACCATCACGATACGCGGCACGCCGGCCACTTTGGCCGGGATCGCGCACATCAAGACGGAAGAGGGGTAGACGGCTTTTCCTCCCGGCACATACACCCCAACTGCGTCGACCGGCCCGACAACCTGCCCTAACGTGGCATCGCCGTCTTGATACATCCAGGTCTTCGTCCGTTGCCGCTCATGGAACGATGTCACTCGCTGAGCGGCGAGTCTCAGCGCATCGCCTTCGTCTTTCCGGATCTGAAAGTAGGCGCTCTTGATCTCCTCCGATGTGACACGTAACGCCTCCGCCTTCAGCGTGACCTTGTCGAATTGGAGGGTGTAACGAAGCACGGCTTTATCGCCGCCTCGCTCGACGGCTTGCAGGATGTTGCGTACGGTTTTTTCCACGGCTGCGCCGGTCGTCCGCCCTCGAAGCGCAGCTTTTTTCAAGGAAGGAAGAAAACTGCGATCTGCCTGCGTGACAATCTTCATGTACGGACCATCTTCTTTCGACGCGCGCCGGCAGTCCGAGGACGCCCGTTGCTCGATAGTGCTCGCTGGTTCGGTAATACCGCCCTGAGTTTACGAATCAACGCCATCAACGGTTCCTGCTTGAGTCGAAGGCTCGCGCGATTGACGATGAAACGAGCCGTCGATTGCGTAATGACTTCCACTTCCACAAGGTCGTGGGCTTTCAGCGTACTGCCGGTTTCGACCAAATCGACGATACGATCCGCCAACCCCACCACCGGAGCCAGCTCGATAGAGCCGTATAACTTGACGATCTCCACCGGAATCCCGCGCGTATTGAAATAGCGCTCACTGATCCGGGGATACTTTGTCGCCACGCGAATCTTGGACGACAGGCGATCGGTGGATCCCTCTCCACGGAGCGCGGCGACCGAGATTCTACACGCTCCGAATCCTAAATCCAATGGTTCGTATACATCACTTTCCTGCTCCAGCAAAACGTCTTTCCCGACGATCCCGGCATCGGCCCCCCCGTATTCCACATAGGTCGGCACGTCACTGGGTCGGACGATGAGGAAGGTCATGTTATGTTGTGGGCTGACAAAGATCAGCCGCCGACTCTCTCCTGACAACCCGGAAATTTCGTACCCCGCTTTCCGAAAGAGCGTCAGCGCGGATTCGATGAGTTTTCCTTTTGACAACGCGATGGTCAGCATGGGACTCCTACAGAGACTTCGTCGAAACCTTTTGGCGCCGGATATCAGCCCCTAAAGCCCCTAATTTTTCTTCGATTCGCTCGTAGCCCCGATCAAGATGGTACACGCGTTGGACCTGAGTCAGTCCTTCTGCAGCCAAACCGGCGATAATCAGACCGGCGCTGGCACGAAGGTCCGATGCCATGACCGGAGCTCCGGTGAGCTTCCTGCGTCCGGTCACCACCAACCGGTTGGCTTCAACACGAATATCGGCTCCCATCCGTCGCAATTCTTCGACATGCATAAACCGGCTCTCAAACACGGTTTCGGTGACCACGCTCGTGCCTTCGGCCAGGCTCATCAATGCCACCATTTGCGCCTGCATGTCGGTGGGATACCCAGGAAAAGGCAACGTCTTCACATCGGTTCCTCGCAACGTGTCCGGCATGGTCAAACGCACACTGTCTTTTTCTTCCTGCACGTCGGCCCCAGCCTCACGGAACTTCATCAGCACGGCTTCAAGGTGCCTGGGACGGCAATGAGTGACGGTGACGTCGCCGCGAGTGATGGCGGAGGCCACCAAGTACGTACCGGCCTCAATACGATCCGGGATCACTTCGTGGTCTCCGCCATGCAGTTCGCGCACTCCCTCCACCGTAATCATGTCGGTTCCTGCCCCGTGGATTCGCGCACCCCGCTTGATGAGAAAATCCGCCAGATCGACGATTTCCGGTTCTCTGGCCGCATTTTCCAGCACCGTCACCCCTTCGGCGAGCGAGGCTGCCATCATAAGGTTTTCCGTACCAGTCACCGTCGGCGTATCACAGTAGATGCGGTCACCTCTCAATCGCTTCGCCTTGGCCGTGATATAGCCATGCTCAATGGAAATGTCCGCTCCCAATTTTGCCAACCCCGCCAAATGAAGATTGACCGGTCTGGAGCCGATGGCACAGCCTCCAGGGAGCGAAACCTTGGCTTCACCCCAGCGGGCAACCAAGGGACCGAGGACCAAAACCGAGGCCCGCATCGTCTTGACGAGATCATAGGGAGCTTCAGTCGATTTGATCGCATCGACTCGGATGACCGCCCGATTCCCCTCATGAGACACCTGAGCCCCGAGAATCCCAAGGAGTTTGCCCATCGTCAAAACGTCAACGACCCTCGGAACATTGGTGATGACGCACTCACCACCGCCAAGAATGGTGGCCGCCAGGATCGGCAGCGCGGAATTTTTTGCGCCACTGATACGGACTTCACCCGACAATCGTTTACCGCCGTTGATAAGGATTTCGTCCATCCCATGCCCCTAACCGGCCCGCCGCACGATCATCACTCGTTCGATGCCGGCTTCATCCTTGACGGTTTGAAGCCCTGTATAACCTCCGATTTGCTCCGCTGCCTCTCGTACGAGGGCAGCTTGGCCCTGCCCCAGTTCCATCACGAGCAATCCACCTGACACAAGGAGTTCGCGTGCATCGTGGAGCAATCGTTCATGAAATTCCGTCCCCTTCTGCCCGGCGACCAACGCCAACCGCGGTTCAAAATCCCGGACTTCGGGTTGCAGATGGGCCCACGCGTCCTCGGCAATGTATGGAGGATTGGACACAACGACATCGACCATTTTCTCAAGGTGATGTGTGCGCAATGAAGACAAGAGATCCCCTTCTCCCCAGGTAATCTTGTCCCTGACCCCCTGTCGCTCCGCGTTTTCCTTTGCAACGGTCAATGCGTCTTTGGAACAGTCCAGGGCAAAGATTCGCATGCCGCTCAGGATGGTCGCCAACGTCACCGCGATGCAACCGGACCCTGTTCCCACATCGACGAGCGTCGACGCTTCAGTGAGTCCTCCCTCCTTGAGGACTGCCTGCACCAACAACTCCGTCTCCGGTCGAGGGATGAGCACCGCTGGATTGACGCAAAAGTCCAGTCCGCAAAACTCTTGCGTACCTAAAATGTACTGAAGCGGTTCCCGTGCAGTCCGCCGTGAGACGAAAGCCGCGGCGCGTGTGTGTTGTTCGGCCGTCACCGGATGGTCAGCCCCACTCACCAACTCATGTTGCTTCACTCCAAGAGCATGGGCCAAAAGCCATCGGGCCTCTTGAGCGGTATTCGCCGTTCCGGACGAGTCCAACGAGCGCTGGGCCCATGCGATGAGCTGGCCGATCGTTCTCGCATCTGTGGCTCGAAGAGCGGTCATCGTTTACACGTTGGCGGTTTCAGCCTGCTGCTGTTGTGCCTTCAACGCCTGAACGATTTCGTCAAGGTCACCTTCCATCACCAATTCCAGTTTGTGAAGGGTCATGCCGACACGGTGATCCGTAACACGGTTCTGCGGGAAATTGTACGTCCTGATTTTCTCGCTCCGCTCCCCGGACCCCACTTGAGACTTCCGATTCTGCGCGATCTCTGCTTCTTGTTTTTCCCGTTCAGCATCGACGATCCGGGCCCGCAAGGTACGCATGGCCTTGGTCCGGTTTTTCAACTGAGATCGCTCATCCTGACACGTCACGACCACCCCAGTGGGCAGATGGGTGATACGAACGGCTGAATAGGTGGTATTCACGCTCTGTCCACCGGCTCCCGACGAGCAAAAGGTATCGATCCGTAAATCCTTCGCGTCGATCTGGACATCGACTTCATCGACTTCGGGCATGACCGCCACCGTCACCGTCGACGTATGAATGCGGCCACTCGCTTCCGTGACGGGAACCCGCTGCACCCGATGAACGCCGGCTTCATACTTGAAATGGCTATACGCTCCCTTGCCCTCAATCAAGGCGACGATGTTCTTGTACCCTCCGATGCCCGTTTCAGACGCTTCAACTGTGTCAACCTTGAATCCCTTCTTTTCGGCGTATTTGACATACAGCCGAAAGAGTTCCCCGGCAAACAATGCAGCTTCGTCTCCACCCGTCCCGGCGCGAATTTCGAGCACCAAGCTCTTCTCGTCCCGCGGGTCCTTTGGGATTAGCAATTCTCTGACTTGCTCTTCGACTGCGATCCGTTGCCGTTCCAACTCGACTTTCTCTTCCGCGGCCAGCTTATGCAGCTCAGTACCCGCCGACGGATCGGCGAGGATCCCCAGCGCGTCTTCCAGTTGTTTCACATTCTCCCGATACGCTTCAAAAAGTCTGACCGCCGGCTCAAGATCGGTCCGCTCCTTGCTCAACCTGTGCAACAAGCCCGGCTGGCTGACGACGGACGGATCCATGAGCTGATCGGTCAACTCTTGAAACCGAGAGGCGAGACTCTCCCATTTCTTGAGCAAGACTGCTTCCATCGCTTCATACCTCGACCTTCAGTGGCACACCACCGCGACAAAAAAAAGAGACCCTGCTTCACACGCGAAGCAGGGTCTCTTTTCTACCAAGGTGGTGCGCTACTTCCCCTTCTTCGCGTACTTCTTTTTGAACCGCTCAACACGCCCTTCGGTGTCGACGATCTTTTGGGTACCGGTGAAGAACGGATGGCAATTGGAGCAGATGTCGACGCTGATGTCACCGATGGTGGTACGTGTCTTAAACGAATTTCCGCAGGCACAGTGAACTGTCGCCTCTCGGTAGACCGGATGAATGCCCTTCTGCATGAGCCAGGACTCCTTAGGGAAGAATTGCAAATGTCTTGGACCTATTCTCAAGGGGCGATACTTTATCTGAAGCCACCGCAAGAAACAAGTACCCCTTATCGGTTCATCGATTGCAGGAACTCTTGATTATTCTTGGTCCCCCCGATCTTATCCATCAGGAATTCCATGGCCTCCATCGTTCCCAAGGGACTGAGCACCTTACGGAGGATCCACATCTTGTTCAGGCGATCCTTATCCACCAACAGTTCTTCTTTTCTCGTTCCGGATTGACTGATATCGATCGCCGGGAACAAGCGCTTGTCCGCCAACCGACGGTCTAAATGAACCTCCATGTTACCGGTCCCTTTGAACTCTTCGAAGATAACGTCATCCATACGGCTACCCGTATCGACAAGTGCCGTAGCCATGATGGTCAAACTCCCGCCGTTCTCTATGTTGCGAGCCGCTCCAAAAAAGCGTTTCGGCCGCTGAAGCGCATTGGAATCGAGACCTCCGGAGAGTACCTTGCCGCTGGGCGGTGCGATGGTGTTGTAGGCCCGCGCAAGGCGGGTGATGCTGTCCAGGAGGATGACCACGTCCTTCTTGTGCTCGACGAGCCGCTTCGCTTTCTCCAACACCATTTCAGCCACTTGGGCATGCCGCTGTGCCGGCTCATCAAACGTGGAGCTGATGACTTCCGCCTTCACTTGTCGCTGCCAATCGGTCACTTCCTCCGGTCGTTCGTCAATCAACAAAACAATGAGTGTGACTTCCTTGTGATTTTTGAGAATGGCCCGGGCGATCGCCTGGAGGAGCATCGTCTTACCGGTACGAGGGGCAGCGACGATCAATCCGCGCTGACCTTTACCGATCGGCGTGATGAGATCCATGACCCTGGTGCAGTATTCTTCTCGGTCAAACTCCAATTGGATCCGTTCCTCAGGGTAGAGTGGCGTTAGATTGTCGAAGAGAATCTTATCTCGAGCGACTTCCGGGTCTTCGTAGTTGACTTTCTCGACCTTGAGGAGAGCGAAATACCGCTCGCTTTCTTTCGGAGGACGAATTTGCCCCGATACGATGTCACCCGTGCGAAGGTTGAACCGACGAATTTGGGAGGGAGAAATGTAAATGTCGTCTGGACCCGGCAGATAATTGGAATCAGGCGCCCGCAGGAAACCGAATCCGTCCGGAAGGGTTTCCAAAACCCCTTCCCCAAAAACCACGCCGTTTTTTTCCGTCTGGGCTTGGAGGATCGCAAAGATCAACTCCTGTTTCCTCAAATTGGCCGCCCCTTCGATTTTGAGGTCCCGAGCGACGTCATTCAGGTCTGCGATGGACTTCTGCTTCAGTTCTGCAAGATGCATTACTTCCCCCCTAGCTACTGACATACAACTCCTCTCGAGCCTTGGCTCGGTTCCCATTTAAAAGAATTCGCTCGAAACTGATTAGCCATGCCAAACGTAATCTTGATCGTGCCGATGAGCTTTAGGTCTTTGGTCTGACTCGGGTTGGAATAGCTTGTGGAAGTTTGTCGCTTGCTTCGTGCGAGGGCAAGTCTGTCGTCTCCAGGTTCTCCGGCCCAAGCACAGTCTTTGATTGACCAACTTAAGTCACTTTACTTTCACTGCTGCTAGATTTAATCGGGACAGGTTCAGGACTTGATTTCTTTGATGGAGAGATCAGCTCAGATCTAGATGCTGACTTGATGATACCCAGCCATTAACCGATTGTCAACTGGCATACAGATTTTGTCCCGCCTACTCAATTATTTATTAGCAATGGTGCATCGGCCTATCCTGGAGTCCTGTGCTTTACAGGTTGTTCCTCGAATTTAAAGTGTGTTACACATTGAACACAATGGCGATACGGCGCGCACCACATGGCACGTGACGAAAACGAAACCAGCCCTGGCCGCGTGTTTTCTGTCTTTGAGGCCAATCAGCTTATCCCTCAACTCCAGTTGCATTTGTCAACTATCCAGGAAGGTAAGACCGTGCTGATGCGAACCCGCACCGAAGCAAGATACGCGTCGGCCAATGCATGTTTCGGAGGTGGGACGCCAGCCGGTGCCTCTTATGTGAAAAGCATTCAGGACATCAGCACCAATCTACATGCTATCCACGAGATGGGAGTGGTCGTCAAGGACATCGATCTTGGCCTCTGTGACTTTCCTCATATCCGCGAAGGCCGCGTTGTCTATTTGTGTTGGAAACTTGGCGAGAAAGAAATTCGCTGGTGGCACGAAGTTACAACAGGCTACAAGGATCGTCGTCCCATTGAAGGAGATCCCACCTAGCTCTCCTGCTCCTCCTCCATCGAGATCAAGTGCAGTAACGGTGCGCAATCGGAATCATAAGCATGAAGTTCGTCATCATCGGCTACGATAGCCCAGGAGGGGAAGCCAAACGGAAAATCCATCGGGCCGCTCATTTAGCCAGCCTGGAATCGCTGGATAAACAGGGCCGAGTTGTCTTGGCGGGCCCTCTTACGGATAAGGCTGGAAGCCTACTGGTGCTGGAATTTGAGACAGAGAAGGAGGTGGAAGATTTCGTCCGGCATGACCCATATACGGTTTATGGCGTCTTTGAACGGGTTGAAATTCACCCGTTTCTGCAGGTATTCCCCAAACCAATCTAGTAGGCTCTCTCGCTCACTTCCGCATATATTGTCATATTTCCCCTATATCGGCCTCCCCGCAGGAAGCATTGCTCAAGGTTCAATCGAGCGGTATAGTCCTCATATGAACTTGAGACGCGCACAAAGAGTTCTTTTCGTCGTCTCCTTTTTCATCTTGTATCAGTCTGCATATGCTTCAGAGACCACCGTCGTGACCGAAGGGCGTTATGTGATGGGAGATGGCGACACGCTCGCGATAGCAGAAGAACGAGTCCTCCGGTTGGCTCAGCGTCGAGCGGTTGAAGAAGCCGGCCTGTATATCGAGTCCACCTTCCATGATGTAGAACAAGCTGCGCGGGGGAAGGGTTTCCAGGCCAGCTCATTGGAGATCCGTACGATCGCTGCCGCAATAACAAAAACCGATATCCTGGAATCGCGACGTTTCTTCGAAAGTGATCGACCAAACTTCTATGTTCGTATTCGAGCAGTTGTCGACCTGGACAATCTTCATGCAGCCGTTCGACGTTGGCAATCCGAGGAACGGCTTGCCGAACACTTCCGCCGGCTTCAGAAAGAAAACGTGGAACTCAAGGCTCAGCTTTATGAACTAAGAACCGCCCCCGCCAGTGTGCGAATGCTCACCATAGAGCCTCCCGGCCAAACGAAAGTTCGCGAGCAAACTCGAATATTGGTGGAGAAAGCGATTCGCTCACCACACCTGACGGTGAAACTAGATTTACTCTCACAGGCAGCCGCTCTAGACCCTCAGTCTGTCGACCCTTTGGTCGTACGCGGACAAACGTATCTACGGCTCGCATCCGCCGCCTACTCGAATAAGTCCAACCCGAACGAATACTCGGAATATATCGACAATGCTCGTATGGATTTCGATCGAGCCGTTCTCATTGATTCCAGAAATACTTGGGCTCTTCTCGGCCAAGGAGACGTCAACACATGGCTGCATCGGCCTGTCGAAGCCGCTCACTCATTCGAACAAATACTTGAGTTGGATCCTTTTTTTGATTTGGCACGCCATCGCCTTATCAATTTGTATACAGCCGAGGCTCGTAAATTGGTTTCCTTGCGGCAATGGTCATCTGCCCTGACTGTCTTACAGAAGTGCTTGTCTCCGAATACTCCTGACAGTTGGATTCCATACCAAAAGGAGGCTTATTGGCTCAGAAGCGATGTTTACAAGAAGTTGGGCCAGGCACCCCAAGCCATAGCAGACCTTAGTGCGATCCTGCGAGCCGATCCCACTGATAGGCAAGCTCTGCTTGCGCGAGCCGAGCTCTACAAGAAAGAGCTGCAAGGGCATTCGGCCAAGGAAGACCTTGAGCACGCCTGCATGCTCGGAGCAAAGGCTGCCTGTGAACAGCTTCCGTAAGCAACAATCCCACACTTACGTTTAACTCTGGTCTAGGGTCTTTAACCTTCGGCCCCACACCGTCTCTGTTTCATAATCTTGTCATGCCACATACACTCATTTGACAACCGAAAAGATCGACACCTATAATACGTCGATCTCCACCTCTCGACACTGACGACCTTCCAACGGGATGATGGGGGCAAAGGGCCTAAGCTATCCACCAAATAGTGGCCCGAAAAGCTCCTTAAGCTGGGTCTTCTGTGATCTTGAAGAAGAGTACGCAAACAGCTTAGAGTGTCTCAGAGAACAAGTACGTGAAAAATCATCATTCTTTCATCAACCTAATTTTTCCGGAGTATAGGCCGTGATGAGCGAGTACCGTGTGCTCCCAGGACCAGAACACTTTCTTCCCCCGGCCGCCGCCAGCATGGGTATACGGCTGCCGAACCCAGGTGAAGCCCATATCAATGGCGTCATCGCTTCCGAAGAAAAAGCCTATGAGGAAGCTGCGCGCCAGTTTTTAATGGCGAAGGTCCCCACAATTTTCCCCGGTCCGTTGGTCCTGTGGGCCTGGAATGAAAAGGCGGCTAAGAAAGCTACGGCCATTCGGCACCTCTTTAACACGCTGAAGGAATGCGTCCAGCCCGGCCAAAGGGCAATGCTGATCCCCATGCCTGACTATCGGCCCAAGTACCCGAAGATCAATCCGGAAGTTGAAATCAACCCCAACCATCCGAATCTGACGATCTGGCACAACAAGATCGACTGTTGCATGTTCGTCGGCGTTCATTGCCACCAAGCCAATCTATCGCTTAAAATCATTCGCGGTGGCACATCCTGTTACACGATCGCCATGTGTGCCCAGGCCGGTCACGAAGACGCCATGCTATCGTTCCGCGATGCGTCGGTGGAAAAGATCATGAAGCTGGCCGATACGATCAAGCGATTGAAGGGGACCGTTCAACCGCGCTTGACCTCGACCAGAAACTAAGCCGTCGGAATCCTGTGCGTGTGAATCCGCGTGAAAAGGAGGCTGGACCCATGGCAGAAACAAAATCCGTCATAGGAACACAGAATAAAAAAGGCCAGACGTTTACCGATCCGTGGAAAATGTTGCATGAAGCACCCCGTACCCCATCGTTCTTCACGGGATCGGAAGTCATTAAGGAAGCCATCCGTCGCGCCAGTTGCGACGTAATGATCGCTTACCCGATCACCCCGCAATCAGAGGCGGCAGCACTGATCGGCGAATTGTTCGCTGAAGGCTACATAGGCGACTACTTCCGCGGCGAAAGCGAATTCGCGGTCATGTCGCAATGTGCCGGGGCCTCGTTTGGTGGTGCCCGAGTATTCACGACAACTGCCGGCCCAGGCACGATGCGGGCCATGGAAAACTTTCCGATGTGGGCTGGGGCTCGGTTGCCGATCCAGATGATTGTCACTTGCCGCGGCATCAACTCCCCACTTTCGATCCAGCCTGACACGCTTGAAATTGCATACCTGCTCAATACAGGCATGTTGGTGTGGCATGCGGAAACCGCTCAAGACTTCTTTGATTGGATTTTGAAGGGCTATATCGTGTCGGAAGAACCGGATGTGCATCTGCCGCTCGCGCTCTGTTGCGACGGATTCTTTGTGACGCACACAAAAGACGTCGTGCAACTCACACCTACGGATATGTGCTTGCCGCCGTATGATCCCTATCGTTCGCCGGTACCCTGCATGGATATGGAGTGTCCACCGGTTCGCATGATGCGCGACCCATTTGTCATGAAAAGCAACTACATCAGCTACGCCACCCACGCGAGCTGGCAACAGGAAATCTGGGCAGCAGTGGAACGCTCACGGAAGCATTCCATCCACTGGCTCAATGGGCTGATCGATACTGAGAATACCGATGCAGACATCATGATCGTCGCCTCAGGCACCGCTGTTTCACAGGGACGAGAAGCGATCCGGTTGCTGGAAGACGAAGGCGTCCGCTGTGGCCTCGTGAAGGTGAAGACGCTGCGTCCATGGCCCGAAGATGAAATTCGTGAGGCTACCAAGAACGCGAAGCATATCTTCGTGCCGGAGTTCAACGTGACCGGTTGGTTGGCAAAAGAAATCCGGGCCACCATCCCGAATCATCATCGGGTCCATGCCGGTCCACACGTGTGCGGTGGCATGACCATGCCGCCGGAAATCATCGTGTCGGAAATTAAGACAGCGCTAGGGATGAAGACCTTCTCCCTGGCTGGCCGTGGAAGCTGAACTACACTGATCGCGAACTTGTCCGCTCTCACGAGCGACACGGAGGAGGCATATATATGAGCAAGGAACGCATCCAAATATCCGAAGCCCTGTATGACATCATGCCGTCGGATTATCAGGATCTGGTAAAGAGCGCGACGTACGGCAAGGAAGACCGCGGGTGGAAAGACATCGGAACCTCGAAGGAGCTTATCGAGCAACACTCACTTTGCGCCGGCTGTCCCGAGTCCATGGCATTTCGATATATATTGGCCTCTCTCCCCAACCCCGAGGATACGGTCATGGTTGGTTCCACCGGTTGTACCAGTCTGGTGTTCCCTATGGTCGCCGTTCACAACATCCACTCCTTGTTCGGCAACCAGAACGCCATCGCGTCAGGTCTCAAGCGCGCCCTCAGCGTCAGATTTCCTGGTCGTGTAAAAGACGTTGTCGTCCTCGCCGGTGACGGCGCCACCGTGGACATCGGTCTGGATATGACCCTGCAAGCCTGGTTCCGGCAAGAGAAGTTCACGACTATCTGTTTCGACAACGAACTCTATGCCAACACCGGCGGCCAGGAGAGCGGCCTCATGCAGAAGGGTTTCGTGGCCAAGATGGCGCCGGTCGGCAAGCTGTTCGACAAGGTCCGTCTGCCGGAAATCGCCCGCGAGTCCGGTTGCCACTACGTCGTGAATTGCACGGTCAGCAAGCCGTCGTTGGTAGAAAAGGTCATCCGCAATGCGGTGCACATCGCCCGAGAAATCGGCCCGACCTATCTACAGCTCTATACGCCCTGTATTCTGGAGATCGGCAAGAACAGCATGGAAGGCTTGCAGGAAATGCGTGACTCTGAGAAGCCGACCGAGCGGTTCGCCTACAAGGAATACATCAGCGAGCCCGCGAAGCAACTGTTGGCAGAACTGGCGGCCAAAGACAAGGAACGGAAGGCAGCGGCCAAGCAGTTGGCTGCACAGGCACAAGCCAATTAGACGGAGGCCCTACATGATCAAGAAGCGACTCAATATCCGAATGTCAGGGCTCGGGGGACAAGGCGCGGTCACGGCCGCTCATGTCATGGCCATGGCCGCCAACCGGGATGGGAAATTTTCCATATCGAATCCGTTCTTTGGCGCTGAAAAACGCATGGCGCCAGCAGAGAGCTATTGCCGGATCGGTATTGAGCGGATCTATGATCGAGGAGAACTGGTGTTTCCCGATGTGATCCAAGTCTTCCATCCTCAGGTCATCACGATGGGCAAGAGCTACACGATGCCATTCTATTCCGGCATCAAGGAAGGTGGCGTCGTTATCATCAACTCCGGACAAAATCTACTGTCCGAGGAAGACGTCGAGCGGCTTAAAGATTTAAACGTAGCCGTATTCTACATTCCTGGCACGGAAATCGCGATTGAGATTGCGGGTACCGAATTGTCCACAAACATGACAATGATCGGCTCGGTGGCCGGCATTACCAAATGCGTGTCGATGGAGGCCCTTGATGGGGCCCTGCAAGAGCGATTCGGCAAGAAGTTCGTTGCGTCTGGCGGTACCGCCTCATTGGACGAAGCCATCAAGAAGAAGTTCGCCAAGAAAGAAATGTTGCTGCAGAAGAACCTGGCGACGGTCAAGCGGGCATATGAGATCGCCAGTGAGTGGGCGGAGAAGAACAAAGTCGAGTTGCGGGTCGGCAATCCGACCGTCGCTGCGTAAAAAGAAGGATCTATTTGAATGTATAACGTCGCGCAAGTCATCGATGAAAAGTGTACGGCCAAGAAAGGCTGCCGGCTCTGCATCATGTATTGCCCGGAAGCCAATTGTCTGGATCTGAACGTCAGCAAGATGGTTGCAGAAGTGACCATTGACAGGTGCAAGGGGTGCGAACTCTGCGTCGTGGTCTGCGATGCGGCTAAGCATAACGCCATCGTCATGCAGGCTGTCACCGCGACCGGCCAGTTGATGACCAAAAAGGGTGAATCCGCCGCCTTGGGGCAAGCCTACCAGGGTTGAGCCCTATCGGTTTGAATGGGAAAAGCCCCATAGCGTCAACGCTATGGGGCTTTTTATTGCTGTCCAGCGAGGGCCACATGGAAAATGAAGACAACGTCATTGAGGAACTGCTCAGAGAAATTGCCGGTTTGATCAATGAATACCCCAGAGCCATTGAACGACGAGCAGCGTCCATTCAAGCCACCGGCAAAGATCCTGAACTCGTCGAGAAACTAGCTAAAGCTGCCGATACCATGCGCGATAGCGGCAATCTGTACCTCACCTGGGCCAGGCATTATGCGGCTCTGGCTGAAGGCAATACCGACGCCTCATCCGACGAGGACGAGACCGAGGATTTCGACGTCTAAAAAATCTCCCTATTGCGCGAAAAGTTTTGCTAGAATGGCCTCTTCCTTGGATTGATCTGTTGTTCCCCGGTAGCTCAGTTGGTAGAGCAGCCGGCTGTTAACCGGCTGGTCGCAGGTTCGAGTCCTGCCCGGGGAGCCAATTTATCTTTTATCGCCGATTTGCCATTCCTTCTCCCTTATTATGCTCGGCTTCGCTTTTACCTCATTTAGGCAGTAGCAAGATGATAATCGCTCCCAGTACCCGGGCTCCATTCCTCAAAGTCTGGCAGATATACCCCCTAGATATGTTCATACGCACCCTGGAATCCATGGCAGCCGCCCAAACCATGATTCAGCTACCCTAGATATCAAACTCCAACATCCCGTCTTCTGAAGTAATTCACGCTCCTAGGTCGCATCGGCCAACTCACGGAGCCAGTCAGGAAAGAACGGAACGTCTCACTTGCGTATAGCGTGAAATTTCTGGAACTCCGCACTGGTCGGCAAATCAATCCTCGCATGGGTAGCTGCTACTACATGGGGTGCATGGGCATGCACCCCATTCGCGTCCGCTACGAATCGCGCTGCACATTCCAATGCATCAAAGTTCACCGCATGGCGCGTGCCTATCACTGACCTTCGGCACTCACTGTCCGGTTACGGAATCAATGACGATCTTCAACCCCCGACATCTTTTGGATGAACGATCGTCTTGCGCCACCCAGATGGTGTGGTGTAGAGGCATTGAGGTATTTCCATCCTCATTCTCATGGCAAGGTTGCCGTCTCCCGTGGTAATCCATCTTCACTTCTCGCATCATCTCATGACATCGCCGACACCCGTGGACGTGCCTCCAGTACAATGAGGGTGCGCTTTTGACCTCCCATGTGAAGCCTTGGATATGAATCGAATGGCATTTTCAGGAATCCACCAGCTATTCGCACAACGGAGCAAACTCGATACAATGAATGATCTTGCAATGATTGATGTCGCCGCGTCATTCCAGCCTCCGCCAGCCCTCAGGAACGCGCACCTCATGACCCTTGTGCCTCGCTATGTGCCGCGGGACACATCCTTGGCAGGATTGCCTCAGGAGTCCCGTTTATTTCCGGTTGAACCCGGTGCACGGCTTCTGGGGTTCTGTCATTGGCAAGATGATCGTCAGGCATCACCCACAGTGGTGCTGGTTCATGGCCTGGAAGGCTGCAGCGAATCGAGGTACATGCGCGGTATTGCGGCAAAGGCCTATCGTGCCGGCTTCAACGTCATTCGCATGAATCAGCGTACGTGTGGTGGAACCGAACATCTCTCTCCAACCCTTTATAACAGCGGCTTGAGCGGAGACTACCGCGCGATCCTCCATGACCTTGCCCACCGAGATGGGTTCAGCCATATATGGCTGGTCGGCTATTCCATGGGTGGGAATCTGGTCCTCAAAGCCGGCGGCGAGCTGGGTCAGACCGAACCAGCTCTAGCTGGCATTGCAGCCGTCTGCCCGAACATCAACCCGATCGTGTGCGCTCAAGCTTTGGAAGAACCTCGCAATTTTATTTACCATCGTCATTTTTTGATGCGATTAAAGTCCAGGCTGCGGAGAAAGGCGGTCCTGCAGCCGGGGAAATGGGACCTTGCCCAACTCGATCAGATCACCACAATCAGCGAATTTGACGATCGCTATACGGCTCATGACGGCGGTTATCGCGACGGTGCGGACTATTACGACCGGGCCGGCGCACGCCACGTACTCGACACCATGGCGGTTCCTACCCTCATCATCACCGCTCAAGACGACCCGTTTATTCCCTACTCGATGTTCACCACACCGAAGATTCAAACGAACCCTCGTATTCGTGTAGTCGCGCCACGCCATGGAGGCCATTGCGGGTTTTTCCATTGGAGCCGGAATGGAGAGGACCCTTACTGGGCGGAAAACCGAATTTTGGACTTTTTGCTCGGGAAGCTATAACTGACGCTGCGTCAGGCTGTCCTCACAATAGGACAGCTAGGCGGCTTTGCGAAACTTATAAGACTCCATAGCTGCGACGAGAGGAGCGCACTTCCAGACCCAACTCAAGACGAGCCAGATACTGTCGGCAACGATGGCCGCAATAAAGACCCAGTTGTAGATCACCGTACCGGATTTTCCCAAGAACGGTTCAAGAGCAAAGAGCAGTACGCTATACGCAACGGCGATTGCCATCAATGTCGCGAGAGGCACGATGAGGCCTTGAAACGGCACTAGCCACTTCCATTCCGTTGGAGGATGCTTCGCCAACTCTTGGGCGCCCTGCCACCCGATCGCCAGTGAACCGCTGTAGCCAGCGAACTGGACTAGGTCCGATGCACGAAGTTTCCCCATCGAGGTTTCTCGAAATAACGCCACTTGTCCAAGAGTCACGGCGATGATAAACGTCAGCACCAGGGCGACGCCATAGACCATCACCCACTTCTTGACCGTCATCACGCTCCTCTCATGCAGCTAGACGCCAACGTTCACCGTCCACCGCATGAACAGAAGCTTACCACGGGGGGATTCCGGCTGAGAAACAAACTGTCATTCCCGAATCTGAACAGCTTAGACGACGATGTGTTGAAGGTGTGTCCGCACCTCCTCCACATAGGTCTTAAACGGATCCGGCATGGCAAACGGGGGACGGCCACGCACCTGAAAGATCGACCAATTGATGACATAGGTAGGGAACAATCCATCGGGAGACGGCAACTGATCCGAGACTGAGACCGGAGAACATTCATTCAGAAGATATCTGACCAGTTCACCGCGCCCGTAGGCGCGGGTGTTTTTCGGCGCAGTTTCCATCGCCCGATGGATAAGGCTGTCCGTCGTCACACGCGGAGCACGCCCCTCTTCCACTAATCCGTGATACAACCCTTTGGCAGGATTCAGATTGTGATACTCCAGATCCAAACTTTTCAGCATGGGATCGGTCCAGTCGGTCTGTTCCGCGTCCCTGAAGCATTCCAGCAACCAGAGTTTGGACGCCCAATCGACACGCCCCACGAGATTTTGATAATCGCCGCGCAAATCGTGGAGCACCGATGCCCATTGGGCCAGGATCCAATCGGTTTCCTCATCTTGCCCTTTGTAATGCTGAACGGCACGGTCAAGAAATCGTTCTTGAATGTCCAACGCCGACATCGTCTTGTGAGACTGCAGCCGCACGATCCATCGCCGTTCCTGATCTTGGGAAATCTCCTGGAGTGCTTCCACTGGTTCGTCGATCTCCAGATCGTGAGGAGCATGTCCTTCCTCGATCAGCTGCAGCACCAATCCCGTCGTTCCGAGCTTCAAGGCGGTGGCATATTCGGCCATGTTTGAATCGCCCAGGAGCAGATGAATCCGTCGGTATTGATTGGGATCCGCCAACGGCTCGTCTCTCGTGTTCACAATCGCCCGATTGTGCTGCACCCATTCAAAAAAATCGTTCACGATATAGTCCGCACGTTGCGAGATTTGAAAGGGCAGTTCCGATACACGAGGTCCACCCATCGCCGAGCGCGGAACGATCAACCGATCCGTCTGAATCCAGGCATCCTGCAAGGCGGCTGACCCGATGCGCCCCGAGCCGGTAAAAATCTGCCTGGTCACCAGAAACGTCACGAGCGGAGTCAACCCGCGCCTGGAAAAGGGGAACCGCCGAGACACTAAATAATTCTCATGCGACCCGAACGTCGCATCCGTCTCATGATCGACGTTATTCTTGATCAGCGACACGTGCTCTGCGAAGCCGAGGTCCTCAAGAGCTCGCTGCAGCAGGAAATCCCCGGCGCGGTCCGACGCCACCACGTCCATAAGAGAGTGGCATTCCGGAGAGGCATACTCTAAATGCCCCATGTCCACATAGACTCGTCCGGCGTTGGTGAGAAATCCCCCATTGCCGGGAGGCTCGTCATGCCCCCGATGGTGCAAATCCAACACGCCGCGCCGCTGAACATGGAACAGATGATCCCGGATCTGGTGCGCAAACCAGGTCGGGGAATGGTCCGGCCGGTCCGCGTGGATCAAGAGGCCGTATTCAGTCTCTAAACCGAAGATACGATGCAGCATGTGATTACGTAATCGATGGACTCAGATCCTCGGGAAGCAGTGTTCCCAACTCATCGGCTCCGACCGTTCGGTACTTTGAGGTTCCTTGCACCTGGCGGTCAAGCAGGGCACATTCGATTGTCTTCCCGGCAACACACCGACGAAGATGGGCATAAAGTGACCCGGCATCCGCCACCGGCTGACCCGCTTTCGTTTCGTCGTGGTCTCCCTCGGCATCGAGTGCGAGTTGTTGCGCTCGATTGCCGACGGCCCAGGTACGAATCGCCGCATCGATCGCATCACCCAGAGACACAACGGACTGCTGGCCGAGATACTCGGTCATCGCCTGCTCAACCGCCGATGTCGCCGCGAGCACCGCGTACCGCTTCTTTTCTTCAAAGGTCCCATCGTAACTGATCGTCAAGAAACCGTCTGTGCCGGCTTTCTGACCTAACTCTGCCAGTAGTATTTTCACGATAAAGGGAGCCTTGAACACTTCTTCAAACGCCTGTTTGATGACGGGGGCAATGCCGTACTTCACCAGGCGGCTTCCGGTTACATCAGAGGCGGAGCGATTGAAGCCTTCGACGTGAGCCATCTCCAATAGATTGAAGCGGAGTTTCTCCAGGTCGGCCGGATGTCCCATTCCTCCGAGAGCAAGGCGATCGTAAATTTCATAGAGCTTCGGCGTACCTTTACTCATCGTCATGAGCAGAATGCCGCTCTCGTACGAGACCCCGACGACAGGGGATCCCTCCTTCAGCTGATCATCGAGATAGTGTCGACGATTCCCGACCGCTTCTACCCACCGATAGGGTTCTTCATACATGTAGAATGCCTCTTACGTCCTTCTCGAAACTTTTGATTCGAACAGCGACCGGAGCCGAAGATCCGGCATCATCGCGATACCGCCGGCCGTGATGAATTTGATGACCGGATAGAGACCGGCTTCGCGGTTGACTCCACCGGTCGCGCTGTCGAATTCCGCCGCACTCGTCAACAGCCGCAATGCCTGGACGGCGGCCTGCTCCTCAGGCATCGCACTCAGGGGCTGTTCGCCCCACGTATTCAAATAATGAAGGATCCCTCGGATCGTGGGGGAACCCGACCCGGATACGGCATATTCCACTCCCTCGAACTCCGCGCCGAGAATATCGTAAAAATAGATCTTCGCTGCTTCTTGCCCGACATCGTACCCGGCAAAGATCGGTGCGACCGCTCCAGTTCCAGCTAGGGCCGCCGCGACATTATCCTTCAACAGTTTGGACAATGCCCGAAGCTTTCCCTCAAAGCTGAGTTCCTGAAGTTGTGTCCGTCGGTAATACTTGAAGGAATGTTCAAGAATGCGCGCCATTTCATAGGCGGTAGCCGGCACTCCGGCGATCGCCATGACGCTGTGCCGGTCGATCTCCAACACCTTGTCGGTGCGGTCGTACATCACCATGTTGCCGGCTGTCGCACGCCGATCCCCGGCGACCAGCACACCATCTCGGTACTTGAACGCGAGGATCGTTGTGGCAGTCGTCAGTTCCTGCCTTGCTCCGGCCGGACCCGGCATTCCCAAAACATATCCCTGTTCTCTCAAGAGCTGATAGAAATCTCCCTGCATGCCCATACCTGCTTCGTGAAGCGTTATTCGTTATACGTTCATCGAGTGAAGACTACATTCCAATTCTGGCGCTTAACGATTACCGAACAACGTCTATTCCCCGGTTCGTTGCCGATACCTTTCCGCCTGTTTGGGATCGACCTTCCGCATGCGTTTCATTAAGCTATCCTTTTCCGGCGATCCGGTATCCGGCCGTCTCGGCCCGCCGCCTTCTTCCAGCGGACTCGGCGACTTCGGCATGGGATCGGCTGGCCCCTCACGCCGTTCCGGCATCATATTGTGTATCATGTTTCCACGTCCTTTCTGCGGCTCCACGTTGCCAATGCATCGGCAGGGGAATGGGCCTGTGTGAAGACATCGATGCATCGTCTAACTTCCTGTGGCTCAAAGAGATCTCCCATGTCGAGAGAGTGCGAACGCAAGCCCCCGGCGAATTGAATCCGCTCCCATTGCATCGACTGAATATGGTCGGGAAATCGCTGCACACAGATTCCCCGTAACCCGCCCCGCGTATCTCTTGGCCCGTTCCGAACCGCCTCCTCTATCCCCTCGTCGGTCGTCATCCGCCACGCTTTTCCATCGGCCTCCAATCCCAGGTACAGCCCTTGTTCGGGATTTACATTGTGATACTCCAGATCCAAACTGGCCAACCAAGGATCATCCCAACCGATCCGTTCTTCTTCCATGAAGGTTTCGAGCAGCCACTGTTTCGTGACCCAATCGAGTTTCCCCACCAACTGTGAGCGGTTTTGAGACAGCAGACGCAACGTGTCACTCCAGTGGGCCAGCAGCCAATCCGTTTCCTCATCCGATCCGGCTAACTCACGACGTGCCGCCTCGCAGTACTCTTCTTGCAGTTCCAAAGCTGAAAGCCTTCGTCCGTTGTTCAGACGAACCGCTGCTTTCAGGTCAGGATCGCGTGACAACTGTTTGACTGCCGCCACCGGCTGATCCAACTCAATGTGAGGCTGAGCTCCCCGCTCGATTAGATCAAGCACCAGCCTGGTCGTTCCGACCTTCAGTACGGTCGCATACTCGCACATATTGGCGTCGCCGATGATGAGGTGGAGCCGGCGATACTTCTTACGATCTGCATGAGGCTCATCCCTGGTATTGAGAATGGGCCGGTTATGCATCGTATCGACGCCTAGCTCAGCCTCCATGAAATCCGCCCGCTGCGAGAGCTGATACCGTCCTGGAACATGTCCCGACTCCTGGGCTTCCGTGCCCACCTTTCCTGCACCGGCGATGACTTGTCGGCTCACGAGAAACGGCACAAGACCGGCTACAAGAGCTGAAAAGGGAACGGCCCGCGAGACGAGATGATTGTCGTGGCAGCCATAGCTGTGGCCGTGGAAATCCGTGTTGTTCTTATAGAGACGAACATGCGCTCCGCCGAGGATTCGATTGCGACGCTGGGCGGCACGGAGGACGATGCGTTCTCCCGCCCGATCCTGAGCCACGAGGTCTCGCAGCGTTCGGCATTCGGGCGTGGAGTATTCCGGATGCGTATGGTCGTTGTAGAATCGGGCGCCATTCGGCAATACCAAGTCACTCTTCATGTCATGGAAGGAAAAAGGGCGATGAGCATCGCGTTGCGCGAACTCATCCTCCTCTCTATCCTGCTGCAAGCCCGACACACGAAAGCCGCGGGCATCCTCATGCGGATCTTCACCGGCATAGTCCCAACGCCGCTCGAAGGAAGCGGCAAGATGGGCTCGTACCAATTCCATCGACTCGACGACCGGATCCATCTCAGGGACGTCATCCCTCGTGATTCCGTACTCGGTTTCAATTCCGAAAAGAGGCATGGAGATGGTCCTTACGTCAAAAGTCACAAAGTCGAACTCCACGATCTTGGACTTGACGACTTTCTGACATGCGACTCCTAAATGATCTGATTCACGAGGCGTTCTTCGGTCTGACGGCCACGCCGGAAGGAGGAGATTCCAACGACCTGTTCCGGGTGATGATCCAGGAGCTTCAACCACTCTTCCGCCGCATCATCCGGCGGTAACATGTCACCCTCTCGGAATTCCTCAGTGACGGCACCTCGTAAGTCTTCCGCCTGCAATCCAGCCGGCTTCCCCGTCTGAACCGTCCGATCGATCGCCTTTTCCTTGGCACGTTGAACGATCGACGCCAAGATGGCTCCGCTGACGAGATCGCCTCGGTACAGCACCTTGTTCTGACCGTTCCTGAGCCTGATCGACAGCAGCCGAGTGTCCTCTGTTCGGCGGAAGATCGACTCGATGATGTCTTCGACGAGCCGGTTCACTGCCGGCGCCTGCTCATCGCCCCGTTCCTTCACCAGTTCGGCATCCAACGGCAGATCCGCGGTCAAATACACCTTCAAAATCTCGGCGGCTGCCTCCTTGTTCGGGCGGCCGACTTTGATCTTCCGATCAATACGGCCCGGGCGCAGCACCGCCGGATCGATCAAATCCGGACGGTTGGAAGCCAGTATGATGACGACGTCGCGTAGCGACTCGATCCCATCCATTTCGCTGCAAAACATCGGCACGAGCGTGTTGGAGATATTGAAGGAGCGCATGGCGCGCCGCGTCCCTAAAATCGACTCCGCTTCGTCGATGAAGATAAACGGCAGCGCCCCATCCTTGCGTCTTGCGCGGGCCTGATCGAAAAGATCGCGCACCATCCGTTCCGATTCCCCAAGCCACATATTGAGAATTTCCGGGCCTTTCACGTGCAGGAACGCTCCGCTGGTCACCGGTTGACGCTCGTCTCGCTCGGGCGATGGCCCCGGCTTAGCCTCGCTGACCAACTTGGCCAAGCTCCCGGCTGCCGCTTGCCCTATGAGCGTCTTCCCACATCCGGGTGGTCCATAGAGGAGGAACCCCTTGGGCTGGGAAAACCTGAACCGTTCGAACGTCTCCGCATGCAGCAACGGATACTCGATGGCCTTTCGGATGCTGGCGATCGCCTCGTTCTGGCCGCCGATCTGCTCCCACGTAACTTTCGGTGTTTCGTCGAGGACATGGCGGCTTGCTTTGCGATCACCCAACTTCTCAATCGCAACACGATGGCTGGGATCGATGCGAATGTCATCGCCCGCCTTGAGCTCGGCACCGACGAGATCGGTCGACCGCTGCAAGATCAACGATTGCCGGCCCATGTCCTGCTCAAACCGCAATCGCCCGTCGGACATAACCTCGGCCAGTCGCAAGATCGGACCATTACGATCGTACCCAAGCGTTTTGATCACGGCGTAGGCCTCGTTGACCAGAATCTGTGTGCCGATTTTAAGATCCGCTTGGGATACACGCGGGTCTACGTTGGCATAGTATTCGGCGCCACCGACGACGATGCGGGCGAGCCCTTCGCCTGGAACGTCAAGCAACGTGCCGATACGATTGGCCGGCGCCGTCAGTTTGGCCACCACCTCGCTGACCTTCTTGAATTCCAGCTCACGTTGTTGATGAGCGGCCTGAGACAACGTCACCGCATGACGGAGCTTGTACAACAGCTTCTGTCGCGCATCTCCCTCAGGAAAGGATGCCAGACATTGCTCAATCAATTCCAACGGGTCGGTTCCCGTCTTCAGCGACGGCTCATCGCTCCGACCTCTGGATTCATCCTGATCCGGAGCTCTGGGATCACTCATTGGTGGTTCTCCACGATACTAATCCCATGATCCTAACACACACCTACGTCGCAATGTCTTCTCCCTAATTGACGGCCTGAAGAGTCACCGATACCTTTTCACGACGATTTCCGCGCTGAATCTCCACAGCCACTTGGTCACCGACTTTGTGCGCTTCCATCACATCCATGAGATCGTCGATGGTGGCAACCGGCTTTCCCGCAACCCCGACGATGATGTCGCCCAGTTGGATCTGTCCGATCATGGTTTCGCGCGCCCCCTTGAGGCCCGCGCGATCGGCGGCGCCGCCACGCGTCACCTTGCCGATGATGACTCCCTTGATTCCCCAGCGCTTCGCCATGGCGTCCGGCACGAGGGAGACGCCCAATCCCGGACGGATGAGTTTGCCGTGTTTGATCAGTTCCGGAACGATGCGGTTCACCGTATCGACGGGAACGGCGAACCCGATCCCGGCATAGGCCCCGCTCGGACTCACGATCTGCGTATTGACGCCGATCAACCGTCCTGCGCCATCGAGAAGCGGCCCCCCTGAATTGCCCGGGTTGATCGCCGCATCGGTCTGAATCACACCCTCGATCGTGCGATTCGACATGGATTTGATGGTACGGCCCAAGGCGCTTACGACGCCGGTCGTCAGCGTATGGTCCAGTCCGAACGGATTTCCGATCGCCAACACCTTTTGCCCCACACGCAAGTCATGCGAGGAGCCGATCGCCAAGGGCTCCAATTGATCATCAGCCACCTGAATCTGCAGTACCGCAAGATCATGGTCAGGATCGGCCCCGACCAACTTCGCCTGATGCTCGCTTCGATCGGCCAAGGTGACCTTGATGGCATCGGCACCGTAAATGACATGAAAATTTGTGACGATGTGGCCTTGCTTGCTCCATACAAAACCGGACCCTGACCCCTGAGGCACTTCCATGACATTGAGCGACCATATGTCTTGCTGGATCGCCGTGTTGGCGATGAACACAACGGACTTGGTCGCCCGCTCGAACACCGCGATCGTCGCTCGTTCATCGGCGCTCAGCTCCACCGGAGAGGGCGTCACCGGGCGTGGCTTCCCTTCAGGGCCATCATAGACGGCACCCAAGGGCTTACCCCATTCCGCTGCAGTGCCGGGTGAGCAAAGCACCCACGTCATGAGGAGCAGCAATAGGGATCGGCCTTGTTTATTCACCCAGGACCTGCACGACGAGTTCACGCACTCTGGCTCGGGTATCGAAATCCACGACGACGACTTGCTGCCATCTGCCGAGCAAAAGTGCCCCATCGGCAAACGGAATCGTGACGGACGGCCCTTGGAGTTGCCCACGAAGATGACTGTGGCCGTTGTCCTCTCCGGGATTGACCGTATTGTGCTGCCACCGAGGGTCAGGAGGAACGAGACGGTCCCAAAACGTTTTGGTGTCCGCGCGAATCCCTGGTTCGTCCTCGATAATCATGACGGAGGCGGTCGTGTGTTTGACGAAGACCGTCACGATGCCGGCCTTGAGGTTGGAGCCGGCCAACGCATCGGCAACGGATTTCGTGATGTTGTCGACCTGCGTGCCTCCTTCCATACGGATCGTCAACGAGACGGTGCGGACACCCATTTCAAATCCTCCGGTCTGCGAGGTTGCGAAGGTAGCGACGGTCGTTCCGCGTCAGCGGCTCCCCTCGCGCCGCTTCCAAAATTGTGTCGAAGGCACCCTCGGCCGTCAGCGATCGCACGGCACTCAGGACCTGACTGCTCAGAATGCCTTCTTTCCCAAGCTTGTCGAGATAGGCAAAGGCCTCCGGAAGACTCTCTTTGGTCCGAGCGTAATAATCACGCCCTCGACGCTGGTTGCTGAAGGCCTCAAACTGTTCGCAGGCGACGAGAATCTCCGCCAGTTGCCGCACCCATGCCTTCGTCTTGGACAGGCGTTCGGGATAATAGTAATACAGCATCACCCATTGCATCCAAGGCTTCCACTCGACGCCCAGGGTCTTCAATTTTGGTTTCACCGTCCGTAATCGCCTCGCGAGGCGTCGCGCATAGCCTAGCCGCATTTCGATCTGCTCGACAGCCCATCTGTCCATGGACACGCCGGAATCGATCAGGTCCTGTCGATACAACGACACGAAGGCTTCGGTCTCCCGGCCATAGGTCGTCTTCGGGTGAAGGGCGCGCCATTCACGAGGCCTCGTCGGAATGCCCCGTTCCTTGGCCCAAGACCAAATCGTTCCAAAGAGCTGCCGATCGAGGCCGGCACGGCCCAGGTCATGCAATAGACAGGCAACGTGATAGAGCCGTACCCGATCGCGTGGGTGTCCCAAGCGATCGGCGACGGCCACGCACATCTTCGCCGTTCGTATGGCATGTGGTCGATCGTAGCCTCGGATGATTCGCCCCGGTCGCCGGGGGTCCGGATAATCGTAGAGCTTCATGAGATCGTTCGCGAGAGAACGGGAAACTTCCAGCGGTTCTACTGGGCGGGAATCACATATGGCCATAGTTTGTAGCAAACGCGAAATGACCCGGAAGAACGAGGCGAGAATATCGTCGGTGGAAACGATGTGTCAAGGCGACTCCGAGAATCGGCTCGCCCAGTGCCAAGGACTCTGTTATGCTCAATAAACGCGAGACGTTGAGATGATGAACGGTACGCGGACCTATGGCTTCGCCGTAGCGATAACCATCGCATGCGGGCCTGTGTGCGGCTTCGCCGGCTCACTGGATCATCTGACCGATTTGACGGGACGGGTGCAGGCCATCGTCACATTGAAGAGTCGCGACAATTTCACGAGCGAATATCGCTACGACGTGAGCGTCAGAAACCTCTCGCCGGACGCGATCATCAGCGACTCGTTGGTGATTGTCCTGGACAAGATCACCAACTTGGCCGGCGAAGACCGCGAAGGACTCACGGGAGAGTCTTTCCTGAAACGGTTCGACATCCTGGACCAAGACGGCCAGACCGACGACGGGAAACCATACTTCCGCATACCGACTGGGACAGCTCCCGACCTCGTCCCGCAATCCGATAGTCTTCCCGCCACGGTCCGAGTCAGGAATCGAGACTATGTGGCGGTCTTCACTCCCTCCTTCAAAGTGCTTGGGCAAAAGCGGCCCCCTCCAGAGGCGAAGCGTGCGGAGTCCCCGACACCTTCCATGCCTTCGGCTCTCGGGCCGTCCACAGCTGCCACCCGTAATGCAGTCGATAAATTGATCCAGCTGCTGATTAAGAAGGGTGTCTTAACTGAGGAAGAGTGGCGCAAGGCGAATCAGCCGTGACAACAACACCATGCGTGGCATGCCGGGGAACCTGGCCAAGACAGGACCATTTCGTCGCAGAACTCGGATTGTCGAAGGTGTATCTTCACGATGATCAGTTCTTTCCCGGCTGGACGGTCGTGGTGTTCCAACGTCACGCCACTGAGTTATTCCAACTTACACCCACCGAACGTTTTCAACTCATTGAAGAAGTCAACCGGGTGGCCAAGACCATCGCCGATGTCTACCACGCTCAAAAAATGAACTATGGACTCCTCGGCAATCAACTTCCGCATATTCATTGGCATCTCATTCCACGCCTCGCCGGTGATCCGGCCCCATTGGAACCGGTCTGGCGGGTACCGCATGAGCCAGTTCAGTTGGAGCTACAAGAGCTGAAGCGGGAGACCGATCAAATTCGAGCCGCGATGCAAAAGTTATGATGCTGGTAAACTAGGCTTCTGGGTCTTGAAGAGGTCAAAGAGTTTGGAAATGACCGGAACAAGACCACCCAAGATACCGACGAAGGCTGTGGCGCTCGCCAGTAATTCCTGCTGCGTATACATCAATCCAGCCAAGATAAACACCATGCCTACCCCGATAGGCCAAACGAGTTGATCCCAAATCCCTTTGTCAAATTCCTGTTGTAGCGTGAGAATTTCATCTTTCTTTAGGAGAACGAATTGTCGAAAGCTATTGTTCACGAACTGCAATTCCGGAGAACGAGTGGCCCATCCTTTCTTGACAAGACTGAGGAGACTAGGATGAGTCCCAACGATAAATCCATTTCTCGCAAGGTGAAATAATGCCATTTTTTCTTCTTTGTTCATTTCTACCCAAACAGATTCATAATGATGCATTGCCTCTTCGAGCGGGAAGAGCCAGACGGGATCCGGCTCGAAACCTTCGCTCCGAGCCGCCCACAAAAATTCTGCTCGCTTCTTTTGATCCTTAAGGACTCCCGCACCAATTTCAGCGAGTCGTTCGGAGGCCTTGAATTCTTTTTCGAATACTTGCTGCTCTTGTTTACTGAATTCCGTCCTCGCAGGAGAAGATGCCATCTGCAATCGAGCGGCAAAAGCATCATGATTTGGTTTATCCCAAACAAGATCCAATAGAAAAACGCGTCGAGCTACAAAGCCGGGAAGGACGTGAATGAGCCACCAAACGAGAAAAAGCACCGAGAAGAGGATCCAAACAAACCATAATGTTTCACCTGGCCATAGCAGAAGAAGCATCACGACCACAATACCAATCGGTACAATAACGGTCTTGGACAAAGCAAATTCCGGTATGGTTACAGGTTTCCGATAAGCCGAATAGGCGACACCAAGCACAAGGGCAAGAAGGACAACCGCCGGCAAGCGCATGAGCCATAAGTGAACAATCACGGCGACGTTCCAGCGCTCTGTGGTTTTGTGCTGGTCATTGTCCAGGCGCGTCAAAGCTTGCACCGGTCTGTAGGAGACCGTTGTATCCGTCGGCCACCGTATGTCTTCAGATTGCTGTGCCTCACGGAATAGCCCGTGAGTCTTGGTAAACTCATCGTTATAGGGCACCCTCCAGGATCGGTAGATTTCTTCGAACCAATTTTCACTCCTCGACGATTGCTCTGACACACTCTCGCCACGACTGGCGTTAACTTTCCACTGTACCCTGAGCGTGGTCATCCGCATAAAGTCTTCCACGACCGGCGTCTGACTAACGATTGACCACCAGTCATTACTGTCTACGTTTCTTTCAGTCTCACCTAGATGAACATCCAGCCGCCCGAAGTCAGCGAGACGCTGCGCGATGAGTCTGTCGTCCTTGTGATACTGATATTTCTCTCTGATCTGATCCGCACTTCTTGCGAAGCTCTTTGCTATATCAAGTGCCCCTGCCTTCAAGATCAGTATTTGCTCGGCCTCATAGCTCAACATCATACAGATAGTGGCCGGGAGCACAGAACAAAGTGCCAAGAGGCTTCCGCATAAAGCCAAGTAAGCCTGCCGATAATCTCCCTTATTGCTTTGTTTGAGAAACTTGGGGAGAAATTCCACAGTTGTAGGCACTCTAAAAAACACGACTGCCGCGATGATTCCCCAAAGGGGTAAGATGATGACACCCAGAACGAACGCATAGTGTGGGGGAAATAACCAGAGCGTTATCAGGCCGGAGAAAAACAGAAGCAGGGCCACTGATGCACCACCTACATATGAATCGTGTTGCTTCTTTGACGGCCATAACATGGTTGGCACAGTTTGACGCCGCATTCTTGCCACGACCAATCCTGCGATCATGACAATAAGTAGAACCAACGTATAAATAGCAAAGAGAAAGCACGCGACGGTGACGGCTTGCAGATTCGCCGTGCGCAGAGGCTCCATATTCTTAAATACGACGAGGGACCAAGGAATATCTTTGAATTCGCTGACGCAGAATCGATGAGCGTTACCACCATACGTTCCATTCTCACAGTCCTGAGCTCTAGCATTGATCAGCGCCTTGAGTTTCTTGTTATCATCGATTTCCTCGAAAAAGTGCTCGCGTAAATTCCGCTGTCCCTGGGAATGGAAAAGGACTCTTCCGTTCATATCGACCACGGCAAATCCGGTCCCGGGAGGAATGATTGGTTCAAATAGAGACAGAAATCGTGACTCCAGTCCGGCTACGGTAATGTCGTGGAGGCCTGAGCCTATGACCTTACTTTGAATCGCTAGTACAGCAGTGTTTGAACCATCAAGGCGCGAGAACACGGGTTCCAGGATAAAAGGAGTTTTCGATTCTTCCTTATTCTTCACTGTTTCCTTACTCCTCTGCCAAGACCGTTTCTCAACAATGTCGATGAAATATGCGCGGTCGGATAGGTTTGTCACAACCGGCAGGAAATAGTTGGCCTTAGTTCTAGTATCCCAGTGTTCCACAAGTTTTCCACCGCAGTTGATCCAAAACACTGAGTCAAAGAATCTATATGGATCCGGTGCCTCGCTTTTTAAGATGTTGATTCTTGCTACAGGGGGAGGGAAGCTACGCTTTTTCTTGTAGCAAGGTGTTTCATCTTCCTCTTCTCCGATCACTTTTACATCTTTCTCTATTTGTTGCGCTCTAATACCATCGAAATCTTTCAGGACCTTCAGCGCGCCATCAATCTCTGTATTAACGTGCTTGTGTATCGAAGCCGCAAACTCCTTGAGCTCATCATCAACCAGGCTTTTCTTCCACCAGAATACACCAGAGTCCACAAGAGAAAGAGTAAGCAGGCCAGTCCCAATAATGCTCGCCCCTACAACAAGGGCAAAATCCCTGATGGTCCATTGGTCTTGGGGAGTCATCAACAGTAACTTGAGAAGAGGCAAGGACAGGAGCGTCAATAATGCAATCAGCAGAAGCATCAAAAGTATAGAAGGTGACAACTGCCAGGTTTCGTTTCGAAATCTGTCTTTGCCGATGACACCTACAAGCACATAGTCTGCTTCCACTAATAGACTAGCCTCCGGCCTTTTTTCCTGCTCTTTCTCCCCACTGAGCTGCTCGCTTTCCACGATTGGAAGGTTTACAGGAAGGGCGAACACAAGAAGATTTCTATCTCCAACAGCCACCTCCTCGCGGACGGGCACTTTCTTTAGAAGATTGCTGCCTTCTTTACGTCCAATCGTAATTTGAGGTTCAACCTCGCCTATGTCTTTTCCATTCGCCGATACAAATTTCAATGTTGAGGTTCCACGCTCTGAAGCATTTTTACCTCCCGCGATAAGCCTATCGGCTTGAGCAAACTGCAATCCAGAGTCGCCACTCTGGAAAAGTACATTCCCTTTCTTATCAGCTAGCAGAAGATCATCGAACGATTGTTCTAAGAGGATCTTGCCGAAAAGATTCTTTCCGTCGACTTCTGCAAGTATCAGCCATTGAACGTATTGACAGCGAATTCCTTCAATCCTGAGGGAGGGGACAATTGCTTGCATCATAAAGATTGAGTCAGAAGATCGCCTTTCAACATCTACCCAGAAGGGACGGCCTCTCCCATTTATTACCGCTTCCATAGCGCGCACTTTTTCTAACACTGTCTCGCATTTTTGCGGTTCTGCCTGAGATTCGGATTTTTGAAATGGATTTTGGAGTGGCAATGGAGATACACTTACGTTATAGAAGTCCATCACCTGGCAGAGCTGCATGGCGATCTCTTGAGCAATAGTATTTCCATGAGATGTCTTTGTGCACTTTGTTGATCGAAACGAGTTTAAATTTTCGCCGATATCCTCATGATTTGAGAGGTATATGTCCGGAAGAGCATATTTATACCTATTGCCGTCCTTGACTTCTCGACTCATCCAACCATTCGCCGCGAGGTTGCCGGCTGAAAAGATCACCTCTCTATAGTTTTCAAGTTTGAGGCTGACCCCTTCTGCTTCCGCATGAAGGAGCCGAAAATATCGTTCGTTGTAGTATCGTTCTCTGTCGAGAACATAGAGATAGAAGACGCCGCTCACGACGCACAGGAACAGGATGACCCCGATCGTTAAAATGATAGGCCACTGAAGCGCAGCCAAGCGTGATGGCGACTTATGGTCCGATGACATTGTGCCGCCCTATAAGTCGAGAATCTGCCCCTAAAACGCTTGCCCCGGACAACTTCCGAATTGAGAAAAACAAGAACAGGACGCCCCCTGTGGCAATGGAGACATGAGCGGGCAAACCGGACCTGCATAACACCCGCACCTGAAGGCAGGCAGAACTCTCGGAGGGGGCGCAACGTTTTGATCAAAATCATAGCTGCGCCGTCGCGAGCCTCTCGATGATTCATTTTCCGATTCACTCCTGCACAGTTCGCGGATCTCTTTTGCAGTAAAGCCTTCATCTCGGAGGCCCCTCACTTCTTCAGTGGAACAGCTACCGATCCCCGCCTGTGCCGATTGAGGCAGTAGCAGAGCGACTTCGGCCATGAACAAGAGGCTTACCAGCACCAGCCATATACGCATGTGCTTACAGGATGAAAAAGTGGAAGGTAAACCGATGATTGAGAACTGGAGGAGAAGCTCGGAGATCTGACGTTGCGACGCCATCTCACCTCATGGAAGCATGGGCAAGATTTTGTACCTACCGTCAGTTCATGTCAAGTACGTAGGCCTCATCTCAATGCCACACTGATGTATGATCATGTCGTCCGTCCAACCGTAGCGTTCATTAGGGTTCAGAAGATTCAGCAAACTGACTGTGGTGCTATAATGCTTGTTTACTGAGGAAGTGAGTTACATTTTGCCGATGCGTCCAGGATCGATACTGTTGGCCCTCACCGTCGCCGCGACTGTGTGCTCTTCATCTCTCACCTACGCTCATCCACCGAATGAGTACGGTCTCACGGTTGGCGGTGTCTTCTCTGAGGCACCTGAGTGGACTCCCGAACACAACATCCACCAACCAACGGATGCGGTGGCGGAGATTGCGTCCTTCCGTCGATCGGTCCTTCTCATACCAACCGATCCGGACTACCGGTTAAGACTTGCCCAAGCTCTCTTCCGTGTCGGCGATCTGGATGCGGCCGTTGAGGAATGTCGGACAGCCATCGCGTTGCAACCGGACGAGGGGAACGCTCATCTCCAGCTCGGCCTGATCCTCATGGCGAAGCAAGAATGGCGAGCCGCCGCTTCCGCCTTGGGCGAGGCGATCCGGCTGGAACCCCACTTGTCCCATGCCCACTACAGCTTGGGAAGCGTGCACTATTCCCTCGGCAATGTACCAGCCGCGCTCCAATCTTATCGGCGTACGCTGGAACTAAACCCTCATTTTCCGGACGCCCACTTCCGACTCTCGTTGTTGCTGAGAGTGACGGGGCGCACGAAAGAAGCCGTACAGCATCTCGAAACGGCGGCAACAGGCGGAGTGCCTCAGGCCCAATTGTTTCTCGGCAATGCCCACCAGACCGGGCAAGGCGTCGAGAAGAACCTCAGTCTGGCGGTTTTTTGGTGGATGCAAGCCGCCGGCCTCGGCCAGTCCACCGCCGCCGAATCGTTATCCAAAGTGCGGCGCCAGGCGCTATCCGCTGAATCGACGAAGGAACGGCGCCGGGAATCACAGCAGGCATTGCGGACCTACCGCGATACGCTTTGGAACGACTTTCCCGACATCCCTCGCCCGACTGATCCGCAATCGCTGGGGAGAATTCTCCTCGAGCAACACCGTACGGACGATGCGATTCCAATCCTCTTGAAGGAATGTTTGGCCTTGAGCGAAGAGGCCCATGTTGAACTGGCCTCTCTTTATGAAACCGGATGGGAGCAGCATCTGATCCCCTTCAACAAGCACATCCTCACCTGCTTTGAATCGACCTCGGCGGACGGTTTCGTCCCGGCCAAGAAAATCCTGGCTCGGATCTATGCCAAGGGGCTCGGTCTCGAGGCCGACATTCCGAAAGCGAAGGCGCTCCTCAGAAGTCTCCCAAGACAGGACACACAACCTTTGTTCGACGAGTTGGGACTGAACTGATCCTATGCTCTACCGGCGGACATATTGGCGCCTGTTCATCGCGTCGCTGCCTCTGCAAGCGCTGGGCATCGGCGCACTCGCCACGCTTCTTTCGGCAATGCTGTGGTCCGCCGCGCCCGCGACCTTTACGGCGACGGATTACGCCGTCTACGACGCGTGGCTTCGCCATCGCACGACAGTCCAGATCAACCCCTCGTTGACCATCGTGACCCGCGATGCGGCCAGTGAAGAACGGTTCGGGAAGGGTCCTTGGGACCGCGGCATCCTCGCGCAGTTGATCGAGGCGATCCGTGAGGCCGGCGCCGCGGTCATCGGCGTGGATCATCGACTGAACTATGCGAGCCCTGCTCAGCTGGGAGGAGCCGCAAGCGATGCACGTTTCCTGGAAGCACTTCGCACGGCATCACCGGTTGTCCTGATTCATGAGCCCGATCCCCATCTTCAGTCCGACGCCTCGCTCTCTGGACATATTGCGGTCACGAATGATCTCGATCACATATCCCGTCACATCCCGGCGTCCGCGAGGATCGGGACTCAAACCGTTCCGGCTTTTGGTTGGGTCCTGTTCGACCTCTTTCACCGACGCACCACTCCCACTCAGCCTGGGTTGAATCACGTTGACGGTGACGTTCTGATTAACTTCGTCGGTGACGGATCACTGGCGGCCCTTCAGCCAATCCCCTTGTCGTCAGTTTGGAGCGCGGCCGAACGTCACGACGAGCCACTGTTGGCTTCCTGGTGCAGGGACAAAGTCGTGGTGATCCGATCCAATCCCGTGAGTTCGGAAACATGGCTTTTACCTTCCAACTCGGCAGTCGACGGGATAACCGGCCACCTCCATGTGCTGAATGCCTTGCTCAACCATGAACGCATCGATTCGTTGAGCCGGTTCAGCCGCCTCACCGTCACCATCGCGCTCGCCTCGCTGGCGGCTTGGCTCCTCCTGCAGTTTCGTGGGATACAAGGGGTCCTGCTTGCTGGTGCCGCCATTGGAGGGTACGGGACACTGGCCATCGCGATGCTGGGCGTGGCCTCTCTCGTCATGCCGATCGCCGCCCCTCTCACCGCCTCGTGGTTGGTCTTCATCGGCACCACCGTTTGGATGAATTGGACGGCAAACCAACGCTTGATTGTGCTGGAACGTGACATGATCCGTATCCAGCAGGAGTCAACGGCTGTGAGAGAAGCGCTTGTGCTGTACGAAGACCGAGCCGAAGCGCTTCAAGAGGAGTTAGAAACAGCCACCGCCGCCGCTGCTGTTTCGTCCGGGCAACAGGAGGAGTTGACCAGAATCACCGGCGTACTGCGGCGCCAAATAGCTGAAGCTCAAAGTCAAGAACAGGATGCGCGTCGACACCTGCAGGAACTGGAACGGCAGCTCGGCGATCTTCGAGCCGCACATACCGTATCAGCCACGATCGGCGATACGGAACTCGATCGGCTTCAACACGAAGCCCGCCAGTTCGGCATCATCACCCAGGATCGCTCGCTGCTTCGGCTGTTTCGCGACCTGAAAAAGAGCGCGCCATCTCCGTTGACCGTCCTCATTCTAGGCGAACCAGGAACCGGGAAGGAACTCTTTGCCCGTGCAATCCACCGCCTAAGCCCGCGGTCGGGGAAGACCTTCGTCGCCGTCAATATGGCGGCTATTTCTCCTGAACTGTTTGAAAGTGAGCTCTTCGGTCATGTGAAGGGCAGCTTCACCGGCGCGATTGGTGACCGTCGCGGCTATTTTGGCCTCGCCGACCACGGCACGATTTTCCTCGACGAAATCGGCGATCTCCGGATGGATCATCAGAGCAAACTCCTACGAGTGCTGCAGGACAAATCATTCTATCGAGTGGGCGCCACCGTCCCGACGACGGTTGACGTTCGGATCGTGGCTGCGACCAATCGCGACCTGCAGAAAGGTGTATCGGAAGGATGGTTTCGCGAGGACTTGTACTTTCGATTGAACGGAATGGTCTTTCACCTTCCGCCGCTTCGTGAACGCACCGGTGATATTCCGCTCCTCGTTGATGTGTTCTTGAACCAGCTTGCCCAGGAGATCGGCCAGTCGCCGTCCCGGCTCACAAATGATGCGCTTCGTGCATTGACAGAACACGACTGGAAAGGAAATGTGCGGGAGCTCCGCCACTGCCTGGAACAGGCCGTCGCGCTGAACGATGGCCCCCTATTGTCGAGCGATTCGCTTAGGCTCGGCAACCGGAAGGAGCTATCCCGCAGACGTACCGGAGAAACCGTTCCCGACCGAGCCAGTGATCTTGCAGTCCTGAACTGTCTGCGGCGGCATGACTTTGATATGCGGTCCACGGCGGAAACGCTGGGATGGGATCGCGGCACGGTGACACAGCGTTTGAAAGGACTCTGCTTCCAGGCGCTCGTCGTGGCCAAGGGCGACCAGGCCAAGGCGGCAATTGAGATTGCCGGAGATCCAACCCATCTACGAACCGCGGAATTGAAGGTCCGGGATTATTATGACCATCTGCGCTCCGTGATCATGCCCTTCGCGACCGCCGAAGAGGCACTGGCCCATTGCAGACGACGTTTCAAGAACCTTCCGGAACGGCATTTTTCATCGGTTGAAACATTGGTGCGACGATACTTTCACCGGGATCGACCCATTCCGGTGGGCGAGCAGTCCACACAACTCAGGGCTGAGACACCATGATACCGCGCACATGGCACCAATTCAGCGCTTCCCCCCGGCGAACTTGTGCGCAAGATAGAGCAAGACCATCATCCCGGTGCTGACCGATCCCCACATGATGATTTCCAAGGGGAATAGGTTGTGTGACGTAGGATCGCGGAACCCATCGACCACAATCCGCAGAACGACGAACGCCATCATCGCGCCGGGAATGGCCGCCGCGATTCTCCAGGCCCCGTGCCAGCGCCATACTGCCCGGGCCGGCATGAACAATCCGAAGAACCCGGACGCGAGCACGACACAGAGGAATGCGACACCGAAGAATATATCGGATACTATGTCGAATGCGCTCGTTGGCTTCTGCTTCCGTGCCCGATAGGCCTCATCTTGCGCCGCTTTGACGCGACCCCTCATTTCCGCAACCCAAGCCGGTTCAGCCGTCGCTCCGCTCACCTTATTGTCTCCCATGACATAGCCGCGCCACACCGCGACAACGGCCGTATTGGCGTCGCTCCCGTCGCCGGCCATGATCCGGACTTCATCGACCACGTCCACCGGATGATTGAAGAAGAACCAACCAAATGTCTCACCGGTTCCTGAATAGCTGAGCGAAGTGTTGCTGCCGACATTGGCGGGCTTGCCCCTGAAGTACGGACGAGCCCAGATATGGACAGGCTTGTCGGTCTCATACGCCAGCCGAAGATAAAAATTCTGATTCTTTCCCAACGTCACGTAATCGCCCGGCGGCCACGTTTCGACGACGCGGACAGTCGTGTCGGCTTGTACGAGATCCGTCGTCGAAAACGACAGCGAGAGCAGGAGCACAAACCGTGGCAGACATGAGAAGCCCCACGCGAGGAAACTCTTGCAGGTTCGCATGCGACCACTCTAGCAAAGCGAGAATTCGTGACAAGGAATATCCGTAAACGCTTTTGTTGGACAGGTAGGTTGGGACTGGCTGGTATTGCTGCGGCCATAAAGGGAGGAAACCCTTTTGGAGGTACCTTGATGACGAAAGCTTCACCTAAGCTTTCGATCAACGACTAGAAAGATTTGCATGCGGAAGATGTGACGCGAAGCACCGCTTCCTGCCGGAAGCGCGTTTTGTAAGATTCGACAATCTCCTGCACGGCCTTGCCGAGTGCGGCATCATCGGGATGAACGAGGCTCAGGACATATGAAGGCTCGCGGATCACTTCACCTGAAGCCGAACGCCATTGCCCGGACGCTCGCCAGGCCGACAATCCCTCGGGGAAACGAGGAGTGACTATTTCGCCGAGAAATTTCTCCCAGGCTTCCGACGTGACACGGCCGGACGGCGTTTCTGTTCCGAAATACAGCAATTCCTGCACTGCGCGTTGCTCATCGCCTTTGCACGGCATGATGTTCGTGGCCCCACAGCCCGTAAGTGAGATACCGAGCAACAGAGTCCCCAATACGATCGGCAGCATGCCGCCATGACGAACTGGTTTTCTTCGGGAGATCCAACAGATTGCATACACCGTCATGAGAATCGACCTCCCGAGTTCCTATCCGTGCCACAGGCTCTCTGAAAGGAGACAGGAAGCCATTTACCCATTCCAATTACCGTACCGCCGTACCGCCCTCCTCGTTCACGGAAGGCCACGCGACTTTCGATCCAACCATGCCGCCGGCAATATCGTGACCTCATTCGATTCTGATTCTTTCTGTGCCCGGTCGTCGGCAAAGATGTCCCGCAATGATTCGCGATGACGTTGCCAATGATCCTGCGCCACGGACTCCATTTTCCCATCCACGTACTTGGACCACCCCCACACCGCTGCGCCAAGGAGAGCATAGAGGCCGCCGATGGCCAGGTACGGGTGCGCGCACCATTCGGCAACTGCCTCCGCGATCTGTGGAAATGGAGGCAAGGGATCCCCCAGGCCGGTGAGATGAACGATGGCAGCGACCACAGTGTAGATTGACACGGCGGCAAACACACGGTAGGACCATTTCCCGCTATCGACGGTGGTGCGCAGACCATCAAGGAGGGATGTGCTCCCTCCTTGGCTTTCATCTGTGTCTTCACCGCCAGTCACCTGGTGTTCAATTTCTCGAAGCGTCTCATTGGACGGCCACGTGCGTGCCCCTCTTGTCCCCATCGCTTGGAACTGATACGGGAGGTTGACCGGCGCATAGCATCCCGTGCAGTTGGCAATGCGCTCAAAGACGCTCACGTGGATCTTCGGAAGACCCATATGATGTTCACGGCAAAGTGTGGCGACATTGCGAGGGTCCCACCGATAGTACACCCCCAAGCCGGCACGGGCATCGTAGAGTTCGTCGTGGACGTCCTGGTGTGTGTGCACATACTCGCGGTCCGTCTTGATGAAACGCAGCCGGTCGTACCCATCCTTCGCGCTGATTTCCGCTTCCGCCATCATCCAGTCCAACGCGACTAAAGACATGCCATGTTTGACATACCCGCCACCCACGTTGGAATGCACACCGGCAAACCAAACCTGCTCCACTTGTCCGGCAGGAACCTCCTTTTCATTCCACAACTCCGGATAGAAAGTCCGGCGGTCGTCATCAATGGACAAAGCATGACAGGCCCGCTTGATGCAGCGGCTGGGCGTCAATTCAGAAAACCGCATCGGGTAGAACCAATTAATCACCGTACGCAGTCCCTCGTGTGGCATCCCGATCGCTGCAACCGTATCCCATACCCCGACAAACTCGATGGACGCGTCGTAGGCCTCGTACAGCCTTCGAGGTTGTTCAGAGGAACCGTCGGCTCGGTTACGGTGCCGTTCACTGTCCGATACACGCTTAAATGCTTCCTTGCGGAACGCTTTCCAACATCTCTTCACGCGTTTTTTGACCGACGCTTCGCTGATATTCTTGACATCCAAAACGCCGCAGTGCTGGATCAAGCCCGACAACGCCCGAACAGTATAAGCCCCTCGGCTGAAGCCAAAGAGATAAATATGGTCGCCAGGCTCGTAGACATGGACTAACTCCGTGTACAGTTCCCGGACGTTCCTTGCAAATCCGAACCCGAAGGCTCCCCCGATCACCTTGAGTGGGGCAAGGCGCGATGTACCCACTCCATCGTCATAAAAGGCGACTTGCGGCTTCAAGGACGAGTCATGCTTATGCCCTTGGATGTCAACCGCCTCGTAGAGTTTAAAGACGTTGGTGCCTCGCGCTTTGATGGCGGTGTTGCCGGTTCCATCCGAACATAAAACGATATTCTTGCCTGGCATACGACACCTCCCACTGTTTCATTTACGATTCACTCCGCCCACTCCGCCTTTGAACTTACTGTCGGCAATGTAACAGTGTTATTACTTACAGCCACAGCACATCGCGTACCCGGCAAGACCAGTATAGAACTTCTTGCCAGACAGAGGTTTATGAAGCGAGCGCGAAGAAAAGTAAAGAGGGAGACGGCTGATCTGTATCATTGTCGATAAAAAACTGAATCCAAATGGATCCATTTCTAGCAGCCTCCGTCACGCTGTCCATATCCGAGACGCCCCTCATTCCTCGTATCCGTAACGCTGGAAGGGTCCGTTTGGACCTACAAGACAATTATGCCGCCTTTCCTATCGGTACCATCGCGGTTCTCTCTTCCGTTATACCGTCTTCTGATAGGACCAGAACCGGCTGATCGTGCTTCTTCCTGCTCCCGGGTGAATCTGCAAAGACATGCGGCATCAGCATCGTCAGGATCATCGCTGCAATATTCAACGCAAACCAGACTATCAAAACCGCAACCTCGTGCATGGCCTCCTCCTTCCTTTCTGTTCTTCCATCAATGTTTGGGTTACGTGGGTGTGGAGTTCCTCCGATTCTCGTGATGGATCGAGTCCCACGTCTTGTAGTTCTGTATGACATCTCCAGCAAGGCTTGTACCAAGTTGACCATTGATGCAAGGTCCTTTAGTCATAAGTACTTATGGATCTCTCACCGGCGCACAACTCAAGTGAGGATCACAGACCAGTATCTTGCAGATATCACGATGTATCGAAATGGATATCATTCAGACGGGAACGGAATCATCGCGTTTTCAGGCAGGAGGGACTAGTGAACCGCAGCGGGTAGATCCCTTGGACTCGCACCTCTCACTCCACTGCACACCTATCTTCTGAATCCATAGGGAAGTTGCGGGTATTATGTTTCAAGAGTCCGCTTAGCGCTCTTCGGCTGCAAGCACCCGTTCAGCTTGAGCGATCGCGTCCTGTAGGAATTTGAAGCTCTTCTCCGATCTCTTGGGTTTTGGCACATACTCCACGTAATAAGACGCCGCCTCCGTCAAAGCCCGCAGCGTCTGTTTGAGATCATGCTTTTCCGTGCGTTCGCCAGATGCCGCCGCGCGGGCCATAGCCAGCCGGCGGCGCGGTCCCACATAGGGTTCGGGGGCAATCGGATTGTCTTTTTCCAACTCAGGCCGTCTGAATACCATGCTCCACCTCCATAAAGGTCCGCTCCGTACCATAGCTCGCCTGCGGTTCACAGAGTACCTTGGTACCGTCCCACTCAGGAGTCAGATTTCATCTGTCTGCTGACTCCGGCTACCGTTCGATATCTGCTTCTTGTCCCCGCGTTCTCCATGAGGGAACAAAGGCCGGCGTTCGCGCCGCATACCGATCATAGACCTCACCGAATTTTGCACGGGCCTCCGCTTCCTCCTCATGAGCAAGAAGAACATACATCCCGATTAATACAGGGAACATGAAGAGGGTCGGAATGGTCGGCCACTGGAGAAGAAAACCCAACATGATCAGCATGAAGGCGGCGTATTGCGGATGTCTGATCAGCGCATACGGTCCGGTTGTCGCCAGAATTTGGTCCCGCTGTGCCCAATACAAGGTACGCCAAGAGACGGCCAGCAGGATGAGACCGACGAAGACCAGTATTTCACTGAAGATATGCAGCGGATCAGCATGTGCAGGCCCCGGGATGCCGAGCAGGATATGCCAAAAATGGCCGGTATCATGCGCAAACGGATCAACCTCGGGATAACGGCTCGCCAGCCAGCCGGAGAGCAGATAGATGCTCAGAGGGAACCCGTACATCTCCGAAAACAGAGCCACCATAAACGCGGAGAAGGCTCCCAGTGATCGCCAATCGCGCCCCGTCCGAGGACGCATGAAACCGAACGCGAACACGATAAAGAATAGTGAATTGACGAAAACGAGCCACCACACCCCATAAACTGTGTCGTTATCCAAGGGAATGTCCTATGGCCTTGTGCCGTGGACCCAGGGTTTCTTCCCGTCCTGCTGAAATTCGGAGTCTCGCTTGTCCTGTAAGCACGGAGAAGCTGGAGAAAAAGTCCGATCGTTTATCGTTTGATGAGATCCGACGATTTTCTTTACTGTTCCGACTCCGGCTTTTCGCGATCACGTCATGATCGTGTTGATCAGGGACGATCTTACCGCCGACCCGTCTTCAATCTCGCGTACAGAGAGCAGCCTTTCGGCTCTCTGAGGTCGCACGCCTTCCCATAATACTTGAGTGCTTCCGCATCGTCCGGTTTGACACCCCTCCCGGCTTGATAGACCGAACCGAGATGGATACACCCCTTCGCATCGCCATCGTCACAGGCCTTTCGGTAAAGCGTGGCGGCTCGAGCATCGTCCTGCCTGATCCCGCTCCCTTCGGCGTACATCAGGCCCAGGTTGGAGCACCCCCTCGCACTGCCCCCGTCACAGGCCTTCCGGTAAAAGTCGACGGCTTGAAACTCGTCTTGCTGGATGCCGGTCCCCTCGGCATACATCACACCAAGGTTGTAACAACCCTTTGCATTCCCCCCGTCACAGGCCTTTCGATAAAAGTCGGCGGATTGACCATCGTCCTGCGGGACGCCGGTCCCTGAAGCATACATCACGGCAAGGTTGTAGCAGCCTCTCGCATTCCCGTTCTCGCAGACTGTCTTATAAAGATCGGCGGCTTGGACGTCGTCCTGCGGGACGCCGGACCCTGCGGCATACATTACGGCAAGGTTGTAGCAGCCCTTCATGTTTCCAGCCTCACAGGCTTTTCTCGAGAAGTCGGCGGCTTGCACCTCATCTTGCTGGACCCCGGTTCCTTCGGCGTACATTACACCGAGATTGTAACAACCCCTGGCATCCCCCCCGTCACAAGCTTTGCTCGAGTAGGCGGCGGCTTGCCCGTCATCTTGCTGGACCCCCGTCCCTTCGGCATACATCACGGCGAGGTTGGAGCAGCCGCTCGCCTCCCCACCGTCACAGGCTTTCTTGAAAAAGACCGCAGCTTGCGTATCATCATGCTTTACGCCCTCACCTCTCACATACGACATGCCCAGCGTGTTGCACGCCATCGCCAGACCCTTCTCACACGCCGCTTTCAGTTGTTGAGGCTTTTCAGCTCCTTCCGAAGGAATCACCCCCGTCCAGACCAACGCTCCGAGGATCATGAATACCTGAAGAAGAAAACGACGCGCCATTGAGTACCCTCCGAAGAAGCGGCAAGCACTGAGCGGGGCGAAGTCTAGCGAGACGGACAATGGGAATTCAAGGCGGCGATGAGAGCCTGTCTCCACATCGTTTTTTGCTGGTATTCGACCACCCTACGGCAAACATGTTTATGGATAAGTTCTGACGTGGCCTCAGAACACTAGGATCCACCCTAGCGAAGAGCGCGGCGGGCAGTTTGGATTCAAGACTGTTCGCCTAATCTCTGGCTGGAAGAAGCCTGAGCTGAAGCGGCGGCATCGGTTGAAATGTGGAGTTACGGCTCCAACCACTTGTACAGGACTAACGCATCAACATAGCCTTTGGATGGATGGCGGAACGCCTTGGGCAAGCGCCCCGCGGTCGTGAAACCCAGTTTGTTCCAAAGCCTGACCGCGCCTTCATTGCTGGATGCGACGAAATTGAACTGCATGGCCTTGTACCCGAGCGCCTGTGCGATCTTTTGAGAGTGCTCGCACATCGCTGTTGCGATTCCCCGCCCTCTGGCGGCAGATGAGACCATATAGCCGCAATTACAGACATGGTCGCCTGGACCCAACTGGTTCGTCTTGAGATAGTACGTGCCCGCGATGTGTCCATTCTCCTCGTACACATATGTTTTTCTTGGAATATCCATCCAGAGCTCGAAGGCATGTTCTTGCGTGACGTCTCTCGGATAGCCATACGTTTCGCCGGCTGCCGCGATCTCGTGGAAGATCGGCCAAATCCGCTCAAAATCATCTCTTGTAGCCTCTCGAATAGCCATGCGGCATCATGTGCTTGTTGACAGGCCCGAGTATAAGGGAGCTTCGTCCAACCCGGTCCAGTGCAAGCTCCTTACGGGCGAGACCGGTCGAACTTCGTCACACCACGCTGTCGCACCTACCTGTGATCCCCATCGAGGATCATGCTTCGGCCCGTCGCTGCTTTGAAGGAGGAGCCTTTCTTATAACCGGCTTCGCAGCCGCTCATAGCCCTTCTTCAATTCGTCGATCGCCAGGCTCAGTGCGGCGCCCACGGATTCCGCCGTCTTACCGACTTCCTCTTTTGCCGCCTCCAGCTTGGGTTTTATGTCTTCCCACTGGTTCTCCAAGCGAGCCCATTCGTCTTTCGCGTCCGCCTTCGCCAGGTGCAGCTGAACTTGAAGCTCATCGCGCTGCTGCTTGAAATGCTCCAGGGCATTCGTGATCTGCTCTTTGACATCCGCCATGAGATTTGCTCCTTTGTGGAAGGTGAACGTACACCGTTGGACCCCGGACAGGTTACCTTGTGATGCCTTCCCGATCATCGGCTGCCCATCGTTCATATCCCAGTCACGACGGGCGCAGCACCGCGATACACAAGCATATGACGAGGAGCGTGGTCAGGTTTCAGGAAACAAACACGCACCCATCCCGCCGAACATTCCCGCACGAGGGAGGAGTGTTATCTTTCAAGGTATCGCTTGTCAACGGCAAGGTTCGGCATCCCTGCCATAGCTCACCGGCCTCCGCGATTTCATCCTATCGTCTCTGGATCCCACTGTGCCGTGTGCCAGGAAAAGACGCACAACAACTGGTTGGTGCTAGACTTAGAGCATGGTATCGGTTCAACGGGTTGTACGCCTGATCTTGTGGTGGATGACTATTGGTTTTCTCACTACGTCCTTGTTCCTGAATCCTGCCGGTGCCATTGAACCGGAACGGGTCTCAATCCAGACGTTATTTTCACTGCAAGCCACCTCGTATCAACAACGTCTCGTAACGCTAGAGGGCGTGACGAGTACGCTCCAAATCGTCCCCCCGTTCTACTTCTCATCCCACAGGACACGATGCCTTCTCTATGGGCGAGCCTCTTTCGTGCTGGAGGATGAAACAGGCTCATTGCCCGTGGTGGTTTTAGGGAGCTGCAACCCAGGTGTGGCTGACGCGTTGCCGAAGGATGGAGATCGGGTGCGAGTAACAGGAATCGTACAGGTGCTGAAGAGCGATCTGCCGCGTGACGTCAGAGTCCAAGCCACACGGATTGAAATCCTCGAATGAAACTGCTTGCGTGACACAGGCCATAACCTTGATACCCCCGGCGCTGATGAGGCCGGTGTCATTGGAAAGCATGCAAAAATGCATGTCGTGAAGAACCTCATTATTCTTTGCCCCAAACGATAACCCCATCGTCGGCATGATGGAACGTCCTTGTGGAGCAGCTCTTCGGAATGGATGGGCACTCGGATGTCGGTTGAAGCAATGAAGGAAAGGCTCGCCCCTTTACTCCTTCCTCAGAAATTCTCTTCGACCGCCGCATTGACAGGAACGCTTACGAAGGTGCAACATAGACTCTTATTGACTGAAACACGCATCAGGCAGCTTGACTGTCACATTCAATGCGCCTAGGGTGAGGGAGTCATACGCACACGTCCACGATGAGATCCCTTGAAACCCAGGCTCGAAGACAAGAAACATTTCTAAGATAAAGGAGACCAGGATCATGGCACTGCTGATCACCGACGAATGTATCAACTGTGGCGCCTGCCTGCCGGAATGTCCGAACGAGGCCATCTTCGAAACTCGCAGTGACGCGGAGACGAAGGGAAATCATGTGGGCGACGGCCAGGGAGTGGGGGACAATATTTACGTCATCACCCATGATCGGTGCACCGAATGTGTCGGCCATTTTGACGAACCGCAATGTGCGGCGGTCTGTCCGGTTGATAATTGTTGTATTTCTGATCCGGCCTATCCGGAGGGGACCGATGTCCTGCTGGAAAAGGCGAAGGCCCTCAATCCCGACAAGCCGATCGATCCGGCAAAAGTGTGGAGCGGCGTGCGGAACTGATAGGTTCCCCTTCGAAGTTCCGCACCGCGCGAGAATGCTGAGAACGCGCCGATACGGATCTATGTGCCTTGGCTGACCAAGACGATGAGTCATGGCTGATAAAGCTCCTCGATTCCTGACCAATGCGACGGTCATCAAGGTCTTAGCCAAGGTCTTTGCGTTCCAAGCCATCGAGATCAACCTCTTGCGTTCTCAAGCCGGAATATCCGACGCGAATTGGAAAGCTCTTAAGACGGACGCCTTTAAGAAAACCTACGCGAAGCAACGGGCTTTTTATGAAGATCGTCTGACGGGCGCGTTTGCGTTGGAACACATTTCCCAGTCTGAACGGGAAACAAGACTGCTGGAACTCTGGCTCAAACAGAGCGAGGAGTCCCCCAAAGACGAACCATAAGCCGACCTTCCGGTTCCAGAGGGTGGCTTCTTATTCTGTGTCATCTAGAAGCCTCCACAGAAACAGTCCCGCCGAGAACGAAGCGTCTAAGGAAGAGATTGAAGCAAGGTGAGCTAGGCCGCCGCCTATGTCTTGCCGGATATTACCGCAAGCGGTCATGTGATAGAGCGTGCCTGCGCTGCACGTGAGATGAGAATTCACATAGACGACCATCCCCCGTTGCAGAGGGAGCCAAACTCGGCGATACTATTCGGTGGGTAAACAAGGTCGGCGGTTTCTACTCAAGGTGGTGAATCGGCAAGGAAGTGGTCGGAAGAGTATCGGCGGCTCATCTTCACCAGGCAGCCGCCGTTCTGGTGTGAAACTCCTCAGCGATGGAGTCAAGCCGATCCCGGGGCACCCCGACAATCGTCATCGAAAGACCAGTGATGCAGGAGGAACAGTGGTGAAGCGATATGTTAGAACCGGATTCTGGATGATGGCAGGGGTGCTCCAGGTGCTGACAACCTGGCTGGGACCTGACGCCTGGGCCTATGAGTCGGTCCCCGTGAAGGAGGGGGCCACCGTGCGAGGGACCGTGACCGTCACCGGAACCATACCGATACCCAAAGAATTCGAGTTACGTCGCTATCCAGACCACGAATATTGCAGCAAACTGTCCAATGGCAAGGGGTATCGGTTCTTGACAGAAGTCTGGGCCAGAGCGGACGGCAGCCTCAAAGACGCCGTGGTGGTGGTGGAGGGTGTGGAACGCGGCAAGCCCTTCCCCTTCACCGAGGCCAAGGTGGAAGCGAACCTCTGCCGGTTTCTGCCGTTCGTCGCCGTGATCAGCGACACGCGTCGAATCACGGTGGTTAATCAAGACCCAGTACCCCACGACATCCAAGGGTATGCGTCCGATCAAACCGGAGGCGATGTCGTCTTCTATCGGCCGTCCCTACAGGCCGGTGGGACCTCCGATCTCGTGCAGCTGGTCAAAGGGCGCAACGCGTTCACCATGCAGTGCAGCCTGCACCCCTACATGCAGAACTGGGGCTATGCCGTCGACAATCCCTATTATGCCGTGACGGATGCGAAGGGCTCCTTTTCCATCGAGGATCTCCCGCCGGGGACCTATCGCCTCAAGACCTGGCATCCCCTTCTGGGGACATTAGAACGCGACCTCACGGTGACGGCCAATCAGACCGTCTCACTGGAGCTGTCGTTTGAAGCCCAGTTCTGACAGATATCGGCGACAGAACCTGAACTGTTGTAGCCTCGAGACACTTGGGTCAACAGGGCCTGGCGATGCTCGAAGGTATCACGAGTGAACTTCAGGTGCTTTCCGCGGCCATAGGTGATGAGGTGTTCTGTAGTCTGTGGGCGAGCCGCCATCGTGATGGAGGATGAGAAGCACTCGTTGCCGGAGGCTGGGGGGCTGTAATCCGAATGCGGCTAAAACGTTGCCGAAGGGGCTCGGGTACGAGGGACCGGGCTCGTTCACGCGCTGAAGAGTGAGATGTTGCGTGGCAGTTGGAAAAGCTTGCGGTCATGTTCTTATTGATTTCCTCTAGGGTCCTTGCCAGGTGCGAGACATCGAGAGGAACTGTTGAATCGAACTTGGCCCCAGAACACACATTCTTCACGAGGTTCCGTCCTCCCAGAAGCGAAAAGCACGTACGCGGAGACTCGTATCGAACCTCGCTTGTTGGCAGACCTCACCACTGGAGAACAGCCATGAGCATGAATCGCTTTCTACGGGCGCAGGCCGGGCAGCTTCTTGTTGGAACTGCCCTTTGCACGGTACTGGTCATGATAGGGGAATCTGTACTGGCTCATGGTGAAGACATATCCGAGGCGAGTCCATCGCATGCGAGCCTGTCCAGTTCAACGAATCTATCCAGCCCCGAAGCAGCCGGACTCCAAGCAGCCTGCTGGGCTCTCACCGTTCCCTATGGTGCCGTGAAGATGGCCTATGCGATCGGCGGCGGCATTGTGGGCGGCCTCGCTTGGGCCATCACGGGAGGCGACATGGAGGTGGCCAAGTCCGTCTGGATTCCCTCGATGACAGGCCACTACATCGTTCAACCGCAGAATCTCACCGGAGAGAAGCACCTCTACTTCGTGGGCGGGTCGTCAGAGTGACCTCTGCCGTAACACCATCTCTCAGGGCTCGTACGGTCGGGATCGTCCTCCTCGCTCACGGCGAAGAACATGGGCCAGACCAAGCCTTCGGCATGGGACACGCCACTTCACGAGCTACACCGGCTATCCGGGGTTGCGCAGGTCTGGTCCAGATTCGGATCGCCCCTCGCGAAACGGGAGATCTTGCCGGCAAGCCTCTGTCCGGGGGGATCCGAAACTGGACAGTGTTTGTTAAAGTACTGCTAGTCAAGCTTGAGTTGGGACATTTCATTGATCGCCTGTTCGATATTTTTCCTTGCCGCCCCTTCATTGGCCATTCTCAATCGTGTAACTCCGACAAGCGCCTCACTAAATGGTGCAGTGTAGGTACTGGTTATCGCTTTCTGCCAGACCACTTCTTTGGGATTGGTTCTGGCTAAGCTGTAATTGACCTCCATCGATACGGTCATGGATGCACCGAACATCGGTTGATTCATTTGTACAATGAAGGCGTCCAATCTGTAGGCTGCCGGACTATTGGTCGTTGCCTTTCTGAATAGTCCAGATTGCACGATTGAACCTTGGAGAGCTTGCGCAAAGTCCTGGTCGGATATCTGCGACGCCCCCATCGTCGATGTTTCTTTTCCTCCGATCACGCTCACACTCACATCGGATTGGCTCTGATGCACCGGCACGTTCATGCGGACAAGCATGGCCTCCGGCTTCGCTCCTGACGCACATCCTCCGACAAACAATACTCCTAGCAGAAGCATCGCCCAGGTCGATCGGGTCATGGTCTGTCTCCTTTGAACATCTCCGTAAGTACCTCTTCCACCATCCCTTCAGGATCCTTCCTGACCAGTGAGGTACGCATCGATTCACCATTCATAAGCACCATTCGACTCTTCGGATCGCGCACTTGCACCGACAATTGCAACATGTACATCGTGATATCCCACATCCATTTGTCCTGATATGTCACAATGCCGTCAACCGGAATCGGGGGTATCTCCCCATCCCCGTAGGTAGCCCGAAATCCCATCTGCGTCAATCGACGAGCAATCAACTGTTCAACCCCTCGTCCGTCCGCCGGCAGTCTCTGAACGTACAACGACTTCAGGCGGGACAAGTCCGTTCCTGGTGCCCTTTTGGCATTCAGGGTCGAAGAACAGGCTGGCAGGAGTAGACACACAAATAGGAGGGGAAGCAGCAACTTGATTCGGTTCATGGTGCTCCTAATGGTTAGGTTGTGGAATGGACTAGCCTTCATGCACATAACCCGAACTGATGGCGCCGCTCTTTGCCGTTCAATAATAATGTATGCAATAAATCCCTTGACCAGACCAGATATTTCGCAATACCTGTGTTCATCCGGCGTTGCCGAAGAGGGGGATCGAGGCACGAGGGTAGCTGGGTTCGTACAGGCACGGAAGAGTGAGGCTCCAAGTGACGTCAGAGTCCCGGCAACAGTGCTTTAGACCATCGAATCACACGGATTCATCGGTACACTGTATGACCGGCTGATCAAAGCACCCGGGCCGCCCTCCTTACCGATCCTCATCAAGTTGACAGCCATCACGGCCATCCATATAGTCCCGCAATACCCACACGTCGCTTAGGTTGAACATGAAGACGCTCCTGGTACAACAGGCTCTTCTTGCCGGCACAATCGCCGCCGCAGTCGGGGTGTTCGCGCAGGAGCTGAAATTCCCTGTCGGGAACTGGCGATCACCGGGACACGCGACCTTCACGAACCCCGGCCTCACCGGCGCCGCATTGTATCTCAACATCGATGTAGCGAAAGACGGAAGCTTCCGCGGCACGTGGGGCCAATACCTGTGCAATTCATACCCAGGTGCCTATGGCATATTCGTCTATTCGTGCAGCCAAATAGGAAGTCATCGTGTTAGCGGCAGGTTCGGCCAGGATAGCCAGAGCATGATCGAGCTGGACACCCTGGGCCGTAGCACCTTTACATGGAATGCACCATCTACCGACGAGCTGGAGATCGATCTGCCGAAGAATTGGCAGGGCGAAGATGCCGTCCTCTACCGGGCGCGTTTGACCCGTGATGGCAAACCTAAGCCTGAAGTCCCTGCGGTCCCACGTGAGGAAAGTCCGTTGCCGTCTGCCAACGCCCTCTATCGCGAATTCAAACAGAACGCCGAGGCGGCACTCGCGCGTCACGTTGGCAAGGCGCTGGAGTTGGAAGGACGCCGAGGCACGGTGATCGAACTCAGCGACGGCGGCGCGGCGATTCACATCGCCGATGGGTTCACCAGCCGCGCGCTGGTCCTCTACTTCTCGCAGGTGCAGGAGGTCGCGGGGATCAGCGAAGGTGCGCTGTTTCGATTCAAGTGCACCGTCGCGAGCTTTGACTACCAGTACGTGCACCTGGAAGCCTGCTCCATCATGCGGTGAGATCGCCCTTTCCCTGCATGTCCCGACATCCTCTGCGCTTCGCTTTCCCGTCGATATTCTTGCTATGATGTCGCCTATGCGACTTCACCGAGCCTCCTTGTTCCTATTCGCCGTGGCCCTGCTGTTTCCCGGCTGCGCCTCTTGGTTCATAAAAGGCGAGCCTCCGGAGGTGCTTGTCACCAACGTCACGCCGCTGGACGCGACGGTGTTCGAACAGCGTCTCCGTGTCGATCTCCGGGTCCGCAATCCGAACGACTTCGACTATCACCTGACAGGCGTTGATTTCACGTTGAATCTGAACGGGAAACGTCTGGCCCGTGGTCTAGGAAGCAAGGAGATGACGATTCCCCGGTTAGGTGATGCCGTGATGACGATCGATACCACGACCTCGACGCTGGATATCGTGCGCCAACTGCTCGAGTTCTCTCAGAAACAGGAATTGACGTACGACATCAAAGGCGTGTTGCATAGCACGGAGGGGCGATTATCCTTCACCAATGCAGGTACACTCGTCGAGCCGGGCATGCTCTCCAGCTCACCGACCAGCTCTCATGCAACTCCGCAATAATATTCACCCAAGTAAACTCACGGCCTAACCCAGTTCGCAGAAGCTGAGACAAGGGACACATCTTCAAGTCATTGCTCACTGGCATGCACAGAACTAGACGCGACCCCAATGCTTACTTTGTGAACATCGCCGGTCCTCATCATCCAGGAAGATATCTTGCCGGGCGTTGCCCGAGCAGTGACGTGATAGAGCGCCCCAGGAAATTCGATGCGGAGTGGTCTAGCCATGCCGGGGAGTCTAGATCACTGGTATGCACAAAACAAGATCTGACCATATCTATTGACTTTTCTCATGCAGGATCAGCATTCTCTCTCGCATACGTTACAACCTTATGAAAATTCGCGTTAGCTAGTAACCCCTTCACAGCATTTCCAAATGCAGTCACATAATAATTGTTCTCGCCTACGGGCGTAAACTCCTCTACTTGAGCAGATGCTTCGATGTCTACACTCTGCACTACTTTTTGCTGTGCAACTGAAAACACTTCCCAGTGCACTAGAAACCGAACATTCCCCTTAAAGTGTCCTCGATCAAGGTTCCAGCCGGTCAATCCTGAGCAGTGATTTTCTTTTAGGTTGGTTATTCTTGCTCCAAGAATAAGTTCAGCCCCGGAAAGTTTATATCGTTCGAACAGTGACGTAGGTTTCTCGAGTAAGCGATAGTTATACTGTATCACTACCCGTTCAAATTCTTCATGGTATTGTCCGTCTCGAAATGCGCTGTTCCCATTCCACTTGATCTCCTCTGAACGGAAACATGCATTGCCCATTCGGTTCTCTCCGACAACGGTCCCCCTAGGAATATCAAAGACAACCCTATCGAGAAGCAGCGGTCGAGTTTGAAGGAGTTCAGAAAGCGGCTTAGGGTTAGGCACGGGTACCTGCTCCACAACCGGCATGATGCCGCATCCCCACAGAGTAACGCCGGCGAATAGCAAACCAGCTGTTAGAACTGGGCGCATGAAACCATGTACCAAATAGGCAACATGGACTCCTGTGCGCCAAAGGATTTGATCATTATCTATGGTACACATACCCTGTTCTCCATATGTCCTTTTATGGGGATCAGACAGATTTGTTATTCTTCCCTGATGTCAAACCACGGCATGGCGGTGAGTGAGCCATTAGAGATCTGCTTCACGATGATTGCTCAAACGCAAAATGCATTATTTACAATGGATGACGTACCTCGGCAACATCCAGTCCCCGAAAGCCTAAGAACTGGGTTCGAATCTCTAATTTCTCCCATCGTATTGCTTCGCAATGCCTGCCCAGGTTTTCTCAACTTGCGGGATCAGCAGCTTAAATGCTTGCTCCTCGGCCTCAAGCCGCTTCGAGTCAACCATATCTGATGTGCCCCAGATACTGGTTAAACCAGTCGATTTTGCAGTCGCTTCTGCCAAACCATAGACAAATCCAGTTCGAACATCGGTAAACAAAGCGGATGCCGTTGAGGTGATATGTGCATCACGATCCGGAACTAGACCAAGCGATATCGGGGAAAGTGGAGCATACGTACGCCCCTGAATCCTGAAAGATGTATCAAGCGTATAAATCAATAGAACATCGGCTTGAACTTTTGCAGCTGACACTCTCAAATCCTCGAGTGAGTCCATGTTCTGCGATGTCAGAAGCAAACGATTGATTGGTGCCACTCCTGCCATGGCTGGCCATTTGGAGATGTTTTCTATTTGATCTTCAGTGAGCAATTCCTGCGTCGTCACAACACTGAACCGACCGGTACCGTAGCTGTCGGATGTGTATGATTTGTATTGAGGCGCCTGAACTCGGACAATGGCCAACCGCGCTGGAAAGTTAGGAGAGGGCTTGCGAGAAGCCACTTCTGCAATGTCGGCGCGATTGATGTCCGCAAGTTTTACTGATCCGCCAGGAGTCACATAGCCCGCACAACCTGAACACACCGCCAGTAATAACCATAAAAGAACTTTGAATGGCATGGCCGCTCCTTTTCTCGACCGTTGGTCTAGCCGGCATTTCGTATACTTGCTTCGCTAAACGCTGCTGATTGGGGCGAGAGTTTACTGAATGCTCCTCTTGGTTGCTACCCTACTATAGCGTCAATGGTGTACTGCGGGATCATCCCCGCACGGCATGATGGATCTCTCTTCCCCGCATCTCTCTGATGTTTAGCCTAATTACTTAACCCCTTCAGTTTCCTAATAACTTTCTCACTTTCACACTTCCGGCCGACCGGCACTCCCGTTGCTCAAGCACTAGATCAACAGGCCCGGGCACCACGACGGAAAAGGAGGTGAATTAAACAGACCGTGGCCAAGTGCTGAGGACTGAGTGTCGAGTCGTGCGTTCAACATGTTCGCTTAACCATAAGGAGGATTACCGTCATGTCACAGGGTACATCGCAGGTGTCGTCAGGGAATATTGCCCCCACGGTGAGGGGGCCAGAGAAGAATGCAACGGAAGTTAAAGTCTTGGCTGGAGCCATCCTCTTCCTCGGTGGATTGCTTGCCGCGGGGTGGCTCTACAGCCAAGCCGGCGACCAGGGCAAGATCACAGGAGCCATTGAGCAAGCTACTGTCCAGGATCTTTTCAAGAAATCCACGGTCATGAATCAGGTTGAGGCCTCGACCATCCACCCTACTCAGGTGGCGACTCCAGTGGTCTCCACCGCGGACATTGATCATAGCGACATTTACTTTGAAGTCGGTCGGAAGGGACTGACCGATGAAGGAAAGACTCAGTTGGCAGCTCAAGCCGACATGCTGAAGCAGCACGAGGACTTCGGCGTGTTGATCCAGGGCTATACCGACCAGCAGGGATCGGCGAACTATAACAAGCAGCTCGGCATGAAGCGGGCGGAAACGGTGAAGGCGGAATTGGTGAATGCCGGCATCGCCGAACACCGGATCAAGGCGGTGAGCTTAGGCGAAGAAGGTGTCCTGTGTGTCGACACCAGCGACGTCTGCCGGCACATGAATCGCCGGGTGCACCTGGAAGTCCGCAAGATCGGTCAGGAACACATGAGGCTTCCTGTCGTTCCCGCACCCACCGAGTCCTCGGACTGGTCAGTCGATCCTTCATCAACGTTGGGGGATGGCAACACACCCACCGACGGAGTTCCTCCTGTTCCGTCTGAGTCAACTATCACGTTGGACTCAGTCAGCGGCAGTTGAAGCTTCTCTGTGAATCCTCGGATGGGGGTCAGTCCCATCCGAGGATCTCACTGCCGGAATAACTTGGACGGTGAGATCAGGCATGAGGAGCCCTTACAGACCCGCTTCATCCCAGAAAGGATCCGGTCGCGCTCGGCGGAGGCCATTCGGCTCTAGCGCGAAAGGGTGATCTCTGGATCGTTTTTCATTATTCGCCGAAGCCGTCTTTTTTCATCTCTGGCCCTTGACAGAGATGAAACGTCGCTCCTGACGAAGAGAGCCGCCATCCCCAGAACCGTTATGAGCCTGTGGATAGCGATCCGAATGGTGGCAATAGGAAGTCCGCTTGGCCAATGCAAACAAGTGATGTCAAGCGATCTTTCTAGGAATATGCAAGAAAGTAGGGAACTTCGGCCGGAGCCACTATTACTAGTAGTTCAATACAGCTATGGCGGATGCTTAAAAAATAGGCGAATCGATGAATCCGCACGCTATACGCACCATTCTTTCTTGAATTCAGAGACTTGTTCACAAGGTTATCCACAGAAGATGTGGGTGAATTTTCTTATGCTAATGTTTCTGCGGAAAATGGTTTCGGTCAGCCGTCCTCAATCCTTAGACTGGCTAACTGGGATCTAGTTGCGTCGAACAGATTTCGTGGATTTCCACTTCCAGGGCGGGACCGGATTGGGATCTGCCCACAGGCCTGTGCCCGCCGCTCTAGCCAATTCTTCCATGTCTTTCAAGGTTTGATTGCCGGATGCTCCAGGCTGCACCCACGCGAGCCCTTCTTTGACCAGCTCATGGGCAATCTGCCGTCCATCCAACAAGAGGATGTCGGCGCTTATCCGACCCTGCCGATCTTTCCTCAAGTCTCGCACGACTACTTCACGGTTGCCGATGTAAGCCGCCGTCGCATGTTTTGCCTGTTTCCCATACGGTTGTTTCAGTTCGGGACAGTCCACATCGCGAAGAGATACCATGTCCCTTCTGCTTTGATGGTGGATGGTCAGTCGATCCCCTTCATGAACGGTAAGCACTCGTGCGACGAATTCCGCTCCGAAGGTGGCATGGGTGGGCCATATCATAAGGAAGGGGAAGAAGAGGCACATGAACAGACAAGAATTTTTCATGACAACCTATGCTACCTGCCTCCAGCGTTCCCACCAACCTTTTCTCGATTTGAAGCAGGCGGATAGATCGGTATGCTGTCGCGCTGCCCCTCTGCTTGACCGTTGAGCACCGAGAGGCGTAGATTGATTTGTCGATGCCGCCTCGGCTGTGAGGAGGTGGTCGCAATGTTCGTTGTTGGCGCAGAGAACCAACAGGCTGGACATAGCACCTGCGTTCCCCCTTCTTTCTCACCTCTTATCAATCATCTCGCTGAGTTATCTTCAAGAAGCGACCTGGGACCTTTGAGTCCCAGGAGATCATATCCATGTTGGCCGTCGCCACATACCAGGTCGTTCCTGTGGCAAGGAGGAAGATATGTCGTACCGTTACAACACCATTGATATCATCGTGGGTGTCGGGATGTGTGCCATTCTCTTTGGAGGGCTCCTGTTGTTCCTCGCTGCCAATGGGACCTATCAAATGGTCCCGTCACAAGTTCTCTCGTTTGAACGGCAAGCTACCATTGATGGCATGAGCATCCTTCAGCCGGCTCTCGGCCAAGCCATCGTTGATCAGGCGCTCTTAGAGCGTCGCACCAATCACGCCGTGGCGCAATCGGCCTCCGAATGGAATCATGCGACGCTTGCGTATCACGACTGGCAGTCAGGATCACGCGGCTTGCTCGGAGCCGTCCTCAACCAAGCTGCGACGGTCCCCATCAATCATCTGGCTCGCGTGGAAGGCATCAAGGGACGGGCGGTCGTCAACTTCACAAAGCGCGGCGTCCGGAATGGCCTTGTGTCGGCCGATCAGTATGGCACGATGTACAACATGAAGATGATCGGCGCGATCGAAGCCCAAGGGCAACGCTTGCATGACGAATTCGCCTCGACCTGGCAAGCGACGCTCGGACGCCGCATCGTCGAGGCAGCCCACTATGACTGGCTGCAGACAGGTGCCATTCAGGAGCGGCTCGGGTCTGCACTGGTGCAGGTCGTACATGCGCAGATGAACGCCGAACAAGGACGAGCCGCACAGCAAGAGCAGCTGGCGAGTTTGATATTCGCCGCCGTTCGCCATGAGGTTGTCGTCGATCGCCCGACGCAGGCACCTACCGCCATGCCAACAGTGACGGCTTCCGAGGATATCGCCATGGGTTCTACCGAACCAGTATCATGGCCGGACATCCCAATGGGCTACCTGATGGCCGCCGGCCTTCTCTTGACGACCATCTTTTTGGGTGGACTTACCATGGCGGCGCAGAGCAGAGAGGCAAAGGCGCTCGCCCAGCTGAGACGAGATGTAGACCGCTGGGCGTTTCGCATGGCTGCGTAGCGGAAGAACGAACGGGGACACCGGCGTCCGACAAAACCGTCGGCCGCCGGTGAGTCCTGAACATGAAGAGCTCAACGCATCGAATCGATCGCCGCGAACAATCGCGATCCGTCAGACTGCTCATCGTCGAGGCTCAACGTCTGTTTCGGCAAAGCCTGCGGTTGCTCTTGGAACGGGAACGAGATATCGCCGGCGTCACCGAAGCAATGGACGGGCACGAAGCCTATCGCCTGGCGCTCGAACACAAACCCGATATCGTCCTTCTGGACGTCGATATGCCGGATCTCGACGTGGAGTCGATCACGAAACTTGTCCGTCAGCACCTGCCCAGAACTAGAGTATTGTTGTTGGCCCGATACGATGAAGACTCGCGGATCGTGGCCGCGATGCGGGCTGGAGCGTTCGGCTATATCCTGAAGGACACCGACCAAACAGATTTTCTGCGGATCATCAGGGCCACTGCGAGAGGGGAACACATCTTGTCGCCGGTCATGCCCGCGCAGTTCGCCAAAACTGTTCCCGGCGCGCTCCCACAGACATACGAGGACAACAAAGCCAGACTATCCGGCTTGACCGATCGGGAACGAGAAATTCTCACGTGCGCGGCGGCCGGTCGGAGCAACAAGGAAATTGCGGACCAGCTGTGTGTGTCGGTCGATACCGTCAAGACCCATCTCCATCATATCTATCAGAAGCTCTCGGTCGACGGGCGCGTCGAGGCGATTCTCACTCACCTCAAAGCTTGATCCGTCCTTTCACGCGTATATTCTCACCCAATCGGTGTAGTTCTAATTCAATCTTCTAGGCGATGGCAAAGAAACCGATCCGAACCGTAACATTTTGATGAATACAAGGGACGGTCCAGACAACCCGTATTCGAGCACAAAGAGGTTTCAAGCAAGGAGGTGGACGGTATGAGCGATGTACACTTAAAGGACATAAAGGACGATCTAACACACGAGCCAGCATGGGTGTATTGGTATGGCGCGATTTTTATCGGGATCGTAGCATTTGCACTTTTTATGGGCGGTTTCATGTGATGAGTCGTTTGTAGCCGATGGCCGTAACTGGAGTATGAGGAAGCGGTGTCTGCCGCAACGGTTACGACGGTTACAATGTCGGCCGGGGCCGTCTCAAACGGCTCCGGCTGTTCATTCAGACTTTCCGTTTAGGAGAAGGCCTCTGCCTTGATTCGCAACCTCCCCCGCCATGTGGTAGACTAAGCGCGTAGTCATTCTGATCCTCGCGCTTTTCTCCCCATCCTGTTCCTGCGCGATTGCATCGATCAGTCTGCTGTGAGCGGGTCGGACAATGGCCTCAGCGATAGAGGTCCTTCCATTGACGCCGCTCTCTCCCTTGATGGCTATGATAGAAAAATAGGAGATGGCATAGGCTACACGTGCCCTGTCAGGAGCCACTGTCCTCGAATCAAGGAGACGAATCTGATGAACACCTACATTGAGAGCATCTGTCCATGAGCGCCAAACCGAACCAATCGACCCCTGTTGAGCGTTGGGTCCGCATTCCAGACGGCACGAGAGTGCGTCATCGATCCGAATCCTATGAAGGGGTGATCGACGGGTTGACCGAGATTGTATCCGGCTCGGAGCGTAACCCGGATGGAAAAACGCAGTATCGGGTGAACGTGGGCGACAGCACGCGGTTGCTCGTCTCGGAGCACCACCTCAATATTCTGCTGGACAGCAAACATCTGGTCCTGCTCGCTCGCGAATCCGAACTGTATCGACGGTCCGTCACCGACCGGCTTCGAGCAGTCTTTCCAGAAGATCGCTTCGTGACTGCGGCGCATAAAGCCTCGGCGTCTCCGGACAAGTCACGGCAATAGAGAGACAACATCAGTAGCCGATCTTGTGTGTTCAACCTTTTGTTTGAAATGGTGGAGGAGCGATGAATACATCATGGGGAACCAAAGCCATACACCGGCGAAAACGGACCATTCTTCGGACCAAGGTCCGTTGGGAGATGCTGGGACTCCGAGATCCGGCGCAGTCATCCCCCGAGCCGTCGATTGAGGACATTCGTCGCCAGATCACTTCAGCCGCAAGCCAAGGGTTGAGTCCGGATACCGTCTCTCGCTCCCAACAAAAGGACGCCCGTCCCAAATCCGGATCCAAGACGTCGGGGGCTATTCGCAGGCGGGGTACCGCTACGCGGTAGGCCGCACATCGGCACATCACGATCGAAAGGAGAGCATCATCGGAGGACCAGGCAAAACTACAGCCGCTAAGCGGGACCGTGAGAAAGCCCGTATGCAAAAACAGCGAGACAAAGAAGAACGCCGTGTGCAGCGAAAGGCCGCCAAGCGCGATCGGCCGATGCAAGACGGTGAAGACCCGGACCTTGCCGGCTTGCGATGGGGCCCTCAACCTCCGCTCTATTGAGGGCCGTAATGCGCGACGCGTCAACCTTTCGCCGGTACGCAGAAAAGACGAGGAATGGTTATCAGTACACTTACCTTCGCCTTTGTCATCGTGGAACTTGGAATCGCCCGGTGTTAGTTGAAAGGCAAGTAACTCCCACCGTCGTCTCCTTCAGTAAGAGTTCACCTCCTGATCCGATCCCGCGGACGCAACCACCCAGCGAGTCTCAAGTTGGCAACATGTGTCGGAAGTGCACCCGGGCATCAGCTCTTTAGTATGGGCGGCTCTCTGTTCGAGCAGCGCCAAGAGGGACATGAGTAATGAAGGTCCTGCACTGTTTAGGCGGCTTTGCGGCTGTCGGCCAGGGCGAAGAGTTTATCAGTGACCGCTATGTTCTCTCTGACCTTCTGAGCGAGTGCTGTGCCTCTTGCAGTAAGCTGTAGCTTCACGATCTTCCTCTTCGCATTGACCCGCGGCTTGCCTATCCATCCGTTTCGCTGAATAAGTTGCACGGTCTCGACCGCTGTGAGGTTCGGAATACAGAGCGCCGAAGCGATCTCAAACACTTCGCACTGAGGATGCCGGTCAAGATACAGCAACATGCTGGCCTGAAGCGTAGAGAGTCCAAGCGGTTGCAAGCGGTAACGGAAGAGACCTTGAAGACGGAGCACGGTTTCTAAGGTGGAAAACTTGCCGTTGTTAGGTTGAAACGATTTCATAGGTAAAGTATAGCTGAAGATCGTGGGACCAGGAAGGAACAATGATGTCCTCCTCAATTCGGTATCTCACATCCATTCATCGGTGCCTCGCATGATCAGCAGCGCGGTTTCTTCCCCGCTTGACGGAATCTAGATAGGGCTGACTGAACTCACGCGTGGGTCTTCTGCAGCGGTTTCCATTGCAACTGGGGAACATTCGTGGAGCCGGCGACCCGGATTGAACGGGCGACCTGCGGTTTACGAAACCGCTGCTCTACCAACTGAGCTACGCCGGCACCTTGGTGAGGCGAAAGGAAGACAAGGCGAGGACCCTTGTTCGGCATGATACCGGCCACCCGGCGAGCCTGTCAATGAAGCAAAGAAGGCTCATCCCAACTTTACGGCCCGATCCGCCCAGGATTGGGTGCCGCTCTCGATGAGTCATCAGGAAGGGTCGGCTGTTTCTGTATCGGAGCCGGCTTTGGATTGTTACCTCTCGCCACGGGATATATTCGCACCATGCCTCCGCGCCCCGTTGCGGGCACACAGAGTGCCTCCTGTTTGGTGGCGAACTGCTCGCGAGCGACACGTGCCGCCTGGCTCCGGGCATAGGTGCACAGTTCACCGGCGAAGACCGTTCCATCTCGATCCACATCGGCAACGCCTTGTAACCCCCTGAGAAGATGGTACGTGAATAGCCCGTGTTTGCCTTCCTCATATGCGTGGGCTTCTTGCAGACTTCGATTGCCCACCATCCACATTTCCACGTCTTTCCTGGCCTCGCTGACCGAGGATTCCCAGGCCGGGGTAGGAAGGTCGGCGAGACCGGTGCCGGGAGATGGATCCAGCGAGACGTCGAACATCAGAATAGCCTGCCGGATGGGAAGTCGTGCGAGCGCCTCCTGGAGGCGTGCGAGAGGATAGCGCTGCCTCGCCTCGGACAATGTCCCATCGTACGGCACGAGCGAGATCGCACCGCTTCCCCCGTCCACCACCGCTCGTCCGGAAAAAAATACATAGACAACGGTCTCTCGATCCGCCTGCTTGGGAAGCCAACGCGCAAACGTGTCCTCCAAATCCCGCCCGAGCGCCTGTCGGTCGAGCAGAATTCTGATGCGCTCACCCGGGACTCCTCCGATGACGCGCAAGTATTCAGCCATGACTTCAGCATCATGACGAGCATACTTGACGGTCGGCACCTGCTCATCGCGAAACGCTCCGACGCCGATGGAGATGATGACGGATTTCGGTTGGCGAAATGCCGCCAGAGTGTTCGGCAGATTATCGACATCGGACACCAGTGTGGAATCAATGCTTCTCGGTTTCACCCCAAAACTAAAGACCTTGGGCGGGGAAACCGATGCCACCGGGCTGGTGGTCCGCAGATTCAAGGTCACGTCTCCCTGGAGGTTCTCTTGAGCTCCCGTTACCCGCTGTGTGATCGAGGTGCGCTTGATCTCTCCCGGTTTGAGCATGCCGATGTGGAGTTCCGATGGAAACAAGGCGACCAATTCGGCCTTCCCTTCAGCCGCAACCCTTACGTCTCTTGCTTCTCCCAATCCCTCATTTTTGACTTCGATTTCGATTGTCAGGGATTCGTCCGGCTGAAGGAATTGATCCCGATTTTCATCTCGGATGATCGCACGAAAACTCAACTGGGCCGGCTGGACAACCTCGCTCGGAACGACCTGCGGCGGCACCGCCGTGTCCGGCACGCTCGGAGGCTGAGCGACGGCTCGCTCTGGCACCGCCTGCACATTGTGGGGTGGACGTGACGCGATCGGAACCCATGTTTCTCTGTGGGCGGCATATTCTCGAATTTGTGTCGACTGTGCGATCTGTTGGGCCAACCCCTGAGTGGCCGATCCGACGGCGTCCTGCACAATCGTGTCCAGGCCCTCCACCCGGCATGACTGTTCTTTGACCATCACCGTACCGCGCCCGGTACCTTCGAACTTCTTATTGAAGAGCATGGCGCCGTCGCGAGCCAAAAACGCCATTTCAACGCCCACGACCGCGACCGCCGGATAGGTGCCCGGCGCCTGCGTCGGGATGGCCAACTCAAGCCGCCTCATTCCTACCCCGACCTCAATCACGCCGTCGGACGCGATGGACTCCTCAGACTGATCCTGAGCCGTGACACCGGTGAAAACTCCCGCCAACTTGTCTGGGACGGAGGTGACCAGCACGTCGGCGAGCCCAAGCGACCGCATCTCCCCGCACCCATCATGGTATGACACCTCCGCCGTGGTCACGCTGGGTGAGAACCAGATCACAGGCGTCAGTGGTATCGGTGAGGAAGCGATCGGCTCTTTCCCCCGCTGCAACAGGGAGCAGCCGATACCCGACAGGGCGAATGCCAGCACCACGCAGAACGCGACAAGGTGGCGGCATGGCTGGAAAGGGGCGATCCGTATAGATTGCAGCTCGCTCACGTTGTGGTTATATCGGATTCGCATCGGCGTCACAACCGGGGAAGACACATTGACAGTCCGTTCTCCCTGAGGCTAAGGTCGCTCCATGTCCGCGCCGGTGATCTCTCCTCCCTCAGCGCCGTCAGGAATTCCCTGGTCGGCATTCGCGCATCTGATCCGGCTGCCGAATCAAACCGGGACGTATCTGCTAGTGCTTCCGACGATGTGGGCGCTGGTCCTTGCTGCCCGTGGATTTCCACCACTTCACCTGCTCGCGATTTTCATCGGTGGGTCGTTTGTGATGCGGAGTGCGGGCGTGATCATGAACGACCTCGCGGATCAATCGTTCGACCGGCAGGTGAGCCGGACCAAGACCCGCCCCCTGGCAGCCGGTACACTCTCCCGCCGACATGCCTTCGGTCTGCTCAGTCTGTTGTTGCTGATTGCCGCAAGCCTGTTGCTTGCGCTCCCTCCCCTCGTCGCCTGGCTTTCGCCCATCGCGGTGTTCTTGGCGGCCCTCTATCCGTTTTCCAAGCGGTGGATCCACATCCCCCAAGCCATGCTGGGGGTCGCCTTCGGCTGGGGAACGATCATGGCCTGGGCCGCCGTGCGGGAACAGGTGGACGCTCCTGCCTGGCTCCTATTTGGCGCAACGGCCGCCTGGGCAGTTGCCTATGACACAATCTACGCGATCCAGGACCAAGAAGACGATCGGCGTATCGGGGTCAAATCCTCCGCGCTCTACTTTGGGCCATCTCTCCACCGAGGCGTGGGGCTCGCGTTAAGTACCATGCTCGTCTTGTTGGCCGCAGCGGGATGGCTGAGCGAACTACGCTGGCCCTATTACCTCACGTTGCTGAGTGTGGGACTGTTTTTGGGAACCCAGGTAGGACGACTACAAAGGCCGATCACACCGCTTCACGCGTTCGCCATGTTTCGCGCACACGTCTGGGTCGGCGTCGCCATCCTGGTTGGATTGCTCGCCGGGCTGTCGGGTTAAGGCTTTTCGACCGGCTTCTCTGCCACGGGCTCCGCCTTCGGCGCCCGCAATGTGGCCACATACATCGTCACGGCTTTGGCGTCCGCATCATTCAATCCCAAGGCCGGCATTCGCGTGTGCGCGTCCATCGCCTGTGGATTCTTGAGCCAACGATATACCCACGTCGCGTTCAGCCGAAATCCGGCCCGATCCAGCGCGGGACCGATCTTGCCCCCTTCACCGTCGACATTGTGGCAACCGTTGCAGCCGTATTTGTTTTCATAGAGACGTTTCCCACGCTCAACCAGTTTGGCGGCTTCCGCCGGCTTGACCGTGAGGTCCGGCCGTGAAATGCTGACGCCTCTTCCCGGTCTGGAGGAAAAATTGTTCAGTGCCACCTGGGCCGCATCCAACTCTTTCTTGGCCTGAATCATCGCCGCTTGCTCGGCCGCATAGGCGGATTCATCCACTTCGACATCTTTCTTCAATTGCTCGCTCTTCCGCTCGGCCTCTTCGTTCGCCTTCTTCTCCGCCTCTTCATAGGCCTGTTTGGCCTGTTCGAACCTCGTCTGGGCGGCCTTGAGCCCTTCTTCCAAGGACGTTTTCCGCGCTGCGACATTGAACTGCATCTTCATCCCGTGCAGCGTGCGGACATGCCCCACGATGGCCCAGATTTCATCCTCGGAGAGCGTATATTTGAACGTCGGCATCGTGGGAACGGCAAAGTCGTCATCTCCGATAGGATCTCCGCCTTCTTCGCTGGTGTCCAGCATGTCCCGCGAGATGGTACTGAAGAGTTCTTCGTCCTTGAACGTGCCCATCTCGGACTTGTTGGACAAGTCCTTCGGCTTCGGGTCAGGCATGAACGACCAATTGAACCCTTCGTTCTGTTTGCCGCTCTCCCCGTGACAATCACTGCAGTAGTGCACGTAAAGATCGTGGCCGCGCTTCTCCTGCTCGTTGGCACAGCCACCGGCGATCAACGCCGCACCTCCGATGACTCCGACCGTGAATGCAACGACACCCAGCCTTGCCGCCTTCATGCTCACTGCCCTTTCTTGAGTTTTCTGATCAGGACGAATTGAAAGCCAAGGGCCAATGCAGCAGCGATCGCCGCATACATATAGCTGGAATAGTCCGGTGGAGCATCGGCTCGGAAATACCACCACGAGGACACGGCTTTTTGGGATCCCTTTTCCACCAAGTCTCCCGCCCCATCTTTCCGACCGTCCCATACCGCAAACGCGATACTGATGAATTGCCCAGGCGTAATTTGAACGTCTTCTTCGGGGTGGTCGGTCGAGAGGCTCCTGGAAAAGACCACTTTCCATGTCCCGTTCGAATAAGCCCCCTTTGCGTTCACATCTTGATGCGCTTGCGGCTTCAAGGTGCCGAAGCCTTTCGCGCTCATATCAACCGCCTTGCCGGTCTTGTTCTTCCAGAACCAAATATTCACCGGCCCGCCTTCCACCTGCAGCATCGGCTGTCCATGGGCAAAATGCGCCTTCTTGTCCCCGACCATGAATTCAAGTGCCGCCCCATCGTCCGGATCCTGAGTGGGATCGGCATACTCCACAAGAAACGCGACTTGCTTGCCGTCGTGCAACGCGCGGACGATGACATCTTTGACCGTCACTTCCTGGATACGATTCGGCCAATGCACTTGAGGCGACATCGGAAACGTTGCAGCGGCGGCAGTACTCCAGGCCGCGGCACCCGGATCGTCCAGGGGCAATCCACCTGTCACCAACGCGGCCCGAACCGCCACGCTTTCCTGAGCCAAGCTCAGCGATGTCCCGCTGATGACCATGGCCGCCGTCAGGGCCATCCCACCCCGCAGAATCCGCTTCATCGTCTGAATCGCCGGTTTCATGCTGGCCTCGTTCTCTCTACACGACTCGATCCGTACAGGCTGTTCACTCTCTTACTCCCATGTCCGTGGTGACTGATGGGCCCCGTCGTATTCACCCATGATGATTTTCCAAATCCATTCGTCCGGTAATTCCACCTCCCAACGCGGCATCGCGGACTTCCATGGCGCCCCTTCGATTGGGAGACCGACCCCGCCTTTCTTGATGCGCCAGAACAGATAACTTTCTTGCAACATGGCGATGGTCGTCGGATCGGCAAAATTGGCCGGCGCCGGAATAAAACCACGCGCCGCGGGTCCCTTGCCGTCGAAGTTCCCGCCATGGCAGGGCGAGCAAAAGGCCGCATAGAACCCTTTCCCTTGCATGATATTTTCCGGAGTTTTGGGCACAGGGTTCGAAAGGCCGGTGTATTCTCCCGGCGGTGCCGGGTGGATTGTCCGGCTTTCCGTCGGGGGAAGATCGCTCGTGGCGGTACTGCCGTATGTCTGCCACCCGACCAATAGAGGGAAGAGAACGAGCACCCCGTAGCGAAGCCCTTGCAAACCTCCGATGTTTTCGCCGGTCAGAAACCGTTGGATCGGTCCCCAGAAGGCGTCTTTCGATTCCCCACTCAAGGTCTCGAAGATCACGATGCCCGACGCCGTCAAAATGAGATAGAGAAAAATCAAGCTGGAGGGAAGAGGCGCCGAACCGGGTATGTAGGGCAGCACAAATTTCAAGAACAGATACATCGCTACCATGAGTATGATTGGCTTCCCTAACGCGCCCATACGTCCCTCCCTAATTCGCCTGTGCGTCGGCGACGAGTGCTGATTCCGCTGCTTTCACCGGAGCCGACGGCGCCTGGCCCGGTATTTCAAGGTCCTTCAAGCTGACGGAGATCGGCTCACCGCTCATTTGTTGCAGAAATGCGATGACGGCCATAATTTCATTCTTCGAAAGCCCGATCGGATCCTTATTGATCGCGGGCATCGTCGCTGGATATTCCTTGGGTGCCCCCCCATGCCGGAAATCCTGATAAATGAAGGCCTGGGGATCCGTCAGGCTTTCATAGAGGAAATCTTTGCTCAATTTTGCGCCGATGCCCTTCAAATCGGGACAGCGAGCGGATTCGCTGGGACCGATGGAATGGCAGAGTGCGCACTGGCCTTTACTGAAAAATACCGTCTGTCCGATCGCCGCGATGTCGGTCGGGGTCTTGATGCTCGCCAGGTCGATCTTTTCCTCTGCCGGAGGCAGAGAAGCCATCTGCGGCACGGCGAGCGACATCAACGAGAACAGCCCCAGTACGATGAATACGAACCCTGTGACCCGGACAAACGTGGCCTTGATAAAGAGCAGGATCAGAATCCCCATCCCGACGATTGACAGCGCGATCAATTGTAGTTGTGCGACTTCACTCATACGTCCTCTAATTTCTTGGTGCGGAAGTGCCGCGTCAGTTTTTGGGTGTCCAACTCAACACTCCCGACTCCAAACTTTCTTCATGTCCTTTGTTGCTCCTCCGGAGCCCCTCCAGCCATCGCCGGAAGGCCGTGCGGCAGTTCCGCTTTTCCCGAGCCGGCAGCGGCTTTGTACTTATCGCCCATGGTGGCCACCCAGAAGATAAAGGCCACGAGGATGCAGAAGAAAAACGTACAAAAGGCCATGATCAGCGACGCACTGCCGAGCGCGGGAGAATAGGCATAGGGCGACGAATCCCGCATGACCCCATACACGTGCCAATGAACACGGGATGAGGATCGCGCGTAGCCCATCAATGTCATGAGAAGAATGACCATGACGGCATTCAGAACCAGCGCATACCCGGCGCGGGGTGGCATACTGCCCCAAACCATTTCTGTCGTCGTTCTGGCGCTCTTGAGCAAGAGTGCCGTCAGCGGGGTGATCGTCAGGATGACGAAAATAACGATCAGCACCTGGGACGTGGAGAAGTAATTGATGCGGACGATTGCCGGTACGAAGTACCCCCACACCCCCAGCACGATGACGGCGATGCTGGCCAGGACCAAGATGGCGCCCATGACCGCCTTCCCGAACTTCGCCCACCCTGCCGTGTCCTGTTTTCCCGCTCGCCAATACATGACGAAGCTCATGAAGGTAATGAGAATCATGAGGTTCGACACGGTCATTTTGGCGGACATGACCCCCAGGACGCCGAGCAAGGGATGGTGGGCGCCTCCCATTTTCTGGGCTTCTTCGATGCTGGCGACGAGCGAATGCGGTGTCATCCACACCGCGAGACAAAACAGCAGACTAATCAGCATCCACAGCATCGGTCGCCGATATTTTGCCATTGATCCAGGAATGCGATAGGTGATGCCCAGCCAGAAGTAATAGTTCGAACCCATGAACAGGACCCCGATCAGCATGGCTTGGATGATGAAGAGCCAGGACAGGAATCCTCCCATCAGCGTAATCCCCATCTGCTGGTTGTATTGGTAAATTTCCCTCATGAGCCAATAGCCGGCGAACGGCAGAGCCAAGAGACCGAACACCCCGATGAAATTGCCGACATAGCCCATCCAATCGTAATGTTCCCGATCCTCGGTACTCTTGACCGACAGGTATCGGACTCCGGCGTACGCTCCGCAGATGTACCCACCGAGCACGACGTTGGCGATGAACCGATGGATGTTGATGGGCCACCAGGTTGGATTCCACGTTGCGGCCCAGGCTCGTTCGATGGCCGTGCCTTCGGAAATCACGACCGGGCTGGCCTGGAACGTGGCCCAGGCATTGGGCACGATCATGATGAACACGGCGAAGAAATTTAGCAGGAACCCCAGAAATATATGCAACGTTTTCTTATTGCCATACTGCATCGCATCCCACCCATACCAATACAGATAGAGCGTGGCGGTTTCTAACAGGAAGAGCAGGCAGTACAGTAAAAATGACGGGAAGAAAACATCCGTCAGATAATTCATCAGCTTGGGGTAGAACGCCACCAACAGAAACAGGAGAATGCCGCCGAACAAGGCGGTCGTTGCATAGGCCGAAGTGAGGAGTTTGGTAAACTCCTTCGCGAGCTTGTCGTATCGCTGTTCGCCTCCCCTCCAAGCGATGACTTCGCACAGCCACGCAAAGATCGGCACGCCTAAGACAAACCCGGCCAGGAGCAAATGCAGCTGCGCGACAAACCAGATAAGGTTGCGACTGCCGATATAAGGAATATCGCGATACTCGGTTGGACCGGCCGAGGCTCCCTCCGCCGCGAAACCGATCGAAGGGAGCGCAAGCCAACCAGCTGTCAACAAGAGACCTGCGAGCCATCCGCCGTGACTTCCGACGGCCCGGAGAGCCCGTTGAATCGTTCCGACCCCCTGTTGTATGGCACTCACCTCATCACCTCGCAAGTTACGGTTTCGTCTTGGCAGAGGAGTCCTTGGCGGTTCCGCCTTCGGCTTTCTCCTTCGCCTTATCTTTCTGACTTTTTGGGTCCGTCTTCAGTCGTTCCATTGCCTCGACTTGTGCCGCAAGCGACGCAAGTCGCTGCGCATTCTTGTTCAATGACTCGGACGGCTTGAACGGCGGTTCCGCCTGCACTTCGGGTTTCTTACAGCACTCATGCGGATGCGGCGTCGTCACCGGGAGTATGGTCCAAAACACCAATGCCAGCACTACACCGGCGCCCGCGACCGACGCCAACAGCAATCCTTGATCGGTCGGGACCCTCATGAGGTCCCAGCGGGTGACGAGTCCTTGATAATTTTCAGGTGCGGGACGGGCGTTTTCCGCCATACGGCGAATGATTTGCCCGAGAATGGACACCCCGATCACCGCCAAGATGATCAGAACCGCCGAGGAGATGGATCCCCAGATCGTCAGTTCAAGACCGATGCGTTCTGCGACTGGAAGACCGGTGTCGAAGATATGCCTCATGCTTTCCATTTGAGCCATGGAGTGAGAGGCGCTGATGGCGATCTCCGTCACACGGCTGACGATCCACCAGAGAAGCGGGAGAAAGAAGGTCCCGATGAGCGCGGCCCGCCACCAAATCGCAAAACCCAACCCGTCATGAGGCGGTTCTTTCCGCAGACGCTCCAGGAAAAACGTTTGACCGACCACGCCCAACGCCCAGATATCGACGGGGATCGATGCGCCAAAAATAAGCGGGAGACCGATCCCTTCACCAAAGTGTGTTTCAAAGATCGCCATGATGATGGGGGCGGCAAAGACGGTGACCGGACTCGCAAACAGCAACAAAAAAGCCAGTCCAAATCGTCCTTCGAAGTGCACCAATCCCATCGTCATGGCAAGCACAGCGAACACGGCCTTGATGGGAATACCCGTCCAGCAGGCTGGCCAGAGGATGCCAAATCCTATCTTCGTCGGAGACATTGATTCGCGTTCTTCAGCCATAACAAACGAGAAGGATCAACTAATCCAGGAATTCACGGTTAATGACCGCCGCGACTGTAAACAAGGCGATGACCACCATGATGGCGATCCAACTGATCAGGGCGATCGGTCGTTTGAAAATATTCCGCTCCGGATCTTTGTCGAAAAACGGAAGCGCGACGAGCAGCACCATGAACAGGACCGGCAATGCCACCGCTCCCAAAAACTGACCAAATTGGCCCGCAAAGAGTTTCAACCTCAGCAATTGGAAGTAGAACAGGAAATACCATTCCGGTTCGGGATGGTACTCCCCCGGGTCTGGCGTCGCCTGATCCAACAAGACGACCGGCTCCCAGAGGGCCAAGGCACAAATACCGACAAAGACAAAAGCCATCCCGACGATGTCTTTCCAAATTTGACGGGGAAAGAAATAATCTGTCTTCGCCTTGATTTCCTCGACGGTCCCCCTGAACGGTCCCGCGGGGGCAGCGACCCGAAACAGGAAGAGATGCAATCCGGCGAGAGCCATAAGTGCGGCCGGGAGAATCATCACATGGAGGACGAAAAATCGGCTCAAGGTCATCTGACCGGGAGTCGGTCCGCCTTTCAGAAACCGAGCCATGAAATCACCGATGACGGGCGTCTTATCCAAGATCTCAACACCCACGATCGTCGCCCAGAACGCACGCTGGTCCCAAGGCAGCAGATAGCCTGTAAAGCCAAAGGTGATCACAATGCCGAACAGTGCCAGGCCCACAAGCCACAGCAACTCTCGCGGCTTCTTATAGGCGCCCCAGAGAAACACTTGAGACATATGCGCGACGACACAGACGACCATGGCGCTGGATCCCCAGAAATGATAACTCAGCAGGAACCACCCATAATCGACCTCGTGAATGATATATTGCGTACTGTCATACGCGTGGTCTGCGGTCGGCACATAATAGAACATGAGCAACATGCCCGTCAGAGCCTGCATGGCGAAGATGAACAACAACACGGACCCGAACACATAGGCCCATCGAGAGCCGCCGGGGATCGGCTCGTTCAGCATCTTGGCCTGCATTTCCTTGAGGCCGACACGTTCATCCAGGAAGGCCACGAGCTTTTCGATCGTGCTGGGCTGATGATCGGGAACTGTTGCAGGAGAAGATTGCTTGATAGTCATGCCGCCGGCTCTCACACGATCCGAACTTGTGACTTCGTACCAGCCTTGAATTCCATATCGATGATCTCAACTTCGCCGTTCGCGGCCACGCGGACAGGTAATGCGTCCAAACCTCGCGGTGCGGGACCGTCCAGTACTTTTCCGGATGCATCGTAGATGCTCAAATGGCACGGACAGAGGAAGACTTGCCCCAAGGTCTTATGCTGCCGCCACTTGAAACCGCATCCCAAGTGTGGGCACTTACCGGAAAACGCAACATAGGGGATTTCTTTCTTGTTGGTCCAGATCGCTTTCCCCCTGGCATCGCGGAACTCCATGTCCTTGTCTTTGTAGACTTTTTCGAGTAGCTCCGGAGTCGCCCGAAGAACCCAGACGTTCTTCTCTATTTCGGATTCGGGCATGAAGGCTTCTTTTACTTTTTTCTTGTACTTGAATTGCACGCCGACATCTTCTTGCTTGATCTTGCTCACGTTTCCCACTTTCAGCCACTGGTTGTCGAAATCCGCGTACATCGGCTTCATGAGAAACCGCAGAATGGGATACGCGATCGGAAGTCCGATCAAAAATCCGATGACGTGCGTAAAATTCATGAAGAAGGTGCGGCGCTTGACACTCTTCTCGAGGTCGGGCAATGGGACCAATACCTCGCCCGGCATCACATGGATGTTGTCTTCAAGATGCGAGATCTCCACTTCATGAGTGGTGACATAGTCGTCCCGCCTGAAGGGAGGCAACGCCAGAATATCCGCCGACGGCGCGCGCAACTGCACAAGATCGTCAGTGACAGCCTGCACATGACCGATGGCAACCTGGCGCTCGCCCCTTCCGTTCATAGAAACGACGATGTGGCTGATTTCATGGGAGAGGGGATCGAGCACGACCTTGGTGACTTCACCAATGTCGAGGTCGGTGCACCGGACCTTGGATTTCAGCTTTGGTTGCAGCATTACTTCTTCTTGATCGGCTTCGGGGTGTTGACGGAGGCATTCTTGAAGGATCCCAACCAAGTGGCGAGCGCCGACATCTCCTTGGGATCCATGAGGTCCTTAAATTTGTCCGGCATGATGCCCTTCTGCCATTCCTTCTCATATCCCTCGGCCATGAAGCTCTTGGGGTCGGCAATTTTCTGCTGGATCTCTTCCACCGTCAACAACGAACCGATGTTGTCCAACTCCGGGCCACGCTTCTTTCCGCCCTCACCGCGCAACTTGTGGCAGTTGTAACATTCCTGCAGTTGCCACTGTTCCTCCCCGACCTTCATCACATCGCTTGAAGCCCCACTCCCTCCATCGGAGGCTGCGGAAGGTTTGTCTCGAGCCGGAGGCGCCGAGGTCGCCGTCGCCGCCTGACCTCCGCCAATACCCTTGAGCCGGTCTTCAAGCGCTTTGACCTGTTCATCCAGAGCCTTCGCCCGGGCTATCAGTTCTTCCGCTTTGCCCTGGCTCGACTGTTTTCGTTCTTTATCGAGAAGTTTCCCGATCTTTACCTTTTCATCTTCAGGGTCAAACTGTGGCAGCAGAGACGCTCCGGCCACACAGACCGTCACCAAAAGGATCCAGAAGGCCATGACGGCGAAAACGGACTTCCCTCCGCTCATGGTTCCGATCGGCTGCGCGTCAAGCAGCATGAAGACGATCGCCCCGATCAGCGAGACAACAAAGAACAGCAGTTGAAAATCGACAGGTACATCTTGTGAGCGCGCGATGCCGACCAACACCGCGCCGACCGCCGATCCTATACCCAGCTTTTTGAATATGTTCCCCATGCGAATTCTCGCTACCTCAGTAAGGCCCCATACGGTGATTACTTCGCTGCGACGGGGACAGGACTCCCCTCGGGTTCCCGCGCCTTCGAAACGGAAGGCCGAAGAGCGACCAGCGCAGCTAAGCTGACGATGGCAATAAAGAATACGGTGATGGCCGTAATCCATCCGGCCGAATACGAAAGCGTCGGAGTAAATGACTCCGCGCTGAGGTCCGACACCAAACTATACGTATGAAAATACTTCTTCAGCAGCGACCGTACGGCCCCCATCAAGCCCATGATCCACGTCGAGGTAAACGCCAAGAAAATCAGCACAAACTGAGAGGCGAAATCGATCTTGCCCCAGAGAATCGTGCCCTGCTTGATGGTTCTGTTATAGAGGACGTAATTGACGACCGTCACAAACACCAGCGTCAATATCGCCGAAAGTTTCGCCGGCATTGACGACAGATAATCCCATCCTTCCGGGAGTTTCAGCTCATCCGGCATATCGGTCCCGGTAGCCACAAATCCGGCAGGGGTAAGCCAAACAGCATCGCTCACGAGCATGACGATAAAGCCGATCTTGATGACTGTCTTCGCGGAAACCGTCATGGGGACGAACCGGCCCAACAGGAATGGCGACAATGCGAGCGGCAGCAGAAAGGCCAAGGACATCGGATCTGGAATCCAGTAACTATTCATCACCCACATCGTAGCGGGGAGCAACACCACCAAGACGATGGGAGCCAGGATCGTCATCCGCACATTTTCGGCTCCTTCAATGCGCTTAACGCTGAGCCAACTATAATAGTTGATGCCCAAGAACAAGAGTCCGATCATCACTCCTTGCATTTCGAAAAACATGGAGAGCTGATCCGCCATCATGTACGGACAGAACGAAAAGTCGTAATCGCACATCTCATACGCCAATAGCAGACCCGTAAACGGCTGCAACAACGACCCACCGACTGCGATCCAGATGGCGGCGAATCCCATCCAATCGTAATAAGCTTTCTCCTCCTGCGTCTTCGCTCCCATATACATGTAGGCGGCGATCATCCCGGCGATGAACCCGCCGAACGCCACATTGCCGTCGATCCGGTGAAGACTCAGGGGGAACCAACTTTGGTTCGCGATCTTATCCCACAAGGTGGCGGCTGCGAGAAAATCCTGCGGCGACACCCCTTCCGCTTTGGGCGGCGTGTTCATGAACGACGTTGGGCCGTTGATTACGAACAAGATCAGCAAACAGACAAGATTCAAGACCACGCCCAGTGCGATATGACGCCCTTTCTTTTCACCTTTCCAGACATCCCAGGTGTAGAGATAGGCATACATGAGAATCGTTTCAGCGATAAACAGCGCCGGATACAAGACCGCGAACACCATATAAAACTGGTTGATGAACGAGGTCGTGAACTGCGGGTAGGCGGCAAGAAGGACGAAAATAAACAAACCGCCGGTTACCGCCGTCATACTGAAGAGAATGACCGTGACCTTGGTAATTTCTTTGGCGAGGCGATCATACCGCGGGTCCTGTTTGCGGTAACCCAACCATTCTGAAATGACGACGAAGATCGGTGCCCCGAGGATAAACGCGGCAAACAAGATATGCAGCTGCGCGACGATCCATACTGCCGTCCGATTGCCTGTGTACGGAAACTCCACTGAAGACGCCCCAAGCTCCTGAGCATGGATGCTGGTTGAACCAAGCACACAAAGCGCGAGAAGCGTACCGAGCGTTAAGAGACTGTGCGACAGTTTTTTCACGATGTCTCGATGCTCCCTCACTTTAATAAATCAGCGCAGTATCGCATGTTCCTCTATTGCGTACCGATAAGGGGATCCCTGACTGCTTCACGAAAACAACCTGAGTCTGACAAGCGGTCTCGATTCTCCAAACCGAAGGAAAACCTCTCGACTGCCGCATATCGTAGATCCCGAAGACAGATGACAAATTCTGCACAGGCCAGCCGAGGAACCCTATCGGCTACTTCACACGAGCATCGATCCACTGCTTCTCTTCTTGACTCCAGACCTTGCCCGCCAATGAAAAATTCCGCTCATAGAGCACGAGCTTCCACCGGTCTTCGTCGGAGAGCTTGCTCTTCCAGCCTCGCATCTTGGTATTCGGCACCCCTTCGGATATACGCCAAAACCATACGGCATCCGAATACAGCTTCATGCGCTCAGGGTTTCGAAAGTCCGTTGCACCCGCCTTCACAGGTTTTCCATCTTTTCCATGACAACTGGCACAATTGACATCGGGATTTGTCTCACCCACGTACAACTTTCGCCCTTCTTCAAACTTCTGGACATCTCCCCACCAATCGGTCGGCATGTGCTTGTCGGCATATTCCGCCGGTGCGGGAGGCGGAGGAACGATCGGGCCATCTCCGGGACCCTGCTCACCGCAACCAGATACTACCCAGAGGGTAAGACCCAGGACCATTGGCGTGGAACTCGTTCTTCTAACCATTTCTTCTAATCATTGCGAGCATTCACGCGACCCTCGCGCGTGATTTCCCTTTTTCATGCTCGGCGTGAAGCCATAGCCGGGACAAATAAAAACGCTTCTGCCGAGGCGTTCATACCTCCTGCAAAAGCGTTCCCTCTACTCGCGCCCCAGCTGTTCTGCACTCCAACCCTCGCCCACCCATCGACCGATCCAGCGAGGTACTCCGCAGCCCCTCCTCAAGGACCGTTATCGGTGATTATGTTTTTCTCTTTCGGTACGATGGTGTTTTTGCCCGTTCCCTCCTCCGTTGAGAACGGACGAGCTTCACACCGAAAATAGTACCAGCCGCTACGACCACCGCGCCACCTCCCCATAATACCCAGGCGGGAGGACTACTTGCAGCGCAACCACTTCCAAAATCAACCCTGACCTTTCGTTCAGCCTCTAGATCTTTGGGGTCGAATTCAACTTTAAGATTTTTCTGCTCCGCCCTTGCTTCTATGAGAAGGGGATCGCCAAAGTTATCATTATGGAGATGGAACATGGCCTTGTAATAGCCATCGCCATCAGTCTTCACGACCTGGCCATATGAGATCTTGGTATCCTTGACAAGCACATCAATATTTGAAAGTCCCTTTCCGTCTTGATCACAAACATACCCTTCCACCATAAAGCGGTGGTCCGCTTCATGCGTCGCAGAAGCCACGGTAGGGAATAGAGCACCCAGTGCGAGACAGTAAACGAATACGCTCAGACCTGCTAGCCTTCTCCTGCCAAGCATCGAACTTGTTTGCTGACTCGTCGGTCGCTCCTTCGGAGAAATGCACACCGCGGTACCACGAGCACGCTACAATTGGGCAGGCGTTTCTAGCACAGCACTCCATCTTTGTCAACGAAAAGGCGGGCCGTTTTGGGGTCACTCGCGAGAGGTGCAACAAGTTCGTTAGGATTGAAAACTCTGCGCTCGAGAACGGCTTTAGAGATATCCTCGCGTACGTGCGTCTGCTTCCACTTTTGCAGCTTCAGCCCGACGCTCGGACTCTTTCTTGGACACCCAGGCTTCCCATGATTTTCCGTTCGCCGTGTCTTCCCCTGTGAACGCAATCGTGGTGATGTCGGAGTACGGAATGCGTCGAGGATCCGGTCGGTCGGCGGGAAACAGTTCAACAAAAGCGTCGGTCGCGGTGACGTGGCGGTTGTAAATGTAGCCGGTGATCGATTCACCGGAGCTCAACGTCAGTGTCACATCGCCACGATAGTCGAAAGCGAGCTCGACGGCTTCGATAGTTTCCGCCGAAGCGGCGGGTTTGAACACACGCCCCTCCAGAGAAGCAGTGGCATCCGCTATGTGATTCTTGATATCGGTCATTCGAGCATCATCATTCGGGTGCGTATTTCGTAAACTGAATGACCGCCCTACGAGTGGGGCGACAAAGACCGCTTCACGTGGGAATCACCGTGAAGTAGGCAAGAGGGTCAACTTGGCTGTCCGTGCAAACCCGGAAACGGTGCTAAATGTGTCCTCAACGGCCGATGCCTCATACCCGCAATGAACCATGCAATCGGCACATTTCTCATTGCGACCGGTTCCGTATCTCTCCCATTCCGTCAACTCCATCAGCTCACGGAACGTTCTGGCATACCCCTCCTGAAGCAAATAGCAGGGCTTCTGCCATCCGAAGACGTTATAAGTGGGATTCCCCCAGGGCGTACACTGGTATTGACGCCGGCCCATGAGGAAATCCAAAAACAGTGGAGATTGATTGAACTGCCAACCCGGCTTGGGGCGAGCAAGAATCTTGGAGAAGAGCTCTTGAGTCCGTGCCCGCTTCAAGAAATGTTGTTGATCCGGAGCCTTCTGATAACTGTACCCGGGTGAGATCGTCATCCCCTCGACACCGAGGCCCATCATTTCGTCGAAAAACTTTCTGATCCGTTCAGGATGTGCGTCGTCGAACAAAGTCGTATTGGTCGTGACCCGATGGCCGCGCTTGACCGCTGCCTTGATGGCCTTCACGGCCACATCATAGACCCCATCGCGACAGACCGCCAAATCGTGTTCGTCCTTGAGGCCATCCATGTGGACGCTAAACGTCAGGTACTTGGAAGGTTTGAACTCATCCAGTTTTCGCTCCAAAAGAATGGCGTTCGTGCAGAGATAAATGTATTTTTTCCGATCCACCAAGCCCTGGACGATTTTGGCGATTTCAGGATGGATGAGCGGTTCTCCTCCCGGAATGCTCACCATGGGTGCTCCGCATTCTTCCGCCGCCGCCCAGCACTGTTCAGGCGTCAACCGCTTGTCGAGGATATGGTCGGGATACTGAATCTTTCCGCAGCCGGCGCAGGCCAGGTTGCAGCGGAAGAGCGGTTCGAGCATGAGCACCAGCGGATACCGCTTCACTCCCCGCAACTTCTGGGAGAGCACATACGTCGCCACTGTATACATCTGGGAAATCGGAACAGCCATTCCGTTCTCCTTAACTATCTGATGGTGTTGTAATTGACCTTATATATATGAACAGCTACACGCGTAGCTGAACTCGGAGGCACAAGAATGTTCGGGATTGTAACATCTCACTCGAGGCCCGTCAATTTCCAGCATTCCATGCGCAGTCAGCTTGCGCTCAGAGGATATCGTCACTGCACGTCCTGACCCGGCGCCTGCATCGTAGTTTTACAGCGTCCGAGAACTAAACGATTAGCGATGATCTATGTGATGGCAAGCGCGCTATCTGGCGACACCGGAATCAAATTGATCCAATACATCTTTTAATGGAAATTTGATTCCTAGTCGGTCTTCAAACATCGATCTAGAATTTTCTAGAAATTCAAGAGCCTTCACATTCTGACCCTGCTCTTTGTAGACGAGGCCCAAATTTGCAAGGGCGCTGGCCTCGCCCCTCAAGTCACCTATTTTTCGACTAATCGCCAGCGCTAGTTCATAATGTTCGATAGCCTTGTCAACATGCCCAAGGCCGGCGTATGCGCCGCCCAGGTTCCCATGACCGGTGCACTCAGTTTTCAAGTCGCCGATCTTCTGACTAAGCACGATGGATTCTTTAAAATAGTCAATGGCCTTGGCATACTCCCTCATTTTGTTGTGGGCATTGCCTAATTTTCCGAGAGCATTGCTCTCCTCTCGAAGATCCCCAATACTACGAGCGATAGCTAGACTCCGCTCCAGACTCTCGATGCCTTTCTCGTATTGCTCAAGATTAACGTAAGCCGCGCCAACATTTCCCAGAGCGTTGCTCTCGCCTCGCGCATCTTCAATCCTGCGAAAAATTGTAAGTGCTTCTTCAGAATATTCAGCGGCCTTGGCATCCTGCCCCAGTAACTCATATGTAACCCCGAGACTTCCTAGTATGATCGCTTCGTTTCTCAAGTCACCATGCTTTCGATAGAAACCGAGGCCTTGGTCAAATGACTCAATGGCTTTGGCGTATTGCCCCTGATCTTTATAAACAATACCCAGGTTCATGAGAACGGTGATTTCGGCTAGGGTATTCCCGATCCTCCGATTAAGAACCAGTGCTTGTTCAAGATATCCGACCGCCGTAACATACTGCCCCATGTTTTGGTAGACAACGCCCAGACTCTCTAGATCAATAGCCTCATTGACCACATCGCCAACCCTGCGATGTATTGTTAGGGCTCGTTCTATATAATTGATGGCCTTGGCAAACTCTCCTAGGCTTCTATGAGCACCCCCTAGACCATTTATCGCGTTTCCTTCAAGATACAAGTTGCCACTGGCCTGGCTAAGGCGAACCGCTTCTTCAAATTGTACGATAGCTCCTCGCGCATCTCCGGCACGAACTAAAAATTTTCCGAAATGCTCACGATATAAAGCGTTCGCTGGAGCAAGTTGCACAGCCTGAGAGTAACTGGAAGCCGCCTGCGGCATCTGAACCTGCAATTCATGTATTTGCCCTTGCATGAATCGCCGTCCAGCTATGTCATCGATTAAACGCGTTTCTGTCGGCTCACCCTCGGCGAGCAGCGCCAAGGCCGCTTCCAACTGCCCAGCCTTCACGTTAGCCAATGCCTTTTTTTGCAGTTCGGTGCTTGCGGCGGTTTGTAGACCTTCCAACAGCTCCACAGTGCGCGGCATCAGCTTCAGGATGTCCGCTGAGGACAGCAGTCCTTCTTTGACCATGCTTTCGAGCTGCCGCCAAGCCATTTTTTCCCGTGATTCCCCCAGCTTGGCTTTAACCCACCGATAGATTTCACTGTTCTTATTCTTTGGCTTTGCTATGTTTTCGTGTGTTTCTTGGAATCCCATTGTCTCTTCGGTGAAGGGTATGGCAGAGGTTTGAGTGACAACAGGGCCTGTCAGCCAATCCGATAACTGTTCGTACCCGCCATATAGCAGTATGTTCCGAGGATGCCCGGCGCTTTTGAACTCAGTGTTCCAATCTCTATTGAGCGATTCTAAATAGCTGTTCCCCTTATCGATAGACCGTAACTCCTCAACCTGTCTGTTTTTGGGAATTAGCCGTCCCAGCTCTGCCAATTCGCTCCCATTGCTTGGACTCGCTAGTAGGACGAGGTTAGTTACTCTAAGTTGAGGATGAGCACGAGTGTGGCGACGCAGGATATACTCGCGAGCTACAAGCCCGCCCATGCTATGGGCGACAATCCGTAGCCTCCGATATGAATGCTTCTTCAGTAACTCATCGATCTCAAATTGTAGGTGATCTGCAATACTGAGAATGCTGGGACCATCTTGGAGGCGTCCAGCATAATCAAAGGCAACGACATAAGCTGAATCATTTTCTTGGGCAAGGTCCCTGGCGAGCTCCTCAGGGAATATGAAACGGGTGCTTGTATTTGTCCACGTCGCTTGCCCATCTCCGCAGAGCCCATGAATAAAGATTACTAAATTGTCTGCATCAGGCGAGCCATAATACCGGTGGACCCCCTCAGTTTTAGGTGGGCAATAGTTGAACGCCCAGTTAACGATGCTGACACCTAGAGAACGCCCACTCACCAGTGTCGCCATGAACAGAAGGCAAGTGAGGCGAGTCATCATCGGTGATGTGAGTACACGCAGATAAGGCGTTATGCCAACCTCTCCAGGAATTCACTCAGATTTGGATAGTATGCAGGAATAAGTGGAGGCGCCGAGCGGGTTCGAACCGCTGCATCGCAGTTTTGCAGACTGCTCCCTTACCACTTGGGTACGGCGCCTCGGAGGCGGCATTATAGTCGTTTCGTTTTCTGGAACACAACACAGACGCCAGTACGGCAGACGATAATGAATTACGTCACGCCCATCACACGCGATGAGCCGGAACCTGCTCTTTCTGGCCGTGAGTCCAAATCGTTCCAGCCGCCACGACTACTTAAAAGCAACCCATACAAAATCAGCATGGCGATACCAAGATGATGATAACTCTTCAGTGCTTCCCATCTGGCTGAACCCACGACCTCGTAATTCAACACCATCGTCAGCCCGACATAGACTGCCAACATGACGTATCCTGTACGGCTCAAACGGCCGCTCAATTGCACGGCGGCAGCCACCACGATAAGGGCGGCCGGGATCATCCACACCAAGTGCTGATCCCACGTAATCGGCGAAAAGAACAAGGCCAGAAGCAACGTACCGGCGCATTCCCGAGCCCACGTTGGATCCCCTGGCCCTTGAAACGTGCGTCGGCTGGACCACGCAAAGAGCCCCAACAGACTCACCGCGGCAGTCCCAATGATCGCATTCGCAACCGGCGACGGAAGATCCAACACCGGCTTGTAACTTTGGTCTACTTGCCGAAGCCGATGGGTCGGTGGGTAGGCCACCAAATATCGCAGCATGGTATGGCGAAGCGAAAGGTTGGCCTTCTGAAGCTCATTTTCCTGTCGCCCCTCAACCTGCCGATCAAGCACAGACAACACCGCGTTCCTGGTCCATTCCGAGTGATGGTCCCACCAGCTCATCGGGCCCATGTACAAGATTGGCAGGACGATCCAAAATACGGTGGCGAGTACGGTATATGAGGCCAATCGCCACTGCCGCTTCCAAAGAAACAGCAGGACAAAGAGCGCAGGGGTGATCTTGAGTACGATACCAAATCCGATCAAAACGGTCCCCAACCGCTCTCTTCCAATCCATATCGAGTAGATCCCGCCCGTGAGGATCCCCAACAGCATGAGATGCGGACCACCGTCGTCGAGGTCATTCAAGATGAATTGCAGCGTCAACGCTCCCGCTCCCACACCGACCAATAGCCGGCTCCATCCGCCATTGGAGCCGGCTGCGCCGCACAGCATACGGTGGAACAGCATGATCGTGAGAACCAAGCACCCAACAGCAACCGCATAACGAAGGGCTAAACTCGTATTTCTCTCGAAGGCGAGCAACGGCGCAAAGTAAATGCCGGTGGTCGGCAAATACATGTAGCAGTAGTCGTTGGCGTAGAGATATTCACCCGAGAGAAAGCGCCGTCCGATCTCACGATGGATATCAATGTCACGGAAGTGAAATGATCGCCCGAATGAGATGATATAGCCGTGCACCACGGCCATCATCACAAGCCCCGCTTTCACCAGCCGCGCAAAAAGCTCCGACTTGATGAACTCCCCGGCCCAGCGGATAATGGATTGTGATCGCATGACTCCACGGCACACATACATGACCTGAAAGAGCACGTCAATCGGTTCTTGGAGAAAAGGCGTGCGGCTTCTGCGAAGCAGGGGCTGAATCGAGGCAACTGTGAGCGATGTGCTTACCGGTGAGGCAAGACCGGTATTTTTCTGCCCAGCGTTGAAGGATGATCCGATCGGGGTTCCAGCGATTCCCACTCGTGTGAGGGAGCAGGTTCGATCACCTCGCCGTTTCCTTCCGCTTCTTTTTCTTTGGCAAGCAGTTCGACTTCCTCAATCAGTGTATCCATCAATTCTTCCATCGGAACCTTGCGGACCAATTTTCCTTTTTTGAACAAGATGCCTTTCCCTTCGCCGCCGGCAATCCCGATGTCGGCTTCTTTGCCTTCCCCGATTCCATTCACGACACACCCGAGGACCGACACGTTTAATGGCGTCTTGATGTGACTTAATTTCTTTTCCAACTCGTTCGCCATCCTGACAACATCGATCTCCACGCGTCCACACGTCGGGCATGCGATCACGTTAATGCCCCGGTGACGCAACTCGAGGGACTTGAGGATCTCGAACCCGACTTTCACTTCGTCGACTGGGTCGGCAGCCAATGACACGCGCAATGTGTCGCCAATACCTTGTGACAACAAGTAGCCAAGGCCAATCGAGGATTTCACCGCGCCCGTCATGGTCGTCCCTGCTTCTGTAATCCCGATGTGAAGAGGATAGTCGGACTGATGGGCGAAGAGCCAATAGGCATCGATGGCATGATGGACATCCGAGGCTTTCAGGGAAACCTTCATATCGGTAAAGCCCACGTCTTCCAGTGCGTGCACGGCATTGAGCGCGGACTCGGCCAGCGCCTCGGGCGAAGGCCATCCGTATTTCTCCAATAACGGCCGTTCGAGTGATCCTCCGTTGACGCCGATTCGAAGCGGAATCCCTCTTTCATTGACCGCCTTGATGACTTCTTCCACTTTCCACCACGCGCCGATATTGCCGGGATTGATCCGGACGCAATCGACGACTTGTGCGGCCTTCAACGCAAGACGATGATCAAAGTGAATGTCCGCGATCAACGGCACCGTCATGGCCGCTTTGATTTGCGGAAGGACCTGAGCGGCTTCGTCGTCGGGAACGGCCACGCGAATGAGCTCGCAACCCGCGGCCTCAAGCTGGTGAATCTGCGCGACCGTTGCGGCCACGTCACGCGTATCCGTCGAGCACATGGATTGCACGGATACCGGCGCGTCGCCGCCGATCTTCATCTTTCCGACCGATATCTGTCGGGTTTTTCGTCTGGCTATATGCATGTGACGTGAGTCTCTTTTCCTTTAGGCCTCAGCTACCCTGTTCGTCTCCATGGGGAAGATGGTCGGTCAGCGTAGCACCGATAAATTGAGATTGTACCGATGGGGTCTTGCCGAGCAGTTCTTTCACGCTCTGGTAGATGCCCTCGGCCGTCAAGCCATACCGTTCGCGCAACAGATCCTGCGGCCCCTGTTCGATGTACCAATCGGGGAGGCCGAGGATCTTGGTCTTCACATCCGTCACGCCGGATTCCGAGAGGGTTTCCAGCACAGCTGAACCAAATCCGCCGATCTTACAGCCTTCTTCCACCGTCACAATATAGCGTACCCGCTTTGCCACATCGACAATCAGGTCATGATCGAGAGGCTTGACGAATCGGCCGTTCACCACCGCCGTCGACACACCTTCTTTGCCGAGCCGTTCAGCTGCTTCAACAGCCTGCCACACGGACACACCGATCGCAATGATGGCCACATCCGTTCCGTCCTTCAGCAGCTCGCCTTTTCCCACAGGCACGGCATGGGGAGTCGAATCCATCTTTACACCGAGACTTATCCCTCGTGGGTAGCGCACCGAAATCGGCCCGTTAAAATCTAAACAGGTTTTCATCATGTGCTGCAGCTCGTTTTCATCTTTGGGAGCCATGACAACCATGTTGGGAACATGCCGCAGATATGCATAGTCGAAGGCTCCGTGATGCGTCGTCCCGTCCTCTGCAACGAGTCCTCCTCGGTCAATACAGAAGGCGACCGGAAGATTCTGAGTCGCGACATCATGCACGACCTGATCGTATGCCCGCTGCAAGAAGGTCGCGTACATCGCCACGACCGGCTTCAGCCCTTGCGCGGCAAGCCCCGCCGCAAACGTCACCGCATGCTGTTCCGCGATACCGACGTCGTAGAGGCGGTCCGGAAATTCTTTTTCGAATGCGGTAAGTCCCGTCCCTTCGCACATAGCCGCCGTGATCGCGACGACGCGCTTGTCCTCACGAGCCAATTTGACGAGGGTATCCATCGCGATTGTCGTGTAGGAAGGACGAGCCGCTTTCTTTGCGGGAGCACCCGTCTCCCTGACGAACGGAGGACAGGCATGGAACCATACCGGGTTCTTCATGGCCGGCTCGTATCCCAACCCCTTCTTGGTGATGATATGGAGCAGGACCGGTCCCTTCATCCTCAAAACGTTCTCAAGGGTCGGCAAGAGATGCTCGAAGTTATGGCCGTCGATGGGACCGCTGTACTGGAACCCCAATTCCTCGAAAAGCAAGCCGGGAAGAATGACGCCTTTGGCAAGTTCCTCGGCACGTCGAGCGAGCTTTTGCATGTCGGAGCCGATGTGAGGAATTTTCCCCAATAGCTGACCGGTCTCTTCGCGCATCTTTCCATAGAATTCGCCCGTGATCGTCCGACTCAAATAGGCGGAAATAGCGCCGACGTTTTTTGAGATCGACATTTGATTGTCGTTCAAGATGACGAGAAAGTCCTTTCCAAGTCCCCCGGCATGATGCAACGCTTCCAGTGTCATACCCGCCGTCATCGCCCCGTCACCGACGACACAGACCACCTTGTGTTTTTGTTTCAGCTGGTCCCGAGCTTCGACCATCCCGAAGGCAGCCGACACACCGGTGCCCGCATGACCGGCGTTGAAGGCATCGTATGCGCTCTCTTCTCGCTTACAGAATCCGCTCAGTCCTCCATATTGACGAAGCGTATGGAATTGTTCGCGTCGACCGGTCAAGAGTTTGTGCGTATAGGACTGATTACTGGTATCCCAGACGATTTTGTCGGTCGGTGTATCAAGAAGATACTGCAACGCGACCGTGAGCTCGACCACCCCCAAATTCGAAGCTAAGTGCCCGCCGACATTCGCGACCGTTCCGATGATCTGCTCGCGAATTTCCTGACACAATGCCGGGAACCGGTCCGGAGACAACCGCTTCAGATCAGCGGGACTATGGATCGTCTTCAATATGGACATGGATGGTCTCCTTCGTTTGTCTGCCATCACCTACCACTCCCTTGACACCGATACCGACACCGACCGCTACCCTTGTACGGAGCCAAATTTGGGTGGAGTTTCACATAAGAACCGTTTGAAGTCAAGCGCTTATGAAAGAAACCTAGTCATCGGACTTTCCTTCCGGCTCCCATGAGCCTACCGAAAAAGACGGCTCAGTGCGCGTAGAGCATGATACCTAGTACGGGAAATCAAGGCCGGCAAAGATTGCCCCACCTTCCTTACTGAACCCATAATCAATACGTCCCACGACGTTGGGCCGTATGATCCCCCGAAATCCGATACCCGGCGTAATGCGATAATCCTTGAAGCTCACATTCTTGAACGAGTTGAACACTTGCCCGGTATCGATGAACGGCGCAATTTCAAAATCCGCCATGACCCCGGCCAGTCGCGTGCGAAGGATATGAATGCGTTCCTCAATACTGAACGCGATCAGCTGCTTGTCGATGTACCGATTCACGCCGAACCCGCGCAGGTTATCCTGACCGCCCAACGAGCTCTGTTCATAGAACGGAACATCTGAACCGAGCGTGGCTTGCAAATCACCGCGGATCACGAGAATCGCCCGTTTGGATTCGCTTGCGAACATCTTTTTGATCTCGAGACCATACCGAGAATACAGAGGATCGGCGCTATTTTTGAAATTGTAGTTCAGTTCGGCATAAGCCGTGATCGCCATCCCATCCGTCGGGGTCACCAGGTTATTCCGCGTATCGTAGTGGAAGCTGACCCGCTGGCCAAGAATCGTCGCCCCGTCCACTCCTGGGACATTTGGAAACACATTTCCCGTGAACGGAAGTTCCGTCGCGCCCTGCTGGATCGGTTGCATATGTCGGAGTCGTTGACTCACGGCGATCTGCGTCACTTCATTGGCATAGACGCCGAATCTCCAGTTCAGCCTCGTCTCTGGAGCCGTGAAGTTGGTCTCATTGCCCTCGACCGTCGTCGGGCCAAGCCCAAAAAATCGCACGGTGGCGTTCTTGAAATAGGTGGCGCTAAACCCAATGCTGTACCGCCCGTTACTGAAACCCGGATCGACATAACTCAACAAGAATTTCCGCTCGATCTCTTCCGTCCAGGACGCGATGCCTCGAAGCTCCTTTCCACCCGGCTCATAACGGAAGAGATTGACGGTGCCTCGGGTACCCACGATCGAATTGTAGACCACCATCGGCGCGACCAAATACTTGAGGTCCCCGTCGGGTCCGGTGATGAGGGCCGGCACAATCATCCCGACATCATTCCCGTCGTTTTTGCTGGAACTGACGGCGGGAATCGGGAAAAACTTCACGTCGGCGTGAGCGTCGGTGCGCGCAAAGGGACACGGCCCACACAACAGCACGAGTGCGACACCGACAGCAAGGCTGCGCTTACACGTCCTCATGACTCCGCACACGACGTTATGGCGCCTTGAGTTTGTCGGATTTCTTGCGGAGTTGATCGACGAGATCCGAATAGGAGGAGGCACGAAGAATCTTCGTAAACTGCCCGCGATAGTTGTTCACCAGGCTGACTCCGTCCACGACAACGTCGTAGACTCGCCACTCGTCCGTCTTGTTGATCAGGCGATAATCCAGCGGGATCTCTGTCTTTCCGGAGAGCACTTTGGTCCTAACTTCAGCATATTCCTTTTCCGTTCGTTCATTCAGGTACTGCACGCCCTCACCGGAATAGGTTTCAATTTTGTCCGCGTATGAGTTCGTCAGCAGCCTCCGAAAAAGATCGACAAATTCATCTTTCTGCTGATCGGTCAGCTGGTTCCAGGGAGCGCCCAAAGCTCGACGGGACATTTCCGTATAGTCAAATCGGGCCGCCACCACCCGTTCCAAAAGGTGTCTTCGTTCCTCGGCTCTCTCCGGTTGCTTGAGCTCCTTCTCCCTCACGATGCGGAGCACTTCGTCGATCGTGGCCTTCATGGAGTCGGTGGGCGGCCCCGCGTACCCGGGCAGCGTCACTCCGATACAGATGACCATGATGAATCCCGTGAACCACACGCGACCACCTCTTCGTCCGCTGCGAGCATTCTTGAACGCCCTCATCGCGCCTCTCTCTCACGCCAATATGGCGTCCTGCAATTCATCCGCTTGATCGATCAGGCTAATTGACCTTACCATGAACGTATTGACTCACCAACTCCTCCAAGTCCAGCCCCGATTCCGTGTCGCGAATGGTATCCCCCGGTTTCAGAGCGTCTCCCCCACCACCCGGCGAGAGGGCCAGGTATTTTTCGCCGATGATGCCTCTCGTCTTGATCGAGGCGATGGTATCGGAATAGAGCTTCGTCCCGCTCTGGACCGCCAGTCTCACCATCGCCCGGTCCTCTTTCAAGCTGATCGTCTTGACTCGCCCCACCTCGACACCGGCGACTTCCACGGAAGCCCCGGCTTTCAGCCCGGTGGCTGAATTGAACAGAGCATCGACTTCATAGACGTCCCCGCCGATCAGTTCCAACTTGCCGAGTTTGATCGAAAGATAGCCCAAGCAAACGATCCCGATCAACACGAATGCACCGACGATCAGCTCCAGCCGGCTTTTGTCCATCATGCCCCTCCTCTACCCGCGAAAACCGCCGTGGGACAGCGCCACCGTCCCGCCGACTGAAATGAATTCTCTGATTTCGGGATCGGTCGTCCGTTGAAACTCAGCCGGCTCGGCCATCACGGCTATTTTTCCGCGTTTTAACATGGCGACATAGTCCGAAATCCCGAATATCTCCGGAATTTCGTGACTCACCATCACGGCGGTAAATCTGAACTTCCGCTGCATGCTCGTGATGAGATCATGAATCGACTTGGCCATGAGGGGATCGAGACCTGTCGTCGGCTCGTCGAACAAAATGATCTCCGGTTGCATCACCAATGCGCGTGCCAACCCGGCGCGTTTGCGCATGCCTCCGCTGAGTTCCGCGGGGAATTTATGCCCCATGCCGGCCAAACCCACCTGCTCCAGTTTTTCGTTCACGCGGTCAGTGACATCCGGCCCTTTCATTCGAAGTCGTTCTCTGAGCGGAAAGGCCACATTTTCGAACACCGTCAGCGAATCGAACAGCGCCGCCCCTTGAAACAACATCGCGAACCGCTTTCGCACTTCGTTGAGTGCATTGCCGCGGAGTCGCGAAATCTCGACCCCATCGATCCACACTTCCCCTGAATCCGGTTGGAGAAGGCCGATCATGTGCTTCAGCAGCACGCTCTTGCCCTCACCACTGCGACCGATGATGGTCGTCAGTTTTCCTTCAGGGATGACGAGATCAAGGCCTTGCAAGACCGGCTGACCGCCCAACGTCTTCGTGAGACCCACAAGCTTCAGCATGACTACAACAACAATGACGTCAGAAAGTAGTCCCAGATGAGAATCAAGACCGATGACAACACGACCGCTTCGGTCGTGGCGGCGCCGAGCCCTTCGGCGCTCATTTTGGTGTAAAAGCCCTTATAGCAGCACACCCAACTCACGATCAGACCAAAACTGATGGATTTGAGAATGCCGCCGTAGACGTCTTTCCATTCGACCGCGGCCTCGATGGAATTCCAGTACGAACCGGCATTGACGCCGAGCAGGTCCACTCCGACAAGATGACCGCCGTAGATCCCGACCACATCGAAGATCGCGACGAGCAGCGGAACGCCGATTAACCCTGCCACGAGCTTCGGCGCAATCAGATATTGGAGCGGATTGACGGCCATGGTATCGAGCGCGTCGATCTGTTCCGTGATCCGCATGATGCCGATCTCCGCCGTGATGGCGGAACCGGCGCGCGCCGTCACCATCAGCGCGGCCAAGACCGGCCCCAGTTCGCGAATCATGCTGAGCGCCACGGCGGAACCTAATAAGCCCTCGGATCCGAACTTTCGCAACGTGTAGTAGCCTTGGAGGGCGAGCACCATTCCGGTGAACGCCGCTGTCAGCACGACGACGAATGTCGACTTGTAGCCGATGAAGTGGAGTTGCTTGACGATTTGCATGCCACGCAACGGCGGACGTGCCAGCCACGCGAACGACGACACCACGAAAATCAACATCCGGCCCATCTCTGCCACATGGGTGAGCGCCCATCGGCCGGTCAGTCGCACAAGCATCATGATTGAGTCGCTGAAAGTTCTTCCTCTCGCCGCTTCGTCGCCATTGCGACAGCATAGCGGCGGAAAAAATCCGTTAGGGCCTCTCCTGCGACGACGCTCTGATGACGGAGCCGGCCAAGGCCAAGGAGGCATGAGGGAGCGGACAAGACCGCGCCGATACCTTTAAGCCACCCAGTGGGCCTGAGAAAGAGATTGAAGTCAAGCGGAAGATCTTCGTCCAACAGGTCCGAGACAGAGCGGATGATGACGAAAGGCACTCGTGTCCGTCGCGCTTGAGCAGCCAACGCGAAGCTTTCCATATCAAGGCCGATGGCTCCCGTACGTTGCGCAAGCTGTTCCTTCTCCGAGGCTCGACCGACCACCCGATCGGTTGACACGAATCGTCCGATGTGTGCCGGAGGCACCACAGTATCGACAAACGTCAACACGAGATCCCGTTCCTCGCCGGGCACATCGACCGTTTCCGAGAGCTCGTCGTGGCCTGTCCCCTGATGCATCACTTCTCGACTTACCAAGAGCGCTCCGATGTGTGCCGCCATGAGCGCGCAGGCAAACCCCGAGGAAATCGCAAGGCTGAACGACTGATGATCCAGCAACTGAGCTGCCCTTCGCCCTGCCTTTTCAAGACCGACGCCGGTTTGAGCAAGCCAATATTCTCGATCGCCTACGGTTCGCACGTGAACGGAGAGATCGCCGATTCGCCGTTCAACGCCAGGAGGAAATGCCGACCGCACCGAGACCATTTCCCACGAAGTGGCGGCAAAAACAGCAATTCGTTTCGGCGGCACAGTATCAGAGGAGCGAGGGGAAAGAGAATCGGCGAAGGTCAATGCTCGGACCGGGGCGAGTCAGTTCCTTGAATATGATGGCGAAGTTCGTCGGCCCGCATCTTCCCACGGGAGCGAAGATTCCGGTACATCGCCAGAGCCCATAGCGGGAAGTATTGGCAATACCAATGATACCGGAGATAAAACACACGCGGAAACCCGGTGCCGGTATGAGCGATTTCCTCCCATGAACCATCCCTCGTTTGGCGGCGAAGGAGGAATTGTATGCCGCGTGCGACGCTGAAGGAATCAATCGCTCCGGCCGACATCAGAGCCATCAACGCCCATGCAGTTTGCGACGGCGTGCTCTCTCCCGCACCGTGATGATTCACATCGTCTCTGTAAGAGAGACACGACTCGCCCCATCCCCCGTCGGGATTCTGTTTCGATTCCACCCAGGTGACCGCCCGACGAATGTACGACGCCGAGAGATCTTCACCGATCGCCCTGAGTCCCGCCAACACGGACCACGTTCCATAGATATAATTGACACCCCAGCGTCCGTACCAACTACCGTCTTCCTCCTGTTCCTTCTTCAGAAAGGCCAAGGCCGGTCCGGCGGCTGGATGAGTCTTGTCATATCCCAAGGCGCCGAGCATCTCCAGACACCGCCCGGCCAGATCGGAAGTACTGGGGTCTAACAGCGCCTTGTGATCGGCGAACGGAATATAGTTGAAAACAACCCGGTTATTGTCCTTATCGTAAGCCCCCCATCCGCCGTCGGACCCCTGCATCGCCAAGACCCATCGCATCCCACGCAGAATAGACGCGTTCAGTGCAGTCTCCTGACCAGGGATCTTCAATTTGGAGAGTGCCATGATCACCACGGCAGAGTCATCCACATCCGGGTACAACTCGTTCTCAAACTGAAAATACCACCCACCCGGTTCTGCCCTCGGCGAAGAGACAATCCAGTCACCCACGGTCTTGGTTTGCCTGGACATGAGATACCGACCCGCCTTTTGAAGGGCGGCATGATCCTGCGATACTCCTGCCTCAATCAGAGCATTCGTGAGTAACGCGGTATCCCAAATCGGAGAAAAACAAGGTTGGAGATGAAGCGTGGAGACGACCTCATCATCGATCATCGTGGAATCGTGGACCTCCAACTCTTCGATCTCACGAAGCGCCTTGACGACCAGGGGATCATCGGCATTGTATCCCAAGCATTGAAGCGCCATAATTGAGTTGGCCATTGCCGGATAAATAGCACCGAGCCCGCCACACCCTTTCAGGTGATCCACCATCCAGCAGGCAGCTTTATGCAATGCTTTTTCCCGCAACACCCGCATGGGCATTCGGTCATACAGTTTCAGCATCGCATCCAATGCCACGAAGAAGTTGTGGGGAGTGAACCACGCCTGATCCTTATTGAACGGAGGGTATTTCCAATACCGAACTTCCGCTCGCGGGATTGGATACAATTCGTCGATGCCTTGTTCGCGTGGGATTCGGCAAACCGGGCGGTGCGCAAATACGATGAGTAGGGGAATCAACACGGCTCGAGACCAATACGAAATCGCATAGATGCTGAAGTAGAACTTTTTCGGCAACAACATCAGTTCGACCGGCATATGGGGGACACCTTCCCAATCATACTGGTCGAACAAGGCCAGCGTGATTTTCGTAAACACGTTGGCGTGCAAGACGCCGCCCATCGCCAAAATCCGCTCTTTGGCCCGGATCATACACGGTTCGTCCGCCGCCACGCCGCTTAGTTTGAGCGCAAAATATGCTTTGACCGATGCGCTGATCTCCGCCGGACCACCGTAATAGATGGGCCATCCACCGTCCGGCAATTGCGTCGTCTTAAGGTATTGAACAGCCTTCGCCTCCCGATCAGGATCGACCCGATCCAGGAATCGACGCAACATCAAGTACTCGGAAGTCAAAGTCGTGTCCGCTTCCAGTTCGGCAACCCAATACCCTTCGGCATGCTGGCGATTGAAAAACCACGATTGACTCCGTCTGATGGCATCATCCACCGCATCAGGCTGGCTGACCGCATGGCCGATAGGCCGTCGGGCGGCGGAAGAATCCAATGCCGATAGAACTACTGGTTTGTCCGAAACCAAGCGAAGCGAGGCAACAGGGGTAAGCTCAGAAGCATGATCGAGTCGCCCCTGAACGGTCGAGAGCAGACTATCAGAGAGGCGATTGAATAACGCCTTTATGATATTCATGAATCTTTATGACGAGAACGACAGGATTGAGGAGGGTGAAAGACCGGCATCTTGCAATGGTCTCCCTTCGTAAACCTTTCCATACTCACAATATACGGGAGGCTTATAACAGACGATGGGAAGCGAGTCAAGCGAACGATAGGAGAAGTGCCTGAACTATATATATTTTTTGCAGGTGTAGGTGACGGCACACATCCCTCCGACAGCTTCTTTGAGTCACAGAACTCAGGTGTGAACAGCAGAGCCGGTACTCATGCCATTTCTACTGCGCGAATATCCGTTCAAGAGGTTGTCACATCAGCTCATTCAAGCCGGGTCTGGAGCGTTCTTCGGGCCAAACGATATAAATTGCTCGAGCGGCTGATTAGAAGAACCATTACATCCGTTCGACCTCGGGAAAACGGATCAGTGTGACGAAAAAGAAGGTCGTGTCTCGCCACGACGGAATTCTAGAACACAAGCTTTAGAAATCAGAGGAACGGTGTCTAATTTTCTTTGGAATTGCGGGCCAAAGGAACGAAAGAAGGAGTGCCGAGGCACTTTGAGTTGAGGACAATGCTGAATCAAGGGGAAAGCGGATCAAAAACCTTGAACGGGTTACCGCATCAAGAGAACCATGAGAGCAATGACGCTCCACAATGTCGCAGACAGACGCAATCCGTTGATGATGCCTCTGGCAGGTCCCAATGGATCATCGTCCAGATCCTCACGCCGTTCATCTCTCGCCATCCGTGACTGTTCTGCTTCGGCTTTGCGATGATGGGGCATGAGCAGTGCCTCCAGAGTCACTTGGGTCAAGGAGAGGTCAGCGGCCGATTGCCGAAGAGATGTTCTATCCCGGGATTGCGAAAGTGCCATGGTTGCCCTCCCTCATGCAGATTGTGACGCGGTATCCGCACTACTGAGCAATAACGATACCGCAGGTCATTCGCCTCTCATAGCAAAATCCCTTCTTTCTAAACCCCAGTCCATGATTGACACCCCAATAGGCATCGCACAAGTTGTTGATTTGGTATAGCCTTCTTCATCTAAGACTGTTCACATGATGCACCATTTCATCAACCCCCGTGCCAGATAGTGGCGCGTTGCCGCATGCAATCTGGCCACTTTTGCACACTGATGGATCAAAATTCCTACCGCGAATTGACATGCCAAGACCCAAAAAAGGTACGTAACAAGGGGTAAAAGCTTGTCACTCTGGCGATCAGGTCACGCGCAATGCGAAAGTCGTTCTTAACCGGTCTACTCAGAGCTACGGAGAAGAGCGCGACATAGCCGCTTCCTTACACTGGGAAATGACTTTCTATGAGGTGAGGAAATTTCTCAATCCTGAGTCTGTGACCCAGGAGCCGAACTATTCAGTCGGACCCATAATCTTAGGCCGGCTGTAGGTCGCCAAGTCTGACGGACACGAGCTTAGACACCCCCGGCTCTTCCATCGTCACTCCGAAGAGCGAATCGGCGATGCTCATTGTCCGTTTATTGTGCGTGATGACGAGGAACTGCGCGTTCTGCGCCAACTCCTTCAAGACACCCGTGAACCGGCCGATGTTTTCCTCGTCCAGCGGGGCGTCGATTTCATCCAACAGACAGAACGGTGTCGGCCTGATCAGAAAGCTTGCAAACAACAGGGCCATCGCCGTAAGCGTTTTCTCACCACCCGACAACATGGTGATGCTCTTCAGTCGTTTCCCCGGCGGCTGCGCCACTATTTCAATCCCCGGCTCCTGATTGCCGAGCGGCGCGCCGTCTTCTGGTGGAGGCTCATCGACCAGCTGCAGCTCGGCCCTTCCACCCGGGAAGAACTGGCCGAAAACCTCGGTGAACTTCTGTTGCAATTCCTCATACGTGGCCGCGAACATCTCCTTTGTCGTCCGGTTGATCCGCTGAATGATCTCCTTGAGTGACGCAATCGAGTTCGACAAATCCAGTTCTTGCTCGGACAAGAACTGGTGGCGCTCCTCCAGTTCCTGGTGTTCATTGATCGCGGCTAAGTTGATCGGCCCCATACGATCCAACCGATCACGGAGCTTCTGTAACTGCTCTTTCAACTCGATGTCCGAGCGGTGATCGGTTTCCTGTGCGGCAGCGCCATCGGCCTCGCTTATCGATTCTCTCGACGTGGCAGGCTCCTCGGCCAGCGTGAGCGGATCAAGCTGATAGGTCCCCGATAACGTTCCTTCGACGGTTCCCAAGTGCGTACGAATTTCCGCTCGGCGAACCTCCGCCGCCATCCGTGCATCCCGAATCACCGACATCCCCCGTCGCAACTCCTCCAGACCGGATTCCAGCGTTTGGCTGACCCCGATCTGTTGCCCCTGTCGCTCTTGAGCCGCAACCAATTCTCCCTTCACCCGCCCGGCGGCGACACCAAGTTCTTGGCAAAGAGTTTCCTGACGGGCCTGTTCCGTCCGGCTCTGCTCGATAAGCCCCTTGAGACTGCTCAAGTGCTCGCACAATACACGACGCCGATCTTCAGTTTCCTGAATTTGTTGTACCGTTCGAGCCCGATTCAGTTGCTCATGTTCACGTTTGGCGCGCAACCCTTCCGCAGTGAGCTTCGCCTCCGTCACACGGTCCTGGTGCGTTCTCATATTTTGCTCGAGCACCCCCAGCCGTTCGCGTACTCTCCCCAGCATCGTGTCCTGGCCGTTCTTCTCAGCGAGCCACTGGCCCAGTTGATCCTGGACCGAGTGCGACTCTTGGTCCAATCGCTGACCTTCGCAGAGACTTTCCTGAATTTCCGTCTCGATCCCGGTGAGTCGATGATCGAGATCGTTCAATACATGCTGAAGCTTTTCTTCATCCTTGCGCAACGAGAGATTTTGCATTTCGGCGTCGCGAAGCGCATCGCCGAGTTGGCGGTCGCGTTGAGTGAGCAACTGAATCTGAGCCGACACCATGTCACGCTGTTGTTTGCTTTGATCGAGCTCCGTCACGACGGCATGACGTTTGGCTTCCAGATCGATCACCTCCCGCCGGCGTTCGAGCAAACCCGGCCTCCCTTGCACTTGACCACCCGTCACGACACCCGATGCATCCACCACTTCACCATCGAGCGTCACCAAGGTCGGGCCGTTCGGAGCACTCCACGCATGCTGCTCCCATAACTGCATCGCCTGATCCAACGATCGGACAATCACGACGCGATCGAACAGCGAATCGCGGGCCGCCGTGCGCGACTCGTCGGTCTGGACCAGTTCCACGGCGAGCCCGACAACACCGGGCTGCATGGCAATCGACGGCCACCAGCCATAAGCTCGACCACCTTCCCATCGTGGGTGCTGCGGGATGAAACTGCCCCGCCCAAGCGCCTGTTCCTGTAGAAAACGAATCAATCTCCGCCCGACGGACGGTTCGTCCACAAACCATCCGCGGACACGCTCGCCCAATACCGCTTCGACGGCCCGTTCCATCCCCGACGGGATTACCAGCCATTCGGCCACTGCATCCCGCACACCGTCACAAGACTTCAAGGCGGGGCCCTGCTGAGTTCCCTGTCGACCGTACCCCATCTCTTCACGCACCACGCTCTGCAACGCCTCAAGCCGTGAATCCACTCCGGCCAACTCTTCCGACCGCCGCAAGATCATGTGATCCAATGACTGAAGGATGCCTGTGGCTTGAGCGGCTTCCTCCTGCACGGTTCGTTGTTCCATCCTGAGATGCGACACGAGACGATCGGCTTCTGCATATTCATTGCGCAATACCTCGTGACGCGCGATCGTCGCTTCGCGCTGGCTCCGCAATTCGTCCCGCTCCGATGACAGGCGCGTCCCGCGCCCCGCGAGATCTTCCATCCGCTTGGCCAATTGCGCGATACCCTGTTCCGTGTTCGCGACAAGCACCGCCAGTTGCAGCACGTCCTTGCGCCCTCGCTCCTCCTCCGCGACGGCGGCAGCCCGCTGATGGAGCAAGCGCGCCATGTCCTCGTCGAGTTCCTCGAGGATCCGATCTCGAATCGCCATCTCCTCTTCGACCGACGTCAATGATGACTCGATGGCTTGCAGGGAGGCCGCCAAATTCTCCCGTGATCGGACCAGTTCTTCCAGCTCGGCCGATTCCTGTACCTGTTGTTGGCTGAACAAAAGCCCTCGGTTTCGCTCCACCTCCGCCGCCGTCAGCGCGTGAGCTTGCCGTTGTTCGACACCCGCCAGTTCCTCTCGTATCTTCCCGATGGAATCGGCCGTCGCAATCGCATCAAGGCGCGCCTGTTCAAGTTCCATCGTAAGCCGAGCTTGCTCGGCCGCCTTTCCAGATTCCTGTTGATCCAAATTCAGAACCTCGATCTCCGCCTCTTGCAACGCCAGTCGCAAGGCCTTGAATTCCCTGGTCAACAGAGTCACTTCGATTCCCCGCGCCTCATGCTGCAATGTCTGAAAGGTTCGCGCCTGGCGCGCTTGACGTTCCAAAGAATTGAGCTGTTTCTTGACCTCGGCGACGATGTCTCGGACGCGCAGGAGATTCTGCTGTGTGGCCTCCAATTTCCGCAGCGCCTCGGCCTTTTGCTTCTTATACCGGACGATGCCCGCGGTCTCCTCGATGAGCTCGCGCCGGTCTTGGGGTGATGCATTTAAAATCTGATCGATCTGGCCCTGGGCGATGACGGTGTGTCCTTTGCTGCCCGCCCGTGTATCGAGCAACAAACTGCGAATATCCTTCAATCTGCACTGAATCTTGTTGATGAGATACTCACTGTCGCCGTTGCGGTACAGACGACGGGTAATCATCATCTCTTGCGCCTCGGTCAGCTCGCTCGGAAGCCCCGAGCTGCCATCCAATTTCATCATCGTTGGATCAAGCCCGCCGATCACCAACGACACCTCAGCCATTCCCAAAGGCTTTCGCAGTTCAGTACCGTTAAAAATGACGTCTTCCATCTTTTCGCTTCTGAGCGTTTTAGTGCTTTGCTCGCCCAGGACCCATAGGATGGCGTCTACGACATTGCTCTTGCCGCTTCCATTCGGTCCGACGATCGCAGTGACCCCTTCGGGAAACTCGATCTTGGCTTCGGCGAACGATTTGAAGCCCATCATGTTCATGGATTTCAGATGCATCGGTTCCCCTTCAGTTGCACGCACATGCTTAGGACAGGTGGTTGAGGCTCAGAAGTTTCCGGCCCTTGTATCACAAGGGTTCTTAGAAATCAAAAACAAAACACATTGCATAGTAGGAGAATTGATATGGCCCTACAATATATAGGGCCATATGGAGACGTCCCCGGATGGCATAGCCAACTAACCGGCGATGCTGGCTACCGGCTTCTTTGAGGATTCTATCTGGACAAGTTCCTTCGGCAGGAGGAATTCAACGTCCTCCTCAATGACCGTGAGTTCTTCAACATCGGACGGTTCCGACGCTCTTAGGAATGCCACCACTTCCGTGACCAAGATCTCCGGAGCCGACGCACCGGCCGCGATCCCGACCGCCTTAGCTCCTTGGAGCCACGCGGGATCGATGTCGGCTGCTGAATCGATCAGATAAGACGGGATCCCGCACTGCTCTCCCAGTTCGCGCAGACGATTGGAATTGGAGCTGTTCGGCGATCCGATGACAAGAATGACGTCCACCAGGCGGGACAATTCCTTGACGGCATTTTGCCTGTTTTGCGTCGCGTAACAGATATCTTCCTGGTGCGGGCCTTTGATGTTCGGAAACCGTTGATGCAATGCACCGACGATATCCCGGCATTCATCCACACTCAACGTGGTTTGCGTGACGTACGACAGATTGACGGTATTGTCCACCTGCAACTTTTCCACATCTTCGACCGACGACACCAAGTGAAACTTGTCGGGCACCTGGCCCAAAGTCCCGATCACTTCCGGATGGCCGGCGTGACCGATCAGAATCAATTCATACCCCTGGGTATAATCGCGGTTCACTTCATTATGGACCTTGATCACCAGCGGACAGGTGGCGTCGATCACATGCAGGCGCCGCCGATTCGCTTCTTCCCACACCGACTTCGCTACGCCGTGCGCGCTGAAAATCACGACCGACCCCTCCGGTACTTCGTTCAACTCTTCCACAAACACCGCGCCCTTTCGCCGCAGCGAATTGACGACATGGCGGCTGTGCACGATTTCGTGACGGACATAAATCGGAGCCCCGTACTTCTTGAGCGACAGATCCACGATATCGATCGCCCGATCGACACCGGCGCAAAACCCGCGGGGATTGGCAAGATAGATCTTCATGGTCGTCGTAGCTCCTCAGTTCAGCGCGAGAACAAGCCCGTGACCCTAGGCATGATCTGTGACGATACGTCAGATCAATAGGGTCCGTCAACAGAATTGACCTGAGAAGTCACGGCGATATCACACAAGCTAATAAGCTGAGGTCCTTCACGCCTTAAATTGAGCGAGCCCTACCCTGGTTTGCATATTAGCGAGTTCATTCGCGGAATGATGCCTCGCTTGACTCTCTCTCACCTCCTACGTACTCTCCGTCTCCTTTGAGACTTCTTGTTCTCGTGGCCACTGAAACTTATCGTTCTTTCTTGCCAGCCAAGGAGGTGCTTCCAGATGGCACAAAGACCTTTTCAAACCGGAGCGGTTATCAATCTGAACGCCGGAGAAGACGTCAAGGATCTCGTCGTCTATACCGTGCCCGCCAGGAAACGATTCGAGGTCAAGTTTCTCGGCATCAATGGTTTCGGGCACCCGAATCAACCGCTCTTCTATGCAGTCCAAGTCACGACCAAATCGCTTTTAGGCATCTATCCCATTGCACTCACCGGCACTTCCGAAATAGCCGATCCTCAGTTTCCAACGAGGTATTTCGGGAGTCAGGAAGCCATCCTCTATGCCGATCCGAAGTCAGATCTCATCTTTTCCGTCGCCCGCAAGAACACAACCGGCAATGTCAGGGTGTTCATCAATCTCTGCGGACTCCTCGTTGATGTGTGAATGAAAAACCCAAGCGGATGGGAGTAATTGCCAATCGAGAACTTGCAACCCCTAAGGAAAGATGGCGTCATATGAACCCTCCTCCAAATCCCTCTTCCATTTTGCAAACCGCCTTTGGTTTTTGGGGCTCCAAGGTCCTGCTCACGGCCGTCGAGGTCGGTCTCTTCACGACATTGGCCGGTCGACGTCTGACCGGGGCTGAGCTGGGCAGGGAATTGCAATTCCACCCACGCGCGAATCCAGACTTTTTTGATGCCCTCGTGGCGATGAAGTTCCTTGACCGCGACGGTGACGGACCGCAGGCGAAGTATTTCAACACAGCAGAGGGAATCATGTTTCTCGATGCCGCGAGCCCCCGATACATCGGGGGCATTCTGATCATGCTCAATGCGCGACTGTTCAGATTTTGGAACGACCTGCCCGAAGCGTTGCGGACGGGACGGCCGCAGAACGAAGTCAAGCATGGGCAGAAAGGCATGTTCGAGGAACTCTATTCGGACCTGCCCAGGCTGGAACAGTTCATGGGCGCGATGACCGGCCTCTCCCGTATCAACTTTGAGGCATTCGCGGAGAAATTCGACTTCTCGGAATTCCAAACGCTCTGCGACGTCGGTGGCGCGACCGGCCTGCTCAGCATCGAAGTCGCAAAGCGCCACCCACACCTCACCTGCATCAGCTTCGATCTACCGGTCGTCGAACCGATCACCAAAAAACATATCGCCGCCGCCGGTTTGGCAGGTCGTGTACGTACGGCGTCCGGTGACTTTTTCAAGGACCCGCTGCCGAAGGCAGACATCATCACGATGGGGATGATCTTGCACGATTGGAATCTCGAGAAAAAGATGCATCTCATCCGATCGGCCTACGACGCGTTGCCGTCGGGCGGCGCGCTCGTGACGATTGAAGCCTTGATCGACGACGCCCGGCGCGAAAACGTGCAGGGTCTGCTGATGTCGCTCAACATGCTCATCGAATTCGGCGATGCGTTCGATTACTCCGGCGCCGATTTTCGCCGGTGGTGCGGCGAGGCCGGGTTCACACGATTCGAGATCATTCATCTTGCCGGACCGTCGAGCGCGGCCGTGGCATACAAATGACTTTTTCCTCAGGGCAAGCGCGAGTCGTCCCGATCGCCTGCCCGCGTATCTCTTGACACGCTCTCCCCTCCCCCGTACGCTCAGTGTTCCATGGGGACTTCCGGTTACAAAAAAATTCTCATCGTTGAAGACGAGCAGGATATTCTGCAGCTCGTCAAACACTATTTGGAGAAAGAGGGGTTTCGGCCTATCACCGCGACGAACGGGTTCGAAGCATTGAAGAAAGCCAAAGAGGAAAAACCCGATCTGGTCGTGCTCGATCTTATGTTGCCTGAGCTGGATGGACTCGAAGTTTGCAAACGACTCCGCTCCGCTCCCGAGACCGCCATGCTTCCCATCCTCATGCTCACGGCGAAAGCGGAAGAATCAGACACGATTGTCGGACTTGAGTTGGGCGCCGACGATTATGTGACCAAGCCGTTCAGCCCCAAGGCACTGGTCGCTCGTGTCAAAGCCCTGCTGCGTCGAGTCGAGCGAACGCCGGATGGTGGGCCCGAACTGTATCGCCATGGGACGCTCACCATGAATCTTGCTCGACATGAGGTCCGCCTCGGGTCACACGAGGTGCCGTTGACCGCGAAAGAATTCGGCCTGCTCGAACACTTCCTTCGACATCGGGGGCGCGTGCTGACCCGTGAAGTGCTGCTCAACGCGGTGTGGGGCTACGACTACTACGGAACGACCAGAACGGTCGATGTGCATGTCCGCCGGTTGAAACAAAAACTGCCGCTCCTTGAAGAGGCCATCGTGTCCGTCAAATCATTGGGATATAAACTGAAAGATCCCGACGTGTCAGAATGACATGGTCGATTCGATGGAAAGTCACGCTCAGCACGCTCATGGCAGTCGCCTGTGGGCTGCTCGTTGCCGGCGTGATGACAGTTCAATCCCTCGAACAGCGTTACCTGACGCAATTCAGTGATGCCTTGGAGGTAAAAACCAAGCTCGTCGAACACGGCTTCCAACCCCTGTTTCTCGCATCTTCTTCTCATCCGACACCCTCCTCTTTGCAAGAGACGGCACGCGACCTCGGCGGTAGAGCCTCCGCCCGTGTGACGCTAGTCGCCGCAGACGGAGTGGTGCTCGCGGACAGCGCGGTACGAGATGCCGACTTGTCCGCCGTGGAGAATCACCTGATGCGCCCCGAAATCCAACAGGCCCTTTCCACGGGGCATGGACGAGACATCCGCTCCGGTCACACGACAGGAGAACGAACGATGTATCATGCCGTCCTCCTTCGGCCGTCGCAGACGGCATCTCCGCTCGTCGTGCGAGTGAGCCTTCCGATGGTGCTCCTGGACCGCGAGCTTGCGGAAATACAGCAACGTCTCTTTCTCGCGCTCGGCGTCGCTTTCCTCGTCGCCCTCGTACTGAGCGTCTGGTTGGCTCACAGCATCACCAAACCACTTTCCGACATTGCGTCGGCCGCCCTTCAATTGAGCTCCGACCACAGGACCTTTCACGTCCGAACGACCGCACAAGATGAAGTGGGGCTCTTGGCCGCCACCCTCAACCACATGGCGGATCAGCTTCACGCGAAAATCGATGAACTCTCGGAAGATCGTGCCCAACTGCTTGCCATGCTGACCTCGATGGTCGAAGGCGTGATGGTGTTGGACTCCCGCGGCTTGGTGTTGCAGATCAATCCTGCGCTCGAACGTATGTTCGGCATCTCCCGCGTGGAGGCTCGAGGACGTCCCTGCGCCGATCTCTTCCGTCATCAACAGCTCAACGACCTGGTGACTGCCATTTTACGATCGCGCGCCTATCATCAGGATGAAATCGTGCTGCCGCTGAGCGGGCGCTGTCTTCAGATCGAAGCCTCCCCGGCCGGAGGTGAACAGGAAAATGAGGCCAGTGTGGTCTTGGTGTTTCACGACATTACCGAGCTGCGACGCCTGGAGAAGATACGAAAAGACTTCGTGGCGAATGTCTCGCACGAACTTCGCACCCCGCTCACCTCGATCAAGGGCTACGTGGAAGCGCTGTTGGATGGCGCCAAGGACGATCCCGTCGCCTCGGCGCAATTCCTGGAAATCATTCTCAAGCAAAGCGACCGGCTGAATCTGATCATCGAGGATTTGCTCGAATTGTCGAAAATCGAATCAGGCGGCGTGTCGTTCAAGGAAGACCCGCTCGAACTGCGTTCCGTGATCGATCGCACCTTGTCAACGATCAAACCGATCGTCGATAAAACTCGTCATCGGCTCGTCACCATGGTCGAACCATCGCTTCCTCCCGTGGCGGGTGATGAAGGTCGGCTCGTGCAAGTCTTGACCAATTTGCTCGATAACGCCATCAAATACACCCCGGCGGGAGGAACCATTACGGTCGGCGCCAAGCTTGTCCCGTCGGTTAGGAACGCCGAACCTTCAATCCGGGCGATCGAACTCAGCGTCGCCGATACGGGGATCGGTATCCCGGAAGAGGACCGGCCTCGTGTCTTCGAACGGTTCTACCGAGTCGACAAGGCTCGGTCACGAGAGTTGGGCGGGACGGGTCTCGGACTGGCGATCGTAAAGCATATCGTCGAAGGGCATGGGGGACAGGTGTGGGTGGAAGGGAATCCTCCTCAGGGGAGTCGATTCGTGGTCCGCCTCCCGCTCAATCTCACAGTTCGCAGCGTCCATCACATGAACGACGCAAGTAAGGCATAGCCATCCGCGCCCAACAACACGGCCCCGGGCAGGGTAAACAGCCACGCCGGGAAGAATTGCTCGTCACCCCCATCGACCGCAGACAGGCGCTTGTTCGATCCACCGCCCAGGGCGGATGACATGATCGAACATCATGCCTTAGACTTCCGGCTGACGGACCAATATCGATGATGACGGCGACCTGAGCAACTCACGGCGTCCAGCCCACCTTCCTATCATCCTTACCACCGTACAAGGCCAGTTGCCCAGGTCAGTCCACCGCCGAAACTACCCAGTAACACCAACGCGCCCGGCGAAATGTTCCCCCCACGAACTGCCGTATCGAGAGCGATCGGGAGAGACGCCGAGGACGTATTGCCGTACTGCGCGATTACGGAGATCATTCGGTCTTGGTCAATGCCCAAACGATCCCCCACGTGAGACAAGATCCGACCGTTCGCCTGATGGAGAATAACTTGCTGGAGATCGCGCAGACAAACGCCGAATTCCTTCACGATATCCAGTACGGCCTGTTCGATCCGACGAACGGCTATCCGAAAGAGCGGCGCCCCCTGCATGCGAAGCAGGTGTTCCCGTTTCTTCAACGTATCGGCAGTGACGGGAACCCGTGATCCCCCGGCCGGGACTCGAATGAGCCCATGGTGCGCCCCATCGGCGTATAACCGGATTCCAAGGATTCCTCGCCACTCAGGGCTGCCGTCCTCTTCCCCCCGGAGGATGACGGCACCAGCCCCATCCCCGAACAACAGGGCCGTCGCGTCATCCTCCGGGTCAAGGAAACGAGATTTGACCTCTGAGGCCGCGACAAGACAAGTGATGATCTGTCCGCTCTGAATCATGGCCTGGGCCATAGAGAGGCCGTACAAAAACCCGGAGCAGGAGGCGGACACATCGAATGCCCCTATCGCCTTACATCCCAACCCTCGCTGCACCAAGCAGGCTGTCGAGGGAAACGCCATATCCGGAGAAGTCGTAGACAGAAGAATGGCATCGATCGAAGAAGATGTACAACCCGCCGCCTCCAGTGCCCGACGTCCGGCAACCACCGCCATATCGGAAGGCGCCTCATGATCAGCTGCCCAATGACGTGTCTGAATCCCGGTCAGCCGTCGAATCCGGGCCGGGGACACCCCCAACGAAGGAGCAAGTTCCTCATTGGACACAATGCGGGAAGGAAGATAACTGCCTGTTCCAATGATCCTTGTGCGAATCATGTTCCACAACTACCGTCTACTTGAGCAAAATCGTTAGGCTACTTACGCTTTTACTGTGGGGCGAGATTATAGGGAGCATGAAGAAGTAGGTCAACCAAACCGTTCTCCTCATTGCTTTTTGCGCGTATCCTTGCTATGAGTTATCGGGTATGTCTTCCATCCGATTCGTGGCCGATCCGCCGTCCCCAACATCTCGACTCCGACTGGCGACGTGCCTGGTCGTCGGCTCTCTACTCATGACATCGTGTGCGGGCGATCTCACCCCCCGAGACATACGAAGCGGGATCAAGAAAGTCTTCAGCGGCACCGACGAACAAATTTTCCTCGGAGACACCCTTGAAAACCACTACCATCCCAACGTCATCATGAAACGGGGAGAAGCGTATTTTGAGAAAGAGGAGTATGCCGAGGCGTTGGTCGAATACAAGCACTTCATGGAACTCCATCGCAACCACGTCCTGGCCCCATACGTTGCATTTCGGATCGGAGAGATTCATTTGAAGATGGCGAAGACCATCGATCGTGATCCCGAACCGATGCAAAAAGCCATTGCCGCCTTCGAGCAGATGAGGAAAGAATTCCCCGGCAGTCGCTATGAGGGCCAGGCTCAGCAGAAGCTGGAAGAGTGCCATGATTGGATCGCGCAGATGCATCTCTTCGTGGGACGATTCTATTACCGGCGCGGCTCTTACCTCGCTGCCACCCATCGGTTCCAGCAGATTCTCAAAGAGTACCCTGATAAGCCCATCGCCTCAGAAGCCTTATATTTCCTCGCGAAGGCGTACCATGAAATGGGAGCCGACGATTGGGCGAGGGAAAGTCTGGTCTTATTGGCAGACAAGTATCCGACCAGTACGGTCTCAGGGGACGGCAAGAACTTGTTGGAAAAGATCGGAGGGGCTCAACCAGTGACGCTCCTCGCTCAGAAGTCGGAATCGATCCTCGTTTCCGACGCCGGCCCGGGGATAGTCCGCAACAACACATCCGGAATCTCCAATCATGCACCCACGGCTGCTCCTCCATCGCCCGCCGTCGGAACGCTAGGCATTCCGCCCTTACTTGACTCGTTGGGCTCTCCCTCTGCCACCCAGCTGGGGCAGGGCTTTACCGCTTGCCGCCTCGATGCCTGGTGCTAAGATAGCCCACTGGCTCTCAGCAGAAAGCGCTCGGCAAGAAATCCCTCGAGTGAAATGAGACGCTTCTTCCCGGAGAAGCCCAGAGAGTCGGTACGCACATGCTGACGGCTGAAAGCTGATCGCTCAAGGCAGCTTACTGACCCAGATACCAACCGATTCCGTATCGCTCCAGGAAACTCGTCACCATCGTGAGGGAATTGGCGTAGATCATCACGCCGACGAAAACCAGCATGACGCCACTCACGGTGGAAACACCCCACAAATAGGCTCGCACTTCTTTGAAATAGGCCAAGAACCGATCGACGCCCAGCGCCGTGAGAAACAGCGGCAGGCCCAATCCGAAGGAGTAAAACGTGAGCAACACGACTCCATTCACAAGAGAATCGGTCGTACTGGCATAGAGAAGAATGGATCCCAGGACCGGTCCGACACAGGGGGTCCAGCCGGCGGCGAAGGCGACACCGATCAAGAACGACCCCAAGTATCCGGCCGGCCGACTACGGAACTGATACCGATGCTCCATTTTCAGGAACTTCAGATTGAGAATGCCGAGCAGATACAACCCGAACACGATGATCAACACCCCGCCGATCCGGCGAATCAGGTCTTGATGGGTGATCAGCAACTGGCCCAGAAAACTGGCCGAGGCACCGAACGCGATAAAGACGGTCGAAAATCCGGCGATGAACAACAAGGAATTCACGATGATCGCCTTCTTGAACTTCATCCGTTCGGACGCGTCCGTCAATTGTTCGACCGACAGGCCGGTAATGTAGGAAATATAGCTCGGCACCAACGGCAGCACGCATGGAGAAACGAAAGAAAGGAGTCCCGCCGAAAAGGCGGCAATGAGGGAAATCTGTGGGATAGCTTGGGTCATGGTTACGATTTCATCAGTTCGTGAATCAAGTCACGGGCCTCCGGTGAGTCCCAATCCCGAGCGCCGAAAATTTTTTGTCGCACAATACCCCGGCGATCGACCATGAACGTGACCGGAATCGTGCGGGCCCCGTAGGTCAGGCCCACGCGGTATTCCGAGTCATGGAGGATCGGAAACGTAAACCCCATTTCCCGTTGGAACGGACGGGTAACCGCCGCGCCCTGCGGATCTGTGGACACGGCCAGGATCTCGAACTCCCGCCGCGGCAACGTTCGATAGAGTTGCTCCATCGCCGGCATCTCAACACGGCACGGTCCGCACCAAGTCGCCCAGAAATTCAGCAGGACGACCTTACCCCTGAGCTGCGACAGGCTCATGGCGTTGCCGGCAAGATCGCGCAACGTAAAATTCGGCGCCTCATCGCCGATTTGGACCACGCCTCGTACGAAACCCGACCGCTTGTTGGGTTGTAGTGATTCGGCTTGAGAAACCGGAGAGACGACAAGCCCCGCAACGATCGCAACGTGGAAGAGGTATGCCGCGAGAGAAAGTTTCATGAGCTTCGTTTTACCGATATTTTCTGTACTCACATATAGCGCCGCAGCGGATCGGTAAATCACGGATCAAAAGCTCCCGGCTCCGTAGATTCTTGATTCGTGTTGAAACAAGCTATGTTACAAGTCCCTAAAAACCTGAGTCAAGCAAACGGCGGGTGACGAATCTGCCTTGCCCTACTCTCGAAGTGATGGACAAAGCCGACCGATCTCCTCTAGAATTGCACCACTCTGTGCTCGGCTTGTCATTCGGAACTGCTCATCGCGTTCACTATCAGCAGATCGACCAACGCCGGCTTCCATAAACCTGAACCCACGAGGGGCACATGCGAGACAATTTCTTGTTTACTTCAGAATCGGTCACTGAAGGACACCCGGATAAGATCGCCGACCAGATCTCCGACGGCATCTTGGACGCCATCATTGCGCAGGATAAGTATTCCCGCGTCGCGTGCGAAACGATCCTGACTACCGGTATTGCCCTGGTAGCCGGTGAAATCTCCACCAAAGCCTACGTTGAAATCCCGGATATTATCCGTGACGTCATCAAGGACGTCGGCTACTGCGATGCGTCGTGGGGGTTCGACTTCCACACCTGCTCCGTGCTCACCGCCATTCACCAGCAATCCGGCGATATCGCGATGGGCGTCGATTCCGGAGGCGCCGGCGACCAAGGCTTGATGTTCGGCTACGCCACCAATGAAACGGACGAGCTCATGCCGATGCCCATCGTGTTGGCCCACCGGCTGACCAAGCGCCTGGCCGAGGTGCGGAAGAAGAACATTCTGAAGTGGGTGCGTCCCGACGGCAAATCCCAAGTGACGGTTGAGTATAAAAACGGCAAGCCCGTGCGGATCGATACGATCGTCGTCTCCACGCAACACAGCCCTGAGGTAACCAACAAACAGATCGAGCGTGACATCATGGAAAAGGTCATCAAGCCCGTGATGCCCAAAGGACTCTATGATCCAACCGGTGTCAAACATCACATCAACCCGACCGGCCGTTTCGTGGTCGGTGGGCCCATGGGCGACACAGGCCTCACGGGGCGGAAAATTATCGTCGACACCTACGGAGGCCACGGCAGCCACGGCGGGGGGGCTTTCTCCGGCAAGGATCCCACGAAGGTGGACCGATCCGCCTCGTATATGGCTCGTTACATTGCCAAGAATCTGGTGGCCGCCGGCATGGCCGACAAATGCGAGGTGCAGCTGGCATACGCCATCGGGGTCGCCGATCCGGTATCTGTCCTCGTCGACACCAAAGGCACGGAAAAAGTGTCGGTCGATATTCTCGACAAACTCGTGCGCAAGCATTTCCCCATGACTCCCCGCGGCATCATCGATCACCTGAAACTTCGGCGTCCGATTTTCCGGAAGACGGCGGCCTACGGCCATTTCGGTCGCACCGAACCGGAATTCACATGGGAAAAAACCGATAAGATGAAGGCTTTGCGCAAGGACGCCGGACTATAAGCCTCGTAAGCCTTATCACGTCCGCCAGGGGGGACGGGTTGTGGACCCGCCCCCCTTTTCATGACCGCGATTGACGACCCTGAATCTCGATTGCATTTTTAGAAGGAGGACCTCCGTGGATTACGATGTCAGAGATATCAAGTTGGCGGACCAAGGCAGACTAAAGATTGAATGGGCCGAAGCCACGATGCCGGTGTTGCGGTTGATCCGTAAGCGCTTTAAACGGCAACAGCCGCTGAAGGGCGTTCGCGTCACGGCCTGTTTGCATGTAACCACGGAAACGGCGAATCTCGCGATCACGCTGAAAGCGGGGGGCGCCGATGTCCGTCTCTGCGCGTCAAACCCGCTCAGTACACAGGACGACGTCGCCGCGGCGTTGGTTCAGCATGAAGGGATTCCCACCTTCGCCATCAAAGGCGAAGATAACCCCACTTACTACCGTCATATCGAGTCCGCCATCGCCCATCGCCCCCATGTCACGATGGACGACGGCGCCGACGTCGTTTCGCACCTACACTCCAAGCGAAAAGAACTGTTGAAGAATGTGATCGGAGGCACGGAAGAAACGACCACCGGCGTCATCCGGTTGCGGAGCATGGCTGAAAAGAAGGTCCTCAAGTTTCCGGTGATTTCCGTCAACGATGCCGACACGAAACACATGTTCGACAACCGATATGGCACCGGCCAATCCACCATGGATGGCATCGTCCGGGCAACCAACCGCTTAGTGTGTGGATCCGTCGTCGTCGTCGTCGGCTATGGGTGGTGCGGGCGCGGCATCGCCATGCGGGCCAAGGGCATGGGGGCGGACGTCATTGTGACTGAAATTGACCCGTTGAAAGGCCTTGAAGCCGTCATGGACGGCTTCCGCGTGATGCCGATGGAACAAGCCGCTCCAATCGGCGATTTCTTCGTCACCGTCACCGGCAACATCCACGTCATCCGTGGTGAGCATTTCGCCGTCATGAAAGACGGCGCCATCGTGTGCAACAGCGGGCACTTCAACGTGGAACTCGATATCCCGGCCCTGGAAAAGCTGGCCGGCACACGCCGGGTGGTCCGTACCGGGGTCGAGCAATTCACGCTCAAGAAAAACGGTCATCGTGTCAGCTTGCTCGGCGAAGGCCGGCTGGTGAATCTCGCCACCGCCGAAGGCCATCCCTCCAGCGTCATGGACATGAGCTTTGCCAACCAGGCACTCGGCGCCGAGTACATCGTCAAGAATTACAAGCAGCTCGAAAAGAAGGTGTACCCCGTTCCGGAAGTGATCGACAAAGAAATCGCCCGGCTCAAGCTGGCGGGCATGGGCGTGGCGATCGATACGTTAACAGGGGAACAGAAAAAGTATCTGGCATCCTGGGAAATGGGAACGTAGAGAGCATGGTATGACGCGGGTACTCTCCGTGCTCGCTCACCGCGCATGCAAAATCGATTTGATTTCTATATCAAGGTCGATGCTGGTGAATGCGCGCAGTGCGAGAGCACCCACGTCGCACCTGCTTGAGAGATAAGAAAGGGAAAGGCCGCCTCCGTTGGGGTGTTTTTTGGTTTCAGTCATCCCCCTTCCTTCGCTAAAGTCGCTCCAGAAAGTCTCAGGCCCACCTGAGGGAAAAGCGAAGAAAGAGCGCAATTGAGAGCACCCGTACCGCACCTGCATAGGAGAGAAATGTAAAGGCCCGCCTCTATTGAGGCGGGCCTTTGTATTCGTGACGCGCATTCTCACGAACCATTGATTGCAATCTCAAGGAGGAGTGGTAAAGTGAGGGCGAGGAGGCCTTCGTGAACTCCCGCGCGTCCCAACCGCTATCACTTGCCGATTTTGACGTTTCCCCTGAACGGGGTTTCCTGTCATCTGATCCTGGCGACACCGTGCCTGACTGCCTCGTGCTGAATCATCTGAGTCGAGAATTACCGAAATTGCTGAGCACACGCCAGGTAAGGCAATTTATTGATGAACAACCCTCGTTGCTCTCGTCTATCCCATCGAGTTGGAGTGTGGATGAGTATCGCGCGGCGATGCGCATCCTTTCATTCGCCGGTCACGCCTATGTCTGGGAAACACCGGGACAACCGGCGGTCAAACTCCCCGCTCAACTGGCGAGGCCATGGCATGAGATTTCCCAGAAGCTCGGCCGTCCGCCGGTCCTTTCCTATGCCTCCTACGCACTGGACAACTGGCGCCGACTTGACCGGTCGAAGCCAATTCAGCTCGACAACATCGTGCTGCTGCAAAATTTTCTCGGCGGGCTGGATGAAGAGTGGTTTGTCGTTGTCCACATCCAGATTGAGCAGCATGCAGGGTCCGGACTCGCGGGCTTAGTACGGGCAATTAATGCAGCGGCGAACGGGAATGACGATGAGATATTGTTAGGTTTACAGGCTCTGGCATCAGCGCAAACCGCCATGCGCGACACGTTACTCCGCATGAAAGAGCGCTGCGATCCCTATGTCTATTACACCCGCGTGAGACCCTACATCCACGGCTGGAAGAACAGCCCCTCACTGCCAGACGGTCTCATCTATGACCACGTCGCCGCCTATGCGCAACAACCGCAGCAGTTTCGTGGCGAGACTGGCGCGCAGAGCTCCATCGTTCCTTGCCTAGACGCAGGACTGGGCATCCACCATGCGCCCGATCCTTTGACCGTGTATCTACAAGAAATGCGGGAGTACATGCCTCCCCGCCACCGCGCCTTTCTTCAGGTCCTGGAAAGCCACACTGATGGCCAGGGGCGCGCGCTTCTTGCGGGCTATGTCCGTGATCGCAGACAGCACCATCCCGAGCTGTGGTCAGCCTACTGTGCGTGCGTCAATCTGCTGGCCCAGTTCCGTGAAATTCACATCGGCTACGCCGACAGCTATATCTTCCGTCAGCACCAGACCAGTTCGACCAACCCCACGGCCGTCGGCACCGGCGGCACCCCTTTCATGACCTACCTACAGAAGCATCTGGATGAAACGAAACAAGCCGTCGCGCCCTAACTTTATAATTCACCCATTCAGCGGGCGGCACGGGTTAGCTTTCCCAAAACTGCCGATCAACACTTATTCTGGAGGTCTCTTTAACTCTTCCATCCCAGTCATGGGAGGCATATTCTTTCTAGATGCAGGCGTGACATTCCAAAATTGAACAGACCCAGAACTTGAACTGTCGGCATACCAAATCCTATCGAGACCATGTGGCAAGGATTGAGGATAGGATGCCTCGACTGCCTCGATCATCGTTCCCCGATTCATATTGGCGAGATCGTCGTTCTCTACGAGAAGGATGAGCAAGCTACAACTATAACAATACTTTTCCAGCTTTTGTGCCTTACCATCTATTGTGATTTAAGCCGCTCAGAGAAATCTGAGTTTTCAATAGCAATACGATTCAAGAAAAGTCCGCGGAAAACAAGAAAAGGACTTGTGCATGGTCACCGAAAAAGGAATTCCTTCAATGCTAACAGTTATGCATTTGTCAGACGGTAGCTGTGGAACTACATCAAGGATCCACCTTCGAAACCGATCTCGAATCTCCTCCCAGCTTATACCGGTCGGCACCATCCCAAAAGGGGCACTCACCTGTAGGTTACAACTGACTATTCCTGTCAATTCATCCTCCAAACAACCAATCGCTTCCAGAAACCGGCTGTCATGACGACGTTGATCCGGAAAGAAATCTACACTTGTATGTTCGATGGCAATACAACACACATGACTTTTCGCGATAGCATCAATATCGGACGAGGTTGAATTTCTCTTATCTGGCCAGTTGGTTATCTTTAGATCAGAGTATAAGGTGTTGGCGAGGTACGCTACAAAGGCTTCAATAATTCTGTCTTCGGATCTTGAAGGAGTTGGTCCGCTCATATGTTCCCGAGCGCAACTGCAAGATCAATGTCTTGTGTAGCTCGTACAACACCCCATGCAGACACGGCAAAGCCACCAATCAAAGCGTACGAATGGAGCAGGTGGTTCTTCTGCGCTTGGTCTAGACGTCCAACGATCTGGCTTAGGGCTTCGGAGAACACTGGTTCAGTTCGTAGCAGAAATCGGAGAGGTTTAATGCCATCATCAGCCGTTCTTCGGGGGACATGCGCCTAGCCCGTTCGATCTTCTCGTCCGCGAGCTGCCGACTCAACTTGCTCGGACGCCGTCCAGGTGTCTGGAAGACAGTCGATTCCTGGAATTTCATAATAAACAAGTATACATGTGTCCGCCGAAACCTAAAAGGATGAAAACGAGCCTGCTACAATCCCAGGGCAGGGGACTCCAATGACTAAGAGCGCACCGCTGGTCATTGTGGGCATCGATCTCGCCGGGTCGCCGAAGCGACCGACGGGGCTGTGTGTGCTGCGGGATCTAATGGCTGAAACCCGTGTGGCGTTCAGCGACGACGACATTCTTAACTTCGTCAATGAAGTTCGCCCCCTTCTTGTCCCCATTGATGCCCCGCTCAGCCTACCGAATGGGCGGCAGACGGTCCATGATCGTGCCGGTGAACATTTACGCGGGTGCGATCGTGAGCTGCTCCGCCGAGGCATCCGTTTCTTCCCTATCACGCTCGGTCCCATGCGCATGCTGACGGAACGTGGGCTTGCTTTAAAAGGAAAACTCGCCGCTATGGGCCATCAGGTCGTGGAGTGTTATCCAGGCGGTGCACAAGATCTGTGGGGAATTCCCCGGCAACACCAAGATAGGTTCGGCTTGCTCTCTGGGCTGAGAAAACTCGGGGTACGTGGCTTGAAGAAAACCGCGACGAGCGATGAGCTGGACGCAGCGACGGCTGCCCTTGTCGGCCGGTGGTTTCTCTCCGGTCAAGGTTTGATGCTTGGAGGAGATTCAGGAATCCTGATTCCTGCCGTAGATGGCCTAACAATCAGGGCAAGGGCGACAGAACCGCGATGATCCGCAGTGGGCCACCGGTGCCTCCGGCGATTTTCATAGGCAACGCAATAACGTCAAATCCACGATCTGGCAGGTTTTGCAGTTCAGCGAGATTCTCGAACACCGGGACGTTTTGAGAAAGGAGCGTGACGTGTGTTTCGAACTTCGTCGATTGGCCATGGTCGATCGAGGCGGTGTCGATCCCCACGGCCTTGACGTGCCGTTCACGCACCAGCCAGGAGGCCGCATCCGGATGCAACCCCGGGAAATGCAGCGCCTGCACCCCTTCCTGCCCTCTCACGTCTGTTCCTAAATAGCTTTTTCGGTCCGGCCACCATCGAGCAAAACCCGTGTTCACCAGGACGATAGCGCCATTTGGAATAGGACCATGCGAGGTTTCCCAGCGGTGCAAATCTGAGATACCGACACGATAGTCCCGATCGCGAGCACATTGTGCCGTCACATCGATTCGAATGCCCTCTCCTACCATGCGCTCGATTGGGATCCGGTCCAGCGTCTGCTTCCCTCTGGAAAAGTGAATCGGTGCATCGATGTGGGTGCCACCGTGCTCAGGCATCTCCACGCGGTTTGACGAATAGTAGTATCCGCCTGCTGTGTCCTCCGCATGCTGGACGACGAGTTTAAAATCCTGTTCCGTCGGCCAGACGATCATCTCTGATCCAAAGGAATGGGTCAGATCAATGATCCGCGATTGCTCCCAGGCAAAACGATGGTGCGAGCGGCTGGCTGCACATCCGACAATCGCCATCAGGCTCACTATCACGATCACCGTACTCGCCGTAAGGCCTAAATATTTTATCATGGTGTATTGTCTCGAGGTGGACTCAGGCTTGCGCCCTCCACTCCCACAGCCAACGGGTGAAACAGACACCGCCATTACCTTAGAGGGGACACAACTCACCGCCGCTCAGGACCATTGCGCTTCATGGGCAACGGCGAAGCGCGTATTGTTTGAGTCGCTCACGACGAATTTACAGGCGTCAAGCAAGCAAGACTAGTTGGATGCCCTCGAAGGTATCGGCAGAGAAGTGTTCGGCCGTTGGCCTATTTCCCAAATGCTTTTTTCAGCAGCGGTTCGATTTCGCCCTTGGCAGCCATAGGATCAAGGATGTCGGTATCACCGTAGAAGGTGCCGTCGATGAATACCTTGGGAAGAGTCGGCCAATTGGTCATTTTCGTCAGCGCTTCACGTTTTGCCGGTTGGGATAAGACGTCAATGAGTTCGTAGGGGTAGCCGTATTTGTCAAAAAATTGCATGGTCTCTCTCGTAAACCCGCACATCGGCATCGTCTTGGTGCCTTTGCCATAAATCAAAATTTTGTGAGCCTTCACTTCTTTTTGGATTTCATCTTCGATCGGATCGGCCATGGTGTCCTCCTATGCCTCGTCTCTGGTACGCGCCGTTATTTCGAGCGCATGGATGCGTCCATCCTTCATTGGTACGTCCAATGCGTGATAAATCATTCGATGCCGGTCCAAGAGGTTTTTCCCATGAAAACCATCAGAGACGATCACAACCTTGAGGTGGTCCATCGTGCCCGTCCGATCGGTCACCGTCACCACGGCATCCGGTAAAGACCGACGAATATAGTCTGTGAGCGTGTCTGGGGTAATCACCGGCCTCCACTCCTCATGTTTTCAATACCCTAGCCGAAATCGGTTCTGAAACGCAACGGACTTCCTTTGTGGTGGTGGATTTCAGCATGTTGGTGGTGCTTTGGCACCAGGCTCCCTCACATACCCACCGGATGCGAGAGGCCAAGCCGTTGAATGTCTTCATAACTCACCGTCGTCGTGTTCGGCATCGAGCTTGCCATTACCTACTTCCATACACATGTCACCTTGTCCTTCACCAAGGAGGTCGCCATGAGCGAATTCAAGTCCGGGTTTTTTGTCGGAGGTGAAAGCAGCAATGGTCGGGTGCTGATCGTTGACGATGAACCCGATATTCGCAAGGTCGTCCGGATGACTCTGCACAAAGCCGGCTATGATGTGCTCGAAGCGGAGAACGGGGAAAAGGCCATTGAGGTCATCAACTCAGGGGAAAACCGGCTGCTTCTCGACGTCATCATCTGTGACATCCGGATGCCAAAAGTGAACGGGATCGAAGCGATTGCATATTTTCGCCAGAACTATCCACGCGTGCCGCTGATCGTCCTGACCGGGTTTCCGGACACGGATATGGCCACGTCATTACTCAGGCAGGGAGTCGTGGACTATCTCGTAAAGCCGGTGGAAGGCGAGACACTGAAAGCTTCTGTCGCTCGCGCCATGGAACAACGTGAATTGGCTCATCTCTGATGGACCGGCCACCGCATGGGGTTCAGCATGACGACTATCTCACCGATCATATTCCATCCGCGAACCACGCATCAGGGAAACGAACCCGCTCCCGTTCCGTCACCGATGCGAGTGGCCATCATCGGGGCGGGTCGAGGGGGGATCGCCCTGCTCGACGTCCTCCACCAAATCGGCACGGTGCAGATCGTCGGCATTACCGACAAGAATCCCTCGGCCCCTGGCCTTCAACGGGCCCAGGAGCTCAACGTGTCGATCTATGACCGCATCGCCGATTTGGTCAACACCCCCGGGCTCCATCTCGTAATGGACGTCACCGGCGACCCAGCGCTGGAAGCGGCACTTCACAAAGAGGTTCCGACCGGGACCGACATCGTCAATGGGCAGACGTCGAGGCTACTCTGGCTGCTCGTGCAACATGAATCGACATTGCAAACCGAGCTGCTCCATGCGGAGAAGCTGGCGGGAATCGGGTCGTTTGCCGCCGGCATCGCTCACGATATGAACAATCCCCTCCAACTGATTCTCGGACTGGCGGAGAACCTCACCGATGAAACCGACTTGGAAGCCGTGCATCTTCAGGCCAGAGACATCATTGAGGCCGTGAAACGAACGACGGCCATTTGTCGAGATCTGACCTCGTATTCCCGCCGTGCATCTCTGCGACAAGACGGGCTCATCAGCGTCAACGGCAAGCTGGATGAGGCTCTAAAAATCGCCCGTTATGCCGTGGCGCTGCAAGACATTGAGATCCGCAAGCTGTATCAGCCCGACGTCGTCGTGAAGGGAAACCCCGATGAACTCCTCCATGTGTTCGTCAATCTCATTACCAATGCCGTCCAAGCCATGGAACACAAGGGAATCTTGACGCTGGAAACGTCCACTGTCGCCGGTACCACGCAGGTTCGTGTCTCGGATACAGGCTGTGGCATGGCTCCGGAGATACAACACCGGATTTTTGAACCGTTTTTCACCACAAAGCCGCCGGGAAAAGGAACTGGATTGGGCCTCTACAACATCAAGAATGTCATCCATCGCATGAATGGTTCCATAGGGGTGGAGAGCCACATCGGTCGCGGCTCGACCTTCACCCTCACTTTTCACGACGAGACCCCTACCGGTGGGAGGAGCTCCTGATTATGGCTGAGACACCGGCCCCCTCCGCGCCGCCCCGCACCACATGGGGGCTCAAGGCCAAGGTCATCGTCTCCATGCTTCTCGTCGGACTCATCCCGCTCATCGTCGGGTTGGGAATGGCCTTCTGGCAAGGGTCTCAGGAAATCCGGGAGGTCAGCGGGGAGAGCTTCGAAGCGCTGGCGACCGAAACCGCCCGCAAACTCGATCTCTTGCTCGCTGAAGAAATCGCCCACACGGCGCGCATCGCGAATGATCCGATGCTCATCCGCGAGCTGGAACATCGGCGTGATGCACGGAGCGATCCCAAGAATCCCGCCACGGCGCTCTCAGAATTGGAAAAACGTTGGACTGCACGCGACCAGACGGCGCTCCGATCCGTCTTGGAGAGCCCGTTCAGCGCCTTGCTGCACGAATACTTTACCGGCCTCCATAGCGCGCCGGGACAGTTGCTCCCGCACGTGGTTCGTTCATCGACAAAGATGCTGTTCTTGACCGATCGAGAGGGCAGGCTCGTCGCAACCATGACGGACCATCCGGCGTTTCGCCACGACGAGACCCGATGGTGGCAGGGAGCCTTCAACAAAGCGGTGGGCAGACTCTATGTCGAGGACATCCATTTCGACGACCAGGCGAACACCTATGTGTTCACCATTTCACTCCCCGTCATGGATAGTCTCCGGTATGAAGTCGTCGGAGTCCTGCACCGCGTGATCGACGCCAAAGCCTTCTTTTCTCCCTCGACCCATGTCATCCGGTTCGGAAAAACGGGTCACGTCATGCTGATCGATTCCAACGGCATCGTCATCAGCTGTCCGCTTCTTCCGACCGGTGTTCCTTTGTCCGATCGGAGTTTAATCCCGCTCGTCACGCCGCAGCAGCCCGGTTGGGTGCAAGCCTCGAGCGACGGCCATGGGGGACAGGATACCTCCGTGATCGGCTTCGCGCCGCTCCCGGAGATCAGCCGGGCGACCAACGGTTCGATCAACGCCGGCTCGTGGCACACATTCGTGTGGCAGTCGTCCGATGAACTGTTCGCGCCGATTCAGCACCTGTTCACTTGGGTCACGGTATTTGGAGCGGTCGCTTTGCTGCTGCTGGCCGCGCTGGGGTACATTGCCGCCGGCCGCATCGTCACGCCCGTCCGGCAACTGCAACAGGCCGCGCAGGCGATCGGACGGGGAGAACTGCGGACACCGATCCGGATCGACACCGGTGACGAATTGGAAGACTTGGCCGAAGAGTTCAACCGGATGAACAGCCGACTGAAAGCGGCGTTCGCCGGACTGACGGACCAGGTCAAGTTGAAGACCCAAGAGGTCCAAGTCCTCCAAAAGTCGACTGATCAAATCCTGGACGCCGTTCCCACTCCGATTCTCTTGATCGACGCGCATGAAGTCGTGCGTTACATCAACCAAGCGGCCCGCGAATCCTTCAATATCCAAGAACCGACGACCGGCGTATCGCTGTTCACGATTCTTCCCCTCGATCCGACGGTTCAGAAACAGCTTCAATCGGAATTCCGAACCAACGGAGATTCGTCGTCCACCACAGCCGATCTCGAACGTGAGCCGGTCCCGAGGGACCCGCTCATGCCTCACACGGACCACGAACCCGTTCGTCGTCGGGCTGAACTTCACATCGGGTCCCGCATCTATCAATACCAATGGTTCAGATTGCCCGCGAGACCGGGGGAAGAAGACAGCATCGGACTGGTGCTTCGAGACACCACGGAGGAGAGCCGGCTGCAAGATCAACTGGTTCAGGCGGAGAAGATGGGCAGTCTCGGGGTGCTTACCGCGGGAATCGGTCATGAGCTCAACAACCCCCTGTTCGGTATCATCGGGTTGGGAGAAGTCATTCAGGATGAACAGGACTTGGAGCACGTCAAGAGCTGCGCCAAGGATATCGTGGCTCACGGCCGTCGCATGGCGACGATCATTCGAGATTTTACCGGGGTGGCCAACCGTGAGGCGTCCGACAAGCCGGTGCCGGTGCATGTGGAGCAGATACTGGACCAGGCCCTGACCACGGCACAATCCAGCGTGGACATGAAAGAGGTCGTGGTCGACAAGGTCTATGCAGGCAGCACCCCCGTAGTGGTGTTTCCAGACCAACTTCGGCAAGCCTTCGTGAATGTGATCACCAATGCCGCTCAAGCCATGAAAGGCACCGGGACACTCACGTTGACGACCGCCGTATCGGACCATATCGCGACGATGACAATTGCCGATTCCGGCCCTGGCATCTCCAAACAACATCTATCGAGAGTCTTCGACCCGTTTTTTACAACGAAGGGACAGGGAGAAGGCTCCGGCCTCGGGCTCACGGTGGCGAAGCGTATCATCCGCAAATTTGAAGGCGACCTCCGCATTGAGAGTGTCGAAGGTCGAGGCACGACATGCTTCATCACTCTGCCGATCAGCGCCCCGATAACTCCCACAGGAGGCCCATGGACTACCTCCGCTTCGCGTTCCGAACCACAGCCATCGCATTCCTCCTAGGGGGAGTTTGCGGCATGACGGCGTTCCTCTCAGCCAAAGAGAGCCCCACTGCCGTCGGCATTTCTCCTGATAGGGTCGCCGATTATGTCCATGCCGTCCTCGAAGCCGACCGCTCGATCTACACGACACACATCGTCAACCGTATGCAGGAAAAAGGCATTGTCGCGGCAACGGAACATTGGGAGCAAGACAATGCCCTGCCGCTGCCGGCCCAGTTCCTCCAGCATTCCGGACAACTCGTGGCCGAAAGTGGACGGGGCATCCGCTATCGGCTCATCGGCTTCTCCCCGATCTATCAGCGTAACGCCCCTGCCACCGAGTTCGAGCGAAAGGCCCTGGACCTCCTTCGACGCCAGCCGGATCGGCCGGTCACCGGCATCGTGGCGAGCGGCAAGAAGCAATATTTCCAGGCTATCTACGCGGACCGTGCGGTCTCCGCCGCCTGTGTCACCTGCCATAACAGCCATCCGTTGAGCCCTAAACAGGATTTCAAGCTGCACGATGTCATGGGAGGAATCGCCATTACGATTCCGCTCGAGTAGTACGCTGACGAAGACGTTAGGGAAGCGTGGACGGAGCGACAGGAGCCATCGCTTGTTTAAGATGGTATTCCTCCCGATAAATCTGGACCGCCGTCATCAGCAAGCTGACCATAATCGGTCCAATGAAGATCCCCAGTATCCCATACAGAGCCAGCCCACCGAGCACACTGAGCACGAGCGGCAACACCGGAATCTGCACATCCTGACCGATTAACCACGGACGGAGGAACTGATCCACCATCGAAATCACGCCGATCCCCCACACCAACATCACGAGTGCCTTTCCGGTCATTCCCATCCAGAAGAGATACAGTGCCACTGGTCCCCAGACCAGCCCCGTTCCGCCGAATGGGATCGGCGCCAGCACGATCGTCAATGCGGTCAATCCCATCGGAAACGGGACATTGAGCGCCAAGTAAGCCATCCCGGCCAGAAGTCCCTGAACGATGGCCGTCACCAACATGCCTTTCACCACCGCCCGGATCGTTTGATCCAACCGGATCAGGATCTTGGACTTATGCGACTCTTCCAATGGGATGAGGTCGTACAAGACCGAGAGCCACTGTCGACCGTCTTTAAAGAGAAAAAACAGGATCAGCAGCATCATGAAAAAATTAGTCACCAGCGCAAAGGTGTTCTTCAACAATCCTCCCACCCCACCGACCAACAGTTGACTGAGTTCTTTCACTCCGGTCAGTAATGACTGCTCCAAGGAAATCGCCGGTGTACCGGTGTCGGACATCGTCGACTTCAGCAAACCGCCGATAAACGGAATGCCCGCAACCTGTTCCGGCAGCCGCTGAAGGCCGCCGGCCGCGATCCATGACCTGATCTCTAGTTCTGCGGCGCCGGCTTCGCGCACCAGCATTACCCCCATCACAATCAATGGGACGATGACAATCCCTAAGGCGCCGACCGTCAGCAGGGAAGCAGACAGCGCTTCCTTGCCGCCGAACAATCTGGTCAACCGTAGATGGAGCGGGAATACCCAATGCGCCAACAGACCGGCCCACAAGGCGGAGAAGACAAACGGTTTGAACATCAGTCCGATCTGGTAGAGAAGCAAGACCAGGAGAGAAAAGAATACAACTGAAAAGATCTGTTGTCTGGTCATATAAGATATCGCAGCCTATGAAGAAGTCTCGAGTAAATAGCAGATCTGATGGCGTCTGTCACGGGAGCAAAGGATGATATGGAAGAAATGAAAGGGCCGATGTCAGGATGATACCGAGAGGGGGAAGTGGAGAGATCTTACAGGTCGGCTTCCCGTCCGATCAACGCAATCGCTTTCCCACGATGCGCGTTCATGTCACGGACGTTATTGGGTAATCGCGAGGCCTCTTCGGGCCAACCAGTGACCCCCATATCGCTGACTCCCTGAAATTTTGCTCCTTCTTCCATCAACATCGTCGGGCAATGGACTTCACCGATCAGAATCGCCGTTTTGAGGAGTTGGATTTTCCCGGTTGCCGTAACCGTGGCTTTAATACGCCCGCTGCTGATCAGTGAATCGGCATGGATGGCACCCTTCACGACTCCATCTTCTCCGACAATGACTTCTCCCTTCGTGTGGACATCGCCCTCGAGCCGCCCATCGATTCGCACGGTTCCGTCAACCCTGATTTCACCCTTCAGTTCAACGCCTTTTGCCAACAGCGTAATATTGCCGTCGTCGACATACCCGGTCTTTTTCATGGGAACTCCTCCGGTGCAGGTCAGCCTTCCCCAAGGTTACCTTAGGACCGGAGATACACCTAACAGTTTATGGAATCCTACATTCTGCGCCCCATGGCCCGCCTTCTTCATCACGCCCTCCACTCGCTGCGACAGCGCCGAGAAAACACTTCCAGGACCATCTCAAATCGCACCGTGGTCTTCTTGTGTAGGATGCCACCTGATGCACCCATCACCGATTCTTGTAGAGGCCGATCATCATTCTTGTTGAGGCAGACCAAACGTCTGCTTCAGACGTTCCCACAATCCGCCTCCGTGAATCTCGCAATAGACCGTCGGCTCCGTACCAGCGATGAAGAACTCCAACCGTTTCTCCGGACATTGCGAGGTCGCAAGTTGTCCGCTTTTGGGATCGATTTTCCGCTGGACGACCCCGGCCGGCGTCTCAAAATCCGGGGAGTCCCGTGGGATGAGCCGAACCGCCAACTCACTCCAAATCGGGAGAGCCGCCTGGGCACCGGTCAACTTAATGGGGCGTTCATCGTCAAACCCCACCCACACGCCGATTGCCATCTCGGGCGTATAGCCGATGAACCAGGCGTCCCGATACCCATCAGTCGTCCCAGTCTTGCCCGCGACCGGTCCTTGCACGCCCAACGCTCGCGCTTTGGTGCCAGTACCGCGGTCCACCACCCCCTTCAACAACGACGTGAGGAGAAACGCTCCTTGCGGAGTCGCGGCTTGACGCCGATCAAGCGGAGGGCTCCAAATAGTCTCTCCTCCGTCACGTACCATGTTGGACAACGCCACCGGACGGATGACGACGCCTCCATTGGCAAGACCGGCGTAGGCGGATGTGATCTGAAGTAACGAGACGGAGGAGCTCCCCAACGCCAGAGACAAATTCTCCGCCAACGGCGTGGTAATTCCGAACGCATGCAGCACATTAGTGAGAGCCGCAATTCCAGTTCGATGTGCCGTCCGAACGGCTGGAACATTCAAGGACTGTTCGAGCGCGGTTCTGACCGTTACCGGCCCTCGATATTGTCGATCGTAATTCTGGGGCGACCAGGACTCCGTGCCGGATTCCAGTGTCACCGGCTCGTCCATGAGTATGGTCGCTGCGGTCAGCCCGGCCGTACCTGCATCACGTGCCGCCTCGAGTCCGGCCAGATACACAAACGGTTTGAAGAGGGACCCCGCCGATCGATGCGCTTGCACCGCACGGTTGAATTGGCTCAAGCGATAGTTACGACCACCGACCATCGCGAGGACATGACCGGTCTTCACATCCAGCACGACCGCCGCGCCCTGAAGCGGAGGGTCGGCCCCATTCAGATCCGGATAGCGCTTTTCGAGTCTTGCGAGTCCTTCCTGCACCACTTGGGCGACGATCCGCTGAATCCTGGGATCAAGGGTCGAATGGATTCGCGCGCCGTCCGGTATGTCCATTCCGATTCCCTGTTCGATTTCCCTGAGCAAGTGGTCGACGAAATACGGTGCATCGGTGAGGACGTCTTGATTCAGCATGACCTTCACCGGACGGGCCATGGCCTGGGCCACGACGTCATCCGTCACGATTCCTTCTTCCTTCAGACGGCGCAGCACCACATTTCGGCGCTTCGTGGCATCTTCCACGCTTTTGACGGGGGAATAGGCATTGGGTCCTTTGATCAATCCAACGATCAGCGCCATTTCATCGATCGACAGTTCATCAAGATTCTTACTGAAGTAGCGATGAGCGGCTTCGCCCACACCGTAGATCGAAACCGGTCCGGCTTGACCGAGATAGATTTCATTCAGATAGCTCTCCAAAATCTCTTCCTTCCGATACTTGAACTCCAGCGCCATCGCTGCCATCAATTCCCGGAGTTTCCGTCCCATGGTTCGCTTGGGAGAATAGAAGAGGTTCTTGGCCAATTGCTGAGTGATCGTGCTGCCTCCCTGCACGACCCCGCCGCGAGTCGTGTTGACCCACAACGCTCGACCGATCGCGATGGGATCGACCCCAAAATGAGAAAAAAATCGACGATCCTCGACGGTCAACAACGTCTTAATCAATAGTGGCGGGATATGGTCGAGAGAAACCCATTCTCGGACCTGCCTGGAACCGGAACGCATTCCGCTGATCAACACCGGTTCGAGGGTTACCAAGGAGAGAGGGCGCCCGTCGGAGACGGACAATACTTCGGTGACGATGCCGTTGACCAGCGTCAACCGGACCGATCGTGCAGGAAGTCGATTCTCCTCCTGAGCATGCAGAAAGATCTCGATTGAGTTTTTGGTGACGAGATACTCACCGGCTGCCCGCGGCGCCGCCGCGGCCGGCTTGTACTCCAACCGCTGCAAATGGTCGAGCAACCCAGAACCCACCGGATGGATCCCCGGCGTCAGAAAAAACGGGGCACCGTAGATCAACAGGGGTGGATGCTCGTCGCTCCTCGGCAGCGCCAAACTGGTTGAGAGAAAGGCGCCATATCCTCCCACGAGGACAATCGCGATGCCACAAACGATCAGGAATGAAATGAGAAGGCGCCTCGCCCAGGAGACAGGCCGAGGTAACGGTTGAGCCGACATGGCTTCAGCTTACCCTGTGGCTTAGGCAAGGGAAATAGGAAAGATCGCGCCGTTCCAACTGGAGCAACGACTTGACCGAACCGAATCGAACGGAACTGAACTACGCAGAGCTATTGGAGAAATACCTCAGATGCACAATATAGGTCCGTGAGACGGATTTCCTCCCCATACCAAGGGGATCGAGCCTGTGTCTCGGAGGCATGGATGTCAGGAAGCCATCAAGTCCGAGACGTCGAGGCTTCTATTAGCTATCCCACAGCCGGACAGCCCCTCCTTCCGAGGTACCTCTTCCTGATCTATCTGACTCCAAAATCCTCGGCTATCTTTCTCACAACAAGCACGGGATCCCAATCTTTACAAGGAGCACAACCATGGAATGCACGCGCTGTCACGGACTCATGGTGAGAGAACACTTCCTGGACTTTGAGGGCACCTATGGACATATGTGGGCCAGCGGGTATCGCTGCATGAATTGCGGGAATGTCCATGACCCGCTCATCGAGCAACATCGACTTGCCAAGGCACGACCGGCGTTAGTGCTTGCACAAGGTGAGGCGAGCTACGGGGAAGATGAACCACACGCGGACGTTCCTTCAATCATCATGCGTGCGGCGTGATATCGAATTGAACCAGGCTGCCACATAGGTACGTCTCAACAGGTTTCCGGCTTGGAGGGAGCAGGGCATGGCATCTATCTTGATAGTCGACGATGATGCAGCAATCAGAACACTATTGCGCACCATTCTCGAGGCAGACGGTCATCACATCCGGGAGGCCGAGAACGGTCAAATCGGCCTCGCCCTCTACCGCGAGGCACCGACCGACCTCGTCATCACCGATATCCTGATGCCGGAGCGGGACGGGATGGAAGTCACGCTTGCGCTGACACAGGAATTTCTGGATGCCAAAGTCATTGCCATAACCGGCGCTACCGGCGATCAGAATTTCCTGAATGTCGCCAAACTCTTCGGTGCCCGACGTGTCATTCCCAAACCCTTTACCCCCGATGTCATTCGCAGGGCCGTGCGTTTCACCCTCGATCATTAGCCGGTCTGCAGCATGATGTATTACGCGATTCGTCCTTCAAGTGATCTTTGCCGCTCATACCGCTGGGTCGGCCACAACGACCCCAACAGCATACCGACTCCCGCCATGGCGAACCCGACAAGCTGTGGAGGCCAGACATCAGCCGGCTGGCTGACCAACTCCAATGTCAGCCAACTCGTAAGGCCTGCAACAACGGCCCAAAGCGCACCCTGAGTCGTCGCGCGTTTCCAGTACAGTCCTGCGAACAATGGGAAAAAGGCGGCCACCAGGGTGACCTTGTAGGTGCTCACCACCAATTTATAGATCGTGGCATCCGACCAAAGCGCAAGAGCCAATACCGCCGAAGCGAATCCCACCAGAACCACCCGCATGAGACGGAGAAACTCCCAGTCGTTCAAATGGGAGAACATCGGCTTGAAGACATTCTCGCTCAGTGCCACCGACGGCGCCAGCAGCGTCGCGCTCGAACAACTCATGACGGCAGAAAGAACCGCTCCGAAGAAAATGACCTGCGTCGCGACTGGAGTGTGTTGCAGGACCAGAGTCGGCAAGACCAATTGTGAATCCTGCTCCAATAATGCTCCGAATTTCACGGGATCAATCAACGTTGCGGCATAGGCAAGAAACATCGGAACAAAACAGAAGGCGAAATAAAGCACCGCCCCCAGCAGCGATCCCCGCACCGCGGTCTGTTCGTTCTTTGCCGACGTGATCCGTTGGAACACATCCTGTTGCGGAATGGAGCCAAGCATCATGGTCATCCAAGCCCCTATGAACGGAACCCATGCCGCCATCGTGGGCGGCGGAAACAAGTCGAGTTTGCCGGCCTCTGCCGCGTGATTGACGACCGCGTGTATGCCACCCGCGAGGTCCCCGACGATCGATGCAATATACAAAAGCCCTCCCATGATGACGGAGATCTGAACGAAATCCAAAATGGCTACTGAGAACATGCCGCCGAACGTCGTGTAGGTCAGAACGATCACCGCGCCGATTATGATTCCGCTCGATTGGCTGATCCAGCCCTCTGTCACGACATTCAGCACCAAACCCAGTACCTTGAATTGGGCCGCCACCCAGCCCAGGTACGATGCGACGATACAGAGCGTGCACAATACTTCGATGGTCCGGTTGTAGCGGTATCGATAATAATCACCCACCGTCAGCATATTGAGTCGGTACAGGCGCGGAGCAAAGAAGAGTCCGGCGAGCATCAAACACATACTGGATCCGAACGGATCGGCAATAACCCCATGGAGCCCCTCTTTGACGAAGGTGGCCGAGATACCCAGTACGGCCTCGGCCCCGAACCACGTCGCAAATACGGTCGCCACCACAACCGCCAAGGGCAGGCTTCTGCCGGCAACGGCAAAATCCTTGGAGTTCTGCACACGCGTGGCGGCAAATAGTCCGATGCCGACAGACAGAAGAAGATACAGAATGACAAACCAGAAAACCACGCGCGCAGGATAAAGCGAACCTGGCGAGCAATCAATCAGTATTCACAAATCAGCGTATTACAGAGTGGGTTCTCTGTCTGAGAACCAATGAGACGATTTCCTCGGGACCGGTCTGGGGTATTCCTGAAGACCTTCTGTCGGCTGGTGACTGAGAAACGTCACGTTGCAGCGCTGGGGGTGGGGAATCGGACAGGTCATCGACTTCGACGACTGTGGCTGACTGACGCAGGGACGGCTTCTCGCTAAATGAGACACCATTGGACAGGGCCGGTAAGTCAAAGGGCGAGGCAGATTATGTTGTACAGTAGATCTAAGGAGACGGACCGGGAAAATCGAAGCCGCGTGTCATCATTAGTCCGGAGTCCTGCGACTCAGCAGGGACGATGCCCTTGTCTTATGTCCGAGAGGTAGAATGACCAGCGAACCAAACGGAGAGATGATATCGATCAGCACACTGAGCTTTTCATTGAAGGAAGGAGAAAACAATGGCAGTTTCGGTGACTCTGGCTTACCAGCCCATCACTGATCAGTGACTCTGCCGATCTTGTCCGCTATCAGCCGATAGGCGAGTTAAAATGTCCAATATCGAGATGCCCCGAATACCAAGCGGCACCCTACAAGAAACAGTTGACCATGAGGTTCGACCGGAACTATTTTTGACCACTGTACTTCATATAAATTCAGAGAATATTCCCATCGCGTTTCGGCAACATGGAGCTCCAGGAGTTGCTGTGCTCTTGGGCGGACCCCCATCAGCACTAAAATTCCATGCTCACTTCGGTTGATGCAGTACACCTCACCCTGTTCAATGGTCACTCGATTTCCGTCGAGCGATTCACAAAGGCTATAGGCGCACACCTTTTGTTCGCTCATCCGCGTCTCTCGTCGTCGTGACGGAAACGAATTCAAGTCCTCAGGGACATCAGCGACAGCACTGTCAGCGTTCAGCTTCCCCAGGCGGTGTCCATGCGATTCATAGATGGCCTCGCTTATTCCCATGTTCATAATGCCCTCGCTTATTCCCATGTTCATAATGCCTCCAGAGGATCAATAAGATAAGATTATCAACCAGATTTTGTTGTATGGAAGCAAAGCGCATACCTATGACGCAATCCCTGCATTCCCTTATGGATCACCAACGAATCCTTTTCATCTCTCCTACTTCCAAGGGGCATCGAAACGACACATTGAAGGCATATGGATTCATCATTCCGATGTATTTGAATCATACATCTTTGATTCTTAAGGCTATCCTTCAGTGGATGAATGAACATACAGGCTTGGATCCTGAACCTTCACCAGAAGGTAGGCCCTAGGAAAGCATCACACCCCAACTCAAGCGGAATACCAACCTATGGGGCGAGGTTGAGTAAGTCAGGCGTCACAAGGAAGTATTATCTGGAGCCTGGCTCATATAGACCTTCTTTTTCGCATCATTTTAATGGAAAAGTGCAGGAACAGTCGGTGCAGCCTCATACGATTCAGTTCAACTTCTCTACACGAATGCCAAGCAGTCGGATGAGCTTTCGGGCAGGGTTTTCTCGCCGATCAAGAAATGGCAGCATCAGCTTTATAGCTTCCCGTCTCAATATTACCTGCTCACCGGTCGCCATAGCCAATGTATGGGCGCGTGTCTTGGTCACAAAGTCCGCAAAGCGAACGGTCAGCACGATGGTTCGAAACGACTGAAACCCTTCTTGATGGAGGCGCTCCATTACATCTCGAACAAGGCCATCGAGCTGATTGAGAAGCGTGTGACTGTCGAGCGAATCCGATTCGAACGTTTCCTGCTCCCCGATGGATTGTGGCTCGAAATACACCTCAACCGGTGAATCGTCTCTCGCTCGCACCTTCTCATGAAGATTCACGCCTCGCTTTCCCAACAAGTCTTCCAGCTGATGAACGGACAGTGCTCTCAAATCCTTGACGATCTTGATATTCATGGCATTCAGGAGACCTTCGGTTTTGGGTCCGATACCGGGAATCACCCGAATCGAGAGTGGCTCCAGAAACGCCTCTGCCTCCTCCGCCCGTACGATGGTGAGTCCGTCAGGTTTTCGCCATCCTGAAGCAATTTTGGCGATCAATTTATTGGGCCCAATACCGATTGAGGCGGTCAGTCTTTCTCGAGAATGAATCTCTTCTTTCAGACGGCGACAGAGCTGTTCGGCTTCTTCATACGAACCGGTCCAACTCACGTCGCCGTAGGCTTCATCGATACTGGCCTGTTCCACATCAGGAATGACGCCCCGCACGATCCGCATCACTTCCTCTGAAACCCGAGCATACTTTTGCATGTCAACCGATACGAAGGTCACCGGAGGATTCCCGGCCCGACGGGCGGCCTCGGACAAGCGCCATGCAGTGGAGATCGGTGTCGCCGAATGAATGCCGTACGCACGTGCAAGGTAGTTTGACGTAGCGGCCACTCCGCGTCCCCTCCCTCCCAGCGGGTCTGCACCAACAACGAGGGGAACTCCACGAAAGGCCGGCGTATCTCGTTCCTCAATCGCGGCGAAGAACGCATCCATATCTAGATGAGCGATTATTCTATGCACTTGCTGCCGTTGGTTATGTGGATGCCGCTAAACGGCGGACACCCTGGGAAGAGATTCCGTCATTTTCACCGTAGCTTTTTATGCCAGGAATGACGTATAATTGCTCACGGATTTGATAAAAACACGTTTGTCATCCATCGCTCCTTTATATATACGCGAAGGGCTTCATCGAGAGGAGGAAATTGTGGGGTTTCGTTGGTTCAATCTCATTGGATTTCTGATGTTGCTCTCGGCTCTCTTTCTCAATGAGGTCGTGTACTTCAATGTGTGGTACGATTTCAACTTCGCTGTGATTGTTCCAGCTATCGTGTACCTTGGTGTCGGCATTTGGCTATCACTGTGGAGTGGATCACATCGTCATGCAGTAGCATGATGACGATTACTCTCTCAGTATCAATGGCTAAGATTGGTCCTCAATGAGGCGCCACGTTCAAACCGGGTGGAGGAGAGGCGGTTCATCAAGAGTTCGGCAACTGCAGGGTGAAGGCCATCACTAGAAAGGAGACAATCCATGGGCATGAGCTTCATTAACTGGATTGGGTTTGGGATGTTGGTGCTTGCGCTGCTCCTAAACGAAGCATTCCTTGGGATTACCGCGTGGTACGAACTCAACCTAGGAGCAATTGTTGGCGCTATCGTGTACTTGGTGGTCGGGGTGTCATTATCGCTCTGGCCAAGCCCACACGATCAAAGAGCCTGATCGATAGTTTTCACCACTCTCAAGTGTTAGAGCATTGAAAGCGCAGGTATTCTTTTTGCTTTTTCGCCCCTCAATGTCATGCCCCGGCACATCCCCATTCTTCATCAGGAATGCATCTGATCCGGTCATGGCCTTCGCTCCTGCAAATCTCAATACGGCCGATGCCTCGGCAAGATTGTAGAAATCATCTGAACAGAAACAACCCCTCTCCGTCCATCACACCCGCTGGTTATTGAACAGCTCGATTACGGTCTGAATCGTGTCGGCTTGGGCTGCGGTCTTGTCAGTCCGGTACCGTTTCACCCGAGCAAAGCGAAGCGCAAGACGGGCGGGATATCGAGGCGATTCTTGAACATCGCTGAACGCGATTTCGACGACCAACTCCGGTCGCACGAAGACCGTATGGGCATCCCTCAAAGTTTCCAGAGCGAGCAGTTTCTCAGTCTGCCAACGCAACATCGCATCGGTCAATCCTTTGAATGTCTTGCCAAGCATCACGAACTGACCGCTCTCCGGATCACGAGCGCCGAGGTGAAGATTCGAGAGCCACCCCTCCCGCCGTCCGTTGCCCCATTCGGCTGCAAGGACTACGAGATCGAGCGTGGCGGTTTCTTTGAGCTTCAGCCAATGAAATCCGCGTTGGCCTGCGCTGTAGGGAGCAGTGAGTGATTTGGCCATGATTCCTTCATGGCCTGCGGCCAAGGACGCGTGAAAGAACGCGCGGGCCTTATTGGGATCTTTCGTTTCCATCCGCGGGACCGTTGCGGAACGAGCCACTTCGCTCAGCACTTTGCTACGATCTCGATAGGGCTGCGTAATCAGGGATGTGCCGTCGACAGACAGTGCATCGAACATGAACGGCGAGAGCGGAATTGTCTGTTGAAGAGCCGCCACATCTTTTTGCCGACCCAGGCGACGCATGGTGATCTGAAATGGTTGCGGCCGCCCGTCGGGCCGTAGGCCCAGCGCCTCTCCATCCAACACCGCCTCGCGCGCCGGCAGTTGTTTCGCCCACCCGACGATTTCAGGTAAGCGCTTCGTCACATCTTGCAACTGCCTGGTGAAGATCCGGACTTCGTCGTCCCCCTTGTGCACCTGGATACGGGCGCCGTCCAACTTGTACTCCCAACCTACATCCTCCAGCCGGATCAACGCCTCGTCCACATCATCGGCGCTATTGGCCAACATCGGTGCGACGGGAGCGAAAAGTCTGAGCGCGAACCGACTGAGCCCGACGGATCCCTCTTCTAAAGCAGTTCGCGCCAACACGCCGATGCTGGGAGCAAACATGAAGCCTTGGCGAATCTCGGACGGAGGCAGATGAGCGGCGATGGCGATAGCCTCAAGAATGAGGCCCTCGAGCGCCCCCTGCCTGATCTCTCCGATCAAGAGTTGTGAAAGGAAGCGCCGTTCGTCCGCGGTCGCCCGGCTGAACAGTCGGCCGAGCTCGGTAGCTCGGTGCTCGGTCGCACCCACACCCTGCTCGGCTGCCAGACGACTGATGGCGTCATCTATGTCCCGTAGTATCAGCGGCTCTTTGGTCGCGACATCGACCGCCATCGCCTTTTGAATAAGACCCCACCCCACGCCGATCTTGCCTTGAGGGAGCGAACCGCTGAGGTAGAACGCGACGAGTTCAATCTCGCCTGCCACGGCGCTGCGCAGCATGCCAGCCAATATGCGGACCTTCTCGGTTCTTTTGGTCGTCCCTCGAATCCGAGTCACCGCATCGACAAGCTGGGAAAGTCGCATGTTTCATTATAATCCACCATTGCTTTCAACCGGACTGGCCCTAAGATCTTTTCCTCCTGTGTCGGGTGTTTGGCAAATATGAACCACACCTTTCGATGGGCAATGCCACCAAGGCATACATTTGACATGCCAACATTGCAGACAAAAGGCCGGCGGCAACCAAACAGGACCTCCGGACGATTTTGGGAGGGTTGATCTCCCCGGTATAAATCCACTACGATCTTCGCATCTACCAAACAGAGGAACGTCCGCATGAAGCGGAAGCAGCAGCCACCCGCACCGTGCAAGCTGGACATATTGCCCAGGAATAGTTTTCAACTCGATGCAACGGCCTGACCAACCCAACCCCAAACAAGAGGAGGACCCATGGCGGACAAACAGTACAAGCAGCTCGGATGTCTCGATGTGCAACCGTCGGGCGGCTGCGGATTCCAAGTACGAGCGGAGACCGAGTCGGAACTGATGCAACTCGTCGCCACTCACGCGAAGCAGTGTCATAAGTTGGATTCGATCCCGCCGGAGATGGCGGCCAAAGTACAGGCAGCGGTCAAGACCGTGACGGTCAAGGTCTAATGTAATAGGTCAACAGCCGATGGACCTCTCTGTGTACCTCCATGTGCCGGAGAGGTCCGCGCATCTCATATCGAGTCTTGAGATCAAGGAGGAATTATGGGCCGGAAGGCTATCGTACCCATTGCAGTACTGTTTCTGCTGAGCGCAAGCGGCTGCAGCTATCTCTTTTATCCCCATGCAAAGGAGTTTACGGCAAAGGCCAAGGGTGCGACGGGCGTCGAGACGCTGATCAATCTGACGAATATGGCGGAGGCCACGGCCCAAAAGGCAAAGGGCGGCAAAGGAGTCGACCAGCCCTTCGACGATCTGCACAATCAGTTCCACGCGATCGACAATAGCATCTGCTGCGTGGACAAGTCGGTGAAAGACAAACCTTCTTACGCTCTGGCCGTCACTCACAACAAAGAACTTGGTACCATCTTCAAACGGTTATGGAAATTCAAGGATGATCAGCCGCAGCGGGATCAACACCTGGAACTCTTTGTGTCCGAACTCCAAGAAATGCGCCAGACATTGCAAGCCTTGAGGTGACTTCGTGGCTTCGCCCAAACCTGAACAAGTCATTGAGAGTCAACGTCAGGATTGGAACCGAGTCGCCGGCGGCTGGGAGAAGTGGGATCGCTTCTTCGACGAACAAATGGCATTTCTCAACCACCGGCTGGTTGCCGATGCTCGATTGCGGTCAGGCATGCGAGTACTCGACCTTGGATCAGGCACCGGCTATCCGGCGCTCCTCGCCGCACAGACAGTCGGACCAGCCGGCAATGTAGTCGGTGTCGACCTGGCGGACCAGATGCTGGAGACGGCGAGGCGAAAAGCTGCTGCTCTCGGTCTCTCCAATATTACCTTCCGTACCGGTGACGTCACGACGCTGCCGTTCGAGTCGGCATCATTTGGGGCGGTGACCAGCCGTTTTTGTCTGATGTTCTTGCCTGAGATCCCGAAGGCCGTGGCTGAAATCGCTCGGATCCTCAAACCAAACACATGGGTCGCTGCGGCGGTCTGGTCGGCACCGGAAAAGAATCCTTACCTCAAGATACCCATCGACGTTGTCAAGCAATTCATCGAGATCCCGCCACCAGACCCGACCGCTCCTGGAATTTTTCGTTTAGCGAAGCCCGGCGAACTCGCCGGTATGCTGCAACAAGAAGGCTTTAGCGACATCTCAGAACAAGAATTTCTCGGCGATGTGCGATTTTCGTCAGAGGAGGAATATTTCTTCAGCCTCATGGACATCGCCGCCCCAATTCAGAATCTGTGGACGAATTTGACTAAGACACAACAGACCGAGGCCAACACACGCATCATCCGGACGGCCCGAGAATACCGAAATGGATCGGCTATCGCACTTCCCATCGCCGTACGAATTGTCTCCGGGCGAATACCCGGATGAGGCATGGCCGCGAAAAATAACGGCTTCAAAGACTTTGTCTTAGATCAGCTGGCCGCTCTTCCCGGTCTGAGCTGCCGACCCATGTTCGGCGGTTATGGCTTGTATCAGAGAACCATATTTTTTGGCATCATCCATAAAGGCCGTTTGTACTTCAAAGTGTCACCGGTTACGGCGCCATGTTACAAGGAACACGGCATGAAACCGTTTCGACCAAACGCCAAACAAACGCTGAAATCTTTCCATGAAGTGCCTATTGATGTGATCGAAGACGCCGAAACCTTGACCGAGTGGGCGTCGCGATCGATCGATACCTGAGGCGCCATGCCTGATGTCCTCTGGACCATTGGTCATTCAACGAGGACAATCGATGAATTCGTCTCGCTACTGAAAGCACGTGACATTCAGCAGCTCGTTGACATACGAACCATTCCGCGCTCTCGCCACAATCCTCAGTTCAACACAGAGACCATTTCGAGGAGTCTGAAAAAGGAAGGCTTGTTGTACGAACACATGCCGCAGCTTGGTGGGTTGCGTAAACCTAAGAAGGATTCCATCAACGCCGGTTGGCGAAATGCAAGTTTTCGCGGTTACGCGGATTACATGCAGACAGAGCAGTTTGGGAGAGCCTTAGACGAGCTGATGGCTAATAGCAAAGAGCGAAAGACGGTCATCATGTGCGCGGAGGCCGTGCCCTGGCGATGCCATCGGTCCTTGATCGCCGACGCTTTGGTGATGAGGGACTGGGAAATCCGACATATCATGTCGGAGGAGAGAGCAGACCGGCATCAACTTAGGTCTTTCGCCAGAGTGAAGAATGGGTTGATTCACTATCCTGATCTGAATGTTGGTCCCCAGCTGTTCCCATAGTCCAATTCGGTTGATCAGAGCACATACATATTGACAATTCCAATATTCCTACATTGACAATTAGTTGACAATGCGACACCGTTTCCGCGTGAATCCTAAACAACAGATCCTGAGGTTGGCGACGGAGAGTGATTCTGCTATGCGCTCTTGAACTTGGTGAGTTTCGCAAACAGGATGGCGGAGAAGGGAAGGGCCAGGCCGATCGCCAGTTGCGTGACGAGGAGTTCGCCCAGCTGACTATAGTCCGCTGGAGTCTGGATGGCGCCGGTAGCTTGGTCCTTCACTTCCCTGGTCACTATAAAGAGTTGATTCAGGTATTTGGTGCCGAGCTGGCTGAGCGAAAGTGCCAGGTTTGTAAACGACGCCATCACGGCGAAAAAGGTGGCTTTCAGATTGGCCGGTGCCGAGTTGGCGATCCAGGCCAACATCGGAATCATCGAGATTTGCACGAGCGGCGATTCCAACGCCGTATCCACCATCGCGATGAATCGGGCATCGACCACGCCACCGGTCATCCTCGCCGTCCATTCGTGCAACCCGTAGTACATACCCACGATCGGAAGAGAGAGGATCGTCCCGACGATGGTCAAAAATCCGACCACGTACATGATCGAGCGTTCGGCCATAAAGCGCCGGAAGACAAACATGCCCACCAGGGCCAACACGCCACCGATCAAGGACAGCACTGAGAGGAACTGTTGATCGAACCTCAACTGGTCAATCATCCACCAGGTTGAACCAGGACCGGGGCCGGGAATGGCGCGCAACGAAAAAACGACTGCGGCAGTGCCGACCAGAGTCAGCCGCTTATCAGGCTCCAATTCTCGAACCAGCCTCGACATCAAAAACAGCACGATGCTCATCGAACCGGCAAACACAATCTCCTCGCGGTACGGGAATCCGCCCAGTCCGACGGTCAACGTAAAGAGAACAAAGGCCGAGCTGCCACCGAGAATCCACCAGTTGGGTTTCGTCGGTTCTCCCTCCGCATCGCGCACACTCACCATCCGTCGTGCCTGCTCCGGCGAGAACCCTTGCTTAATGAGCCGTTGTCTTTGTCGCCGATTCAGCCACCAAGCCAGTCCGATGCCCGCCACTGACACGACCGGAATCGCCATGGCCAACAGATAGATTTTCATGTAGAGCCGAACGAGGTCGGCCTGGGGCATGCCCTCGGTTCCGCTAAAGACATAGACATTGACCAACGCCACAAGGATCCCGCCGCCGACGATCGCGACACGACCCAGCGTCTGCATGGTCGTATGCATGAGTTTGCGCGTCTGGTCATCGAAGGGACGGCCCTGCTCGTCGACACGAGGAACCGCCTCGACCGTCATGGCGTCCGCGACCGCGTCTTGAATCACGTACCCGATAGGCGCCAGTAACACACTGAGGACATACCAGACTTCCGCCGGCAAGATGGCCGTCATCGTCTCGCGGTCGCCGATCAAAAGGGCCATGATACCGAGGCTGATCGCGAGCAATCCCGCCCCCATTCCGACGAGCCAGCTCTTCCATCGCCACAAGAGGTCGACCGTGTGGCCGACCGGCATCTTTAGAGCCCAGGGAATCCCGGCCCAGAACCCCAGCGCGGCGAGAAATGCCGCGGAGAGGCCGAGATAGTCTTTGACAAAAAAAGTGCCGACAATGCCGGTGAGACCCGAGATGCCGTAGGCCACATAGACCATGAGCGGCGGCAGATAGGAGAGCCGCATCTCACGACCGAGAGAGAGAATATTGCGATCGATCCAGTGGAAGATTCCTGCCCGCATCTCTACCGCGATCCACTTCTCTGTTCACGACGCACGATCAATGCCTTGAGATGCGCTCGCATGTCAACGGAGGGAAGCTGCACCCGGTCGCCATGCCCGGCCAAGACCCACTCGAAGCGGTAGTCGAGGAGTTTGCGGATGGAATCGATCAATGTCCACTTTTTCCAGACAAGGCGAGTGGGAGCCTCCAATGATTTCGTATGGGGATCCCACCAGAGATGATCGCCGGTGAAGAGGAATCGTTCCTGGTAGAGCAAGACCATGCTGCCGGCAGTGTGCCCTGGTACCGGAATGAAGCGAAACTGTGAACCGACCTGGATCGTCTCTTCGCCATCGACGATCCATTCCGCACCCGGCACGGCATCCGCATCTTCCCGATGGATGATCCGCTTGGCACCAAAATGCGCCGCATATTTATCCGCATCGGCCACGTCGTCTTCATGTGTGAGAAAGATATAGGCGATGCCGCCCCGGCGTTCGAACGCCTCGATCAAATGTTTGATATAGCGCGGCGAGTCGATCAGCCAGTTGCCATCCGGATGTTCGATGAAAAAGCTGTTCGCTCCGAATGATTTCTCGGAATTGAAACCACAATAACTCACGCCCCCTTCGAGATGGAACGGGAAGCTGGCCATCGCGTTGTGCAGCCGTGACTTGTCTTGGTGCTCTACACCGATTGACCCCACGGGACAGGCCAGCAACGCCTGGTAGGCCTGATGAGTCTGCTGCTCATCCATCGGCTGACGGCTGACCGCGGAATAGTCGCCGATCTCTTCGAAGCTCCGCGGGGCTAATTGTCGACACGTATCGCAGTTGATGCAGGTGGCATCGACATAAAAGTTTCCCGGCACGTTGGAATCAAGGCGTTTTGTTTGATCAGCCATTACAGCACCTTCATCGCTTGTTTTTTCCGATCGGCCGCCCGCCACAGATACCAGGACGCGACGGTTCGATAGGGGCGCCACCGTTGTCCATATCGTAACACTTGCTTCGGCGTGGGTATGGTGCGACGGCGGTAGGCAATCCGGAATCCATTCCGCACGCCGAAGTCATCGACCGGCAGCACATCCGGTCGGCCCAATTGAAAGATCAGCAGCATCTCCACCGTCCAGCGCCCGATGCCTCGCACTTCGGTAAGTCGTGTAATGATCGCCTCATCATCCAATCCGCTGATGACGCGGCCGGTGGGCACCGTGCCGTCGAGCGTTTTGGCAGCCAAATCCCGGAGCGCCATGATTTTTGGTCCCGAGAAGCCGGCGTTCCTGATCGATCGCATATTCATGGTTAAAAGTTCGTCGGGCCGTGGGAACCTGCGTCCAGGGAACAGCGCGATAAACCGCCTCAGTATGCTCTCCGCAGCCCTGTCATGGAGTTGTTGGTAGGCAATCGCTCGGGCCAGCGATTCGAACGGCGAGCGGCGAACTTTGGGGCTCAACGCGAAGGGGCCGACTTCCTCAATCAACCGACGCATGACCGGATCAACTGCGGCCAGATGAGCGGTAGCCTGATCACTACCCGATGGCGGCATCGGCTTCGATTTCCACGAGCATGTCCGGGTCAATCAACCTCTTCACGTCGACCATGGTCGTGGCCGGTCTGATGGTTCGAAACACTTCACCATGCGCCCGTCCAACGTCCTGCCACTGTTCGATATTCGCCATATAGATCCTGGTTCGGACCACGTCGGCTAAAGACGCGCCTGCCTGCTTAAGGGCGGCTTCGATCGTCCTCAACGATTGAATCGTTTGCGCATACGGATTTCCTTTGCCGACAAGCCCGGACGGAGTCATCGCAGTCGACCCGGATACTGAGACGTGGGCGCCGACCCGCACCGCTCTCGAATATCCGACTGTTTCTTCCCACGGTCCGCCGCGTGAGACATTTTGTCTCGCCACGATGTCCACCCTCCCACTACATGACGATTCCGCCGCCGACCTGAATCGTCTGTCCTGTCAGCCAGCGAGCTTCCTCGCTCACGACGAATGCGACCACATCGGCGATATCTTTCGGAACACCAAGACGCTTCAGAGGAGAGAGCTGAACTCCGATCTGACGATACTCTTCGGTCATCATCCCGGTTTCGGTGAAACCAGGAGAGACCGTATTCACGGTCACTCCCTTGGAAGCCAGCTCTTGCGCCAATCCCTTGGTGTACTGTTCCAACGCCGCTTTACTCCCCAGATAGGCTGTGGCCCCGGGAAAGTGCAGGTGTGTTCCGCCGGTAGAGATGTTCACGATTCGTCCTCCGTCCTTCAGCACTCGCGCGGCTTCCTGCATGGCAAAGTACGGTCCTTTCGCGTTCAGCGCAATGACGCCGTCAAAGTCGGATTCCGTCGTCTCCTCTAGCGGCTTCGGCATGAATTTGCCCGCGTTGTTCACGAGAATATCCAGCCGATTGAATTGTTTCACCGTGTCGATCACGATCCGACGCGCGTCGGCGACCATGCTCATGTCGGCTTGCACCGCCAGCGCCTTGCCTCCTTTCCCTTGGATACCCGCGACGACCTGCTGAGCTTTTTCCAAACTCTTCGCATAGTTCACCACAACGATCGCGCCATCATCCGCCAATCGTTCCGCAATCGCTCGACCGATTCCGTTTGAAGCTCCGGTCACAATCGCCACTTTCCCGCTCAACGATTTCATCGGTTCAGCTCCTCTTCTCGAACCATGACACGACTAGGGAATCGGCGTACCCCATTGTCCGAAAAATGTCCACTCTCCAATCGCTCGGCGGGTTCGAGGCCGTAATTCACGTTCTCTCAGTCGCTCTGGAAGCACGGCTGGATCACCCGGATAACCGATGGCGATCATCGCGACAGGCTCGTAGCCCGAAGGAATCTTAAGATCGACCCGCGCCTTCTCCACGTCAAAGCCCGCCATTTGATGGGCAACCAACCCTTGAGCCGCCGCCTGTAATACCAGATTCTCCGTCGCCAGTCCCGTGTCGTGAAAGGCATGGCGGTTCGGCGTCCCATCATCCTCGAACTGCATGCTGGCAATGGACAGCACCAGCACCGGTGCACGGAAGGCCCACCGCCTGTTTCCCTCGGCGAGACAATCGAACAGCCGATTCCAATCCGCCTCATGATCCTTACTCGCCATGACAAATCGCCACGGCTGTTCATTATTCGAGGAGGGCGCCCAGCGGGCCGCCTCGAACAGCGTCCGCAGCGTATCAGCATCGACGAGCCGCTCATCGAACGCGCGGGGACTCCAACGACGAGCGAGCAACTCATGGATGTGACGTTGTGTCGGCGCCGGTTTTTCCACAGTCCTACCCTTTCGTACTCGCCTCAGTGGATGGTGCATCCGGAGTCCAGCCGCCGCCGAGGGCCTTGTAGAGCTGGACGATGGAGGCGAGCAGGAACCGACGCGTGCTGGTCCAGGCAAGTTCCGCCTCGAACAGATTGCGGCGCGCCACGAGCACGTCGAGATAGTTGGCCAGCCCGCCGCGGTAGCGCAGTTCGGCCAGTTTCAACGCCGATTGCAGCGCCACGACCTGTTGCTGTTGGGCCTCGCTTTGGACCCGGGCCGTTCGCACGGCGATCAGCGCGTCCTCGACCTCCCGAAACGCCGTCAGCACCGATTGCTGGTATTGAGCCAATGCCTCTTTGCTTTGGGCTTCGATGGCTTCTTGCTGGAACCCCAGGATTTGTGCGTTGAACAGCGGCGCAGCGAGTCCCGCGCCGAACACCCCGAAGGAGGAGGCCTCGGTGAAGATTAAGGACAGTTCGGGATGGGCCAGGCCCGCCAACCCGGTCAAGGTGATCCGGGGGAAGCGGTCGGCCTTGGCCGCCCCGATCCGGGCGGTGACGGCTGCCAACTGGCGTTCGGCCACCAAGATGTCAGGCCGACGCTGCAACAGCTCGGAGGGCAGCCCGGCCGGCACGGCCGGGGCCAGGATTTGCCGGTCCAGGGACCGCCCGCGCGCGACGGCAAAGGGCTGGCGCCCCAACAAGATGCTCAAATGATTCTCGGCTTGTCCCATCTGCCGATGGAGTTCCGCCGTACGGGCCGCCGCATTCGCGCGCTCCGCTTCAAACTGGTCCGCGTCCAGTTTCGAGGTCATGCCTTGCCGCAACCGCGCTTGTGCGATCCGCACCGACTCGTCCCAGGATTGTAAGGTCCGCTCCGCGATGTCGAGCTGGAGATCGAACTGCAGCAGATTGAAGTAGGCTTCGGCCACGGCGCTGACCAGTTGAATCGTCACGGCCCGGCGGTTCTCTTCTCGAGCCACCAGCTCGGCGCGCGCCGCTTCATTGGTGCGCCGGACGCGCCCCCACAGATCGACTTCCCACGAGAGGTTGCCCAGCAGGTAATAGTTGAACGGACTGGCGAACCCGGGAAACAAGAACACGGCGCTGCGCCCGGCCGGCGCGTTCGCGGCCGCCGTGAGCTGCGGTAAAAAGTCGGTCTGCGCGATCAAGGCCCGCGCCCGAAACTCATCGATGGTCGCGACGGCGCGCTGGAGATCCCAATTGTGCTCGAGCGCCGTCCGAATGAGCTGCTGCAGCTGCTCATCCTGCAAGAGCTCCCACCAGGGCAGGTTCGCCAGCGAGGGCAGATCGGCCGGCCCCTCCGCCATCCGGAATCGATCCTCGGTGTCTGTCGGCGGCCGGGCATAGTCCGGCCCCACCGCACAGGCGGCCAAAAGGAAGGATCCAATGGAGAGACTCAGTATGCGCGTAAAGATTCCGTTCATTTCATTCCTCATCGCGTGGTGGAGACATTCGGTTGTGAGTGCATGATTTCTTCTACAAGATGACCGGTGCAGCATCCCCTGGCGATCAGGCTGGCACCCGCCTGCCACATTCGATGTAAGAGCACCTTGCCGTCCTTCCCTATGAAGGTCACTCCCGTCAGATCCACGACGAGAGGGACTGTTTCCGGCGGTTGAATGGTTTGCCACTCGCGCTCCAGTTCACTGACCCAAACCCCGATCAGTTTGCCTTCCAATCTGAGGCGCACCGAACCCGAATGCTTCTCCGACGTAATTTTCAGCATGACCAATATCTTTCACACCCTCCGTCAGTTCCGTGCTCCCGCCGCGAGCCACTCCTCATCTGCGGGATCGAGTGCGATCTCTTCAGCCTCCAGGGTCGGCTGATGTTGCGCGGCAATCAGCGAATAGAACACCGGGACGACGAATAGGGTGAACAACGTGCCTACGGTCATCCCCGTGACCAACACCATGCCGATACTGTTGCGGGCCGCGGCACCTGGTCCGGAGACGAGCACCAGAGGGAGGTGCCCGAACACGGTGGCTGCCGACGTCATCAGGACGGGCCGCAGCCTCGTGATCGCCGCTTCGCGCAGTGCCATCGCTTTTGAGAACCCGCGTACTTGAAGTTGGTTGGCAAACTCCACGATGAGAATGCCGTTCTTGGCGATCAACCCGACGAGGGTGATCAGCCCCACCTGCGAATAGATGTTGATCGTGGTGATATCCAGGAAGCTGAAGACCAGTGCGCCGGAGATGGCGAGCGGCACGGATCCCAGTAGGACGATCAACGGATCGCGGAAGCTCTTGAATTGCGCGGCCAGCACCAGATAGATCAACACGATCGCAAACCCGAGCGTCACCGTGAGCGCTGCGCTCTCTTGGCGAAGCTGCCGCGATTCGCCCGCATAGTCGAGCACGATGCGGGATCCACCTGCCGCCGCCGCTGTTTCGAGCACGCGCAACCCTTCTTCCTTCGTCACACCGGGTTTCACGCCGCCGAAGATGCGGACCGCGTTGCGCTGCTGGAAGCGGTTCAACGTGCGTGGGGCGGTGTTCGTCTCGATGTGGGTGAAGGTGGAGACGGGCACGAGTTGACCGCCGGGGGTTTTGATCTTCAAGTCGAGCAGCGGATCGACCGTCGCACGATCCTTGTCGCCAAGCTGCGGGATGACCTTGTAACTGCGGTCGAAGTAGTTGAACCGGTTGACATAGGCCCCGCCGAGCATCGTGCCGAGCTCCCGGCCGACTCCGGCCAGATCAAATCCTAAGTCGGCTAATCGCTCCCGATCGAGGATGACGCGTGCTTCAGGCAGGTCGATTTTCAGATCGGTATCCACATACAAGAACTTGCCGCTCTGCCAGCCGGCACCGAGTACGGCCCGGACCGTGTCGAGCAACTGTTCGGCCGGGAGGTCGCTCTCCAACACCAGCTCGACGTCGTATTGGCCCGAGGTCGGCAAGGGTGGGTCCAGACGCGGGAACACACGCAAGCCAGGTACCTGCGACACGGCACCATACACCTCCCCGTACATCTGCTCGGTCGAGCGTGCTCGTCCATGCCAATCCTTTGCGACCAAGCCGCCGAATCCACCCCAGGCCGTCGTGAGGCCCCAGGTAAATTCCGTTTCGGGAAACGACGTGATCGCCTTCACAACTTGTATGTGATTGCGGTTAGTGGCCGCGACCGTGGAGTCCGGCGAGGCCTCGAAGAACAGACTGATGTGGCTCTGATCTTCCACGGGAGCCAGCTCCTGTCGCGAGAAGAGGAAGAGCGGCCAGGCCGCCAGCATGATCAAGAGCGACGCCGCGACGATACCCCAGCGCATCTGCAGCGCATGGTCGAGCAGCCAAGTGTAAACATGGCGCACCTCGTCGAACCGGCGGTTGACAAAGGCGGTTAGCCGACCTTCGTGGCCCTGCGGATGTACAAATCGGGAGCTCATGACCGGCGAGAGCGTGATGGCGACCACGCCGGACAGCACCACGGCCACGGCGAGCGTAATGGCAAACTCCAAGAATAGCGAGCCGGTCAAGCCACCCTGGAAACCGATCGGGGTATACACGGTCGCGAGCGTGATCGTCATCGCGATGATCGGACCGACGAGCTCGCGCGCACCGGCCAACGCTGCGTCGATCCGGGACTTACCCAGACGCACATGCCGTTCGACGTTCTCGACCACGACGATGGCGTCGTCCACGACCAGGCCGACCGAAAGGACGATCGCGAGCAACGTCAGCAGATTGAGGCTGAAGCCGAACGCAAACATGAAGATCGCCGCACCGATCAACGAGACCGGCATCGCGACGAGCGGCACAAGCGCCGTGCGCACCGAACCCATGAAGAGAAACACCACCACCGCCACGATCAGAATCGTCTCCGACAAGGTCTTGGTGATCTCCGCCAGCGCGTTCCGCATGAACATGGTGCCGTCCCAGACGAGCTTCATGTCGATGTCCCTCGGCAGGGTGGGACGAATGCGTTCCATCTCGTCGCGTAGCCGGCTCGCCACCTCGATCTCATTCGCCCCCGGCACCGGCCAGATGCCGAGATAGACGCCCTCCAACTGGTTGTACTTCGCGACCATGTCGGCTTCTTCTGCCCCCCGCTCCACCTTCGCAACGTCCTTCAGGCGGACGATGGCGCCGCCTCGGTCGGCGACGATGAGCTCCTCGAATTCCGCGGCCGAGCGTAAGTCGGTATTGGCGAGGAGGTTGATCTGCACGGCGTTGCCCTTCGTGCGGCCGACGGCGGCCAAGTAATTGTTCCGCCGGAGCGCGCCTTGAACATCGCCGGGCGAAAGATTGAAGGACGCCAGACGGTCGGGGTCGATCCAGATGCGCATGGCGATTTGTCGCCCCCCTTCGATCGTGACTCGTTGGACCCCGGACAATGTCGAAAATTGCGGTTGCAACGTACGCAGGAGCCAATCCGTGACGGCCGGCACGCTGCGTTCCGTGGAGGTGAAGCTGATGTAGAACGAGGCGTAAGGCCGATCCGCTCGTTGCACTTCGATCACCGGCGGCTCGGCTTCCGGCGGCAATTCCGACCGGACCTGTTGGAGCCGGGCCGTAACCTCGGCCAAGGCCGCGGTGCTGTTATGGTTGAGTTTCAAGTGCACTGTGACCGTGCTGACGCCGGCTCGGCTGGTCGATTCCACGTAATCGACGCCGGCGATCGCGGAGACGACCCGCTCGATCGGCGTGCTGAGGAAGCCGCGAACCGTTTCCGCGCTGGCGCCGTAGTAGATGGTCGTGATGAGCACCGACGTGCTCTCGATCTGCGGATACTGCTGCACGGGGAGGGTCGTCAGCGCCCGCGCGCCGGCCAACACGATCACGAGATTGACGACGACCGCCAATACCGGGTGTTTGATGAAGATGTCGGTGAATGAGCGCTTCTGCATAGTCTTGTTCCTTCTTCGACGGTGAAAGGCTCAGTCTTGGCTGACGGTTTCTGTACGTGCCTGCTGCTGTGAGGGGTCGGATGCAATCGCGACCAACACACCTTCGCGTAACTTGAACGAGCCGGATGCGGCGACGGTCTCCCCGGCCTCGAGTCCGGCGTGAATCACGATCTGATCGCCGACCATGGCGCTGCTTTCCACTTGCCGTGCGTGCGCTCGAGCCTTGTGATCCTGGTCCGGGGCGATCACGAATACCTGATCGCCATTGGGCCCCTTGCGCAATGCGCTGACCGGGATGGCCACGGCCTTGCGCGAGAAGCCGACTGGAACTCGCACTCGGACCGATGCGCCGGGAGACGGATTCCGGGTGCCCTCGATCCGTGCCCGCACCCCGGCGTTCCGCGTCGTCGGGTCCACTCGTGCGTCCAATGCAACGATCTTGGCTTGGATGGGAACCGGATCGCCGGCTGGAAACACGTCGACCGTCTCACCATCCCGCAATCCGACTGCGATCTGCTGCGCCACCGTGAAATCGACATGAACCGCGTCGGCAACGCCCTGCAGCGTGGTGATCAAGGTTCCTTCGTTCAAATATTGACCGGGGTGAACGTCGGCGATGCCGACCCTGGCGCGGAACGGTGCACGGATCGTTTTCTTGGCGATGATTGCTCTGGTACGAGCCATCTGAGCGTGGGCGATATCCAGGTCCGCCCGAGCGCGGTCCACTTCTTCTTGCGTCGTGGCCAATTCTTGACTGAGATTCTGCCGGCGATTGAGCACCGTTTTGGCCAAAGCCGCTTGGGCCTCTTGTGCTTTCAGCTCGGCCTCCTCGACGGAGACATCGAGTGCCACGAGCAGAGTGCCGGGTTCCACGATCTGTCCCGGCGTGAGCCGGACTTCACGGACCGTCCCCGCGAGTTCGTTTTTCAACGTGACCGAACGTAACGCCAGGACCGTGCCGATCGATGTGGTGGTCGGGCGATGATCCATCTCACGCGCGACGGCGACGGTGATGGACTCCATCGGCTCGGGCTGGCTCGCCGAAGCGGCGACGGAGTCTTGAATGGATTCGTATTTCCACGCGACCAGCCCAAGGCCGATCGACAGGACCAATGTAAGAAGCAGAACTGTTCCGATCCAATGACGACGATTCATGTGAGCGACCCTCCAGACCGCTAGTACCCAGAATGATGAAGAGATCTTCCAAAAACGTGTTTGCTGTAAAGGAACAGCAACGACTGTTCCAGTCCAATTGGCACTGGAGGCAAGTTGCGTAACCGTTTGATACCCCAAGGAATAAGTATGACCGCACAGTGCGTATGGAGTGGAGGGGAGGGCGTGTTGACGAAGTTGCTCCGTCGTCTATTCGTCAGATGACGAAATATCGACAGAGAATCATCCTCACCTCCTCATCGCAGCTCTCTATCGAACCGTGAACTCTGTGCTCATCCCTTGCATGAAGTGGGCTTTACCGGTTGCCGGATCAGGGAAAAAGCAAATCAGACCGTAGCGGCCCGGTTCAAACCGGGTCGTGAAATAGGCATGTTCGCCTTGCTCCACGCCGACGACCCCGCCGATCGGTAGGCCGGGCGGAGGCGCTGAAGGATTTAATTCTACCCCCTCTGCGAACTCCTTGGCGGAGACACCGGGATTCAGTTTCACGACTACGACCTCATGAGGCTGCTTCCCCTGATTCATCACTCGAATCGTGTGGGAACCGGCGGTCAAAGGCGCCGATAGCGCAAATCGATAGTCGGTTTGCGTGATGGTGATACCAGCCTTCGGTTCAGACACCAGGGAAGGTTTCCCGCCCTTGACTGAGAGCGGCTTTTGCATTCCAAGCGCCACATGGGGCACTCCATCTTTGTTCGGGATCAGGCAGATCAGCAGATACTCTCCTTCGACTAGATTCATCGTCGCGGCCGACTCTTCGCCCGGCACGATGGCGTTTGGACCGCCGACGTACTTGATCCAGTCGGGCAACTGTCCGCCGGTAGCGAGCAGCGCCGTACGAAAGTCTTCGGCGGTTTTCCCTTTCCGAAGTCGGAGCAGTTGGATCTGGTGAAGATCGTGGCCCCTGTTGACGAGTTGCAAGGTGGTCGTGCCCGCCGGGATATGATCGGGCCCATCGAACCCGTAATCGTGAGCGGTAAACTTTACGGGAGCCGTGACGGAGGAACGGCCCGGTATACTTTGTTCGGCCTGTGCCGGGGCTGTGCCCAAACCAAGCAATACAGAAAGACTAATGAGGGAGAAGAGCGACCTGCGTGACATAACATCCTCCTTTTTATATAGAGACCGAGATGGGAGTGATTCCCAACAAGGTGATGAAGCATCGCTTCATCATCGGATGAGCGAACCTAGCATGGGGGAGGGAGCAGCAGTTCCTAAGAATATGCTATCGTGATCCTAATTCTTTCCTAACCGGGCCTCGTATGATTCCATCCGCCATCGTCGATCTCCTCAAGACCGGTGTCTCCATCATGGTCGGTACGCGCGACCAATCGCTGATGCCCGATTGCACGCGCGCGTGGGGGATTCGCGTCGGCCGGAATCGCCGCTCCGTGACGATTTTTCTGACGGAGGCGATTTCCCGGACGACTCTGCGGAATTTGCGCGAGAACGGCCTCGTGGCAATCACCTGCACCAGGCCGACCGACCATGTGGCCTGCCAGCTCAAGGGCCGTTTGCACGCCATCCGATCGGCTGACCAGCGTGATCGGCAAGCGAGCAAGAACTGGCATCGCGAATTTGTGGAAGAGCTTGTCGCGGTCGGCGCCCCGGCTCAGTTAGTCGAAGCCTGGATCACCGAGCCGGCGCTCGCCGTGGACATCGAGGTCACAGATGTCTTTCACCAAACGCCGGGGCCACGCGCCGGCGAGAAAGTTTGATGGGATCGGACACTCTCAAGATCGAGGATCTGTGGCCTTGCCTGCAGGGAATGATTCCCGCGGTCTTAAGCACCTGCTCGCGCGACGGCACGCCGAACGTGACCTTTATAAGCCAGATCTACTATGTCGACGGCTCGCACGTCGCGATCTCGCACCAGTTCTTCAACAAGACCCATCGGAACGTCCGCGAAAATCCGCTGGCCTGCGCCATGCTGCTCGACCCGCGGACATTGGAGGCCTATCGGCTGCGGCTCCGGTTCGACCATTCCGAATCCACCGGGCCACTCTTCGATTCGATGTCGCTGCAATTACAGGCGATTGCCTCCCACACGGGGATGACCGACGTCTTTCGCCTCCTGGCCGCCGATGTGTACACGATTCTGCATCTCGAACGAGTGGAGGGTTTTACCGGCCTGCCCACTCCGTCGCCGTCGGAAGTCCCTTCGCGTCTTTTCATCTCGAAGGATCTCGACCTGTTGCGTCTCTGCGCCGAACGGTTGAACCGCTCGGAGTCGTTGAACGATCTGTTGGAAACCGGGCTTCTGGCGCTTGATAACTTGCTGGGATTCCGCCATGCCATCATTCTATTGGCCGATGAGCGCAACGCCAAGTTGTTCACCATCGCCAGTCGTGGCTATGCCGAGAACGGAGTAGGATCGGAAGTCGGCTACGGCGAAGGCTTGATCGGCATGGTCGCTAGGGCCCGCCATGTACTCCGGCTTTCCGCGATTGACCACAGCCTGAGGTACGCTCGAGCGGCGAGAAATCGAGCCCAAACCATGGCCGGCGGAGAGGCAGTCTCCCGAGAGATTCCGTTCCCCGGCCTTCCCGGAGTTGCCTCACAGATCGCCGTCCCATTGGTGACGCGAGGCCGGTTGGTGGGGGTGGTGGTCGTCGAAAGCACCGACCCGCTCGCTTTCATGCCGAGGGAAGATACCATGCTGGCGATCGTTGCCGGCCAATTGGCGACGGGGATCGACCAACTCAGCCGCGACATGGATGAAACTTCTCCGATCGCGTCCGCGCGTAGCGAGCCCGTCCGGGGGATCGGCAAAGCGCCGCGCAGGCGGACATTCTCCTTGTTCCGCGCTGACGATTGTATCTTCGTGGACGACGAATATCTGATCCGGAACGTGCCGGGCCGCATTCTCTGGCGCCTGCTCACGCAATATCGGGACCAGGGCCGCTCCGAGTTCACGAACCGCGAACTCCGCATGGACGCCTGGCTCGGTCTGCCGGAGTTCAAAGACAATCTGGAGAGCCGCTTGATCCTGTTGCGCAAGCGACTGGAGCAGAAATGCGCGGACGTCCGCCTCGTTCCACGGGGGCGAGGCCGGTTCGCGCTGGAAATCGATGCGGTCATCGAACTGTCCGAAAAACCCTCGTGATCAATGCGGCGAACTGTCGGCGAGCTGGTCCTGTCGGCCGGATATCCCAGCCCCTTTTGCCACCGACGCGGTGAGGAGCAGGATCAAGCACAACCGAACAGTTCGCGCCATATGATCGACCGCTTTGTGGCTCTCTGAACACCTCGCCGACCGTCCACTGCATTGCGAGAATCAGGAATCCGCCCGCGCGCAGGACAAAGCTCCAGAAACTCAGATAGAGCACCCTGAGCAGAGTGTCCACATCAGTCGGCCCGAACACTTGACGCGCAAGCAACTCCAATTGGAGGCTGATGAGGAGCAGCCCGCCGACGATGCCTGTGGGCCACCCGATGTTGTGTATCCTTCCATCTCCTTGAGAAGTCGGTCCGTCGTCTATTCGTCAGATGACGAAATATCGACAGGACACGTGCCGTCTCGGAACTTGAACGACATGGAAAGTCTTCCGAATACAAAAAGCAACGTCAGGTCTTTGCCTATGGCGAAGAGGAGAGGCGAAACCAAATTGTGGCTTTGGGGCAGAGTGCGCCGGGATATTGACATCAATATGCTTATTACATATGATTTGATGCATGCGGACGACAATTAATCTCCCTGACGACCTACTGACACAGATTAAGAAGTTGGCGGCCGCATCGAACTCCACGGTGACTGCCCTCATCGAAGATACGTTGCGCGAGGGGCTTGCAAGGCGCCGGCGCTCGCGGCGGTCAGAAAGAGCGACGTTGCCCATATACGGCAAGCAAGGGCCGCTTCCCGGAGTGGATCTCGACGATACCGCCTCTCTGCTCGATGTGATGGAATCAAGCCGTTGATCCTGCCGGACGTTAATGTGCTGGTCTATGCGCACCGACAAGACTCAACCCGTCATTCGGATTATCGGGATTGGCTGAAGGGGATTCTGACATCGGATGCGGCATTCGGAGTTTCCGATCTGGTGCTCAGGGGATTCCTACGAATAGTGACCCATCCCCGCGTCTTTGGCGATCCCACTCCATTGCCGCTTGCCATGCAATTTGCCGCATCGCTTCGCAACCATCCGAACGCCGTGACTGTCGCGCCAGGCGAACGGCATTGGGATATCTTTCAACGGTTGTGCCAAGAAGTAAGCGCGAAAGGGAATCTCGTTGCGGATGCTTTTCTTGCTGCTCTGGCCATCGAAGCAGGCGCCGAATGGATTACAACTGATCGCGACTATGCCCGCTTTCCTGGTCTACGGTGGAGTCATCCTTTCAACTGACCTTTCTTGCAACAGATATTGCGCATCCAACGATCCATGAAAAACGGCGCACATCGAACCGCCGCAGCGATGATCACAAGTCGAGACGAAGTGCTGAAGCTCGTTGAGCAAAATCAGGCGCCCCAAAAGGTTGGGAGTGCGCCGACTTGGCCTGTTTGGGTCCTATGCCCAAGGCGAGGCTATGCCAGGGAGTGATCTCGATTTTGTCGTGGAGTTGTCGGAGAAGTCCTTCGACGCCTACATGGATACGAAAATCTTCCTGGAAGACCTGTTCCGGTCTCGCGTAGACTCGTTACGATGAGTTCTATCAAGCCAAGACTCTTGCCGATTATCCAACGAGAAACCGTCTATGCCACGGACTTCTAGGGTCTACCTGGAAGACATTCTCGAGGCCACTCGCAAGAGTGCATCCCATACAGCCAATCTATCCAAGCCGCGTTTCTCTAAGATGAGAACACCTTCGAGCCGTGGTCCGGAATCCGCCTTAGCCACTTGAGGTGGCCCTCGGTACTTTATCCTGAGAAGGAATCCTTGACAGTTAGCGTACTGGAAAGGCTATTCGAGGTTGGCACAAAATTAAAGCAAGGAACGCAGATGGCGTAGGCCTGATACACTAACTCGTTGATTTAATGGTGAGCCGGCTGGGACTCGAACCCCGGGCCCTCCTTAATTTCATGAATTAGCCTGGGATTGTAGTTCTGGATAATAAGATAAGAACTGAACAGTTCTACAATGGTTCTGTGCCCTCACTGAGAATCTGAATATAACGATCATAGGCAAACAGCCTATTTCGGTGCCGACCAGTGAGTTCTCGAACTGTCCCCAGTTTTTGAAGCAAAGCCATGCCGTTTGTCGCCGCTGGGAAGGAAAGACCTGTGCGTCGGCAGATGTTCGAAAGGGAAACAATCGGGCGCTCACGAAGGGCTGCGTGGACACGAAGTGCCGAACCAGCAGCCCGTCCACCTGTCTGAATCTTCGCTGCATCGGCATTAAATAATTCCACAACACGCTGTGCTGTTGTGACAGCTCCTTGGGCGGTTGTCCGTACACCCTCTAGAAAGAAGTCGATCCATGCTTCCCAATTTCCGTCCAGACGTACTTGATCAAGTAATCGATAATAGGTGGACCGGTTTTGCTTGAAATAGAGGCTGAGGTAGAGAAGAGGCTGCATCAGTACACCACCACGGCACAGGAGAATGGTAATGAGAAGTCGCCCGACACGCCCGTTGCCGTCCAGAAAAGGATGAATCGTTTCAAACTGAACATGCGCAAGAGCAGCCTTGATAAGCATAGGTAAAGGGATGGCTTCATCATGAAGAAACTGCTCCAGCTGTCCCATACAATATTCGACAACCAAGTGTGGTGGTGGGACAAAGTGGGCATTTCCAGGTCGAGTGCCCCCAATCCAGTTCTGTGATCGGCGGAACTCTCCAGGCAGTTTTTCATTTCCCCGGCCACGTGACAGAAGTTGCGCATGAACCTCTCGGATCAGACGGTTCGACAGAGGGAACCCTTCGCGCAATCGCTCAAGCCCATATTCCAATGCCGCAACATAGTTAGAGACGTCTGTCACTTCGTCTTGTGGCACCCCCGGAGCTTCCTCCAGTTCAAATAGAAGCAAGTCAGATAAGGATGATTGAGTTCCTTCGATCTGGGAGGACAACAGAGCTTCTTTCCGAACATACGAGTAGAGAAAGAGATGTGGATCAGGCAGTAATGTGGAAACGCTGTCCAGACGTCCCAAGGCTAACAGAGCTTGCTCGAGTAGAACCTGACGCGCGCCTGTGAGATCAAGAGATGGTACGGGAGGGAGTGGTTTCGGGATATAGGCGCGTACGTGCTCTTCTCCAATTTGAGAAGTCTCGTATCGGCCAATCAAGCCACGGTTCATCGTTGAACTCCCTATTCACGATTACTGAATAGGAGAATATGTTATTAAGCATTGACTGGTCAACTTTTAATAACGGTGGTGCCATAAAAAATGGCCATGCCTTGCAAGTACTTATAAATCTTAGAACTTTGACTGAACTATGCCCTATGGCAAGGCCCTAGACTAGTTAGGAGAGGAGGCATGAACATTTGGTTAGAGATGGTGAGCCAGCTGGGACTCGAACCTAGGGCCCTTGCCTTAAAAGAGCGACGTTGCGCATGTACGGCAAGCAAGGGCCGCTTCCGGGAGTGGATTTACGAGACCGCCTCTCTGCTCGATGTGATGGAATCAGGCCGTTGGACAGAGAGCTGTTCGCCCTTTTACTATTTCCGATACTCGATATTCGCCACCAACCGGCCAGAGAAGATAGGGTTGCGGCTTAGCTCATTGTCAGCACCACGCGAAACCGCGCTTTGCCGCTCAGCATACGCTCATAGCCGGCAGCAGCCTGCTCGAGCGGAAGCGTCTCCACCATGGCTCGAATCCCTGTGAGCGCGCAAAAGTTCAGCGTGTCCTGAGAATCTCGTGCGGTCCCTGATGGCCATCCTTGGATGGACCGGCGACTCAGGAGAAGTTGAATGGGTGTCGCGCTGATGGGATCGGTCGAAGCCCCGACCACGAGCAATTGCCCACCGACCCCAAGCCCGTCGATGAGCGGGGACATGGCCTTCCCGTCCGGAACGGTGGCGAGAATCACCGAGGCGCCTCCAAGACTCATGAGTTCCTTCGCAACGTTGTCGGAATCTGTGTCGAGGTAGCGGACGGCGCCGAGCTTCCGGGCGAGGGACGCCTTGTCTTTGCCTCGACCAATGGCTACCGTGTGGAATCCCATCTTGTGGGCAAATTGAATGCCAAGATGACCGAGCCCGCCGATGCCCTGGACAGCCACCACATCTCCCGCGATTGCCGGGCTATGCCTCAGGCTATTGAAGGTCGTGACGCCCGCACACAAGAGAGGGGCCGCTTCTACCGGCGAGAGAGTATCCGGAATCGCCGCCACAGCTTCGTTGTTGGCAATCATGTATTGGGCATATCCGCCGTCCTCACTGACGCCAGTCACTTGGAAATTGTGGCAACCCATGAAATCGCCTCGCCGACAAGGATCGCACTGAAAACAATGTCCGCCATGCCAGCCTACACCGACCTGCTGGCCCTTCCTCCAGGCTTTTACGCCCGTACCGATTTCGTCGATCACGCCGGCGACTTCGTGTCCCGTCACTCGGGGGTATTGCAGTCCCGGCCACATCCCCTCTTTGACGATCACGTCGCTATGACAGATCCCGCAGGCCTGCACTTTAATGCGGACCTCGTTGGCTCCAGGTGATGGGATTTCTCGCTTGACCACTTCGAATGGCGCGCGCGGTGAGGGAATCTGAACCGCCGTCATCTGCGACATGTCGGCCTCCTTCGGGTTGTGTGAACGTGCGATGCCAGGCGAAGAATCCGTCCGCACGAGAGCACCCGCAGATACTCATGCATCTTGTGTCGATGCGGTAAACTTCGTCGCATTTCTCCTAACGAACTCCTGCACGCTTAGGGGCTTTTGGCTCGTTAGCGTGAACACGTCGTCCGACATCCGGTCGTAGCACCCTCCACGGTGCAGATCGGCCATCGTCGAGAGATGGTTCACCAGATGAATCGGCAAACCATGCTTGAGCAGCTCTTCTCTCCACGTCTCGACCGGGATGTCTACAAAGGTGATCGTACGGTTGAGCGCCTTCGAATACTCCCGCGCAAAGAAGTACATGTTCTCGGACTGCGGGCCCGTCAGGTGATAGGTCTTTCCGACGTGCGGCTTCGGATCGGTGAGCAGCATGGCCAGCACACGTGCCACATCTTCTACCGCGACTGGAGACGTCTTGCCTTCGCCGAACGGTAGCCGGATCTGATTCGATGACCGGACTGAATCGGAAGTAAAGATCAGGAAGAAACCTTCGAGGAGCACGGTTGGCCGCACGTGCACGACCGGCAGACCGGACCAGTTGAGTGTCTGCTCGGCGAGCCAGTGCAGCTTATGCTGCGGGCTCGGGGTGGTTTCGGTGATGCTCATTTGCGCGAGCGTCATTTGTGACATGTTGATGAACGCCTTTACACTATGATGTTTCGCCACCGCAGCCACATTGACCGTTGCGGCCAGATATGTATCTGAAACCGACATGCCGAAATACATCGTCTCGCAGCCGGCGATCGCCCTGTGCATCGAATTGAGGTCGAGCAGATCGCCGACTACGACTTCCGCACCGATGTCGCGCAATGCCCGCGCGCGCACGTCTTCTTGTCGCACCATCGCCCGTACCGCTCTGCCTTGTTTCAACAGCAGCTCAGTGACCGTGCGCCCTACACCGCCGATGCGCCCCGCGGCGCCGGTGACCAGAATGGGGTGTGCCATGTCTTGTGCTTCTCTACGTTCATCGCTGAAAGCCCGTCGACCGAGTTGTGTTCTCTGGAAGCCTGACGGTCATATTCTTTCCGCTGCCCGGAGATACGTTCACCTCCGTCGTCCTCACTGAGAGGGTGACGCTCCTTTAGGTATGGTGAACGTAACTGTCTTGGACTGACCGGGAACCGGCTGATGGATGGCGTTCACCAATTCGATCCGGATCTTGTGCTGGCCGGCCGGCAAGAAAGCCACATCGATCGGATTATTACTAAAGTCCGCCCACAACCAAGGCAGGTCGTCCACATGTATGTGGAGATGTCCCACCCGCGGAGACGCGTTGAGGGCATCCTTGCCGAACACCGGTCCGATTTGCACGTTCTCCACCCGCCATGGGATCCAGACAAGGCCCTGAGCCAGCAGGTCCGGAACTGGGGAGTCCACGATCAGTTTGGCTGGAGGCTCGTTAGTCGATGTAGAGGTTTGGGCCTGGGCCGCTACCGCACCTGATACCATTGCAAACGCAAACAGCATTAAAGCAATCCGTTTCATAGGTGTCTCCTTTCGGGTAAGTCTGCAAGGGCCCGCTAGGCTCATGTCCTCGCGATGCATCGAATCTCAATCATCAGTTCAGGAAATGCGAGGCGCTGTATTTGCACGATGGTGCTTGCCACCACCGGGGTGCCGGAAAATACTTCTTGTCTGCACTTGGCCGCCGAGGCCAAGGCGGCATCCATATCTGTCACAAACAGTACTTCATCGACGACGTTATCCATCGTGGCGTTGTACTCCGCGAGAACCTTCTGGATGTTGGCGTATGCCCGCCGCATCTGAACTTCCATATCTCCACGACCGACGATATTGCCCTGGTCGTCATGGCTTATCTGTCCAGCGATATAGATGGTGTCCCGGACTTGTACCGCTTGGGCGTACCCGTATTTCTTCTCCCAGGGCATGCCAAGACTCGTTGTCTTTTTATTGATTGCCATCATGCACCTCCGTTTGTTTACGCTCTGTGGAGGTTCGGCGCGTTACCGACCATCTCATCAGGAGTCATGAGAGGAGACGTTACGTTTCAACTGGCCCATCGCTACGAAAGGCATGGCCACTCAGGCCCGCCGTGGTAATTTCCAGTTGGGTCTTGAATAGTGACAGGTATATCCGTTGGGATATCGTTCAAGATAATCCTGATGCTCCGGTTCCGCCTGCCAAAACGGACCGGCCGGTCGAACTTCTGTAACCACTTTGCCCGGCCATAATCCCGACGCGTTCACATCGGCGATCGTCTCTTCCGCCACTATGCGCTGGGCCTCCGAGGTGTAGTAAATTCCCGATCGGTATGACGTGCCTCGATCGTTACCCTGGCGGTCTACCGTCGTAGGATCATGAATTTGGAAAAACGTTTCCAGTAAGCTACGGAACGCCAGCATGTCCGGGTCGAACACGACCTCGATGGCTTCCGCATGCGTCCCATGGTTACGATAGGTGGCATTCGGCACATCACCACCGCTGTAGCCGACGCGTGTCGAAAGCACGCCGGGGAGCTTGCGGATGAGATCCTGCATACCCCAGAAACAACCACCGGCCAATATCGCTGTTTCAGTTCGGCTCACCGACATCCTCCTTTCGTCGTGCACTTGTCCTTGCGTCGGAAGTCGTCGATTTCGGCGGATTACCCCTCGGCCTTCCGCGATGAGAGGGCATTGATACAGAACCGTAATCCGCTCGGTTCAGGCCCATCCGGAAACACATGGCCGAGGTGAGCATCGCATACATTGCACGTTGTCTCGATCCGGCGCATGCCATGGCTGTCGTCCTGGTGATAGGCGATCACGCCCAGTGTCGCGGGTTGGGTGAAACTAGGCCAGCCGGAATGGCTTTGATATTTGCGCACCGCATCGAACAGCACGGTATCACAGCAAAGACACCGATATTGTCCCGGCTCGAACAGCCGGCACATGTCCGAGCTGTGTGCCCGCTCAGTCCCCTTCAGACGTGTAATACGGAATTGTTCATCGGTGAGAATTGCACGCCACTGCGCCTCCGTCTTTTCCACTCGGCGCGGAGGTGGAGGATTGCCGTGTCGAGCTAAACGGACCACATCATCCCATTGCAAAGTTTCCGCCGGAGAAGCCTCATCGACCGCGCGACCGGGAGCGTTGGAACGGTTTTCATACTGCATCATAGATCCTCCGTTCAGTGGCCAAACGAGGCACGTGCTTCAGATACTACAGATGGCTTCACTTTGCGCTGCCGGGTGATTTCATCGGCATCACGAGCGACTCGCTTTCCTGTGACAGCAGAAACACCAGCAGCTTGGCCGGTTCGGTTTTGCTCGCGTTCTTCGATACGACGTGCGGTATCTTTGGTGACTCATACCAACTCTGGCCTTTTCTGTATGTCATAGGTTCGCCACCCTCTAATTGACTGATAACCGCACCCTCCAAGACGTAGGCGAACACCGAGCCTGGATGAAAGTGCAGGTCGGATGCGGCGCCCGGTGCATAGTCCACGGTGATCACCGTGCCCTCTTTGCCGGCCATGTCGGCCAACCGCTGCTTCATCAGCACCGACACGTTGTCTTCTGCCAACGCTGTTTGTCCCAGAAGCAGCGTCGTCCCTACCAGTGCCGTCAACTGCAGTGTCTGTCTTGCTGTTGTGGTGATAATTGTTGCGATCGTCATCATCGGCCTGTTCCTTTCTCGCTTATCCTGCGCGTCCATCATGACTCAGCGATGCGGAGGACATTCTTGCCATGCACCGGCTTTTGTGAATACGCCTGCCGAAAGTCCTTCATCGAGAGGACGGCACCCACGACGGGTCGGAGGATGCCGGTGTCGATGAGCTGTGAAATATTCACCAACTGATTCCGGTTCGGTTCGACGATGAAGAAGGCATTGCGGACCCGCTGCTCTTTCACCCCTTCGGCATCCGCCGCGATGGTCACCAACCGACCACCCTTTCTGAGAACGCCCCACGAACGGTCTCTTGTGTCTCCTCCGACTGTATCGAGCACCAGATCCACATCTCCGACGACCGTTTCAAACGGCGTTTTCCTGTAATCTATGACGTCATCGGCACCGAGTCCCTTTACAAAGTCGGTATTCATCGCCGAGGCTGTTGCGATGACGTGAGCTTTCCTATGCCGAGCCACCTGCACTGCAAAGCTGCCGACACCACCGGATGCGCCATGGACCAACACCCGTTGTCCCGCCGAAAGATGTCCGCGATCGATAAGTGCCTGCCAGGCGGTCAGAGCTGAGATCGGGACCGCCGCGGCCTGAGCATGTTCAAGAGTCACCGGCTTCGGTGCAATGTCGGCAGGGACGGTCAAACAGTATTCCGCTTGCGCTCCATCTATGAACCAATCGCTCAGTCCATAGATAGAATCTCCCACCTGGACACCCGTGCAATCCGATCCGACCGCATCAACCACACCCGAGAATTCATGACCCAGGATAATCGGAAAAGGTCTCGTTTCGCCGTCAGAAGTATGGAACGTGGGATACCAGTCGAATTCCGTTGGCGTGATCGCTGTGGCATAAACCTGAACCAGCACTTGATTGCCTTTCGGAATCGGTTTCGGCGCATCCTCATAGAGAAGCGATTCTGGGCCATCGACTCGAGGCAACCGTATCGCTTTCATGGGAAGAGTCTCATCGCGTGGCTTTACTTCATTCTCGATGCTTGGTATCAAAGCCGGCTCATACCGGCGTCACCGTCAGTTTTTTCCGCGTACGAGAGTCATGACCACCTCCACAAGGGCGGAACATCGAGTCCGCTTTCAACTCGACGTCTTCGCTTTCTGTAGCGACTTCGTCCAGCCTATGAGCGCCTCAAGCAATTCTCGGATCCTTTGAGTGGTGTTCGGGTCTTTTAGATTCCCTTCATTGTCAAACTTGTCTTCGGCTTGAGCGATCATGACTTCGGGCTGGTTCAACGGGAACATGTTGAGAAAGACAAACATTTGGCGCAGGTGATATTGCGCCCGCGCCGTGCCAAGCGTTCCCACTGAAGCTCCCATCACGCCGACAGGCTTTCCGTCCCATGCGCTGTCACCATAAGGCCGGGAGGCCCAGTCGATCGCATTCTTCAGCACTCCTGGAACCGAATAGTTGTATTCCGGTGTCACGATGAGAATTGCGTCCGCTGTCCTGACGGCGGTCTTGAACGCACGCACCGCGTGAGGTGGTTCGCGCTCGTGATCCTGATTAAACGGCGGAATATCGTCGAGTTCGAACGTGTCGAGTTGGGCTTCCCGGGGTGCCAGCTTGATTGCCGCCCGCAAAACGAATCGGTTGTAAGATTCTTTCCGCAAGCTGCCGGCAACCCCTAATATTTTGATTATTTCTCCCATGACGATGCTCCATAGCTAAAGTCCACGATCCGACTCAGTAAATGTTCAGGTCTACGGGCTTGCGTTGATCCGTAACCGTTCTCGGTTATGCCACTCTGTCTACCTTTTACTCATGCGCAATTCGATAGGGTCCGTTTTCGAAAAAATCACAAGACCGGCTGGCTGGCGTCCTTGTCAGCGAGCTGTCTGCGTTCTAGCGGGTCCGCTCAATACTCCAGGCCAAATGCGTGTGACGGTTTCTTGCTTTTGTTCTCTAGCAGGATGTTGAAAACGTCCTCCAGCTTTGTTCTCGCATCGCTCAGATGCTCACCGTACGGCAAAAAAATACGATTCGCCTCTTCGCTCGCTGTGGCCGCGCTGGGCGGCCTTTTTGACCACCCTGCGAGGGATGCTGGTGCCACCCGAGATCGTTCGTCATCGCCTCTGGCGGGCACGCCGAAATAGTTCGTCAACAGCCTGCTAACCAAGGGGCGTAATGGTATGCCTGTAGGTGTGGGATAGAACTAGCACTTCCCCTAGGTAAGCCAAAGACAGTTGTTTACCTTGCTTACTTAAAGGAACGGCAGCTTGTTGTTGAAGAACAGTTGTCGATTTCTCGTCGTCTGCCGAAGGCCGATGCTACGACGGGCGGGCGATGCCGAGTTTCTTCATTTTGGAATGGAGCGTGGTGCGTTTCATCCCCAGTCTGGCGGCGGCGCCGGCTGGGCCGCTGAGCGTCCACTTTGAATCGCGCAAGGCTTGCAGAATGTGCGCTCGTTCGGCATCCTCAAGGGTCATCGCTGAATCGTGCGACCGGGTGGCAGGCGGCTTGAGTTCAGACAGAGGAACCGCCAGGGTCGAATCGGTCGACAGAATGACCGCCCGTTCGATGAAGTTTTCCAGTTCGCGCACGTTGCCCGGCCAGGGGTAGGCCTGCATGGCTTTCATGGCATCGGCGGGAACTGCTTCAATGCGTTTCTTCATGCGCATCCCGAATTTTTGCGCAAAGTGTCTGACGAGAAGGGCAATGTCCTCCGGACGCTCGCGCAGCGGCGGGACGGTGACCGGGAAGACCTTCAGCCGGTAGTAGAGATCGCTGCGAAACTTCTGCTCTTCCACCAGACGGCCAAGGTCCCGATTTGTGGCAGCGAGCACGCGCACGTTCACTCGAATGGTGCGTGTTCCGCCGAGCCGTTCAAACTCTTGCTCTTGGAGCACTCGGAGGAGTTTGACTTGCAGTTCCAGCGGGATCTCGCCCACCTCGTCAAGAAAAAGGGTGCCTCGGTCGGCCAGTTCAAACCGGCCGATCTTCGTGGCAATCGCCCCGGTGAAGGCGCCTTTCTCATGCCCGAACAACTCGCTTTCGAGCAGGCCGGTGGGGATGGCGGCACAGTTGAGTTTCACAAACGTGCGTTCTCGCCGATTGCTCAGATTATGCAGGGCTCGCGCGACGAGTTCTTTTCCGCTGCCGGTCTCACCCAGGATCAGGACGGTTGAATCCGTGGCGGCGACTGTTTCGACCTGTTTGAGGACCTGCTTCAGCGCGCGGCTCTCGCCGACAATTTCCTCGAAGTTGTACTCTGTCTGGATCTCTTCTTCGAGGTACACTTTCTCGCTCGCCAACTTGTCCTTAAGCTCGGCGATCTCCCGATAGGCTATTGCGTTCTCGACCGCGATGGCAACTTGTTGCGCGACCTTGCCGAGTAACTCGACGTCTTCCAGCGTAAAGCCATCGTCCAGCCGTCGTCCTACGTTCAGAGCCCCCAGCGTGCGTTTATGCGCAAGGAGCGGGAGGGAACAGAATGATTTCACGCCACGATCTAGGAGATCCTGCGCGCAAGGCGAAGCGCGGGCCATCTCTTTCAGATCCCGTTCTCGGAACAGCGCGGCTTTGCCTGTGTTGATGGCGAGGCAGGACGGAGACTGCGTAGTCTCTTCTACCGTTCCTTCCTCGACGAAACTTTCATTCCTCTGAAAATCCAACACATGGATGCGCCAGTGACCGGTGTCGGCATTGAAGAGCAGCAGGCTGGAGCCGTCGTGCTGGATTACTTTTCTCAAGCAGGCACTGACGGCGGTGAACAAGGCGTCGAGATCCAGATGGGTGACGACGGCGTTATTCACTTCGAGCAGCAACCGCTGATGATCACGCTCCCTTGTCAGTTGTGCTTGAGAGGACTGCGCCCGTTCGTAATTCAGGGCATTCTCGATGGCGATCGCCACTTGCTTCGCGACCTGACGCATGAACTCGATCTCGGGTTCTTGATACGTACGTCGGTCTACGCTTCCAAATCCAAGGGCTCCGAGACGCCGACTCGCCGTCGTCAGAGGAACGACGCAGAATGAGTTCACCCCGTTGTCCTGCAGCAACGACAACAGTTTCTGGAAGCGACGCTCTTGCCGAACGTCATCCACGATCAGCGGTTCTTGCGTTTGCCACACCCATCCGGCCGGGGATTCAGCGACCGGCAATTCAAGGCCGGGACTGATCGTGCTGGGCCGTGAGGCGACCAAGAAGCATAGACGCATGACATCGCGATCAGGATCATGCAAGACGACATTGATGTAATCGAAGGGCACGATCTGAGGAAGTCGTTGGGCGAGGTCACGGAAAAGCTCTTCGAGTTCACGGTGGGATGCAATGGATTCAGATACTTCAAGGAGAAGACGCAACCGGTCTTGCTTATAACTCAGGTCCTGATGGTGCAGGACGTTATCCACGGCTACGGCGACCAGTTTGGCGACTTGCTTCAAAAACTCCACGTCGGCCTCGTTGAATGCAAATGACTTCAGACTGCCGAAGCCGATGGCTCCGAGACGTCGCATGGCCGTGGTCAGGGGGAACAAACAGACGGACTGGATCCCGATATCCCGGAGCGCCCCCATTCCGGTCTTGAAGCGAGTCTCGGCGGACAGCGACGGAATGACCAGCGGCAGCTGGTGCGTCCACACCCATCCACTGGCAGACTCTTCCATCGGGATCTGCAATCCATCCAATCGGTTGGTCAGGCGATGGGCCTCTGCCGTTTCGAGCACATGCACATTCATCGTGCCGTTGGCCGAATCGTGCAAGACGAGACCGACGAAGTCGAAGGGAGCGACCGCCGGGAGCCGCTGTGCGAGATCGCGGAACAGTGTCGGCAACTCGCGGTGGGCGGAGATCGCCTCGGAAACTTCCAACAGCGCACGATACTGCGCGGACTCCGCTTCGAGGATGTTCTCTGCTGATTGGTCATTCATAAACGTCAAAATGATGCGCTCCACAAACAGGGAAAAGCAACTCTCCTGCCGAATTGCACGGCATTGTCATGAAGAGGTGAAGGCGCATAAGGATTTACGATCATTTCATTTAAAAAGAACCCGAAGAAAATACCTGGTTGATGAAGGACGATTACCAGCTGTAGGCGGTTTCCAGAATGGATATCTTCCGGAAGATTCGACCTTCAGCCTGCTACTCGCCGGGCAACCCTATGATTTGTCGAACCGGTCTGGCCTCAACCGTTCCGATCCGAGCGCCGGGCACTCGTTCGGCAATCCTGATCGCCTCTTCTCGATCCTTCACGTCGACTAAAAAGTAGCCCGCAAGCTGTTCCTTCGTCTCCATGAATGGGCCATCAGTGACGATCGGTTTGCCGTCTCGTACGCGAACGATGGTTCCGGTCGCCTCCGGTTGCAGCGGCGATGCATGAATATATTGTCCCTTGCCATGGAGCTGATGGCAGAGTCGGATCGATTCCGCCAACATCTCCTTTCGCTTCTCTTCGGGGATCTTGCCGAAAGCTTCTTCGTTGTGATGGACCAGCAACAGGTATTTCATGGGCGCCTCCTGCGATATAGAATAGTCGTTGTGACGGGTGGAAATCGACATGAGCGACTCTTCATTGTGCGACAGGAACTGTTCAGGCGTAGATGACCGGATAATCCTTCGTCCTGTAACCCTTGCCGATCTTGTGTTGTTGCGCCATTGGGATGCCCAGCCGCATATCGTCGCGGCCAAGGGCAATGAAGATTGGGAGTGGGAGAAAGAACTGACCAAGAGTCCTGACTGGCGGGAGCAGCTGATAGCCGAAGTCGATAGTCGTCCGATCGGCTATGTCGAAATCATTGATCCGGCGCGCGAGGAGAGCCACTATTGGGGTGACGTGCCCTCTGCTCTTCGAGCGATTGATATCTGGGTCGGGGAGGAGCGAGATCTTGGAAAAAGTTACGGGACACAAATGATGCAACTGGCACTCGCCCGTTGTTTTGCAGATGCGACAGTAACAGCTGTGCTGGTTGACCCGCTCGCCAGTAACCTTCGATCGCATCGCTTCTATGAGAGGCTGGGCTTCCAGTGTATCGAACGTCGCTGTTTCGGCCTAGACGACTGCTGCGTGTATCGCCTGGATCGAACGGTTGCGGCTGTGCTTCCGCAAGCGGAGGACGCGTGAAGCTGCCGACTTGTATCTATCACCTGGCGGAAGCGGCGAACTGGCCTTCGATACAGCGGGATGGGTTGCAATCTGCCCGTCGGTTGATGAGGGCCGCGGGACTCCCGCGGGCCGAACAAAATCGGCTGGAACGGACTCAACGTCTTACGCATACCATCCTGCCCACGGGCGTCCACATTCGGGATCAACATCCGATGCCACCCGCGGCACTCGACCGTTGCTTATGCGGCATGAATTCGTCCGATTGGTATGCCACGATCAACGCGCGCGTGTTTTTCTGGATCGATCCGGATCGACTCAATCGGCAAAAGGCGGCTTGCGAGTCACGACCTCAAGTCGTCTTCGTGGTCGACACGGCCGCCTTGATTGCCGCCCATGAACAGTGCATTGCGGTGACCCCGATCAACACCGGAAACGCGCGTCGCAAAGCGGCGCGCCGGGGGGCGGCCACGTTTGTGCCGTTGTTAACGTGGATGAGGTCCGGATGGGAAAGCGAGGCCGCCGCATTAGGTGTTCCCTTGCGGAGAGCGTCACAACAACCGGTCGAGTTGACCGTTCTCGATTCGGTGGCGGACATCATGCGGTTTGTCATCGAGGTGTTTCCATTGCAGCCGGGTCAGCCGTTTATAGAACGGTACTCCGTGTCAACCCTTTCACATATGGATAGCTCAACGGCACGGTGCCCTCGGTTTCCGTACATGCAGTGAGATTCAGTAGGTCGAATTTATCCATCGCGTCATGGGCCGGCAATTGCGGATCCAGAAGCCTTTCCTCGCGCATCCTTTTTAGATCCTTGATACAGTCTGCCAAGGAAAGGCGCCCCGCAGGCTCTTCTATTCTGAAGTTGAGCAACGCCTCCGTTTCAGCTGCGCTAATCTCTGTTGATGTGAATTCATCCGTGGCTCGTGCGCCCGGTGCGGTGAATAAGACGGCCGCCGTTATCATGGACGAAAACACGGTTGTCAACGCAATCATTGTCTTCATGTCGTTCCTCCCTGCTGATTGGGGCGCAGGCATTGTCTGGTTCGATTATGCTAGCGCATCCAACGCACGGGCGAGAACTCGTGAGAATGCGTGGTTGTTCGAGTGAAACTACCGTCTCCTCAATAGCTTGGTGATTGTCGGGTTTCAGGTCATCCGACATTTCCAACAAGAGAACGGTATGACATCAAGGTCAAGACTCATCCCTAACCGCCTTTATTTCTGACGTGAAACTGGTTGGGGCTGAATCTGTGATTCCAGGACGAAGCGCTTATGAAGTGGTTGAGTCGGACGCGCATTGTCGTGACCCAAGAGGTTGTGGAACTTCTGGATCTGCTCAGCCGAGACTTCGATGGGTTCGTGCAATACCGCCCAGATGACGCCCTCATGACAGGGGGGCGTCGTGAATGACCCGAAATAGCGATAGTAACTCCGGCGCTTAGGCAGGAGATCCTTGGGGTTAAAGAGATTCTTTTGGTCGTCAATGACTTCGCCGATTTGGGATGGCGCATGAGCCAGGAACGTTTCAAAAAACTGGTTGTGCGCACCCTCTCTGATAAGGACCGCGACCACGGCTGCTTCGTGTCGCTCGTTATGGTGCACAAGGTGGAGTTCCATGGCAAAGTGTTGTTGATCGATCGTGTGTTCGCTGGGCACATGGAAATGGAACTGTTCGAGGAGGTACAAGTCGTCGTCGAACATGATCGTGCTGTCGTGATCATAATGCCGCACCGTCAGGCCGTGTTGGGGGTAGCGGGACTGCACCAGCTCCGACAAGGGTTCTATTTCCTCCAGGGTATGTCCATTGTTGACCACGTGGAAAGGTGCTTCCTTGTAGGAGAACTGGATATCATTGAGCGCAATCGCGTGGGGGTGCAGAAGGTCAATCGGCGATTGAGCCATGCCGTTTTCGCAGAGTGAGAATGTTTGTCCAAGGCGACCCCAATGCAACGGTCCCCGGGCACCCTCATATCCCCACTCGATTGCATCGGGTGTTCCCGCCTGTGCAGAGGCAACCGACAACATCAATAATAATATACTTGCTCGGACTATCTCACGAATCGCGTACATTGCAAGACCTCCTCAACGTCACATCTTCTGCTTAAAGAATATGTCCATGTACGATGCCACACTTGTTTGGACGAGATGGGCGCCATAGACTCGGATCACGAGGTTATGTTAAGCGCTTGAGACTCGGGTTGAAACTCGTAACACTACCGGCGAGCTGCCGCGAGATTACCAGGATAAAAGTCCATGAAGAGGTGGATGTATGCTGTATAAACATCGCCGTCAATCTGTACGTGCTGACGAGCTTCTTCGATTGTTGAGGCCAAATCATGTGGGTATTACACGCGATCAACAAGGACATTGAATGCCGTTGAACCAATAGAAGAACCAGAGGCCCGCAGCAACCGTTAGATAGAAAATCATCTTGCCGAGTTTGATTTCCCAGGGCTGAATGTCCTCTCCCTGTTCGTCAAACTGGCGTTCCGGCGCCTCGTGTTTGGGCACGGCGGAGGATGGGCTGACCGATGGCTTATCCCAGTTTCGAGGATACTCGAGCTTTCTAGCTGGTTCCATGGCAAAACCTCACTCGTGAAGGTACATTTTTACCAGAGCACATCTGAGAAACGTGATGGCGTAGTTCGGCGTGCGTGATGGACGAGCCGCCGATATCCCGTCTACTATCCGGGCATCTGCGTTTCATCACCTATCCACGGGGAAAACGATATGCCTCGTCGCTGCCTCGTGAAGGCTGTTTGTCGACCTCATACGATTACTCTACAAACGCTGTTGTCACGAAAGAGCTAGGTATCTCCCCTGTGGTGTTTCGAACATTATGAGAACAAGAGAACGACTACTGGGATTTGTGGAAGGGATGGCTACGGAACTTCTATCGCCATCCGATAGGGAAAGTGTCGGATCAGGACCGCTCTTGTCATGCTGTCTTAAAATGAGCAAGGGCGGAACCCTCGGAAGGATTCCGCCCTTGCGAATACATCCGCGCGTGGCGGCCTACAACCAGGTGACGCGCTCGGCGGGCCGG